>Ga0257161_1000178_pt1 | contig 17194 bp, 15 predicted proteins | sample NR01A_FD_185954 | JGI IMG/M metagenome (GOLD analysis project Ga0257161, IMG submission 185954) | Soil microbial communities from H.J. Andrews Experimental Forest, Oregon, United States - NR-01-A | ecosystem: Environmental > Terrestrial > Soil > Temperate forest > Bulk soil | place: USA: Oregon... | reverse complement strand
CATTGACCAACGCAACCTACTTGCGCTGGCTGATCAGTCGGTCGCACCCAACGAGAAGTGTTCACAGATCAGCCCCTTCAGGGGAGGGTTTTCCCGGTACGACACGCCTCGTCGATCTGAGGCGAAATCCGCTCTAATCGCCTCAGATTTGCCAGCCGATGGTGATATCAGGCTCACGTGTGAGGCGTGGGTGCATGGAACGATATTTGGAAACGGTCCCCGCAGGGACCGTGGCTTCGCTTGTTGTCTCGCTTGGGCTGGGCGTGAACGTCTTGGTCGTTGCCGGCGCAACGGCCGCCGACCGCTTGCATCAGAACCCTGCAACCACGCAGGACGTTCAGCTGCGCTCGGCATGTGCCGCCAGGGGGGAGCAGATTCTTGAAGGCAATTTCATACGCTCTGCCGTCTATCAGGAACAATTCTCACGCTACAGTCCGGGCACGAACCGCTGCTATGTGGAGATGAGGGTGCAAACCGGCGACCCGGACGAAAACTCGGATCGCTTCGCACAGTATCTCTACGATGGCCAGACGCGAGAAATGCTTGCCTTTGCACAAATTCAAAACGGCAAAAAATCCGGCAAGGTATTCGACCTGCGCCATCGCACAACCTCGTTCGAAAATGCCGGGTGGGACGACGCGAGCGAATATATTTACACCATGATGGCCGGCGATCGGCGATGAGAACGTCGACTCTGCGCCGCGTGCCTCAGGAAGGCGAAGTCTCGCTTCCTGAAGTGCGTTCCGGTGAGATCGAATCACCCCTCCGGCGTCATGCCCGCGCTTGTCGCGGGCATCCACGTCTTTCTTGCGGCGCACTGGTAAGCAAGACGTAGATGGCCGGGACAAGCCCGGCCATGACTCCAGAGAAGTGGCTCAATATGAGCGGAATGCGCTTTCCAGGAGCGCGCACGAGGCTGATCACGAAGATTGAGCCAATGCAGAACCGGACGCAATCTCAAGGTTGGTTGCGGGCGCCCTTCTTTTCGCGCGTGCAAGTTCGGCCCGGGCCCTGGCCAAATAGTGCTGGCCCATCATGCGGTAGGTCTCTTTGATGTCGTCGGCTGTCTTAATTCTTGTCAGTGCCAGGAATTCCAGAGCAAGATCGTGATAGTGCTGTGCTCGACTCGCGCAGTCTTTCATTTCAATCGCCCACCCTATCTATCGCCGCATCTTTCGCGCTCGAATCACGAGGCTACTATTGTTAATTGTCTGTAATGATTCTGTTAGGAATACGTCGGCTGCGTGATTTGGTTGCGACCTGACCAGTGCATGGTCGCCATTATCTTGTTCATCTCGGGATTTGGGAACAGCGGCGAGATCAGCGCGAGCAATCCGGTTGCGGCCGGTGCCCCTCCTCATGTGGGGAGGGGGCGGCGATGCACCGGCTCATTCGATCGACTGAAGACTCGTCACACGAACAACCTACCCGAACAACCTATCCAGGTGCTCAGGGTCGCCACTCACTCACCCCGCCCCCGTCCGCCGCCCGCGCGGCTCGGGCCGCGCGTCGCCGCCTTCCAGGCGCTTGTCGAGGTAGCTCATCACGGACGTCATCAGCGCGTCGATCTTGCCATCGAAGAAGTGGTTGGCGGACGGAACGACGCGCGAATCGATCACGATGCCCTTCTGGGTTTTGAGCTTGTCGACCAGGGTGACGACGTCCTTGTAGGGCACGACGGCGTCCTTGTCGCCGTGAATGATGAGGCCCGAGGAAGGGCAGGGGGCGAGAAACGAGAAATCGTAGAGATTTGCGGGCGGCGCGATCGAGATGAAGCCCTCGATCTCCGGCCGGCGCATCAGGAGCTGCATGCCGATCCAGGCCCCGAACGAGAAGCCGGCGATCCAGCAGCCGCGTGCTTCCGGGTTGATGGACTGCGCCCAGTCGAGAGCCGACGCCGCATCCGCAAGCTCGCCCTGGCCGTGATCGAACGAGCCCTGGCTGCGTCCGACACCGCGGAAATTGAAGCGCAGCACGGAAAAATTCCGATGAGCGAACGCGTAGTAGAGCTGGTAGATGATCGGGTGGTTCATGGTGCCGCCGAATTGCGGGTGGGGATGCAACACAATCGCGATCGGGGCGTTCTTGACTTTGGACGGATGGTAGCGGCCTTCTATCCGGCCGGCGGAGCCGGTGAAGATGATCTCGGGCATGATTACGACCTCAATTTGCTTTAAGGGCAGCGCTCAAAGCCCCCTCCCTACCCTTCCCCGCGTGCGGGGGAGGGTAGGGAGGGGGCGTGCGCTTGACGCCCGTGGCGGGCGCGCGTAACTCTACAGAAACGCTCGACTTTATCGAACTTGCCGGGCAAGCGCAGCCGGCGCCGCAAAGTGCGAGCAGGCATTTCGCTTAACTTTTTTGCCCGATCAGAGGGATAAAAAGCAAGAACTTCGTGCGCCGAGGCCGCGGACGAATTGGCGTTGACGTGCAGTCACGGCGTCCTGGCCTTAAGAGTCCTGGCCCTAAGATAGGTGTCGAGCCCTAAAGTTTGAATGGATCTACCGGATGAGCGAGCGAGTCTATCTGGACTGGAACGCCACCGCTCCGCTGCGGCCGGAAGCCCGCGCTGCGATGATTGCGGCGTTCGATCTCGTGGGCAATCCGTCTTCGGTGCATCACGAGGGCCGCACCGCAAGGCAGGTCATCGAAGAGGCGCGCGAGCGGGTAGCCGCATTGGTCGGAGCGGAACCTCGCAACGTCGTGTTTACGTCGGGCGGGACCGAGGCCAACGTGATGGCGCTGAGCCCGGCCCTGGAGACGCCTGAGAACAAGAGCGGCTTTGACCGGTTAATGACGTCGGCGGTCGAGCATGCCTCGGTACGTGCGGGCGGAAGCTTCGCGTCCCATCAGGTGGAGGAGATTCCCGTCAGCGGGGACGGGGTGGTCGATATCGGGGCCCTGGAGCGCCGCCTCATTGAGTTGCAGCGGCAGGGCGCCCGCCCTCCGCTGGTGTCGATCATGGCCGCCAACAACGAGACGGGCGTCATCGAGCCGGTAGAAGCGGCTGCTGCCGTGGTGCATGCCGCAGGCGGCTTGTTGCATGTCGATGCCGTCCAGGTGGCTGGACGCATTCCATTCGATATCAGCCGGGCGGGCGCCGATCTTACGACGGTTTCCGCCCATAAGCTGGGCGGGCCGAAAGGGGTGGGTGCGCTGATCAAGCGATCGGCAACTTTGCACCTCGCGGAACCCCTGCTCAGCGGCGGCGGCCAGGAGCGCGGCGCCCGCGCCGGCACCGAAAATGTCGCCGGGATTGCGGGATTCGGCGCGGCTGCGGCATCCGCTGCGGTAACTATGGCGGCGGACAGTGAGCGGCTGCGGTCCTTGCGCGACCGGCTGGAGGCCGGGTTAGCAAGGAGCCCCACGGTCGTGTTCGGCCGCAATGCCGAACGACTGCCCAATACGAGCCTGTTCGCCGCACCCGGCCTGCGTGCAGAAACGGCGCTTATCAACCTTGATCTTATGGGTTTCGCGGTGTCGTCGGGTTCCGCGTGCTCATCCGGCAAGGTCGCGGCGTCCCACGTGCTGGCTGCCATGGGTGTGCCGGGCGATTTAAGCGCGGGGGCGATCCGACTGAGTATCGGGCCCCACATCGTCGAAAATGAAATCGATTTGTTTCTTAAGGCTTGGATGAAGCTCCTGGCGGGGCTATCTAAGGGAGGGAAAAGCGGCCTTGCCGCGTGACCGCAACCAGCTATGGGTGATCGCCGGAACCTTAGAACCGACCATAGACGACCAGATCGATCCAACCCGCGGTCCTTGAAACCGCAGCGGAGGGAATAAATGCCGGCCGTGCAAGAGACCGTCGAGCGGGTGCGCCTGATCGACGTGGACCAGTATAAGTACGGATTTGAGACGCTTATCGAGTCCGAGAAGGCCCCAAAGGGGCTCAACGAAGACACCGTACGCTTCATCTCCGCAAAAAAGAACGAACCCGCCTGGTTGCTGGAGTGGCGCCTGGGCGCGTACCGCCACTGGCTCACCATGCGGGAGCCGAAATGGGCGCGGGTGGACTATCCGGCGATCAATTACCAGGACATGTATTTTTATTCCGCCCCGAAGCAGGCGGTGGCGCCGAAATCCCTCGATGAGATCGACCCCGAAATCCTCAAGACTTACGAGAAACTCGGCATTCCGCTGCGCGAGCAGGAATTGTTGGAAGGCGTGGTGCGTCAGGCTGATGGCCAAGAAGGTGGGGGCGCCGACCCGGCCCGCCGGGTTGCGGTCGACGCCGTGTTCGATTCGGTATCGGTCGCAACCACGTTCAAGCATGAGCTCAAGAAAGCCGGCGTCATCTTCATGCCGATCTCGGAAGCCGTCCGCGAACATCCGGACCTGGTGCAGAAATATCTCGGCACCGTGGTGCCGACATCGGATAACTTCTTCGCCACGCTCAACTCGGCGGTGTTTTCCGACGGCTCCTTCGTGTATGTGCCGCCGGGCGTGCGCTGCCCGATGGAGCTGTCGACCTATTTCCGCATCAACGAGCGCAACAGCGGCCAATTCGAGCGCACCCTCATCATCGCCGACAAGGGCTCCTATGTGAGTTATCTGGAGGGGTGCACCGCGCCTCGCCGCGACGAGAATCAGCTCCATGCCGCCGTGGTGGAGTTGATTGCGCTCGACGACGCCGAGATCAAGTATTCGACGGTTCAGAACTGGTATCCGGGCGACGCCCAGGGGCGCGGCGGCATCTTCAACTTCGTCACCAAGCGGGGCCTTTGCCGCGGCCACCGTTCCAGGATTTCCTGGACCCAGGTCGAAACCGGCTCGGCGATCACCTGGAAATACCCGAGCTGCATCCTGCGCGGCGACCATTCGCGCGGAGAGTTCTACTCGATTGCGATCTCCAATGGCCGCCAGCAGGTCGATTCCGGCACCAAGATGATCCATCTCGGCCGCAACACCACGAGCCGGATCATTTCCAAGGGCATTGCGGCCGGGCATTCCAACAACACGTACCGGGGCCTGGTCTCGGCGCACCGCCGCGCGGTCGGCGCGCGCAACTTCACCAATTGCGACTCGCTCCTGATCGGCAATCACTGCGGCGCCCATACGGTGCCGTACATCGAGTCAAAGAACCCCGCCGCCGTGTTCGAGCACGAGGCGTCGACGTCGAAGATCTCCGAAGAAATGCTGTTCTACTGCATGCAGCGTGGCCTCTCCCAGGAGGATGCGGTGGCGCTGGTCGTCAACGGCTTTGTGCGCGACGTGCTGCAACAGTTGCCGATGGAGTTCGCCGTCGAGGCCCAGAAGCTGATTTCGATCAGCCTTGAAGGCTCGGTTGGGTAACCTCCACCGTCATGCCCGCGCTTGTCGCGGGCATCCACGTCTTTCTTGCGGCACTTCAGCAAGCAAGACGTAGATGGCCGGGACAAGCCCGGCCATGACTCCGGAAAAGTGGTTCAACATTCGCTGGGTGAAGAAATCCAAAAGAGGTTTACGTGTCGCTGCTCGAAATCAAAAATCTCGCCGTCAAGGTCGACGACCGCGAAATACTCAAAGGTCTCGATCTCGTCATCGAACGCGGCGAGATGCACGCCATCATGGGGCCGAATGGCTCCGGCAAGTCGACGCTCGCCCATGTATTGTCCGGAAAGCCGGGCTATGAGGTAACGGCCGGCGAAGTGAAGTTCGAGGGCGCCGATCTTCTCGCGCTCGCCCCTGACCAGCGGGCCGCGCGCGGCATTTTCCTGGCGTTCCAATACCCCCTGGAGATCCCAGGCGTCGCCACCATGACGTTCCTTCGCACCGCACTCAATGCCCAGCGCAAGACGCGCGGCGAACCGGAGCTGTCGACCCCCGAATTCATGAAGCGCGTACGCGAGCAGGCCGGCAAGCTTGCGATCGACCCCGATATGCTGCGGCGGCCGGTGAACGTCGGCTTCTCCGGGGGCGAGAAGAAGCGCAACGAGATTTTGCAGATGGCGCTGCTGGAGCCCAAGCTCGCAGTGCTTGACGAGACGGATTCCGGCCTCGACATCGACGCCCTCAAGGTGGTCGCCGACGGCGTCAACCGGCTGCGTTCGCCCGACCGCGCCATGCTGGTCATCACCCACTACCAACGGCTCCTCAACCACATCGTGCCGGACGTCGTGCACGTGCTGTCGAACGGCCGCATCATGCGCACCGGGGGCAGCGAGCTCGCGCTGGAGCTCGAAGCCAAGGGCTATGTCCCCTACCAGGACGAAGCGGTGTTGCCATGACGGCCGAGATCATGCCCATCAGGACCGCCGCTGAATCCGGATTTGCGGAGGCCTTCGCGGCGTTGCGTGGCGGGCTCGCGGATGGCGCGATCACGGCGCGCCGCGAAGCGGCGTTCCGGCATTTCGAGGCGCGGGGGTTGCCTCACCGCCGGGTGGAGGAATGGAAATATACCGACCTGCGCGCCCTGATGCGGGACGCCAAACCGCTCGCCGGCGTGCCGGATGCGGCCGCCAAGGCGCGGGCGAAATCGGCGGGCAACATATTTGCGGCGGCCGACGCCCGGCGCATCGTCTTGGTTGACGGCGCCCTGGTTCCGGAATTGTCCGATCTCGCCAGGCTCGAGCCGGGACTGAGAATTTATTCGCTGGCCGAAGCGCTTGGTCACGGGTCGCCTGAGTTCACGAGACGCCTCGCCACCGCCGCTCCTGCGGAAGGCGATGTGGCCTACGAACTCAACACCGCCTTCATGGGCGACGGCGCCATCGTGGAGGTCGAGGCTGGGGCTGAGCTTGCGCGGCCGCTGCATCTCGTCTTCGTCTATGGCGCCGAGCGCGCCACGGCCATATTTTCGCGTTCCCTCGTCATCGTCGGGGCAGGCGCGGGCCTCACCTTGCTCGAAAGCCATGAAGGCCCGGATGGCGTCGACTACCAGATCAACACCGCGCTTGATCTTGTGGTCGGCGACCGCGCACGCCTCAACCGCGTCAAAGTCAACACGGAAGGCGATGCCGCCCTGCATCTTGCGACCCTGAGTGCGACCATTGGGGCAAAGGCGAGTGTTTCCGATTTCGCCTTCCTCACCGGCGGCCTCGTGGTGCGCAACCAGATGTTCGTGAAGTGTGCCGGAGCCGGGACGACGCTCGATCTCGGTGGAGCGAGCCTGCTCAAGGGCCGGCAGCACGGCGACACGACGCTGCTGGTCGACCATGCCGCGGGCGGCTGCCAGGGGCGTGAATTGTTCAAATCGGTGTTGGACGGCGCCAGCCGCGGCGTGTTTCAGGGCAAGATCATCGTGCGCCCGGGCGCCCAGAAGACCGACTCGCGCATGATGACGCGGGCGCTCCTGCTCTCCGAGGACGCTGAAGCCGACAACAAGCCGGAACTTGAAATCTTCGCCGACGACGTGCAGTGCGGCCACGGGGCCACATCCGGCGCGCTCGACGACAATCTCAAGTTCTACCTGATGGCGCGCGGCATTCCGGAAAAGGACGCCGAGGCGCTTCTGATTCAATCTTTCGTCGGCGAGGTAATCGAGACGGTTCGGCATGAAGGCGCGCGCGATGCCCTGGCGGCCGCGACGTTGCGCTGGCTGGGGGAGCGGCCATGAACACCAAGCATCCGGCCCTGACCAACGGCGCCTACGATGTCGCCCGCGTGCGCGAGGATTTCCCCATCCTGGCCATGAAGGTCTACGGCAGGCCGCTGATCTATCTTGATAACGCCGCGTCGGCGCAAAAGCCGAAGCCGGTGCTCGATCGCCTCCATGAGGCCTACACGTGCGAATACGCCAACGTGCATCGCGGCCTGCATTATCTCGCCAATGCGGCGACCGAAGCCTATGAGGGCGCGCGCGAGAAAGTCCGCGCCTTCCTCAACGCCGCGCGGCCGGAAGAGATCGTCTTCACGCGCAATGCCACCGAGGCCATCAACCTCGTGGCCTACACGTTCGCGCGCGAACGCATCAAGCCGGGCGACGAGATCGTGCTGTCCATCATGGAGCACCACTCCAACATCGTGCCGTGGCATTTTCTGCGCGAACGGCAGGGCGCCGTCATCCGGTGGGCACCGGTCGACGACGAGGGGAATTTCCTCATCGACGAATTTGAACGGCTCTTGACCGATCGCACCAAGATGGTGGCGATCACCCATATGTCGAATATGCTCGGCACCGTGGTTCCGGTGAAGGAGGTCGTGCGGATCGCCCATGAGCGCGGCATTCCGGTGCTGATCGACGGCGCTCAGGGCGCCGTCCATCTCGATGTGGACGTGGCCGACATCGATTGCGATTTCTACGCCTTTACGGGCCACAAGCTCTACGGCCCGTCCGGCATCGGGGTGCTGTATGGCAAGTACGCTCATCTCGCCGCCATGCCGCCGTTCAACGGCGGCGGCGAGATGATCCATGAGGTGTTCCAGGACCGCATCACCTACGGCCAGCCGCCCCACAGGTTCGAGGCCGGTACGCCGCCGATCGTCCAGGCGATCGGCCTTGGCGCGGCTATCGATTATGTCAATTCGATCGGCCGCGCCCCGATCCGGGCTCACGAAAAGGGGCTTTTGACCTACGCCACGGACCGCATGCGCGAGATCAATTCGCTGAAAATCATCGGTACGGCCGCGGATAAGGGCGCGATCATCTCGTTCGAGATGACGGGCGCCCATCCCCATGACGTCGCCACCGTGATCGACCGCGCCGGCGTGGCGGTTCGCGCCGGCACCCACTGCGTCATGCCGCTGCTGGCGCGTTTCGGCATGACGGCAACGTGCCGGGCCTCGTTCGCTCTTTACAATACGCGCGAAGAGGTCGATGGGCTTGTTGCGGCCCTGAGGAAGGCGCAGGAGCTTTTCACATGACAGACCAGTCTGGCGCCAGCGCGCCGACCCCGGCGGCGCCCGATTCGGCACAGGACCTGCCCGCAGGAAGGTCGCTCCCGTCGACATCTCATAACGGGGGCCTGTCTTCCGAAGAAATCGGGCGGCTCACTGACGAGATCGTCGCGGCGCTCAAATCCGTCTACGATCCGGAAATCCCCGCCGATGTCTACGAACTCGGCTTGATCTACAAGATCGACATCGGCGACGATCGCGCCATCACGATCGACATGACGTTGACCACACCCAATTGCCCGTCCGCGCAGGAGCTGCCCGGCATGGTGGAAAATGCGGCGGCAAGCGTGCCGGGTGTCGGGCCCGTGACCGTCAACATCGTCTGGGATCCGCCCTGGGAGCCTTCCCGGATGTCCGACGAAGCGCGGATGGTATTGAACATGTGGTGAGATGTTCCATTTAACCAGTAGCCCGGATGGAGCGTCAGCGAAATCCGGGAACGCCGCTCCCGGATTTCGCTCAACGCTCCATCCGGGCTACGGCGGCAGAGGAGAGAGCACTATGGCCACCCCCGGGCCACGACCGCGACCTCAGGTGATGCGGCTGTCGGAAGCCGCTGCCGGACGCATCAGGGATATCATCGGTAAGTCGCAGCGGCCGATTAACGGCGTCCGTGTGGGCGTTCAGAACGGCGGCTGCGCGGGCATGTCCTATACGATGGAATACGCCGAGGCGATCGATCCCCGTGATGAGATCGTCGATGAGAAAGGCGTGCGCTTGTTCATCGATCCGAAGGCGGTGCTTTTCCTTTTAGGCACGGAAATGGACTATCGCGTCGATAAATTCTCGTCCGGCTTTGTCTTCAACAATCCAAACCAGACCTCCGCCTGCGGATGCGGGGAGTCGGTGGCGATCACACCGGCAAAGCTGGAGCACGACGTCGCCCAGGCGTCCGAGACCCGGTGACTCGGCGCAAGTAAGCTGTAGCCCGGGTTGAGCGTCAGCGAAACCCGGGAAAGGCATCGCCATATTGACATGGCGATCCCGGATTTCGCTACCGCTCAATCCGGGCTACATCTCTGCCGCCGAAAATCAAGAACTCTACCTCCTACGAGCCTGCGCAATGAGGGCCCTCGCTTCCGGAGCGGCGGGCGAGAGTGCGGCGAGGCTGGCGCGGTCGCCACAGGCGAAAGCTGCGACGATCGGCAAGACAGCATCAAAGCTGCGCTCGCAGGACAAGGGCATGAATATCCCACCCGTGCGGACGGCGAGGAAACGATACATGCTCCGTCTGTTGAAATCGTCGCCAAGGTAAAATGTCGAGACGCGAACGCCCTGTCGGCGGAAGGCTCGTATTGCCGCGGCCAAGAGTAAAAGGCCATCATCGAAGCGGTCGCCGAACACAACCACATGATTGACCTGATTGCGCAGGCTCTCGCGGAAGGCCTGCGCAAAAAGCGTCGTGCTGGGCTCGGATTCGCTGGCGAAGGCGTCGACGAAGCACTGCCATGTGGTTGAGCTGTCGCCCGGGTCCACGGGCTCCCTGCTCCAGGCCGTGCTGTGCCGGCACGTCGGCCGAACCTCCGTCAGTCGCAGTTCGAGCGTCCCTCTGCGGATAACCGTGACGAGGTTGTGCTGCAGGCGATTGACCGCCGTGCGGATGCCGCGCAACCCATCAAACGGGCCGCTCGCCATGATCTCGATGCGGATGAGCGGCGGCTTTGGTTGCCAGCTCGCGTCCGCTCGCACCAGTTCCGCCTTCGAGGATGCCAATCGCGAAAATAACGCGTCGGGGCCGAAGTTGTGATTGGTCCGATGTGGCGATCCGCCAGGCGTCAGTCGTAGCGCACGACTCGTGACCGCCCGAAGTTTGGAAAGAAACTCCGTCCCCATGGGTTGCTCCGCGGACAGGTGAAACCCGGCTGAAGGCGGTCGGGGCCGCAGTGGACCCTTGCTGTCGCCCCGTGTCGCGACCGCGGCTCAATGGAGCCCCGCCGAGACGGCAAATCAGCGAGCGACGCAGGAGGAGGCGACCCATCAACGAACGTCTGACGTTGTGGGGTCGCATCCGCAGCGGCATCGGGGGCGATCGCGGGCGTAACGGGGGCAGGCCTGTCGGCAACTGCGAGCGTCGGCGCGCCGGCGGAAGCCGATTGATTGGACGCGACTGTCCCAAGTGCAGTGAGCCCGAGAAGGACGCCGACCAGAAACCGGATCGGGCTGAACCAGTTCGCGAATGCTGCGCAGATCAGAATTGCCGCCGTGAGCATGAGCGAGGCGGTGACGCCAAGAAGGCCGTAGCCCGCAGAGATAGCTATAATGCCGATAAGGGGAACGTCCCAGTGTCTGAATCGCGGGATGGCAGGCAGGACGAGTGGCCCGCCGGCGCCCGCGGATGGCGCCGCTGCCGCAGGTCGGCTGTCGCGAGCGCGGAGCGCGGTATTTTCGCGAAGCAGTTGGGCGTTCTGCTTGCCGAGCTCGTCGTTGAGCCGCTCTGCCTCGTGCGAGCGGTCAAGCATGCGTCGAAAGCCGCCGCCGTGGCGCTGCAGGATGGTGCGCACCCGCATAAACGCGGCTACGGCTTCACCATCCTGATGGGAATCCATCATACCAAATGCAGCGATGAACACGCGTTCGTCACGCTCCGAACTGGTGGATGACGAGGCGGTCGACATACATACAATTGACTCATGTCGGGCGGCATGAGTCAATTGTGTGGCACTTCAACACTTCGCGAACTTTGATGACAGGAGGCTCTCCGAAGGTATTTGGAGAAAGCGCAAATGGATTCGCGAGTTTTGATCAGCCACCCGATGGCATCTGGAAACCGGCTGCGCATTTCATGAGGAGCGCTTCGCATTATTTTTCTATTCAACGTCTCAGCGCCAGCCGTGGAGTATCCAGTGGATCGCTTAATTGAGAAATACCTGTAGGGTTTGCGGAGGAATTGGAGACGCCAATAGATCGAATGATCGGTATAATTATAATGCCCCGACATCATGGGCTAATGGCGTTTCATAATCTCAAATGTCATCGCCACAGCTTTAGCAGGAGATAGATTCGCTGCAACTCGCAGCAATTTCGCCGGTATGGCGGGCTCCGGCGCAGACCTCGGTGCGAGCTTACGCCTTGACGCGGAAGGGCCGCAGCAGGAACGCAGGGAAATGCCCTAAATCCGTCGCTTCGTCGCGCGGGCGCTGGGGCGGGTTAGGGGCGCGCCGTGGACGTACGTTGCCGATGGCAGCAACCTTTTCCTCGCGCGCAGGGGAGGAGGCGGCCTTGCGGCCACGCGGGAGGGGGGACGAGCGTCCGTTGTGGCGCCGACGATCGGAAGGCGCTTCCTCCTGCTCAGCCACAGGATTGCCGGACCAGGGTATGGACTGGCCGATGAGTTTTTCTATTGCAATCACCGCTCTCTGGTCGCCCGGCGCTACGATGGTAACCGCCGTGCCGCTTCGTCCGGCGCGACCTGTACGGCCGATGCGATGGACGTAATCGTCGGGATGGTGCGGGACATCGAAATTGAACACATGACTGACGTCGGGAATATCGAGTCCTCGCGCCGCTACGTCGGAGGCCACAAGCAACGTCACTTCGTTCTTGCGAAACTGCTCCAGTGCGGTCGTGCGGGCCTGTTGGTCCATGTCCCCATGAAGCGCGATGGCGGAAAATCCATGGCGAACGAGCGAGCGATGCAGGGTCGCAACTTCGCGCTTGCGATTGCAGAAAACAATTGCGTTCTTGAGACCGACGGAGGCGCGAATGAGCCGCCGCAGCGTCTCGCGTTTTTCGGGCGGCTCGCGGCCGGTTTTCACCAAATTCTGTGTGGTGGAAGCTACGGTGCTGGCCGGACGGGAAACCTCCACGCGGACCGGCTTGTGAAGAAACTGGTCGGTGATTCGCCGGATCTCGGCAGGCATGGTGGCGGTGAAAAACAGCGTCTGGCGGGTAAATGGAACGAGCTTGCAGATGCGTTCGATGTCCGGGATGAAGCCCATATCGAGCATCCGGTCGGCTTCATCGATGACGAGAAGCTCGACGCCGGACATCAAAAGCCGGCCACGCTCGCAATGATCGAGCAAACGGCCCGGGGTGGCGATCAGCACGTCGACGCCGCGCACGAGCTTGCTATCCTGATCGTCGTATGAAACCCCGCCGATCAGCAACGCAACATTGAGCTTATGGTTGACCCCGTATTTTGCGAAGCTTTCCTCGACCTGGGCGGCAAGCTCGCGGGTCGGTTCGAGAATGAGCGTGCGCGGCATGCGGGCGCGGGCGCGGCCGTGCTCGAGCTTGGTGAGCATCGGAAGCACGAACGCTGCCGTTTTTCCGGTTCCGGTCTGGGCAATGCCAAGCACATCGCGCCTGGCAAGAACGTGTGGGATCGCTTGTTCCTGGATAGGAGTTGGCGTCACGTATCCCGCGGAAGTGACCGCTGCGAGCACTTTATCGGACAAGCCGAGATCAGAAAACGACATCAAGCCTCAAAACCTCACAGCCCCGTGCCAACGACCGCGCCGGAGTTCGAACAAATGAATTTTGTGCGAATGGGCGGCTAATCGGTATGAACCAGCCGTAGCCCGAACATAGGCGTGAGCGACGGAAAGTCAATGGCGGAACCTTCGGCAGGTACGAAAGATTCCCAAACATTGTGTTTGGCCGACGCAAGAATGATGCATGCGTCACGAGCGAAGCCGTCGCTGAGCACGGAACAGGCTGAGCCGATCCCTGCGCAACCATGCCCGAATTCTGCAACGGCTGTGTGAAGTCCGCATTGGCTAAGTCCCCCCGCCCCATTGATCATGCCACCGCGGCGCTATTCTCAATCGCGCCGACATGAGATTGCCAGTCCAATCGCAGGGTGAGGCAGAACGCGGCGCCGCCGCTGCGCAGGAACGCGGACAGCGGCGTCGCGGTGACCCGGTATCCGCGCTCGACAAGTTGGCGGCGCAGATGTGCGCCGCAATGGGACGCCACGACGGTTCCGCCCACACAGACCGCGTTGGCGGCAAGGCGGCATGCGTCCTCCATGGGGACTTCGATGCGCTTGGCTGGGGCAACGCGCTCGTGGATGCGGGCGAGCCCTTCCAGCGTGAAGGCGGCGGGCACGAACATGATCTCGCCCCGTGACAGCGGGCACAGGGCGGTATCGAGGTGGTAGAATCGAGCGTCGGCAAGCTCCAACGCGACTGTGTCCACCCCGAACAGGTCTTTGATTGGTCGGGCGGCATCGCGGTCAGAGCGGGGACCGTAGCCCATCCAGAACATATTGCGTGTGCGATCCCAGACGCAGTCGCCGGCGCCTTCGAGCACCAGATCGCCCGGCAGCTTCTCAACCGTGTCGATCAGACCGCGCCCCGCAAGCGCGCGAAATCCGCGCTCGAAAGGCTCTTCCTCGCCGCGGCGTTGCGGATAGCGGAAACGCGACAGCACCGCCTTGCGATCGAGCACCACCGCCGCATTGGCCGTGAACACCAGATCGGGCAGATGCGGCACCGGCGGCACCAACTCGATCGCGGCGCCAATACCGGTGAGCACACGGTGAAGCGCCGTCCATTCCTCCCGCGAGGCATCGGCCAAAATCTTGCTTTCGCTCGCCCAGCTCTGCGGATTCATCCACGGATTGATTGCGTAGTCGACGGCAAAATGATCGGGCCGACACATCAGAAATCGCGCGGTCATTGTCGTCATTGGGGCGATCTCCTTGTCTGCCGGGCTCAGGCGGCCGCCAGCGGCGACCGCTTGCGCTCCAGATCGCCGATGACCTCCGCAAAGCGATCGAGGGCAAAATCCAGGTCCTCGCGGGCGATCACGAGCGGCGGCGCCAGACGAACAACGGTTTGATGCGTTTCCTTGGACAGCACGCCCTTCGCGAGCAATGCCTCGCAGGCCTGCCGCGCCGTTGCGAAACGCGGATTGATTTCAGCGCCCGCCCACAGACCGCGCCCGCGGACCTCGGTCAGCACGGGGCTCCTGATGGCGCGAATCCGCTCAAGCATATGGTCGCCCAGCGTGCGGCTGCGCTCCACCAGCCCCTCATCGGTGATGACCCGAAGCGCTTCGAGGCCGACGGCGGCTGCGAGCGCGTTGCCGCCGAACGTCGAGCCGTGCGATCCAGGCGTGAATACGTCCATGAGCTCGTGTCGCGCGACGAACGCCGAAACCGGCAACAGGCCGCCGCCGAGGGCTTTGCCGAGCACCAGGCCGTCCGGCCGCACCTTTTCGTGCTCAAACGCGAACCAGGCCCCGGTGCGACCGAGCCCCGACTGAACCTCGTCGACAATCATCATCAGGCGATGGGCGTCGCAAAGCAGCCGCACGCCACTGAGCCAGCCGGCCGGCGGAACGATTATGCCGGCTTCACCCTGGATCGGCTCGATCAGGACTGCGACCGTCTCCGGCCTGATGGCCTGCTGCAGGGCCGCAAGATCGCCGAACGGAACGCTACGGAACCCCGGCGTAAACGGCCCGAAGCCGTCCCGGTAGTCCGATTCCGAAGAAAACGAAATGATCGTCGTGGTGCGGCCGTGGAAGTTCCCATTGGCCACGATGATCTCGGCGCGGTCGCGCGGCACCCCCTTAACCCGGTAGCCCCATCGCCGCGCGGCTTTGATGGCGGTCTCGACGGCTTCGGCTCCGGTATTCATGGGCAATGCTGCGTCAAGGCCGGTCAACCGCGTCAGCTCGGCCAGAAACGGCCCCAGGCGATCGTTGTAGTAGGCGCGCGACGGCACCGCGAGCCGGCGGGCTTGCGCCTCCAGAGCCGCCACCAGGCGCGGATGGGCATGGCCGTGGCTGACGGCCGAATAGGCGCTCATCATATCGATGTAGCGGCGCCCGGATGTGTCCCAGACGTAAGCGCCCTGACCGCGCGCGAGCACGACGGGAAGCGGTTCATAATTGTGAGCGCTGTGCCGGCCCTCAAGTTCCATTGCGTTCATGGGCATAACTCCAATCGCCTTGACCTTATATTTAGGCATCTACGGCGACCGGAGCGGCGGAACCTGCGGCGTCACGCGGCGGATTCTGCAGTTGAGCAGGCTGATTGCGGCGGAAACGGCCGGCATATGTGCGGCTTGGTCATTCCGGGGCGCCACCGAAGGTGGCGAGCCCGGAATCCATAGCCCTCGGCCAGTGGTTATGGATTCCGGGCTCGCCGCTTCGCGGCGCCCCGGAATGACCAGCATATGATCGGTTTCATCGAATCGCTCCAATGGCGGCGCAAGAATTCCTGATCACCGAGGCTTTTCGAAAAGCAGCGATTGGGGGTAGCCGGCGAAGCGGCGGACCGGGCGCAGCGCCACGTGGCTCACGATCCGCGAAACGCCAAGGCCCGGATCATCGATCAGCCGCGTCGTCAACTCTTCATAGGCGGCAAGATCGGCGCACGTGAACCGCGCCAGGTAATCCGTCGCCCCGGTGACTTCCCAGCATTCGACGACCTCCTCCATGGCGGCGAGCCGCCGCTCCACTTGGCCGCGCTGAGCGTGCTTCGCCAGAATGATTTCGGCAAAAACGTTGACCGGCCGTGACAGGTGCGCCACATCGATGACGGCCCGATAGCCCGTGATGACGCCGGCGGCCTCCAGTCTGCGGACCCGCTCCAGGCTCGCGCGTGGAGACAACCCGACCTTGGCGGCAAGGTCCTGCATGGTCGAGCGGCCGTTGCGTTGCAGATCGGCCAATATCTTGACATCGATCCGGTCCAGTGCAGGGGAACGCTTGGTGGCCATCCGCGTCTCGATACCCGGCGCGGGAATGCGGTGGGCTCTCCCGCTCTATTGAAATCAATCATTTAGGTCGCGAGTCGTTCGCTATTTCAGGATGGACGGCGGCGGATCGGCGGTCAACAATCGACCGACGCAAACGGTGTGCGGCTCAATAGGGTGATGATCGGCGGCAACATCATTGCTTGGGCCGACCACAGCGGCGAAGCGGCCTCGGTCATATGGCCAAGTCGTTTGACCAAGTCGTTTGCGGACCGGAGATCGGCAGGCAGTCTCACGATTTCGAACCGCGCCACCAACGGGTTCCAGGGAATCACCCGGCTCGAACCACTTCAGATTTGGCCCGAACGGCCACGGTACCGCCTGTTCATGTCTGGCGATACCGGGTCCTTTCTAAGATCGCCGTGAGACGATGGTCGTTAATTTAAAGGGCATAGACCTGTGCCCAATATAGTCTTTGGTTGTGACGCTTTCGATCGAGAATCCGAGCTTCGGCAGTAGCACTTGGTAAAATGGCAGCGACAGATGCCACCATCCGTATGACACTTGGCCGCCCAAAAAGTACGCAACCGGGATATCGGGCGATGGCCCCTCCGGAATTCCTTCGACGATGACGAGGGTCTCCTTGGCCGCCAAAGCTGCCTGGTGGAGGGCGCCGAGCGGATCGCGCAAATGAACGAGGATTTGCCCGACAATCACCACGTCGCACCGCG
>Ga0257161_1000177_pt1 | contig 17208 bp, 15 predicted proteins | sample NR01A_FD_185954 | JGI IMG/M metagenome (GOLD analysis project Ga0257161, IMG submission 185954) | Soil microbial communities from H.J. Andrews Experimental Forest, Oregon, United States - NR-01-A | ecosystem: Environmental > Terrestrial > Soil > Temperate forest > Bulk soil | place: USA: Oregon... | reverse complement strand
TCAAGGGCGGCCGCGACGCCGGGCGCAAATTCATCGATAATCTGAAGATGTTCTATCATGTCGCCAACATCGGCGACGTGCGATCGCTCGCGATCCATCCGGCTAGCACCACGCACTCCCAGCTCACGCCGGAGGAGCAGGCCCAGACCGGCGTCACCGACGGCTATGTGCGGCTGTCGGTTGGCATCGAGCATGCCGACGACATTCTGGCCGACCTCGATCAGGCGTTCGCGGTCGTGTAGCCGCCCTGACGGCGGCGTAAGTTTGATCTTGGAGCATTTTCCGTCGGCTGATGTTTAGCATTTTACGATTTAGGTTGACCCTCCCAGTGTCATTGCCCGGCTTGACCGGGCAATCCAGTAGCCACTGTCGGTGTTTACTGGATCGCCCGGTCAAGCCGGGCGATGACAGCAGAGTGGGTGTCAACCTAATCGAAAAGTGCTCCTACTTCCGTTGCACGTAGCGTATAATTGCTACAATAAATTTCGAGAATACGCCGGAGCTCGTGAGGACAGCATCATGACCAAACCGAACGAAACGTCATCGGCACGGCAGCGGCTTGCGCTTGCCGGTTGCGTTGTCCCCGGATTCGTCGCCGCAGCTGCGTTCGCATCGGCGGCGCTGGCGGAGCCGAACAATGCCGTTCCACCGCTTGCTTCGGCCGATTTCGGCTGGCAATCGAATGTGGCGGATTGGCGCGATCCGCCACCGGGACATGGCCATGGACCGATCAAGCCGGACCCCGCCCATCCGTTCACCAGCAATGCCGAGGCGGCGCGAACCGGCACGCAACCGACAAAACGTATCGGAGATACGAAGGACCCTATCCTGAAGCCGTGGGCCGCGGCGCAGATGCAGGCGTCGAATGACGACGCGTTGCGCAGTGAGATGGCTATACCGTTCGCCGCCCAGGCCCGCTGTTATCCGGGCGGCGTTCCGGGTCAACTGCTATATCCCTTCGAACCCGTTTACTTCATCCAAACTCCCAAGGAGGTCTGGATGATGTGGCAGCGCGACCATATGGTGCGCCGCGTCTTTCTCACCGACCAACATTCCGAGCATGTGACACCGTCATGGTTTGGCGAGTCGATCGGGCACTATGAGAATGGCGATACGCTGGTCGTCGATACGGTAGGTCTCTCCACCAAGAACAGCTACATCGACAATTTTCGCACACCTCACACCGAGAAGCTGCACGTCGTGGAGCGCTTCACCATCGATCCGGACGGCAAAAACCTGACCGCGCTCGTGAAGGTGGAAGATCCCGATACGTTCAATGCGCCGCTCACCATGCAGCAGCGCTGGTTCAAGGTGAACGCTCCGATGAGAGAGACGGTCTGCGCCGAGAACAATCAGGATTATTTCAGTCAGGGTTTGTTTCCGGTGCCGGAGGCTGAGAAGTCGGATTTCTGATCGGTAGGTCAACGTTCCGGTGACCGCCTTCCCGATGGGGCACATGAACGTCATCACGAGCTGGGCTGCCGACAACAAAGGGGAGGTCAAGCATGTCTACGGATAAGCGCTTGATAGTCGTCATTCCCCTCATGCTCGCGCTGGGCGGTGCGGCGACCGCGGTCGCCGCCGACCTGCCCGGGCTCGGCAAGCCGGTCAGCGAGGCCGAACTCGCGCTCTGGGACATGAGCATCGGGCCGGGCGGCAGGGGCCAGCCGCCATCGGCGCCGTATTACGCGCGGTGCCTACTTTACAACATAGGAATAGGCCGATATACTGGTGATACGTCCTCTGTTGAGAAGCAGTAAGGCAGAGGCGATTGCGGTCGCATGCCGGGACGAATTTCTCGTCGCGGCGCAGCCCGCAAATCGAAGCGAGTAGCCGCGATGAAATCGAGGCCCTGAAATGACAGGAGAGTGGGGATTCCCTGTTCGCCGACAAAAATCCCTATTCGGGAAAAAAGAATCCCTGTTTTCAGAGGAACAGGGAATCAACCGCAAGCTGCTGAATCCGCTTGGCGACTGGCTCCGAAAACGGCGTAAAGAGGCCGGAATTATGCGAAATTTCCAAAAATTCCCTGCTCTTTTCCCTGTTCTCAGGGAATGCCAGGAACTTCGCGGATCAAGGTCGCTCCGGCCTCGACGGCTCGCTTGATAAGGATTCGCATTTTGGAAACGCCGTTGCTAGCCCCGTCCGAGTGGTGCGGTTGCGGCACCGAGCCACGTGCGGGTGTCGGCGGCGACCAGCGGCATCAACGTCTCGCGCACCTCGGCGTGATAGGCGTCGAACCAGTCGATCTCGTCCGCCGTCATGAGATGACGGTCGACGAGCCGACGATCGATCGGTACGAGCGTCAACGTTTCAAAACGGTTGAGCGGCTTTTCGCCGCCCGCGACCTCCGGCGCTTCGGTGACCAGCACAAGATTTTCGATGCGGATGCCATAGTGGCCGGTCTTGTAGTAGCCCGGCTCGTTGGAAAGGATCATGCCGCGTATCAGCGCCGCGGTGCCGAGCTTCGAGATGCGGGCGGGCCCCTCGTGCACCGACAGATAGCTGCCGACCCCATGGCCGGTACCGTGATCGAAATCGAGCCCAGCCGCCCACAGATGCGCGCGGGCGAAACTGTCGAGCTGGGATCCGGCGGTGCCGTCCGGGAACACCGCGCGCGCGATGGCGATGTGGCCCTTGAGCACCCGGGTAAAGCGGTCGCGCATCTCAGGGTTGGCATCGCCGACGATCACGGTGCGGGTGATATCGGTGGTGCCGTCCTGATACTGGGCGCCGGAGTCGATCAGGAACAGTTCGCCGGGCACGATCTTGCGGTTGGTCTTGCGTGTGACGCGATAGTGTACGATGGCGCCGTTCGGGCCGGCGCCCGAAATAGTCGAGAACGACACATCCCGAAGGAGCCCGGTATCGCGGCGAAAGGTCTCGAGCGCCTCGACGGCATCGATCTCCGTGAGTTGGCTGTGGGGCGCCTCACGATCGAACCAGGCGAGGAAGTTTGCGACGGCGGCGCCGTCGCGGCAATGGGCGGCGCGGCTGCCGGCGATCTCGGCCGCGTTCTTCACCGCCTTCATGATGGCGATCGGGTCGGGCCCGCGCGAAACCTTGCCGCCATTGGCGGTGATGCCTTGTGAAATGGCGTGTGCCGCGGTCGCCTGGTCGAGTCGCACCGTGAGGTGCTCGGCGCCGAGCGCAGCGAGGTCCTGAGCAAATGTTTCTTCCGGCCTGATCTCGGCGAGGCCCGCAAGCGCGCTGCGCGCCGTATCGGTGAGCTTGCCCTCGTCGACGTAGAGCCGCGCGCCGTCCGCCAGAATGATCGCAAAGGCGAGCGGCAGCGGCGTGTGGTGCACGTCGGCGCCGCGGATATTGAAGGTCCAGGCGACCGCGTGCGGATCGGAGACCACGAGTGCATCGGCCTTGAGCTTCTTGATCTCGGCACGAATGCGGTCGAGCTTTTGCGCCGCGGGCTCGCCGGCGAATTGCAGGTCGTGCGACACCACGGCGCCGTGGGGCGGCCCCGGGCGATTGCGGCAGGCCGCATCGATCGGATTTGGCTCGGTGGCGACCAGGATCGCGCCCACGGTGGCGCAGGCCTTGGCGAGCCGCTCGGCCCCTTCAGCCGTGTGCAGCCAGGGATCGAAGCCGAGTTTCTGCCCGGCCGTGAGGTTGGCTTCGATCCAGGCGCTCGGAGGCGTGTCAACGAGATGCTCGATCGTGAACAGTTTGGGGTCGGACTGGTCGCGGGCCTGGAGCGTATAACGGCCGTCGACGAACAGAACCGCGCGTTCGGCGAGGACGATGGCAGCACCGGCCGATCCGGTGAATCCGGTGAGCCAGGCGAGCCGCTCTTCGCTCGGCGGCAGATATTCGTTTTGGTGGCGATCCGCGTGGGGCACCACGAAGCCATCAAGCCCGCGGCGGATCAGCTCTGCCCGCAGCGCCGCGAGGCGTGGAGCGACTTCCGACGCCTCCTCGGGATCGTCGAAGGTCTGGAACTGAGCGTGAAGATTTTTGAGCGTCATTTCGTTCATGACCGTATCCTAGAACCGTCGGCGAGGCCTCACAATTCGTGTCACAGAACGTAGGGCGGGCAAAGGCGCATCGCTGCGGTTAGCATGCAGATTTCGCCGAGTCATCCGGCGATGCGCAATGCCCACGCGGATCGTCCGACGTGGGCACGCGGAGCCTGTCATCGGGCCGGCCCAACGGGTCCGGCCTCTGGCCGGCCCGATGGCAAGCTCCGGCCGGACCGGTTGGCTTTGCCCACCCTAGGGATGCTTGCAATTCGTCTCGCCGGGCGCGACAAAATCAACGTCACCCACCCGTCGAGAGGAATACGCCGTTCGAGCGCGAGGCCGAGCGCCCGATAAGCCGCGAGCGCCGCATTGGCATGGCCGGGCAACAACCCCGACACCACGATGCGGGCGCCGGGCGCTGCAAGCTGGCGGATCGGTCTCGCCAGCTGTTTGAGCGGGCCCAACAGAATATTGGCGAACACGAGATCGAACGGCGCGCGCGCCCGCATGCGGCGGTCGGAAAGGCCGTTTGCCTGAATGATTTTGATGAGAGTGCCAACGCGGTTGAGACGCGCGTTGTCCTGTGCCACCCGAACGCTCACGGGATCGATGTCGCCGGCCACCACCGGCCGCCGTGTCGCCAATGCTGCCGCGATGGCGAGCACGCCGGTCCCGCTGCCGACGTCGAGAATACAACGCGGTTGCCGTTGATTGAGAATTCGGTCGAGCGCCATGAGGCAGCCGCGCGTCGTACCGTGGTGCCCGGTGCCGAAGGCGAGTGCGGCCTCGATCTCGATGCCGATCCGATTTGGCGGAACGCGGTTGCGGTGGCGCCGTGGACCACAAAGCGTCCAGCCGCGACCGGCGCCAGCCCTTGGAGGCTTTGGGTCACCCAATCGCGCGCCGCAACGGTCGTGAACACGACGCGCTCACGCACCGCATCGCCGGCGAGATCGCCCACGAGCGTCCGCACCGCGTCCTCATCCGGCGGGCGCTCGAAGTAGATTTCGACGGCCCAGGCGCCCGCCTCCTCGAAGGCCGCAACAGCGGTATCGCCGGCCTCCTCCATGAGGGCATCGAAAAGTCGTCGCGCGGTGTCGCCGTCGGTGACAAGCCGGGCAAGCACGGACTTCTGAGCGGACGGATTGCTCATGCGTCTTCACCCATGCACCGATACTCCGTCATCAGTCCACCCCGATGTTCACCAGCTGTGCACCGAATGTTCACCGCGATGCTCGTGTACGGCGGACTAAGCCCCGCACGCTGCCGCTCTCTTTCAGCCGCGCGGAACGGAACATGAGGTTGTCCCCGCAATCCGCAAGCCCCGATAGCGAGACGCGACGGGGCGGCCCGCGCCGCCGGCATCGCACAATTCTATCCACCGCCGATGCACCGATTTGTCCACACGACTGGCACCCTTTTCATGGCCGTTTTCCACATGATTGCGTTGCACGACGCGGCGCTGCTGGGCCGATGGCCGCTGTGCTATGCAGGCCGCCACCCCTTGGAGCCGGTCCGTTCGCGCCGGCAACTTTCCTTTGCGAGGCGATGTGATTGATCAACCGCCGGCCAGCGTTCGCGACATATTTCATCAACTCGGCCCGGTTCTGACGGCTGCCGTGATGTTCACGATCTCGGACGTGTTCGGCAAGCTTGCGCTCGAAGGCGGGACCGACGTGCTGAGCCTGTTGTCGTTTCGCAGCATCCTCGGCATCGGTCTCGTGTACGTCTGGTTGCGGCTCGGCGAACCTGCCGCCGCGCTGTCGCGGAACGAGAAATGGATTTCGCTTGCGCTCGGTGTGCTGCTCACCGCCAATCTGTTCAGCCTTTTCAAGGCGATCGAACTTATTCCGGTGTCGATCGCCATCCTGACCTATTTCATCTACCCGCTGCTGACAGGCATCGTCGGCGCCATGACGGGCGTCGACCGGCTGACGATAACAGGCGCCGCGACTGCGCTGGTCGCATTCTTCGGCCTCGCGCTGATCATCGGGGCGAACCCTGCGGGCCTTGCGGTGATGGGGCTTCTCGCCGCGGTCGGCGGCGCGGTTTGCCGCGCCGGAATGCTGTTGATCACCCGTGCGACCCTGAAGGGCGCCGACGCGCGGCTCGTCACCTGGTACACCTTGTGGTCGTCGACGCTGGTGTTCGTCGCGTTGTCGATACTGACTTGGAACTGGCAGTGGCCGCACGGCGCCTCCGGCTGGGTGGCGTTCCTCGGAATCGGCTTCACCACGACGGCCGCAATCCTCACGCTCTACGTGTCGACTCAGCGGATCGGGCCGTTCCGCACGGCGCTGTTTATGAATCTGGAGCCGTTCATGACGGCGGTGCTTAGTGCCGCCGTGCTCGGCGACCGCATGACGCCGCTCCAGATGCTCGGCGGCGTGGCGATGATCATGGCGCTGTGTTTTTTCCAGATGCGGCGGTAAAGATAACGGCGCAGCACCCGGTGCTGCGCCGTCATGATTTTCGAAAAAGCTCAGCCTATTTCAGCTGGTCCGCCACCTTGTCGATGCCGGCCTTGGCGCAGGCTTCGTCCTTTTCGCCGCCCGGCGCGCCGGAAACCCCGATCGCCCCGATGGTGTCCTCGCCGACCTTGATCGGCAATGCACCGCGCGTCGGAACGATGTTGGTGAGGTGCAGAGCGCCAGCCGTGAAGTTGTCCTTGATGGAATCGCCGAAATCGCCGGACGATCGGCGCTGCGCCCGCGCCGTATAGGCCTTCTTCATGGAGTTTTCGAGCGTGTGCGGGCCGGTGTTGTCGCCGCGCATGGCGACGATGATCTCGCCATTGCGTCCGAGTACATTGGCGGACACGTTGTAACCATTGGTCTTGCAGGTCGCGACGGCGGTCTCGGCCATGGTCAGCGCCATGGCGGCCGAAATGTCCTTGCGGGCGAGCAGCTGGGCATTTGCCGAACCGGCGAGACCGCAGGCGATCGCCGCGACAAGCGAAATTCCGGCAACACGTAATGCAGTTTTGGACATGAGTACTTCTCCCTGATGACGGCCGCGCCAATGGCGGCCTCTCGAGAAATCGTTTCGGTTGTGCTGGATTGATTGTTCAGAAGCGGCTTACTTCAGGTCCGCGGACACCTTGTCGATGCCGGCCTTGGCGCAAGCCTCGTCCTTTTCCCCGCCCGGTGCGCCGGATACTCCGACCGCGCCGATCGTCTCGTTGCCAACCTTGATCGGCAAAGCGCCCTGCGCCGGGGTGATGTTGGTCAGAAAGAGAGCGCCGGCATTCGGGTTGCCCTTGACGCCTTCGGCAAATTCGCCGGAAGACCTGGAGAACGTGCGCGCCGTATAGGCCTTCTTCATGGAGTTTTCGAACGTGGCAAGGCCAGCATCGGGGTTGCGCACGGCGAGCACCACTTGGCCCTCACGGCCGAGCACATGCACGGACACGTTATATCCTTGCGCCTTGCAGGTGTCGATGGTGACCTGGGCGATCGTGGTCGCCATGGCGAGCGACAGATCCTTGTGGGCCAGAAGTTGGGCGTTCGCCGAGGTGGCGAGGCCACAGGCAAGCGCCGAAGCAACCGAGACACCGGCAATACGTAACGCAATCTTGGACATGGGGTACACCTCCCTGGTGAGAGCCGCTGCAGGTGCGGCCTACCCCCATAATAGGTTATTGTCTCGGATTTGCATCAGCTTTCGCCGGCCGCGTCCGGTTACGGTTTCGGTGCACGAGCCGGGGCGTCCCGGGGGCGTCCCGGAGGCATAGTACGGTTAATTAGACTGTAAGCGTTCCGGTCACATATTGGGCATTGCGGTGGCGTGCCGCGAATCAATCCCCGAACGGCCGGTACGAATAGCCCGAGTAAACCGAGGGGTATCGCGCCGGAGAGTTCGGATAGCTGGGCGAAGCCGCGTAAGACGGCACGGGACGATATCCGAAAACGGGTTGGCGGCTATCGTAGCGCGGTCCGTACCCATAGGGGCGGGCGTCGAGCGGCTCGCGCGCCGCGATACTCTCATCCGCATCACGGTTCCGTGGCACGCCGCGCCGCGCGAGCGCGATGTGTACGTCGCCGGTCAAGACCACTTTGGTGTTGGGCAGGCCCTGCTCCTCAACCAGCGCGTAGAGCTTGGCGGCATTATCCGGTTCGAGTCGGACGCAGCCATGCGAGGCGGGGCTGCCGATATTGCGGGTGTTGAGGTAGCCATGGATTGCATGGCCCTTCTGGGTGAAGAAGATCGAATGCGGCATCGGAGCGTCGTCCCATTCCTTGGAGAAATGGTCGGCTTCCATGCGGAATGCCGTGTAACGGCCGCTCGGCGTGTCATAGGCGAGTTGCCCGGTGGACACCGGCCAAGTCCAGCGCAGCTCTCCGTCGACCTCGACCGTCATCTGCTGGGTCGACTTGTTGATCGTGATGAGTGTCGCGGCGCCGGCCGGCGCTCTTGCGGCAACAATAAGCAGAGCCAGCACAATCAAGGCGAGACGAGCGGTACGCATGGGAGTTGGCCTCCGGACACCGCAGGCAGGACGTTACTGCAGCATCTGACAAGTCCGTGTCGGCGGTTTGGTTCCACTGCGGCGGACCGCACGAGATTCATTGAAATTTAAGGGAATAGACAAGGACGTCGCGCAGTTGTGATCAAGTCGCCGCCACAATTTGCGTCATGCGAAAGGCGCCGCGAACGCCGCGACGCCTCCCCGGCACAGCACTACTTGTAAAACTCAATCGACGCTTGGCGGAAGAACACGAAATTCGGCGGCGCGACCGAAATCGGCCCGTTGATGCCGAAGATCGCAATCTGGATCTTGTCCCCCGCCTTGACGGAGTCGGCGAGCACGACGCGGTTGGGGATATTGAAGCCCTGGATGGTGGCCGGGCTTGTGATGCCGGCGCGGCGGGGCATCTCACCATTGACCCACACTTCCGCATAGTCGTCCACATAAGCGGTCAGCACCGCCTTGGCGCCGGCGGTTTCGAAGTTTCCGATTTTTTCCGGGATGGTCAGGTTGGTGCGATACCATAGAAACGACACCTTGCCGCCGCCCCGCCGGTCGGTCAGCCCCTTGGCTTCGATGGTCGGCCATGACGAATCGTCGAAACCTTTTTCGCCCGCATGGGGCGAGATATCATACGACGACTTGTAGCCCGGCATGGCGGCCGGCAACGCCGGTCCTTCGACGATCTTCGCCTCCATGTGCTTCCACTGGGCGCCGAAAGCCGCCATGCCGTCCGCCGTCATCAGGTCGACCACGTGGGCGGGCACCAGGAACGGCGCGATCTGCGGCGGCGACGTCGGCGGCAGAGCCTGAGCCGACGCCTGGGTCGTAAACGTCAGCGGTACAGTCGCAAGTGCGGCGCAGGCGAAAAGCCTCGCAACAGTGTTGGTACGCATAGTGTCCTCCCGTTTGCATTCATCACCGATACGCCGGAATGACGTTCGACGGCGGCGCGCAGTACTGCCGCGCGTGGGCGGAAGGGTATTCCCCGGAACATGCGGGGTTCAAGAGGGAAGGGGTGTTCCGCCGGCGGAGGCAAAGGGAGTGAAAGGCTCTCAAAGCTGAGTTATGTTGACCTTTCGGACATACACGCCGGGCTTGCGCCGCCATGGCAACCGGAGCAATAGAACCGCATGCTGCAGGGCTGGTTCGTTATTGTCGTCGCGCTCGTCTATATTGGGCTGCTGTTCATCATCGCGAGCTATGGCGACCGGATGGGCCGGCTCGGCGGGACGGATCGGCCGCGACCGCTGATTTACCCGCTGTCGCTTGCAATCTACTGCACATCCTGGACATTTTTCGGCTCGGTCGGCCTCGCCACGCGGACAGGGTTTGATTTCCTGGCGATCTATATCGGGCCCATCGCGATGATCGGGCTCGCCTCCCCGCTGATCGCACGCATCACCCGCCTTTCCAAGGCGCAGAACATCGTCTCGGTCGCGGATTTTATCGGCGCACGTTATGGCAAGCATCAAGGCGTGGCGGCGACCGTGGCGGTGATCGCCATCATCGGCATGATCCCCTACATCGCGCTTCAACTCAAAGCCGTATCGTCGTCGCTCGATACGATCGTGGCCCCTCTCGCCACCTGGGCCGGCACGGCGCAGCCCATGCTGGGCGATCCGCCGCTGTTCGTCGCCGTGTCGCTCGCGGCTTTCGCGGTCCTTTTCGGCACGCGACATATCGATGCCACCGAGCATCAGCACGGTCTCATGTTGGCGATCGCGGTCGAATCGATCGTCAAGCTCGTTGCCTTCGTGGCGGTCGGCATCTTCGTGACATTCGTAATGTTCGACGGGCCGATCGCGCTGTTCGCCAAGGCTTTGGAACGTCCCGATACGGCTGCGGTGCTGACCGCCGGCACGAGCTTCGGCACCATGGGGGCGATGACGCTGTTGTCGCTGTCCGCGATCATCCTGTTGCCGCGCCAGTTCCACGTAACCGTGGTCGAGAACAAGAATGAATCAGAAATCCGTCGCGCCGCGTGGCTGTTTCCCGTCTATCTGATTCTCATCAATCTGTTCGTGATACCGATCGCGATTGCCGGCATGCTGACCTTTTCGCCCGGCACCATCGACAGCGACATGTATGTGCTCGCGTTGCCGATTTCGGCAGGATCGGAATTCCTCACGCTTGCGGCCTTCATCGGCGGCCTGTCGGCGGCGGCCGCCATGGTGATCGTCGAATCGATCGCCCTCGCCATCATGGTATCGAACGACATCGTGGTGCCGCTTGCGTTGACTCGACGTCCCGGCACCAATGTCGGCACTCATCTGTTGACGATACGTCGGATCGCCATCTTCGCTGTGCTGCTGTTCGCGTATCTCTACTACCGCTCCGCCGGGGAAGCCCAGCTTGCCGCCATCGGGCTGATGGCGTTCGCCGCCATTGCGCAACTTGCCCCGGCGTTTTTCGGCGGATTGATGTGGCGTCGCGCCACCGCCGGCGGCGCTCTTGCCGGCATGACAGTCGGCATCCTGGTGTGGGCTTATACGTTGCTTCTGCCGAGCCTCACCCTCTCCGCGTGGGGGACGACATTTCTGGCCGCGGGACCATTTGGGATCAGCGCCCTGCGGCCGCAGGCGCTGCTAGGGCTCGATCTGCCACCCTTGGTTCATGGCATGATGTGGAGTCTTACGCTCAACCTCCTGGCGTATGTGGCAATTTCACTGAGGTGGCAGCCCGCCGCCATCGAGCGCATCCAGGCAGAACTTTTCGTGCCGCGCGGCCTGACGCCGCCCCCAAGCTTCAGGCTTTGGCGATCCGCGGTCACGGTGGAGGAACTGACGGCTACGGTCGCCCGGTATCTGGGCGAAGAGCGTACCCGCACCTCGTTTGAGGGCTTCGCGGCCGAACGGCGCATGCGCCTCGAAACCGATGCCCATGCGGACTTCGAGCTGCTGCGCTACGCGGAGCGACTTCTGGCGTCGGCCATCGGTGCGGCCTCCTCCCGCCTGGTGTTGTCGTTGCTGCTGCGTCAGCGCACGGTTTCCACCAAGGCGGCGCTCAAGCTGCTCGATGATGCCAATGCCGCCATCCACTACAACCGCGAAATTCTGCAGACCGCGCTCGATCATGTGCGCCAGGGCATTGCGGTATTCGACAAGGATACGCACCTCATTTGTTGGAACCGGCAATTCGGCGAGCTGCTCCAACTGCCCAATGAGATAATGCGCATCGGCATCGATCTTGCCGAAATTCTCCGCTTCAACGCCGAGCATGGTGCTTTCGGACCCGGCAATCCCGCAGCACTGGTGCGCGAGAGGCTGCCGCGCTACAGGGCCGATCTCCAGCCATTCCTGGAACGCTTTCCCGATCGCGGCCTTGTCATCGAGGTGCGCGTCAACCACATGCCGGACGGCGGCGTCGTCACTACGCTCACCGACATCACACCGAGCGTCGCGGCGGCCGAAGCGCTTTCCCGCGCCAATGAGAACCTCGAACGGCGCGTACGCGAGCGCACCATGGAGCTCGAGCATCTCAATGCGGAACTCGCCAAGGCAAAGTCAGCCGCCGAGGCCGCCAACTTGTCGAAGACGAGGTTCCTTGCCGCCGCCAGCCATGACATCCTTCAGCCTTTGAACGCCGCACGGCTCTATGTCACAAGCCTCGTCGAGCGTCAGAACCGCGGCGAGGAATCGCAGCTCGTCGCCAACATCGACACTTCGCTCGAGGCCGTCGAGGATATCCTCTCGGCCTTGCTCGAAATCTCGCGGCTCGATGCGGGTGCAATGAAACCCGAGATTGCAAGCTTTCGGGTCGACGAGTTACTCCGCCGCCTCGAATTCGACTTCGCGCCGCTTGCCCGCAACCAAGGCCTTGATCTGATTTTCGTGCCGTGTTCGCTCACCATACGGTCCGACCGGCGACTGTTGCGCCGGCTACTGCAGAATCTCATTTCTAACGCCATCAAATATACCCGAACCGGCCGCGTTCTGGTCGGCTGCCGGCGTCGCGGCGAGCGACTGCGCATCGATGTCTTCGATACCGGCATCGGCATTCCGCCTGACAAGCGGCGTGCCGTATTCGCCGAGTTTCATCGCCTCGACCAGGGCGCCAAGGTCGCCCGCGGTCTCGGACTCGGCCTTTCGATAGTGGAACGCATTGCGCGCGTGCTCGATCATCCGATCGCGCTCGCTTCGCAGGTCGATCGCGGTACACATTTTTCTGTCGAGGTTCCGGTTGCGCCGGCGGGACGGGGCGGGACCCGTTCACCGGAGCTGCGCGTGGACCATGGCCGTTTCGCCAAGATACCGGTTCTTTGTATCGACAACGATCCCAACATTCTGGACGGCATGACGACGTTGCTGCGGGGCTGGGGATGCGAGACGTTTCAGGCGGCCGATCTGTCGGAAGCGGTTGCTACCTTGCGGGCGGCCGGCAAGTCTCCGGGCGGCCTCCTGATCGACTACCATCTCGACCATGGCAACGGCATCGAAGCGGTCGCGGAGTTGCGGCGGTTGTTCGGAGCAAAAATTCCGGCCGTGCTCATAACCGCCGATCGCTCCCCGGCCGTGCGCGATGCCGCGCGCGCCCTCGCGATCCAGGTGCTCAACAAACCGCTCAAGCCGGCGTCCTTGCGTGCCCTCATGTCGCAGTGGATGGTGCATCGGGTCGCCGCGGCCGAGTAACGGAATGACCCGGCGGGTCAATGAGAACCCGACGCCGCCTGCGGCCATTGGCCGACCTCGATCTTGGCGGCCGCGATCACGGCCTGGGTGCGGCTCTCGACGCCCAGTTTCTGCAGGATGGCGGATACATGCGCCTTGACGGTCGCCTCGGAGACACTCAGCTCATACGCGATCTGCTTGTTGAGTAACCCTTCCGACAGCATCATGAGGACGCGCACCTGCTGCGGCGTGAGCGAGGCGAGCCGTGCCAGCATGGCAGCGCTGTTGTCGTCGGCCTTGGAGGAAAGATCGACATCGGGCGGGGTCCAAATTCCCCCGGCGAGCACCCGCTCGATCGCTTTGCGCATCTGGTCCACGCCGAGTGTCTTGGGGATGAACCCTGATGCACCGAAATCCATGCAGCGCCGGATCACGGCGGGATCGTCATTGCCGGACACGATCACCACCGGGATGCCCGGATACTGCGCCCGCATGTACATGAGGCCGGAAAAGCCGCGTACACCTGGCATGGCAAGGTCGAGCAGAACGAGATCGACGTCATCGTTGCGGTCAAGCAGCTGGGAAATGTCGTCGAATGATCCCGCCTCGGCGACGGCATCGCGTTCGAACAGCCCGGCCACCGCCTCGCGCAATGCGCCGCGGAACAACGGATGATCATCGGCGATCACCAGCCGGTAGTGCGTTGATGCGCCCACGCCTGATCCCTGCCTTTTGCGGGTCGGCTCCCCCAAGATTATGACTATTTTGTAACCGCATCGTTGCCGATGCAAGGGGCATAAGGATTCCTACGGGTGCCATCATCGGTCGCTATCAGACGCGCAATCGGGTCTCGTCGAGCGCGGCCTTGACCTTCCGGGACAGGCTCATCGCGTCATGCCAATTGCCTCCGCTCCGGGGCCTCGGGACGAGCCCACCGACTTCGGGGTCTGGTGGCGCGGGGAGGAAGATTATCCCGCCGCCTTTCGCCTCGGGGCCTTTTCGCCCTTCCTTCGAGCTTTCGTCAGGCCGATGGCCCTCTTGACTGTTTTCGATGTGGCCTTCGGGTACTTCCTCGTCATGACGGCTCCCATTTGGCCGCGGGTCGACGGCAGAAGCGAGCGTTTCGGTCTGCTCGACAACCTTTTGTGAATGCTAAGGTTCCGCGAGTGTCTGACCTGGAAGCAAGCAGTCCTTTCCGGTCGAGCAACATCGCGAAATCGGCTGCGCGAGAGGTCGAGGCATTGGGCCGCCCGATCGATCCGGAACCTGGATCGGCCAGCGACGTTGGCGTTGCGATGTCGGACTTCCTCAAATTGCCCGCCCGAACCGGCAACGGTTCCGTCCATGCTATCGTCGAGACACCTCGCGGCGCGCGGCCGAAGCTTAAATACGAGCCTGAACTCGGGGGCTTCGTGCTTTCGAAGTCGCTGATGCTCGGGCTGACCTACCCCTACGACTGGGGTTTCATTCCGTCGACATTGGCGGACGACGGCGATCCGCTGGATGTCATGATCATCCACGAAGCCGCCACATCGCCGGGCCTCATCTTGCGCTGCCATGTCATCGGCGCCCTGCTTGCCGTGCAGACCCGCAAGGGCGCAAAGGAGCGCAACGACCGGATCATTGCAGTGCCCTCCCACTCGCATCTCGAGCGCAGCCTGGACCACGCTCGGGCCCTCCCGTCGGAGACCCGCGATGAGCTTGAGAAGTTCTTTGTCGCGACCGACGAGCTTGAAGACAAGAAGCTGAAATTCGAGGGATGGGTCGGACCGCAGCACGCGCTTCGCCTGCTCAAGGAATCCGAGAAGAGGTTCGCCAAGCGGCTCAAATAGCTTCGGATGCGTAACATCGACTGTCCTTTAAGGCCTTTGGTGGCATTCCGCCGAGAATGGAACCTTCTCCAGCGTCGAGACCGGCATGCGGTCGTGAATAGGTCGGGTGAGCGTGTTGGCACCCGTCACGATGATGGTGCAGGACATCGTGGTTTCGCTGGTGTCAGGGTTCGTCCACCTGTCCCTCATGCCTGCGATGCTCAGCACGCCGCCATCCGCACCGCTGATATAGTACGGCTGGTTGCCATCCGGTCTCTTGACCCCACTCGTAACAGCCGCTCGCGAGGATGATGCAGCGATGGCGCTTGGCCACGCAACGCGGCGCGTTCCCGCCGATCGTTCCGAGAATCAGCGCACCGGTGGCGTTCGCGACGACCCCGACCGCGACGGCTTATCAGCGGTACCCTGTGCCTGGAGCTTGCTAATCTCGGTGGCGAGCTTGTCGAGGCTTTGCCGCGCCGCGACGAGAGCGAGCGACGTCGCTTTGAACTGCTCGCGAGAAGTGCCAGCGGGCGCGGCCGCCGGTGCCAACCAGCCGAGGTGTGGCGACCAGCCAGCGATCGCCTTTCTGGCCGCGCCGCCGTAGGACTGCCAAGCCAAAGTGGCAGTGACACCAATGAAAAACGCGATCAGGTAGCGGGCAAAGGTGGACGAGACTACCTTGCCGAGCCACAACCGCGCTCTCGTGATCAGGTTCCGTACTGTTGCGCGAAGAGGCCGCTCGTTCGATAGCTCGGTGGCTAAGGGGCTTTTGGAGAACTCGGACTTTTTGGAGAACTCGGATACTGCGGAACTCGGGCTGGGACTCATCGGCATCCCTCCATCTGCCAGCGGGAAGAAGTGTCGTCGGTCGACGATTGTTCTCAAACCTGTTCCGATTCGCAACGGATTTCGACGTAGTAACGCCCTGTTATTACCTGTGGCAAGCACGCTGGCAGCACGTTGACAGGATCTCAAGCGCGGCATTCATCGCCAACGAAAAGCTGCGCATGGTCCGCACCATGGCGGACCGCGCGAGGCAGGCCGATCGGCAGGGGTTCGGGGCGCGGCCGTAGCGCCGGCGATCAGCCTTCGAGCGCCTGCAATCCCGCGTCCGTGATCTTTACGCGGATAACTTCGATCGTCCGGCCGCCCGCCTTCATGGTTTCGGGTCGCATTGTAGCGAGGCCATCACGAACAAGGCTCGCGATTGTTTCGGGTGTGAATCCGTAGGCGAGCAGGAATCCCTCAGTAAGGCCGCGCGGGGCGTCGGCGAGTATTCCGAGAGCACCGCGCCGTTCCGGGCCAAGTCTGGGCTTTCGGAGCGTCATCGCCATTGCGTTCCTGTCAGGCTTGGCCGCCGCTGTTGCTCTCGCCAGTTCGGCCGGGCGTCAGCACCGACGATCCCGCAGCGCGTGCTGACCATGCGCGGCCCGAACGCCGGCACTGGTACGTCATCCGGCCACACCTCGACGTTCAGCGTTGCTGCGTGGTGACAGATCAGGCACGACACCGCAAGCGATCGGACGCCGTTCTGGCGCATATTGCCGAGCGTCATCGGGAAGATCGGTTCGTTGCATCTGGTCACGGCCTGGACACCGATTTCTTTGCAGGAGACCGTCGCCGGACGGATCGAGCCGCCGGTTTCTTGCGCGTGGTAATCCGCTGCAATCGGCGCAGATCGCCGTCATCGAGCAACCGTCCGATCATGTCTGGCGGGATTTGCCGAGCGCTTGCTTCGTCGAGCGCGTAGCCGTCGCACTCGAATCCGGGATCGAGCCGGGATACCGCGGCTTTCATGCGGGCCTGAATGAGGACCTGGGCCTCCACAACGGCCACGCCGGCAAAGCCGCCGTCGGGGTGACGATAGTTCAGCTAAAACGCAGACACCGCTTCAATGTAGCGACCGGCACTGTCGATCGAGACGCGGCAGTCTGTCCCAATGTTCTGCGGCACACCCTCCCGGAATGGTTGACCGGCTCTCTGGCGCCGCCGAGCGGCCATTGCGCGTCAATGCTCAGTGAAGCGGTTCGGGCCTTCGATTGCCCTCCGGCCGGCATCCGTGATCCTCATGCGGGCAACCGGGATCTTCCGCCTGCCAATCCTCATGGTCTCGCGGTGCGCCGTGGCAAGGCCGTCCTTGACCAAGTCGGCTATCTATCGATGTTGAACCCATGGCCGACCAACGTCGCCCCGGTGCAGCCGCGCAATCCTCCGTCGGCGAGCATTTCGAGCGCGCGGCGTTGCTCTCTGCCGAGATGAACCCCCGCCACACTAACGCCCCCCAGCGTCAGAAAGTTCTGGCCAATCGTATATGCCACCTTGCGGTGTGTGCCAATCGGGCC
>Ga0257161_1000176_pt1 | contig 17209 bp, 15 predicted proteins | sample NR01A_FD_185954 | JGI IMG/M metagenome (GOLD analysis project Ga0257161, IMG submission 185954) | Soil microbial communities from H.J. Andrews Experimental Forest, Oregon, United States - NR-01-A | ecosystem: Environmental > Terrestrial > Soil > Temperate forest > Bulk soil | place: USA: Oregon... | reverse complement strand
ATCCGCAAGTACCGCATCTATCGACAGCACGTTGTCGCGGGTCACACCGTAACGCAGCGACCGCGCGCCACAGGAGTTGTTGCCCGCCATGCCGCCGATCGTCGCGCGGGACGCCGTCGAAATATCGACCGGAAACCATAGCCCGCGAGGCTTGAGCTGGCGATTGAGCTCGTCGAGCACGATCCCGGGTTCGACGACGCACCGGCGATCCGCCACGTCGAGATCGAGAATGCGATTGAGGTATTTCGAGCAGTCGATCACCAGGGAATGGTTGACGGTCTGGCCGCTTTGTGACGTTCCGCCGCCGCGCGGCAGCACCGTTACGCCGTCCGTCCGCGCCAACGCGATGGCGCGCTCCGCCTCCGCCACGGATCGCGGCGCCACCACGCCGAGCGGCATCATCTGGTAGTGGGAAGCGTCGGTCGCGTACCGCCCGCGCGTGAAGCGATCGAACCAAACGTCGCCGCTGATCTCGCGCTTGAGCCGGTGCTCCAGTCCGGGCGCCGCCACTATCGTCATGTCACCTTCGCCGCGATTGATTTGGTGAACGGGCAAAACTCGTGGCGTCATCGCCGGGCTTGTCCCGGCGATCTCGATCAGCATGGCACAGTGCCCGATTATCGGGATGGCCGGGACAAGCCCGGCCATGACCAAGTGGGGCTGCCACGAGTTTTGCTCCTGCTACTTGACTTGGGTTGCCGCCCACCGGCAGCTCCTCATCGGACTTGACTGACTCTCGCATTCGTCCTTGATGGCAGCAAGCCTGACTCCGTCACCAAAGCCTGGGCGATTGTCCGCCGATTGAGCCAGGGTCTCAAAAAAGGTCGATAAAGCGCATGTCCAAGAATTCCTCTCGCACAGCCGGCCGTCATTTCCTCCAGATTCCGGGGCCGACCCCTCTGCCGGATCGCATCCTGCGCGCCATGGATACCCCTATCATCGACCATCGCGGACCGGAATTCGCCAGGCTGGCGAAACACGTGCTGGAGGGGATCAAGACAATCTTCAAGACCACGAGCCCGGTCATCATCTACACGGCGACCGGCACGGGCGCCTGGGAAGCGGCCTTGGTCAACACACTGTCGGCGGGCGATCGCGTGCTGATGGTGGAAACCGGCCAGTTCGGGACGCTGTGGAAGAACATGGCGGCAAAGCTCGGCTTGAGGCCGGAATTCATTCCAACCGATTGGCGTGTCGGCGCCGACCCGGCTGTGATCGAGGCGAAGCTCAGGGAAGACAAAGCGCACGAGATCAAGGCCGTCTGTGTGCTGCACAACGAGACCGCGACCGGCTGCCTGTCGCCCATTGCGGAAATCCGCAAGGCGATCGACCGCGCCGGCCATCCGGCGCTGTTCCTGGTCGACACCATTTCATCGCTCGCATCAGCCGATTACCGCCACGACGAGTGGGGCGTCGATGTCACGATCGGGGGCGCCCAGAAGGGCCTGATGCTGCCGCCCGGCATGTCGTTCAATGCGCTGAGCGACAAGGCGATCGCGGCTTCGAAGAACTCGAACCTGCCAAAGTCGTTCTGGTCGTGGGACGACATGCTCGCCATGAACAAGATCGGGTTCTTCCCTTATACGCCGGCGACGCAGATGCTCCACGGTCTCGCCGCCTCGATCGACATGCTCCATGAAGAGGGGCTCGACAATGTTTTCGCCCGCCACGCGCGGTTCGCCGAAGCCACCAGGACCGCCATACGCGCATGGGGGCTCGAAATCCTGTGCCGCGATGCGAAATATTACTCACCGACCATAACGGCCGTGCTGCTGCCGGACGGCCATAATGCCGACGAGGTGCGCAACCTCGCGCTCGATCACTTCAACATTTCCTACGGCACGAGCTTCGGCCCTTTCAGCGGCAAGTATTTCCGCATCGGCCATCTGGGCGATACCAATGATCTCACGATCCTCGGAGCCCTCGCCGGGACCGAGATGGCGCTCACGCTCGCCGGCGTTCCGATCAAGAAGGGCGGCGTGCAGGCCGCAATGGATTATATCGTGTCGGCCCATACCGAATCGCAGCGCGCCGCTGCGGAGTGATAAGGTCGCTTCTGGGACCGCGGGCGTCCCGCCCGCCGCCGAGACCGTGCGCGTCTCGCGCGCTTGACGCGTCAACGAAGGGCGGGCGGGACGCCCGCGGTCCCAGGGGCGAGGATGGCGAAGCTGACTGGTACTAGGGGACCCCTGAATTGTCGCGTTACCGCCGGAATCGTGACGCTTTTACGATGACGTGATAACCGTTCGGCGTCGGAATGGTATAGTCTATGCATGTAGCCGTCCTGAAGGAGGCAGACATGCGCAATCGACTGGGTCTGACGACGGTAACGGGTGCCTGCAAGCTGCTGGTGGCCGTCGCCCTGGTCGTTGCATCCGCTATTGCGGCTCGAGCCCAGTCTCCGACGCTCGAACAACTGCTTTCGGGCGTGGTCCACGTCAAGACGTTGATAACGCCCGACGGACGCACCACGGAGAATTTGGGACGGGAGCGCGAGGGGACCGGCATCGTTATCGATGACAATGGTCTTGTCCTCACCATCGGGTATCTCATGGTCGAGGCCATTTCGGCCGAGATCGCCACCAACGACGGCCGCACCGTGGGCGCCAATGTCGTGGGATATGACAACGAGTCCGGATTCGGACTGTTGCAGACGATCACACCGCTGAAAGTACGCGCCCTGCAGATGGGCAAGGCCTCCGATATCAAGGTCGGCGACCCGGTGGTGGTTGCGAGTTACGGCGGGCCGGGCGGCATGCGGCCCGTCCATGTGGTCGCCAAACGGGAGTTTGCCGGAAATTGGGAGTATCTGCTCGACGAGGCGATCTTCACCGCGCCGCCGCACCCGGCCTGGAGCGGCGCTGCGCTCGTCGGTCATGATGGCAAGCTCGTCGGCGTCGGCTCGCTGATCGTCAACGACGCGTCCGGAAATGGCGACAACCAACGCGGCAACATGTTCGTGCCGATCGATCGTCTGTCGCCGATCCTTGCCGATCTCATCTCGGACGGCCGTCCTGCAGTGGCGCGCCCATGGCTCGGAATCAACACTGACGACGTTGGCGGGCATCTGGTGGTGAGCCGGGTCACTTCCGGCGCACCCGCCGAGAAAGCGGGAGTGCGCAAGGGCGACATCATAGTTGCGGTCAACGGCGAAACCCCGAAAGGCCTGCCGGATTTCTACCGCAAGATCTGGTCCCAGGGCGACGCGGGCGCCGATATCCCGCTGGACGTGCTGCATAACCACGAGCGCCGCACCGTCCAGGTCCACTCGATCAACCGGCTCGATCTTTTGAAGCTGAAGAGCACGTTCTGAGGCGGATTTCGATCGGCTGAATCGCTTGCTGGCGTCGTCGCCGGGCTTTGAAGCACAGCGCAAGAATGATCGGGGTTGCCGGACAAGCCCAGCATGACGGATGCCCGTAGGATGGGTTGAGGTCGGGCCGGCCAAAGGCCGGACCCGGTGGCTCAATCCGTCCTACGCTCGCTGAACCCGAGCAGGTTACGGCCCAGTCATCGTGACAGCGGTCGCTGCAAATTCAACAGTGTTCGCGGTGCCGGTCATTGCCTGAACGGCCACCAGCGCTATGCCGAAAATAACCATGGCTCCGTACGCAACGATGGTGCTCCGCAGCCACGCCAAGTAAACCTTGCGATCCTCGGTATCGATTCCATAACTCTGATGCATTGGCATTTCCGACCTCTGTCGTATCTGGAATTGGGTTAGTGCTGACAGTTAGTCGGTCGCTGCAAGCCGTAGGTTCATCGCGTTTCGCGAAACACAGACATCGACGCGCCTCGGTCGCTACGCGCCCATCTTCGCCATCAGGGCGTCGGACATTTCGAAGTTCGCGTAGACGTTCTGCACATCGTCATGCTCGTTGAGCAGTTCCATCAGCTTGAACATCTTTTCGCCCTTCTCGTCGTCGATCGCGACAGTGTTTTGCGGCTTCCACACCAGCCCTGCCTTGCGCGGCTCGCCGAACTTGGCCTCCAGGGCCTTCGCAACATTCGCAAACGAGTCCTGTGCGGCATAGACCTCGTGGCCGGTCTCGGTCGACACCACGTCGTCTGCGCCCGCATCGATGGAGGCTTCCAGCATGGCGTCCGCCGAAGCGACCTTGGCGTCAAATTCGACGACGCCGACGTGGTCGAACATGAAAGACACCGCCCCGGTCTCGGCAAGGTTGCCGCCGGTTTTGGTGAAATAGGAGCGCACGTCGGAGGCGGTGCGGTTGCGATTGTCGGTCAGCACCTCGACGATCACGGCGACGCCGCCGGGTCCGTAACCTTCGTAGCGGATTTCGTCATAGGCCTCGGCGTCGCCGCCCTGGGCTTTCTTGATCGCGCGATCGATTGAATCCTTCGACATGTTTTCGGCGCGCGCCGCAATGATGGCGGCCCGCAGGCGCGCGTTCATGGCGGCGTCCGGGATGCCCAGCTTGGCCGCCACCGTGATTTCACGGGCGAGCTTGCTGAACAGCTTGGATTTCACCGCATCCTGCCGGCCCTTGCGGTGCATGATGTTCTTGAACTGTGAATGTCCGGCCATCTCGTTGTTCCTAAAGTCGTGCGGGTCTTTCAATAGTGACGCATCATGCCCGCGTTTGTCGCGGGCGCCGCGTCTTCGAGCTTGCCCCCTCGCTTACCCCCTGCGAGCCCGGAAGGTAAGGGAGAGGGAAGTCGCGGCCGAGATAAGCCCGGTCATAGCGATGGGATAGCCGGCAGATATAGGCGGCCGGGGCGGAGATTTCAAACCGTCGACGGGGGGAGGGGCGCGCGCCGTGGTCGCGCAGCTTGAACCTTGTCGCCCGGGCGGTTAGGAAGCCCGATGGACACGCCGGCAACCATTCGGACGATCTATCGCTATCCGGTGAAGGGCATGTCGGCGGAGGCGTTGGCCGCGACCGCGCTCACTCCGGGTGAAACGCTCCTCGGCGACCGCTGCTATGCGATCGAGAACGGACCCAGCGGCTTTGATCCCGCGATGCCGCGATATCTGCCCAAGCAGCGGTTCCTCATGCTGATGAAGAACGAGCGGCTGGCACGGCTCGATGCGCATTTTGACGATGCTGCGCAGGTGCTCGTGCTCCGGGAAAATGGCGCGGAAGCCGCCCGTGGCGATCTGCGCACCCCCGGCGGCCGTGCCGCCATCGAAGGATTTTTCGCGCGGTTCTGCGCCGATGAACTGCGCGGGTTCCCGAAGGTGCTGGCCGCGCCGGGTCATAGCTTTTCTGACGTTGCCAAGAAGGTGGTTTCCATCATCAACCTGGCCTCGGTCGCCACCATCGAAAGCATGGTTGGGCGTCCGGTCGATCCATTGCGGTTTCGCGGCAACCTCTATGTGGAAGGTTGGCCGGCATGGGGCGAATTCGAACTGCTCGGCCAGGACATCGCGATCGGCGCGCAAGCCCGTGCGAGAGTCGTCAAGCGCATTGTGCGCTGCGCCGCCACCAATGTGGAACCCGGCACGGGCGTCCGGGATCTCGACATTCCGGCAACGCTCTTGCGCACCCTTGGCCATGCCGACTGCGGCATCTACGCCGAGGTGACGGCGGGTGGAACTGTCGCGGCAGGGGACCCGGTTTCGTCGTCCCCGGCAACCGCGTAACGCCCGGCGTTCTTTTGTTCGCAGGGCCGATTGACCCCTTTTCCGCTAGTAAAGTTGACATTCCGAATGCCGGGGTGTTGCCCTGTGGGCAAGGATTCACGAATTTGGACCGAACCGAAATCGTTTCCCGCTGTCGTTCAATCTCACCGTCGCGCTGCTACGGAAGGCGTGAACTGAGGCTAGCATGGACACGCCGCTGCTCTGGCACATCCCCCTTTCGCATTTTAACGAGAAAGTCCGCTGGGCGCTCGACTACAAGCACATTGCGCACCGCCGCAGAGTGCTCGGCCCTGGCTACCTAATCCGCGCTTGGCGCGCAACGGGGCGCGGCACGCTGCCAATCCTGTTCCTGGACGGCCGGGCGATCGGCGATTCAACCCATATCATCGCCGCACTCGAAGATCGATTTCCCGAGCCGCCGCTGTATCCTGGTGACGCCGCCGCCCGGCAGCGCGCGCTCGCGCTGGAGGACTATTTGGACGAGCAACTCGGCCCAGCGCTGCGCGCAGCCATCGTTACGCCCCTGTTCCGGCATGATCCCGACATTGCGCTGCGCGTCCTGACGACGGGCATGCCCGACAAGGCTTATCAGAGGCTGCGGCCGCTGGTGCGGATATTCCCGGTGTTCTACCGCCTCCGCCACAAAATCAGCGACACGAGGCTGGAGGCCGATCGCGCCACCGTGAACGCGGCGCTCGACCGGATCGAGCAGGAGCGGCAGGGTCGCCCGTATCTCGTCGGTGAAGCGTTCACGGTTGCCGACCTCACGGCCGCGGCGATGCTGTCGCCGCTGCTGCAGCCACCCGAGATCCAGTACCCAATGCGGGTGAAGCTGCCGCCCTATCTGCAGGACTATCGCGTCACGCTGCTACGGCATCCCGCCGCGCAGTGGGCGGCACAGATCTACCGGCTGCATCGCGGCCGGTCCGCGGAAGTCTCGCGGCGGTCAGCCGCCGCGCCGATGCAGCCGCATCCTATCACCTAAGCCGCTGGTTCTGGGAGAAGACGCGGCCTCCTCCTTAAGGAACGGAATGGATCGGCAAACGCCCGTGCCGAGTGGTGGCTGACCATGCAGGTGCTCGTCGTCGGCGCCGGCATCGTCGGGCTCGCGATTGCGCGCGAAGCCGCACGCGCGGGCCATGAAGTGATCGTGGCGGAGGCCGAGCCGCATGTCGGCAGCGGCACCTCCTCGCGCAACAGCGAGGTCATCCATGCCGGCATCTACTATCCGACCGGCTCGCTTCGCGAGCGGCACTGCGCCCGTTCGCGGCGAATGCTCTACGCGTTTTGCGCCTCCCACGGCGTGCCGCACAAGAAGCTCGGCAAACTCGTGGTGGTCGGCCGTGACGCCGACGTTCCGATGCTGGAAAAGCTCTATGCCCAGGCGACACGGAACGGCGTCGAGGATCTCCGCATGTTGGACGGCGCGGCAGCGATCCGGATGGAGCCGGCGCTGGCCTGCGTGGCGGCGTTCCACTCCCCCGAAACCGGAATCATCGACAGCCATCGCTACATGCTGGCCTTGCAAGGTGACATGGAGGATGCCGGCGGCGTTCTGGCGCTGAATACGCCAGTGGAGGGATTAGCCCTCACGCCGGCCGGCTGGGAGGTTCGGTTCGGCGGCACGGAGCCTGGATCGCTCCTGGTCGACGCGGTGGTGAATTCGGCGGGCCATGGAGCCCAGAAGCTTGCGCGGGCGACCGAGGGCTATCCGGCGGATCGCGTGCCGCGGCTCGTACTCGCCAAGGGAAACTACTTTTCCTACGCGGGGCGCCCGGCATTCAGCCGGCTCGTCTATCCGGCGCCGGTGCCGGGGGGGCTCGGCATTCACGTCACGCTCGATCTCGCCGGCCGCATGCGGTTTGGTCCTGACGTGCAGTGGGTCGACTGTTACGACTACGGCGTCGATCCCCAACGGGCCACGACGTTCTATCCGGCCATCAGGACCTACTGGCCGGGCCTTGCGGACGGCATGCTGGTTCCGGACTACGCCGGTATTCGACCGAAGCTGACCGGCCAGGGCGAGCCCGCCGCGGACTTCGTGATCGATACTCCGTCTGACCACGGCCTGCCGCGGATCGTGCACCTGTTCGGGATCGAGTCTCCCGGGTTGACGGCCTCTCTGTCGATCGCCCAGGAAGTCGTTGCAAAGCTGGTTGAGGGATGATTTTCCTCGACCATTGTCCCCGCAGGCCCGACTCCGGTGCTCTGCGGAACAAGCCCCAAGAACTCCGCTATCATCGCTTCACCGTGGTTGAAACTTTCAAGAGGGAGCACCAATGCCCATCCATCGCTTCTACAATCCCCCAACGATCGGGAAGCCAACCGGATACACCCATGTGGTGGAGGCCACGAGCCCCGGGCGGATCATCTACATTGCGGGCCAGCTTGGCCTCGACGTCGACAACAGGATTGTCGGTGCGCCGGGCGATTTCCGCGCCCAGGCGGAGCAGACCTTCGTCAACCTCAAGAATGCTCTGGCCGCGGTCGGCGCCGGCTTCGAGCATGTGGTGAAGCTCAACAACTACTTCATCGACATGGCGCATCTCGGCATCTTTCGTGAAGTGCGCGACCGCTACATCGACACTTCGGCGCCGCCGGCCAGCACCGCCATCGCGATCTCGAATCTGGCGCGGACCGGCGCATTGCTCGAGGTTGAGGCCGTGGCGATCGTGCCCGGTTAGACCATGATCCCAAAAATGTAGGGGCGACCCTTGTGGTCGCCCTGTGTTCGGCGGACACAATGAACGCGGCACGCGGTTCCGCAAACCGGGCGACCACAAGGGTCGCCCCTACAGCGGGCAATGTCGGAGCCGCTTTTGCGCGCCTCGGGTCTCGCTTTCGCTCAACCCATCCTACGGCTTGGGGAGCACGAAAACGTAAGTGACCACTGCGAACACCGGCAAGAGGACCGCGCCTGACCATAGCATGTAGCCGAAGAAGCTCGGCATTTTCACGCCGCGCTCGGTGGCGATGGCATAGATCATGAAATTTGGCGCATTGCCGATATAGGTGAGCGCGCCCATGTAGACGGCCCCCATCGAAATCGCCGTGAGCGTGGGGGCAAGCTCGCTCATCAGCCTCGCGGCATCGCCGCCGGCGAGCTCAAAGAACACGAGATAGGTCGGGGCGTTGTCGAGGGCCGCCGACAAGAGTCCCGTGAGCCAGAAATAGGCGACATTATGCGGCTCGCCGGCCCCATCGCTCATCAACGCCAAAAGCCAGGAAAACGGGCCGGCGTGACCCGCCTGCAGCATGGCGGTGACCGGGACGATGCAGACGAAAATGCCGGCGAACAGCTTTGCGACTTCCAGGATCGGTTCCCAGGTAAAGCCGTTGCGCTCGCGATGTTCCTCAGGTGTCAACACCAGCGATGCGGCGGCGATAGCCACAAGGGCGATGTCGCGGACGATATCCTGCCGCTCCAGGGTGGTGCCATAAATGTCGAACGCGACACCGGGTTGCCACAGGGCAGAGAGCAGGATTGCCCCGATGATGAGGACAATGAGCACCAGGTTGACAAGGCCGTGTACGCGTATCGGCTCGTTGGGCGGCGTTTCGCCCACCACGGCGATGCGGCGATCTTGGCGGTAGTACCAGATGTCGATGGCGACGAAGACGGCGAGCACGAGCGCCGCCGTCAAGGCGGTCTGCTGCCACAGATGCGTGGCGGTCCAGAAGAAATCGACGCCCCGCAGAAAGCCGACGAACAGCGGCGGGTCGCCGAGCGGCGATAGCGCGCCGCCAATATTGGCGGCTAAAAAGATGAAGAATACGACCACATGCACATTGTGAAGCCGCGCCGAATTGGCTCGCAGCAACGGCCTGATCAGAATCATGGCCGCCCCGGTGGTGCCGACGATGCTGGCGATCACGGTCCCGAACGCCATGATGGCGGCGTTGACGAGCGGCGTGCCGCGCAGGCTGCCGGTGACCAGTATGCCGCCCGCCACCACATAGAGTGCCGCAAGCAGGATGATGAAGCTTAAATACTCGCCCAGTATCGCATGGGCCAACGCTGCCAGCGCCGTGGGGATGCCGTGGAGCGCCGCCAGCGGCGTCACGGCGAGCGCGCTCCACATGAACGCGATCTTGCCGTAATGGGAGTGCCAAAACTTCGGCGCCACGAGCGGGCCGACGGCGATCGAGAGCAACAGGCCGATGAACGGGAGCGCCCACGGCCACGGCAGCGCGAGCTCACTGAGCGCGGCGGCATTCGCCGGCGCTATCCCGCCGACAAGCACGGCCCCGGCAGCGAGCGCGCTGCATGCGATTTTCGATGGCGTGGACATCGGGAAGATACCGCTGAAGCTATCGCCGGACCGTAGCGTATGCGCCGGACAGGAGTAAGACGTTTAATCCCGCCCGGGCGCCTTACTGTCTCATGGCCGCCGCGACGGTCGCGACGCGGCCGGGCGATTCGGTTCGGGCGGTGCGCCGGCGATGCCGAGCTTTTTCAGGACCGCATCGGCCGCGCGTTCGCCCGATGCCCAGGCTCCGCCGACCGTTCCCCACAGGGTTTCGTGGGTGGCCTCGCCGGCGAAGAAAATGCGGTCGCGCACCGGTTCAGCAAGCGCGGCTCGCGCCCACTGGCCGCCCGGGGCAGCAGCCGAGAACGCACCCAGCGTCCACGGTTCGTGGTTCCACCGCGTCGCACTTGTCCGCTTGACGGCTTTGCGAATGTCAGCGCCGTAGAGGCCGGTGAGCCAATCCAGCGCGAACGAGACCATCTCGGGCTCGCCCGATGCCGCAAGGTCGGCACCGAATTTTCCCGCCACTTCGATCGTGTACAACGCGGTGCCGGAAATGTTCGCCAGGATAGCGGCGGTGCGGGCCGATCCGGCTTTCTCGAAGACAAGCTCGTCACGCTGCAGCGACAGCGGATTGCCGGGCAATTCGAGCGCGATGTGATCGTAGCTGCCGAGCCGGAGCTTCTCGATGGCGTCGAAATAACGCCGGGGCAGCTCCGGCTCAAACTTCAGCTTGTCGCTCATCAGTACGCCGGTCGACACTGTGACGATGACGGTGCGGGTAACCAAGAGGCCTTTCGTGGTCCTGATTTCAATACGATTACGTTCGCTCCAATCGATAAGCGAGGCTGGACGCGAGAGTTGCACCGGCAGGCCGTCGGCGAGTTTGGCGATCAGCGCGCCTAAGCCCTCCCGGCAGAACATATCGTTGTTGCGCTCAACGGACCGGGAGAAATCCAAGGCTGACACTTCGGCGAGATCCTTCGCGCACCCGAAGGGGCCGAGCACGAATTCGATTGTCGGTTGCCAGTCGCCAAGGTCCTTGGGCAGCGCCTGCGCACAGGAGACATCCTGTCTGCCGCGACCGGCCTCCGCGATGGCGCGATTGGCCCGCACGGTGGCGGTAAGATAGTCCTCCATTTCGCCGGTGCGTGCATATCTGCGGCCGATGCGCACCCGCCCGCTCGACGGGGCCGGATAAACGTCGAAACCGGACTTCGTGGCGAGCGGCGTCACCGGATTGAGGTCCGGCACATGAATCCAATGGGCGCCGCGGTCAAACGGCACCCCGAATGTCGAACTGTCCGTGAAGCAACGTCCCCCCAGCCGGCCGGACGCTTCGATGAGCGCGATTCTGGCCCTGGTGCCCGCAAGCCGGCGCGCCGCCGCAATGCCGGCCGCGCCCGCCCCGATGATGACGACGTCAAAGTCGCCTGTGGCGGCGATCGCGGAAGTTCCTGCGGACGCCGCCGAGGCGGCGGACGCGGCAAGAAACCGGCGGCGGCTGAGCATTGTCATATGAGTCGTTGGCTAATTGATCCGTACCATGCTCCAAGCGGTTGTGGTTCGCAAATTGCGTAATCGCATTCGGCCACGCTCGCTTCAGCCAATCTGGACGGATCAGAGGATCGCGGAAAGCCATAAAGAGGATTGTGCTAACATAAGGATAATGTAGAGGCGACGCTCGTGGTCCCCCTACTGTTACCGGGGTGCGCAGACTGGGCGACCAAAGGGTCGCCCCCATTGGCGCTAACATAGGAATGCGTGGGGGTCTGCTCCCTCTCCCCGCTTGCGGGGAGAGGTAAGGCTGCCCGGCGCACGCTTAAGTTAGCGCCAATGAGGGTCGCCCCTAAGCCCCTACAGCGCACAATGTCGAACGGCGGTTCCGACACGGCATCCTTGACACTGTCTGAACCGCACCAGTAAATGGCGGCCACGTTGCCAGGCAGCCGAATGCGTCTGCCGGGCCGGCAGGGGCCGTAGCTCAGTTGGGAGAGCGCCGCAATCGCACTGCGGAGGTCAGGGGTTCAAATCCCCTCGGCTCCACCAATAAGACACTCGTCGGCGTTCGCTACCGTTCAAAAAATTCGATAAATGGCTGCTTGTTTGGCACCAATAGCCGTGTACGCGTTCGCCATCCTTCGCTACAATACTCACGAAAAACGTTGGTAGAGCCGTGAGTAGGGGATGGGTTTATCGTGGCGCAAATCAACAGATTGACTGCTTTGAAGGTTGACCGGACGCGCGACCCGGGTCTCCATCATGACGGCGCCGGACTGTACTTGCAGGTGACGGCTGGCAAGGATGGCGTGACGAAGTCCTGGCTTTACCGGTTCGTGCTGGACAGCAGAGAACGTCGGATGGGTCTCGGCTCCTTGAACGACGTCAGCCTCGTTGAAGCGCGAGAGAATGCAGCCAATGCGCGCAAGCAGGTGAAGGAGGGCAAAGACCCGATCGAGGAACGGCGGGTTCTCCGCTCCGTCGCAGTACTCGCGAAGGCCAAGGCAATGACGTTCGATCAATGCCGCGATGCCTATATCTCGTCGCACCGATCCGGTTGGCGCAACATCAAGCACACTTGGCAGTGGAGCGCCTCGCTCAAAAAATATGTGACGCCGATTTTTGGCGACGTGCCAGTGCAATACGTCGACGTTGCGCTAGTGACGAAGGCTCTCGAACCGATTTGGGCGACAATACCTGAGACAGCGAGCCGGCTTCGCGGTCGCATCGAGGTCATTCTGGACTGGGCAAAGGTGCGCGGTCTACGGACGGGAGAGAACCCGGCCCGATGGCGCGGCCATCTCGACCACCTACTGCCGCGACGATCTAAGGTCCGGAAAGTCGAACATCATGCCGCGTTGCCCTATGCTGAGATCGGCTCGTTTATGACGCTGCTACGCGAACGAGGCGCGATTGCTGCCCGAGCGCTTGAATTTGCGATCCTGACGGCGGGTCGGACCGGCGAAGTTCTCGGGGCGAGGTGGGATGAAATCGACATCGACCCGAGGGTTTGGATTGTCCCGGCTGATCGAATGAAGGCCGGCAAAGAGCATCGAGTTCCGCTCTCGGCACCTGCAATTGCCGTGCTCAATGTAATGAGGAAGGTTCGGCAAAACGACTACATTTTTCCCGGCGATCGGCACACCACGCTATCGAACACATCAATGCTGATGCTCTTACGACGGATGGGCCGCGACGACCTCACCGTGCACGGTTTCCGCAGTTCATTCCGTGATTGGGCTGCGGAGCGGACGAATTTCCCAAGTGAGGTTGCCGAGATGGCGTTGGCGCACTCGGTAAGCAACAAGGTCGAGCAGGCGTATCGCCGCGGGGATATGTTCGATCGTCGCCGGCGCATGATGGCGGCATGGGCGACGTTCTGCGCCACCGCAAAGGACACGGCACAGAACAACGTCGCGACACTAAGGAAGACCGGCTAACTCGCGGCGGCAAACCTAAGTCCCGAAGACGCGGCGCGAACTATCGTGGCGGCACCCGCACCGGGCTGTCGCGCCGGGTGCTTGCCCAGCAGGTTGCGGGAGGGAGCGATGGAGCAGGGAGAGTCTACCCCAGTATGGATCGGCCGTGACGGAATCGAGCGGGAATTTGCAGAGACACTTCGGCAGGCGGCCTGGATTTTCGAGAAAGAGAAGGATGGCCGCTTCCTAGGCTCGATAGTCGCTTGCCGCGCGGTGATCTGCTTTATCAACCGGAGAGGCGGTGGCGCCGAGCTTGCCGGTCCCTTCATCCGAATCAAAGAAGCATTTGAAGATCTCGAGAAGGGTGGCAAGCCAAAACTGTTCTCGAATAAAACCGTGCCCAATAAGGAGCGCTCGCGCTCACCGGAGCGGAAGGTTGTCCAGCGACTAGCAGCCGCAGCTTTAGATGTGCTGCACCAGCTCGGAGATCCGCTGGACATTTCTGCAAGCAAAATTGCGCGGAATGTCAACGGCTGGCGCGGCATGGATGCGCAAGAGGTCACAGGTGCCACAGTTATTGCCTGGCGGAAGCAACTAAGCAGCAGCAAAAGCAAACAATATCGAGTTTTGGTTGAGAAGATGCTGGCAGAGCCTGATCCCCGGAGCACCATCGAAGCCCTTCTCCGGAACGGACCGCCAGGCCAATTTAGTTAGAAATTCGCGCGGGTATCTAACCAAACGTCAGCGCATCGGCAGACCTCGAACGGCCACAAACGTGGCCGGATGCAGGTCCAATCATGCCGAAGGTGCCCGCTGCGCAAACACCCCAATGGCCTCGCCCGCCCCGCACTCCGATGGACACGGCGGATGGAGTTTGCGGTGAGGCGAAATCAAACCGGCAACCAGACAGCGACGAACGGGTTGTGGGTAATCCGCGAACGTCTCAGGGGCCGCCAGATCTTGAGCCTTTAGTTGTGTCGCCGAAAATGGCAAAGCATCTCCTCTGCATTGGAACTACAAAACTTTGGGAATTAATTCGGGCGGGCGAACTTGAGAGTTACCTCGACGGTACATCGAGGCGGATAACCCTGGCGTCGATCAAGGCCCGCGTGGCGCGCCAACTTGCGGCAGCGCAGCCAATCGACGGATCGAACCGCCGCGAATCAATTCATAAAGCTGCTGCTAGGAGCGTTGCGGCGCGCAAGGCAAAGGGCAAGCGCCCAGACGAGGCCTTTAAGCGGAGACCCAGTCCAACGCCGACGTCCCCGCCAACTAATGCACCGGAGACCAAACGCTCCGGTGGACCCGCGGACGGTGAAAGCCGATGACGGGGCCATCGCTCAAGCGTACGACCTTCAGGACGAGCAGGCTTGCCGAGTTTTGCTCCGAAAAGGAATTGGTCAGCCAGACCGGTCACGACGTCGAGGACTGGCCATTGGTGGTGCTCAAGGAACTGATCGACAACGCGCTCGATGCCTGCGAAGAGGCCGGCACGGCGTCCGTGATCGAGGTCACGGTCACGGATTGCAGTATCGTCATCGCCGACAACGGGCCTGGAATCCCGTCCGAGACGATTGAGGGTATGCTCGACTACACAGCGCGGGTGTCCAGCCGTGAGGCTTATGTCTCGCCCACCCGAGGCGCGCAGGGCAACGCGTTGAAGACCATACTCGCCATGGCCTTCGCCATCGATGGCGAGAGCGGAGAAACCGTGATCGAGGCGCACCGTATTGCGCATTGTGTCACCTTCTCGATCGACCAAATCCGGCGAGAGCCAAAAATCACTCACGTGCAGAAGGCCTCGCCCGTAAAAACCGGCACCAGGATCAGCATGCGATGGCCGGATTCAGCTTGCTCGTATATCGGTGAAGTTCGGGCGCGATTTTTACAAATCGCCGACGACTTTACCTGGCTCAACCCTCATTTGACTCTGTCGGTTGACTGGAATGGCAAGCGCTGCGTCGGCTGCCGTGCTTCAGATCCGGCCTGGGCGAAGTGGCGCCCGTCTGATCCGACCTCTCCGCATTGGTACGACACCGCTCGGCTCGAACGGCTGATAGGCGCCTATGTCGCCTACGAGCAGGAACGCGGCCTTACACCTCGCACGGTCAGGGAATTCGTGTCCGAGTTCCGCGGGTTATCCGGCACCGCCAAGCAGAAGATAGTGCTCGACGCGGTCGGTGCGTCCCGGACATCGCTTGCGAAATTCTTCGGTAACTCCGACCGCGTCAATAGCGGCGCAATCGCCAAGCTGCTCGGCGCGATGCAGAAACACAGCCAGCCGATCAAACCGAATGACCTTGGCGTGATTGGCAAGGATCACCTTCGCGCCAAGTTCGAAGCCGCCGGCGTCGCACCCGAGAGTTTCGATTACAAGAAGGCCGACCTCGAGCACGACGGTGTGCCCTACCTGATCGAGTTCGCCTTCGGGTATTGCCCCAAGGGCCAGGACGTCAGGCGGATCATCACCGGCGTCAACTGGTCGGTCAGCGTCGGCAGCAACCCGTTCCGCAGTCTCGGAACCGCTGGAGAAAGCCTCGATACCATTCTGGCCAAACAGCGGGCCGGTCAGGATGAGCCGATCGTAACGGTGCTTCATCTCGCCTGCCCCCGCGTCGAATATCTCGACCGCGGAAAGTCATCGATTGTCGTTCCGGGGGGCCGCACATGGTGAAGGTCCAGAAAACGCCGGCCGAGGCGATCGCGGACCTCGTTAGGAGCGGCACGAAGAGGTGGGTGCAGCAGCGCAAGGCGGAGGAGCGCCACGCGAGCGCCAGGGCCAATCGCAACGACCGGCTCGTTCATTTCAGGGTGCGCAAGACCACCGTCAAGGACGTGGCCTATGACGTGATGCGGCGGGCCTACATGGACGCCAGCAGCGGCGGAGCGCTGCCGGCGAATGCGCGACAAATCTATTACGCTGCACGAGGGGAAATCCTGAGGCGCACCGGCAAGGACAATCTCGATTCTCAGTATTTCTGCCAAACGCTGCTCGTCTCGTACGTGAAGGAGAGCGGCGTCGACTGGGACATCGTGTGGGACGACCGTGGCCATTTTACTGAACCGCACACCAAGTACGCCTTTGGATTGGGAACGATCAGTGTTCGAAATTATCTTGCAGCGATCGGCGCGCCCTCGTTTCTTGATCCCGACTTCAGCGCTGGAATTATCGAGACTCACGGGCCGGACGGCTGCTTCGGCGCTGTGCTGTTCGTCGAAAAGGAGGGCTTCATGCCGCTGTTCGAGCGCGTGCGCTTGGCCGAGCGGCACGACATCGCCATCATGTCCACCAAGGGAATGAGCGTCACCGCGGCGCGCAAACTCATCGATGTGATGTGCAGCCGCTACAACGTTCCTGTGTTCGTCCTTCACGACTTCGACGTGGCGGGGTTCAGCATATTTGCAACGTTGGCTGGAGATACCGGACGTTACCAGTTCAGAAACAACATCAATGTTATCGACCTCGGGCTTCGGCTTGCCGACGTCGTCGAATTCGGTCTCGAATCCGAATCAGTGTCATTGGGCAATACAGATCCCGGCAAGATCCGCCAACGGCTGCGGCGGAATGGTGCGACCGATGCCGAAATCGAATTCCTGCTCAAGGAGAGGCGCGTCGAGCTCAACGCTATGGCCAGCGGTCAGCTGGTCGAATTCGTCAGACGCAAGTTGGCGGAGCACGTCGTCGCGAAGATCATTCCCGGTAAGGAATGGCTCGACGGCGCCTACCGGCTCGCCGTTCGCAGCGAACGCCTGCGGAAAGTCGTAGGGTCAGCGATCAAGGCGTTCACCGAACATAATATCATGGTGCCGGACGATCTCGCCCTGCATGTGAAGGAGCGTCTCAACAATTCGGACCTTAGTTGGGCGGCCGTCGTTGCCGAGATCGCCGCTGCCATGGAAACGGAGAATGGCGGCCTAGGATGATCCTGGGG
>Ga0257161_1000175_pt1 | contig 17240 bp, 17 predicted proteins | sample NR01A_FD_185954 | JGI IMG/M metagenome (GOLD analysis project Ga0257161, IMG submission 185954) | Soil microbial communities from H.J. Andrews Experimental Forest, Oregon, United States - NR-01-A | ecosystem: Environmental > Terrestrial > Soil > Temperate forest > Bulk soil | place: USA: Oregon... | reverse complement strand
CCTATCCGATGAACTGGTGGTTGGTGACCTACCATCTCAAGCACGGCATGATGACCGTACGGCCAGCGGGTGCGGCTGCCGGCGCCCGCGGTCACCCCGTTCAAGCCGGCATGGACGACGCGCCCCATGCGGCGCCGCGCATGTCAACCTCGGGTGGCGGCGAGGCGCCGCGACCACCAGTGCCGGTGATGGTGCTGCTCTCGTTCCTGGCCTTGGCGGCGGGCATGGCGGTGGCGCTCCTATCGCGGTTGCTGTGAGCGCGGCAACAGCACAGGACGGCGTGGCGCTGCCGTGTTGACCAGAAATCGCAGCACGCCGTTCGAATCGGTTCGACCTTAGGACAGCCACAACAATAACTGCTTCACTTTCGTTGATTTAGAAGGCCAACGACGAGGCCGTGTCACGATAAGCGATTCAATTAATGTTGCGGCTATCCTTAAATCAGAGGATTGCCTTCCGGGCGAAGTAAAAAAGCCCGTGCAGTCTCATCGGAACACATCGCTATCGAACCGCGCTCCAACGCCCTTCGAAACTGTTTGATGGCATGACTGGAGGACTTGCGCCCGCAATCAGTTCGGGTATGGAACTGGCGGCCGGGGGTGGCGCCGCTTGCGGCAATGCCGCCTGGGATGGCGCTTGCTGGGATGGCACTTGGACAACGTCGGTCTGCGGCTTCGGCTTGCTCACCGACGCCGGTACGGGCGCGGGCTTTGGCGTAGCCCCAGAGGGGACGGCCGCGCTCTGCATCGGAGCGGGTTTAGTCTTCGCCGTGGTCGGCGCAACAGCGGGAGCGGCCGTTGCAGCGGGTTGGCTGCCGCCAATGCCAAACCAACCGCCGATCGTTTGCAGGGTCGATGTCGATTCGGCCGGCTGGACGGCCCGGGTCGACGCCGGCGCATAGGCTGCTGTGGTTATTTCCGGTTCCGGCGTGTGCGGCGGATTGATGTTTGCCGGCAACGGCCCTGAAGGCGCCTTGACGTCCCGGCTCGCGTTCTGGAAATCGAACACCGACTTGGACTGCAGCTTCGCCAGGAAAAGCGGATGCATGCCGCCGTCTGCGCCCGTCTTGACCGCAACCGTAGCGACGCCTTTGTTGACGTATTCCGTGAAGGCGCGTTCATCGCTCGCTTGCTTTGCCTTCACAGCCGAAGCGATGGCTTCGGGAATCTCATAGGCTGGACATTTGTCGCGCGGATGGAAGGTGAGCGGCGTCGAGGCATTGCCGGGCGCACGGGCGTCGAAGACATAGCGTTTCTCGCACACATCGACGTGCGGCTCGGATCTGCTCGCCTCGAAATGATCGCTGCCCTCCTTGATCATCCGCCAGAACGCCATATGCGGACTGGTGCGGTGCTTCGCCATGTTGAGCGGCGTCAGGCGGAACGGATAGGCCTGCACCTGGAATGACTTCTGTCCGCCCAGGAACGAGTCGCGACCGAGCGCGTAGATTTCCTGGATCTGCTCGTCCGTCATGGCGTAGCAGCCGGCAGAGGAACAGTCGCCGTGCACCATCAGGAAGGCGCCGGTTCGATCGTTCGCCTTATCATAGGCGTTGGGAAAGCCGAGATTGAAGGCCAGGTAGTAGTTGGAATTGGGATTCATCTGGCCCGGCGTGATCGTGTAGAAGCCCTCGGGAGCCTGGCGATCGCCTTCCTTGACCTTGGGACCAAGCTCGCCGGACCAGCGGCAGATTGGATAGGTCTTGAGCACCGCAAATTTCCCCTCGGCGTCCTGCTTCCAGACCTCCAGTTCCGCTTCTTCCTTGAAGATGCGCACCAGGATCGGGGACTCCCGAGGCATGTTTCGCTTGTCGATCTCGGCCGCCAGTGCGGGGGGCAACGGCTTCAAAGCGCGCGCCCCAACTTGCGCGAGGTCGTCGGTCTCGCAGCCGCCAAGTGCCGCTGCTAACGCCAGCGCAATCGATGCTGCCGATAGCCGGGCGAGTCGATAGAAACGTTGCAACGCGCCAGTCCCCTACTTGCCGGACGCATGCCGGTTAGGCAGTTCCGAAAGCCGTGAGTTCCCCACCGCGATTTGATAAGCCTAGCTATAACATGTGGTCGAAGCAAGGCCGCCACCGTTACCGGACCGGGCAAAAGAATATGTTTAACAATTTGCTAATCCACGGGATTGGAACATCCGGACCATGCCCGGTTGCGAAACCTGGAAAAAGCAACCCGCTGCCACCCCCCGCATGCCGGGAGGGTGGGGGTGCGCGCGAAGCACCGTTCACTCTAACTGATTCGTCCGTGCCTATGCGGCTGCACCGCCAATTGCCAGAAATTTGTTCTGACGGTGGGCTCGGATCGCGTCCCGATCCATTTGGTGCAGCGATTGGAAGGCTGCCGCCACGGCCTCTCCCACCGCCTGGATGGCTGCGCCAGGGTTGCGGTGAGCGCCGCCTTTAGGCTCGCGGATGATTTCGTCGATCACAGCGAATCGCATCAGATCGTCTGCCGTGATCTTCATGCTGGTGGCGGCGTCCTGGGCCTTGGCGGTATCGCGCCACAGAATCGACGCAGCCCCCTCCGGCGAAATCACGCTATAGACCGCATGCTCCAGCATCAGCACCCGGTTGGCGGCGGCGATCGCGATGGCGCCGCCTGAGCCGCCCTCGCCAAGAATCACCGCCACATTGGGCACCCCGAGCGCAAGGCAGGCGTCGGTGGACCGTGCGATGGCCTCGGCTTGGCCGCGCTCCTCGGCCTCAATGCCCGGATAGGCGCCGGCGGTATCGACCAATGCCAACACCGGGATATCGAAGCGGTCCGCCATCTCCATGAGCCGGACCGCCTTGCGGTAGCCTTCCGGCCGGGCCATGCCGAAGTTGTGCTTAATTCGGTCATCGGTGGTCGACCCCTTCTCGTGGCCGATGACGCAAACGCTCTCGCCGTTGAAACGCCCGAAGCCGCCCACAATCGCGCTATCTTCGCCGAATTTGCGATCCCCGGCCAGAGGCGCGAAATCTGTGATCAGCGTGCCCACGTAATCCAGGCAGTGGGGCCGTTGTGGATGACGGGCGACCTGCGTCTTTTGCCAGGGCGTCAACCCCGCATAGAGTTCATCAAGCGCCGCGGCGGCCTTGGCTTCGAGCCGCGTGATCTCCTCTCCGATGGCGACCGCGTTGCCGGTCTCCTGGAGCGTGCGCAACTCCTCGACCTTGGCCTCAAGTTCCGCGACGGGTTTTTCGAAGTCGAGATAGCTGCGCATTATTCTTCACCCAGGGGATGCAGGTCCCGAACCAGGCTCTTGAGCCGTTCGTCCAGCACGTGCGCATAAATCTGCGTGGTCGAGATGTCGGCATGGCCGAGCAAAGTCTGCACGACGCGCAGGTCGGCGCCGTTATGCAGCAAATGGCTTGCGAATGCATGGCGAAGCACGTGGGGGCTCACTTGTTCCGGGCGCAGGCCTGCGGCGACTGCAAGCTCCTTCAACTCGCGCGCCGCATGCTGCCTGGTCAAATGACCGTCCTCGCCGAACGATGCAAACAGCCACTTCGATTGGGACGCCCGGCCCCGGCTCCACTGGATGAGCGCAGCCCTGAAGTCGCGCATCGCCGACTTTGCGGCGCCGTTGAGCGGAACCAGCCGTTCCTTGCCGCCCTTGCCCCGCACGATCAGCATGTCGTCGTCGCGCCGCGCCGCCGACGCCGGCAATGCGATCAGCTCGGAAATGCGTAAGCCCGAGGCATAAAGAAGTTCCAAAAGGCATAGCAGCCGAAGCGCCCGCAATCGCGCGAGGCCTGTTGCCCGCTGCGCGTCGACGGCCTGCCGCGCCGCCGCAATCAGGCGGTCGACCTCGGCGACTGAGAGCACTTTCGGCAGCGGTCGTCCCCGCTTGGGTCCTTCGATAATGGCGGCCGGATCGTCGTTGCGGTGTCCCTCTGCAAGGAGAAAGCGGTAGAGCTGGCGGATCGCCGAAAGCCGTCGCGCCACCGAGGAGGCCGCGAAACCGCGATCGGCGAGCGCCACGAGATAGCCCCGCAGATCCGCCGTGGCGGCAGACGAAATGGTGCGCTTGCAGGTCGCCAGATAACCGGTCAGGTCACCGAGATCGCGCGAATAAGCGTTAAGCGTGTTCGCCGCACCGCCGCGCTCGGCCGCCACCATATCGAGGAACAGCGAGATCAATTGCCGCTCAGGGACGGGTTCCATCCGAGTCAGTGCTGCTGCTTGACAAAGCGGTCCGGCGGTACGGTGACCACCATTTCGCGCGGCCTGGGATCGACCAAGGTTGCAAGCGCAAACATCGCCGCGTAGCCGATTCCGGCTATCACGCCAACGACCGCAAGCAACTTAATTAAGGTCGGCATGGCTGCATACCCGTGCGGCCCCTCGCGCGCCCCTGCTGCGGGTGAGTACGATCATTTTCGTCTCGCCGTGGCAAGAGCGAAATTTGGGCTCCGCCTACTCCTGCCCTCGCCCGCCCGCGGGCGCGCATGGCATCTTATGCGATCCGTAGCTCGACCCCGATGCAGCTTGGCGCATCAGGGCGCGGCGTTACCATGGCGTCACCGCCGTGCAGCCGGGCAATCTGACGCACCAGCGCGAGGCCAAGGCCGGCGCCCTTGCGGTCGCCGCGGAGCCGATGGAACGGCAAGAAGACTTGCTCGCGCGCCGCGGGGGGAATCCCCTCGCCAGCGTCGATGACGGACAACAACGCCCGGGAGCCGTTGCGCCGCAGTTCGACCCGAATTGGCGGCCGGCCGTGACGTTGCGCGTTGTCGAGAAGATTACGTACGAGGCGGCGCAACAGCCGGCCATCGCCGCGCAGTACGACGAGTTCGCCATCAAGGGTGACGCCCTTGTAATGAGCGCATTCCTCCGCGACCAGGGCCAGCAGGTCGACATCCTCTGTGGCCTGCGGCGCAGCGGCGACGTCGAGCCGGCTGGCCAGCAGGATTTCCTCGATCAGGTCGTCGAGTTCCGCGATATCACGGGCGAGTTCCGCCTTGATCTTGGGGTCGGGCTTCGCCTCGAACAGCTCAATGCCGAGCCTTATACGCGACAGTGGTGTGCGCAATTCGTGCGATGCGTTGGCGAGCAAAAGACGGTGCGCGCCGACCAATTCTTCGATCCGGGCGGCGGCGCGATTGAAGCTTGCCGCGAGTTGGGCAACCTCGTCGCGGCCTTCGACGGCGACCCGGGTCGCAAGGTTGCCGGCGCCGAGCGTCTCGACGCCCGCCTGCAGCCGTTCGATGCGCTTGGTCAGGCCGCGTACTAACGGATAGGAGAACACCGCGATGGCGATCGCCATGGCGGCGAGGAAGAAAACCAGGCCGAGCAGCGGTCCCGCCGGCCGTAGTGGCGTGCGTGCGACGAGCCACCGCCCATCTGGCAATGGAAAGGCCCACGCCGGTCCGCCGCGGCCGCGCAACCAGCCGCCGCCTGCTGCGACCGAGGTCGGCGGCGGCAATGGCCGGCCGGCGGCCGCGACCGGGGCGCGGTTCTGATCAAACAGGGCGACGTCGATACGTAACTGCCGGCCGAGCCGCTCAACCGCGCGCTGCTGCGCCTGCGGCGGCGCGTCCGCCGGCGGCAGCGCCGCCAGTACGAGTTCGCCGGCAAAATCGAGCACCTCGCTGTGGGGGAGGTTCGCCTGCCCCATGCGCCAGGACAACCCGCTGATCGCCACCACGGCGATGAGGCTCGCCAGGAACACAAGGTAGATCTTTTGATAGAGGCGTCGCATTGCCTATTCTTGCGACTTCGCGAATACGTAGCCGGCGCCCCTCACGGTGATGATGCGACGCGGATTCTTCGGGTCGTCCTCGATCGCCGCGCGGATGCGCGAGATATGGACATCGATCGACCGATCGAAGGCCTCAAAACGCTCGTTCTTGACGATATCCATTAGGGCCTCGCGCGACATCACCCGCCCCGCATGGCGGGAGAGCCCCAACAGGAGCGCGAACTGGTAGCTCGTCAAGGCGCAGGGTTCACCGCCGAGCCGCACTTCGCGGGCTGCGGCGTCGATTTCCAGGCGCCCGAACAGCAGCACCTCGGATCCGTGGTCATCTTTCGCGCGCCGCAGGATGGAGCGCAATCGCGCCAGCAACTCGCGGGGTTCGAACGGCTTGGCGAGATAGTCGTCCGCGCCCATCTCCAAGCCGACGACGCGGTCCATGGCGTCGCCCCGCGCCGTCAGCATGAGGATTCGCGCCCGTGCGTCGGCGCGGATCTGGCGGCAGACCTCAAGGCCGTCCATGTCCGGCAGCATCAGGTCGAGAATCAGCGCATCGAAGCGCTCCCGGCGATAGAGCGCGATGCCGGCGCCGCCGCTGTGGGCGGCGGTCACGCAAAAGCCGAACTCGCCGAGATAGTTCTTGACCATCTCGGCCAGGCGCTTGTCGTCTTCGATGAGCAGGATGCGGTCGGTCACGAAGAGATTTTATCCCCGGGTCGCTTTACAGTCATGTCGGTTCGGCCGTCAGTTCCGCCCAAAGCCTCCCCAGTTCCCCCACGGGCCGCGGCCCCAGGGACCTCCGCCCCACCCACCGCCCCAAGGGCCTCCGCGCGGCGGCATCATGTTGCTGAGCTTGCGTCGTTGCTCGGGCGTCAGTATCTCGGCGGCGTCGGCCACGGCCTGGACGAGCCTCTTGCTCGCCGCATCGTGTACCGCGATCTGGTCGGCGCGGAATTTTTCGATAGCCGCGCGGTCGATGGTTTGCTGCGTCAAAAGATCCCGCGCAGTGGCGCGGGCGGCCTGCAGTTTTTCCCGCATCGGCAGCAAATCGTGCACGGCGCCGCCTACGACAGCCCGCAGCTTGTCTTGTTGCTCGGTGGTCGCGTCGATCTCGATCGCCAAATGCCTGATCATGCGGTCGGCGTGGGCCTCAACGACCGCCTCTATCGCGCCGTCGAGGAGACCGCTTCGCCAGTCAACCGCAAGACCAGGCGGGAATCCGCCATCAAATGGCGCGGCGGCGGCAGCCATGCCGGGTACGCTCGCGAGGATACGGTGCCCCAATCCCGGGCCAACCGGCGAAATGGCGAATGCCCCGATGAAGGCGACGCCCGCGATGGCCGCCATCACATAGGCTCGTTTTTTCCTGGGGCGCACGCCTTGGGGCGGTGACGCCGCGATGTCATGAATCGGATCACGGCGCTCGGAGGCGTACCAGACGCCTCGGTTAGGGGCGGACGCCGGCATTTCACGGATCGGATCATGGGTGCTCATTTGGCTCTCCTTCCAGACTCTGTCGCCCACGTGCGAAATGTGAAGGGGTCGAATTTCCGGGGTTTGTCCGCCGCGTAAAGTTTTGTAAAGACACGCGCAGCCTTTAGCGGGTCCACGTGGTTGATGCCATGATCAACAAGGCCCATCGATCGTGGCGTCATATTGCCCCGTACGATCGACTGTGGGAGGTTGCGCGATTGCGAGAAGGTTCGATGAACGACTCTGGGCTGTCTCATCGTTTGGGTGTCGCGCCGCACGATGCGCTGCTGGCGGCAGCGCTCGGACGGCGTTCCGTCGTGCTGGTCGGCATGATGGGGGCGGGCAAATCCTCGATCGGCCGGCGGCTCGCGGCCCGGCTCGGCATTCCGTTTTCCGATGCTGACGCCGAGATCGAGGAGGCCGCCGGCATGTCCGTTGGCGATATCTTCGAGGCCCACGGCGAGCCGTCATTCCGCTCGGGCGAGGCGCGCGTTATCGCCCGGCTGCTGGAGCACGGTCCCCAGGTGCTGGCGACGGGCGGCGGCGCTTTCATAAGCCCTCACACCCGCGCCAAGATTCATGAGAAGGGGATTTCCGTTTGGCTGAAGGCCGAGATCGACGTGCTGTCGCGACGGCTGCGGCGGCGCAGCGACCGCCCCTTGCTCAAGACCGCCGATCCGAGCACGACGCTGGCAAATCTCCTCGCTGCGCGCAATCCCATCTATGGCGAAGCCAATCTCGTGGTGGTGTCGCGGGATGTTCCGCACGAGGTCATCGTCGAAGAGATTGTGACGGCGCTGCGCAGCAAGCTAGAGATTGCCGATACCTGCGGCCGAGAGGACCAACCGTGACTGCGCCGCTCCGACCCGGGGATCCCAAGATCGTCACAGTTGCGCTCGGCGAGCGTACCTATGACATCGTGATAGGGCGCAATCAGATTGCGACCCTGGGGGCGCGTGCGGCAGCGCTCAAGCCGGGCGCGAAGGCCGCGATCGTGACTGACGATGCCGTCGCCGGCCTGCACCTCAAGGCCGCCGAGGCTGCGCTCGCGGCTCACGGAATGGCGACGAACCACATCGTTGTCGAAGCCGGAGAGGCTACGAAGAGCTTTGCCGGCTTCGAATGTGTGTGCGAGGCCCTGATCGCCGCCAGGGTCGAGCGAGGCGATCTTGTGGTGGCGCTGGGAGGCGGCGTGGTTGGTGACCTTGCGGGCTTTGCGGCCGCGACAGTGCTGCGCGGGCTCGACTATGTCCAGGTGCCGACCACGTTGCTGGCGCAGGTGGATTCCGCGGTCGGCGGCAAGACGGCGATCAATTCGCGCCACGGCAAGAACCTCGTCGGCGCGTTCCATCAGCCCATCCTGGTGGTCGCCGACACGTCGGTGCTCGATACTCTGCCGCTGCGCCAGTTTCGCTCCGGCTACGCCGAAATCGCCAAATACGGGTTGCTCGGCGACGCCGGATTCTTCGCGTGGCTCGAAGCCAACGCGAGGGAGGTGTTCGCCGGCGGCGCGGCGCGAGAACATGCGATCGCTACGAGCTGCCGGATGAAAGCCGCAATCGTCGCCCGAGACGAGCGCGAGGCCGGCGATCGTGCGCTTCTCAATCTCGGCCACACCTTCGGGCACGCGTTGGAGGCGGCGGCGGGATTTTCCGATCGGCTGCTCCATGGCGAGGCGGTCGCGCTCGGAGTGGTGCTCGCGGCCGAGTTTTCCGCCCGGCTTGGCATGCTGGCGCCGGAGGCGGTCGGGCGTGCGACGCGCCATCTTGCGGGCGCTGGCCTGCCGGTCAGGATCGCGGATGTGGCGGGCGGCGTGCCGGACGCGGACCGGCTGATGGAGCTGATGTTACAGGACAAGAAAGTGAAGCGCGGAAAGCTCACATTCGTCCTTCTCCGGGATATCGGGGCTGCCTATATTTCGCACGATGTCGATCCGGCGCTGCTGCGCGCCTTTCTTGCCAAGAAGCTTGACGGACAATGATGCTTTCGGACTGGCTGATCGTTGTGGCGGTCCTGTTCTGTCTGTTCCTGGCGTTTTTCTTCTCCGGAAGCGAGACCGCCATGACGGCGTCGTCGCGCGGCACGATGCTGCAGATCGCCAAGGACGGCAACCGCGATGCCGCGATTGTCACGCGGCTTCTGGAAAACAGGCACCGGCTGATCGGTGCGCTGCTGATCGGCAGCAACGTGGCGACCATCGTATCGTCGGCGCTCGCCACCGCGCTGCTGCAAGAGTGGTTCGGCGACCTCGGCGTCCTCTATGCAAGCATCGCCATGACGGTGCTGGTGATCCTGTTCTGCGAAATGCTGCCGAAGACGGCCGCCATCAACGCGCCCGACCGCTATGCCATATCGATCGCCCGTCCGTTGGACCGCGTGATACGGATTCTCGGGCCCGTACTCGACGCCGCGGACTGGCTGGTGCGCCGGATGCTGGCAATCGCCGGCATCGTGCCCGGCGCCGGCGAACCGCTGCTGCCCGGCCATGAGCGCCTGCGCGGCGCCGTCGATCTCCTGCACCAGGAAGGCAGCTTCGAGAAACATGACCGCGACATGCTGGGCGGGCTTCTCAACCTCCGCGATTTGACGGTGGCGGATGTCATGATCCACCGCACCGAGGTGATCACCGCCGACGTGGGCGAGCCGCCCGAGAAGGTCGTCGAGGCCGTGCTCCAGGAGCCGGTGACGCGGGTTCCGCTGTGGCGTGGCACGCCCGAAAACATCGTCGGCATCCTCCATGTGAAGGACATCTTGCGCGGCATCCAGGAGGCGGGCGGCGAGCCGAGGAAGATCGACATCATGGCGCTTGCTCGTCCGCCCTGGTTCGTGCCGGAAACCCGACCGCTCAGCGAGCAGCTCAAGGCGTTTCGGCGGCGACGCACTCCGCTCGCCATCGTGGTCGACGAGTACGGGGAGTTCATGGGGATCGTCACGCTGGAGGACATTCTCGAAGAGATCGTGGGCGACATCAGCGACGAGCATGACGTGGAGGTTCCGGGCGTGCGGCCGCTGCCGGACGGGGCCGTCAACGTCGACGGCGCGGTTCCGATCCGCGACCTCAACCGCGCCATGGACTGGAACCTGCCCGATGCGCAGGCGACTACCATCGCGGGCCTCGTCATTCACGAGGCGCGCTCGATCCCGGAGCCGGGCCAGAGCTTCACGTTCCACGGCTTCCGGTTCGAGGTGCTGCGGCGGAACCGCAATCGGCTCGAGGCACTGCGGATCACCCCGGTGGCACAGAAGGCGGTCACGAAGGTGTTGTGAAAAATCGTTGATGACTTCGGATGACGATTTTGACGAACATGTTCCTGCACACGACGCGGCATGTGGCCGGATATCATTCAACCGCTCGATGCCAAGATCGCTTTTGGAAGAAGACCCGCCCCGCCGGATTCCGGCGGGGCCGCCGAGACCGTTGTCCAATTGGAACGTAGGCATGCCGGTCAGAAGCTGACCAAGTCCTTGATGGCTGCTTCAGCGTTCGACGGGACGACCTTGCGGGCAACGAAATCGTCCCAGTTCTTGAACTTGCCTTTGGCTCGGCCCTCGACAATGGCCTTGGCGCGCGCGGGGCCAATTTGCGGGAGCGTATCGAGTTCCGTTGCCGTCGCCGTGTTGAGATTGATCTTGTTGACGACGGGTGCCGTTGTGGTGGGATTCGCGGGTTTTGCCGTAGTGGTAACGGCAGGTACCGCGGGCTTTGACGGTTGTGGCGTTTGGGCGAAAACCGGAGTCGAGATCGCACCAAGAAGTGCCGCAACCCAAAGAATGCGACGAGTCGACATGTGTGCTGTCCTGTATTGCAGCCCGGAACAACTATCCGCGACGTTCGTTGCCGGGCGAAACGACCATCGATCGGACATCGCGTGTGCTACGCGATTGCGCGAAGGTGTTTGCACGAAAGCGCCTGAACACACCGTGAATATTGCGCGTGGGAAACGTACAGGCTTCGGGATCGATCGCCCTGAAGGACGACATCGAGCCGCTGACTTACGACGGCAAATCCTGTCTTATTTCAGCCGATGCACCGCGCGTTCGCGCGCTATGCGGATAAATCGCTATGACTGCTTTCTTATGTCGCAGTGGCGCACTGTCGCTCATTCCACCGTAATCTTCGCTGACGCCGTCTCTACCTTCCCATTGTCGTCGGTCCAGCGGAACTCCAGCGTCCCGCTCTCCGTCGCCACCGTGAAGAAGGTGATGAACGGGTTCGCGGCGATCGCCTGATGCAGGTGGGCGCGGAAGATCTCGGTGCCGTTGTAGGTGCACACGAACAGATTGATGATATCGCGCGGGATCGCCGCCCCGGTTTCGTTGCGCCGATATCCGGTTTCCATCACATGCGAGATCAGCGTCTTGATCTCGATGATCTGGCCCCGCTTGGCCTTGGGCGGAACGTTGATGAGGGTGCGGGCCATGGTCAGTTGTACTCCAGGCATGCCGCGATGGTGACGATCACCTCGACGGTGTCGGACCACAGGGAACCGTCGCTCAACTCCGCGATGGCAACGACGTTCTGCGAGTCCGCGAGGCGAATGCGTGTCGAGAAGGCCGCTTTGCCGGCGCGCGGACCAAGATGCACCGAGATAATGTCAGGCTGCGGATTCTTCTCGTTGAAAACGTGGATCGCCTTGACGTAGTTCGTCTCCGTCATCGGACTGTCGACGGCAACCGACATGGCGATCGTGTTGCCGTTCTCGACCAGCGGTGGAATGTCGAGGGCGACCTTGCCTTTGCGCACCGGCTGTTCGCCGATCAGGCGGTGAATCGCGGCTTTCATCATCTCTGGCGTTGCCTCTGCACACCGCACCAGGAGGGTTGCGAACGCTGTCACGCCCGCCGCTCCGACCAATACGGCCCGCCGTGTGACGGGAGATGCGCTTTCGTCGGTCATCTAATCCTCTTCAATCACGTCAGTCGCGCAAGGTCATGAGGAACGCCACCACGTCTTCGATCTGCTCCGCAGTGAGCACGGTTTTCCCGCGAAACGCCGGTGCAACCCTGTCGAGTCCATCCCGGCGATAATAGGCCGGCATGATGGTATCAGGATTAAATATACGTGGGTCGACGACCCGCAATCTCAACTGGCCTTCCGTGCTGCGCGATCCGGCATCTGCCAGATCGGGCCCAATGGTGCCCTGGAATTTCTCCTCCGGCAACGGTGCCGAATGACATAGCAGGCACAACCCGGTTTGCCGGCTCGCCACAATGGCTTTTCCGCGCACCGGAGCGCCTGGAGCGCCGGTAAGCGAGGCCGGGATGGCGTCGCCGACAATCACGTAAGGGAGCAGGGCCGCGTCGGCATTTGTCCAGGAAATTCCGCCAGCCATCGCGGCAATGATCGCCACCGCGTGCGCTGCCGCTACGCCGCAGATGCGAGCTATCACCTCCCCCTGGAGGGGGGAGGTCGGCCCGCGCCAGCGGGCCGGGAGGGGGTGACAGCGCTTCCGCATATAAGGCGCCGTTGTTACCCGCTGGACCGCCGCCACCCCACCCCGGATTGCCTTCGGCAATCCGACCTTCCCCCAGCCGAAACCGCGTATACGCGGGTTTCGGCCACTCAATAAAGCGGTCGAAATCGGCAACAGCCGATTTCGATCGGGGAGGGTGGCGCGCTCAGCCAAAAATCTCGGACGTGATCGTGTTGAACCAACCATTGGCAAACTTTGCTTCCTGGTTTCGGAACGCCCGCGGTGCGTCCACCGGGCTGATGCCGCCCGCGCCTTCGACTTCAAGCCACTGTCCGTTCACGGGCTGATAGACGCCGGCGATCGAAATGCCGTAATCCGGGGCCACCAGGCTGTAGCATGTGTTGACGAATTTCGGCGCGGCCGGAGCTTCGCCGAAAACCAGCTTCGCCACCGCCGAGGCACAGATCTTGGCGGCAGCGTTGGCCGCGAAGGCTGATTTCGGCACGGCCCCGGCAATCGCGGCATCGCCCAGAACATGAATCCCAGGGACAAGGCGGGATTCGAACGTGACCGGATCGACCGGGCACCAGCCGGTGCGATCGGCTGTCCCGGCCAGCTCCGCGATGCGGCCGGCCTTTTGCGGCGGAATGATGTTGGCGACTGCGGCCTTGTAGGTGTCGAAATCCGACGAAACCGTCATGGCCGCCGCGTCGACTCCGGTCGGATTGCCGCCGGACGATACCGGCACCCATTCGAGATTGGGGTAGAGTTCCTGCCATGCATTTTCGAACAGGCGCTGCATGGAGAACGTGTCCTTGGCGTCGAGCACCACGAGCTTGGAACGCGGCTTCTTGGTCTTGAGGTAGTGCGCGATCAGGCTTGCCCGCTCATAAGATGCCGGCGGACACCGATAAGGCAGCGCCGGCAGCGTCATCACCACGGTCCCGCCGTCCTCCATGGCTTCGAGCTGGCGACGCAACAGCAGCGTCTGCTCCCCGGCCTTCCAGGCATGGGGCATCCGTTCTGCGGCCGCCGCGTCGTACCCCGGCAGGGCGTCGAAGCGCAGGTCGGATCCGGGCGCCAGCACCAGCCGGTCGTAGGCAAGTTTCGCACCGTTGCCGAGCGTCACGGTGCGGGCCTGGCCGTCGAGGGCGGTAGCGGCCTGATGCGCCACAACGACGCCGGCGGTAGCGATGCGATCATAGCCGAACAGCTGGGCGCGCATGTCGCGCAGGGAGGCGATCACCTCGTTGCTGAACGGGCACGCAGCAAAAACCGGATTCGGCTCGACCAGGGTCACGTTGAGCCGCGGATCGGCGCGTTTCAAGAAACGCGCCGCCGTGGCGCCTGCGAACCCGCCGCCGATGACGACAATCCGCGGCTGCGCGCCCTGGGCCAGCAGCGGAAGGGGGAACACGCATGCGCTTGCGCCGGCGGCGGAAGCCTTGACGAATTGACGACGTGTTGGGCGCAGTCCGGTCACGGCCGCATCACCGCTGCATCACGAACCAGGCGGCAATGGCCTTGATCTCGTCATCGGAAAAGCCCTTGGCGATACGGTCCATCACGGTCGCGGGCCGCTGCCCGCTCCGATAAGCCTGCATGGCCGCCACCATGGCGTTCGCATCCTGTTCGGCCAACCGTGGCACTGGCGTGTCGACGTTCGGCTTTTCCGCATGGCATCCGGTGCACGACGCCGCGCCGGGAGGGACCTCGGCGGCCGAAGCCGCCGTCATGCCCGCGCAAACCACCATGACCATGAAAGCGTGACGCGCCTTCATTGCTGCATTGACCACCCTGCTGTAGGGGCGACCCTTGTGGTCGCCCGGTTTGCGAACCGCGTTCGCCGGCAGCGGGGCGACCACAAGGGTCGCCCCTACAGCTCGCCTTTTTTCCGAGACCTTCAGAGCCGGCGTTCCCAAGCGCGGAGCGGCGGCCCATCTGGCCGCCGCGCCTAAGCGTTCAAACAAGGGTCAGCCCTTGGTTCTTCAGCGGGAAGCTGCGATAGCGCTTGCCCGTTGCGGCCGTGATGGCGTTGAGCACCGCAGGCGCCGCCACGCAAATGGTCGGTTCGCCGACGCCGCCCCACACGCCGCTGCCCGAAGGCATCACGATCGCCTCCACCTTCGGCATCTCGGCGATGCGCATCATGTCGTAGCTGTCGAAGTTCGTCTGTTCGATGGCGCCGTCCTTGACGGTGCACTCGCCATGGAACAGGCCGGTCAAGCCGTAGACGAACGAGCCGGCAATCTGCCGCTCGATCTGTGCGGGATTGACCGCGTAGCCCGGATCGGTCGCTCCGACGATGCGGTGCACCTTCACCTTGTTGCCGTCGACAGAAACTTCGGCGCATGCCGCCACATAGCTTCCGAACGCCATCATCTGCGCCAGTCCGCGATAGACGCCCTGGGGCGCCGGCTTGCCCCAGCCGGCCTTTTCGGCCGCCGCGTTGAGCACTGCGAGGTGCTTGGGATAGGGGCCCATGAGCTTGCGGCGGAACTCCAGCGGATCGACGCCCGCTTCCTTCGCAAGCTCGTCGATGAAGCTTTCGATGTAGATGGCGTTCTGATTGATGTTCACGCCTCGCCAGAATCCGGCAGGCACGTGCGGATTGCGCATGGCGTGATCGATCAGAAGGTTCGGCACGTCGTAGCCGAACGCCGTTTCGGGACCGCCTTTGACGAAGCCCTGAAACGTTGCCGGGTCCATGCCGTTCTGCAGGCGCCCGGGCGCGACCGACGCCAGGATCGATTGGCCCGAGATGCGGATATGCAACGCGGTCAGGTTCTTCTTGTCGTCGAAGCCGGCCGTCATCTTGCATTGGGTGATCGGGTGATACCAGCCGTGGGTCATGTCCTCTTCGCGCGACCACAGGAGCTTGACCGGTGTGCCCGGCATTTCCTTGGCGACGAGGACAGCCTGGCGGACATAGTCGACCGAGGTGGAGCGGCGACCGAATCCGCCGCCCAGGAACGTCTTGTAGAACTCGCACTTTGCGACCGGCAAGCCGCACGCTTCCGACGTTGCCGCCAATCCCTGCTCGCCATCCTGCACCGAGGACCACGCCTCGCACTTCTCCGCGGTGTAAAGCGCGGTGGCGTTCTGCGGCTCCATGGTGACGTGGTGCTGGTACGGATAGCCGTAGACCGCCTCGACCTTCTTGGCGGCGCCGGCGAGCGCCGCCTTGACGTCGCCCGCCTGGTTGCCGACGAACGCCTGCTCGGCGTCGAGGCCCGCCTTAAGGAAGTCGGCGATCGACGCACTCGAGACCTTGTCGTTCGGGCTTGTTTCCCACGCGACCGGCAGGGCTTCGAGGGCAGTCTTGGCGTTCCACCAGGTGTCGGCAACGACAGCCACGGCGTTGTCCTCGACCTGCACGACCTTCTTCACGCCTTTCATGGACGCGACCTTGGCGGCGTCGAGGCTCTTTAACTTGGCGCCGAAGACCGGGGCCGCCTTGATGGCGGCGCTGAGCATGCCGGGCAGCTTGACGTCAATGCCATAAACCGTCTTGCCCGTTACCTTGTCGGGCGTATCGAGGCGCTTGACGCCTTTGCCGATGATCTTCCAGTCCTTCGGATCCTTGAGCTTGATATCGGCCGGCGGCTCGATCTTGGATGCGGCGGCCGCAACCTTGCCGAAGGTCGTCTTGCGCCCGGACGGCGTGTGGGTGATGACGCCGTTCGCGGCCGTGCATTCCGCAACCGGAACCTTCCATTCATCGGCGGCGGCCGCAATCAGCATCATGCGGGCCGCAGCGCCGCCCTTGCGCACGACCTGCTCGGAAGCCCTTATGCCGCGGCTGCCGGCGGTGAAGAAATCCGCCCATACGCGCTTGCGCGCCACGTTCTGGCCCGCAGTCGGGAATTCATACTTGACCTTCGACCACTCGCATTCGAGTTCTTCGGCAACCATCTGGCAAAGGCCCGTAAGCGTGCCCTGGCCCATCTCGGAACGCGCGACGCGGATCGTGACGGTCTCGTCGGGATGCACCACCACCCAGGCGTTGACCTCGGGTCCGGTCGCTTGCGCTTCGGCCTCGCCGGAGAACGGAATGTGGAATCCGAGCGAAAGCCCGGCGGCGGATCCGACCAGGAAGGTGCGGCGATCGAGTTTCGGCATATAGTTCATCGCTGCCTCCCTTACGCGTTCGCGGCTTCGTGGATCGCGGTGCGGACCTGCTGGTAGGTGCCGCAGCGGCAGATATTGGTGATGGCCCGGTCGATGTCCGCATCGGTCGGTTTCGGCCTTTCCTTCAGCAAGGCCGTCACCGCCATGATCATCCCGCTCTGGCAGTAGCCGCACTGCGGCACGTCGTTATTGATCCAGGCCTGCTGGACCTTGGTAAGGCTGCCGTTATTGGCGAGCCCTTCGATGGTCACGATCTGTTTGCCCTCGGCGGCGCTGGCCGGGAATGAGCAGGAGCGCGTCGCAACGCCGTCGATATGCACCGTGCAGGCGCCGCATTGCGCGATGCCGCAACCGTATTTGGTGCCGGTCAGACCGATGTTCTCCCGGATTGCCCACAGCAATGGCGTGTCGGGTCCGACATCCATGTCATAGGATTTTCCATTCACGTTAAGTCGAGCCATGCGCGGATCTCCTTTATCCAATGATCGCAAGCAGAATTCTCGTGGCGCAAGTCGAGGCCTCAGGTCCCGCCTGTTC
>Ga0257161_1000174_pt1 | contig 17297 bp, 12 predicted proteins | sample NR01A_FD_185954 | JGI IMG/M metagenome (GOLD analysis project Ga0257161, IMG submission 185954) | Soil microbial communities from H.J. Andrews Experimental Forest, Oregon, United States - NR-01-A | ecosystem: Environmental > Terrestrial > Soil > Temperate forest > Bulk soil | place: USA: Oregon... | reverse complement strand
CGCCGAGCGGCGCATGTCGGCCAAAACCGTCGATGCCTATCGTCGCGATGTTCGTCAATTTCTCGACTTTCTCGCGATGCATTTCGGCTGCCGGGTGACGCTCGCGGCCTTGAACAACCTCGCGACGCAGGATGTGCGTGCCTTCATGGCATATCGGCGCGGTCAGGGCTCCTCCGGCCGATCCCTGATGCGATCGCTGGCGGGCGCGCGCTCGTTCGCGCGTTTCCTTGAACGGCAGGGCACCGGCAAGGTCGGTGCCCTGGCTGCCATCCGGGCCCCCAAGGCCGCAAGGACCCTGCCAAAGGCGCTGGCGGTTGCGCCTGCCAAGCGCCTCACGGACGTCAGCCTGCGCGCCGGCGAGGAGCGTGAACCCTGGGTGCTGGCGCGGGATGCGGCCGTGCTGGCGTTGCTCTATGGATCGGGCCTGCGCATCTCGGAAGCGCTCAGCCTCAGGGTCAAGGATATCCCGGCGCCAGGCCGCGGCGACACCATCATCGTCACCGGTAAGGGCAACAAGACCCGCATGGTTCCGGTTCTTGTCCCGGTGCTGCACCTCGTCGCCGACTATTTCACGATCTGCCCCTATGAACGCGCGCCGGATGCGCCGGCCTTCGTAGGCGCAAAGGGTGGGCCGTTGTCTCCACGCATCATCCAACTCGTGATGGAGGGTCTGCGCGCCGCGCTCAATCTACCGGAAACCGCGACGCCTCATGCGCTGCGGCATTCCTTTGCGACGCACCTGCTGGCCCGCGGCGGCGATTTGAGGTCGATCCAGGAACTGCTCGGCCACGCTTCATTGTCGACGACGCAGGTATATACCGCTATTGATGCGGATCGACTCATGCAAGTTTACCGCAGCGCCCACCCGCGGGCGTCGACCTAACTGGGGACGAATCGGGTTGATTGCGGTGTTGCCTTGCGCCGGTCGCAATGTTTACCACATTTTTTGTGCACGCTATTTCGCCGCATAGGAGGGGGTGAGTCATGCCTGAAGCGCACGAACAACTGGAACATGCCGAGCATGCGGAGCATGCCGCTGGCGCGAACAAGAAAATCGCGCTTGTGATTGCGATCATTGCGCTGTTCCTTGCGTTTTCTGAAACGCTCGGCAAGAGCGCCAATACGGAAGCCATCACCCTCAACATCAAAGCGTCGGACACCTGGAATTTCTTTCAGGCCAAGACCATCCGCAGGACCGTGGTGCAGGCCTCCGCCGAGGAGATGAAGGTCGAAGCGATGGCCGTGAAGGACGGTGCCGTCAAGGCCGCCATGAGCAAACAAATCGACGAATGGGAGAAGACGGCCGCGCGCTATCGCTCCGAGCCCGACACCCGGGAGGGCACGACGGAGCTCATGGAACGCGCCAAGGAGGCCGAGCACGACCGCGACACGGCGCTTGCCCGCTACCACAATTACGAGATCGCGTCGGCGGCCTTCCAGATCGGGATCGTGCTCTGTTCGGCGGCGGTTATCACCAGCATGGTCATTTTGGCCTGGCTCGCCGGCGGAATCGCGGTTCTCGGCATTGTGTTCATGGGGCTCGGATTGCTTGCCCCGCATGCGCTGCATCTTGGTTGAGCGAATTCGGCTGAGTGCACTCAGGACGCGGGCGTTGCGCGCATGCGGCGGCGGATTCGCATCAGTCGTTCGAGAAACCGGCCGGCGTAGCGGGGGTGCAACATCCGCCGCCATCTCCGCAGCCGCCGGGCGACCGGTTTGATGGTCTGATCGGACCACTCGCGAAGCAGCCTGGTGATCGGCGCGATTTTCTCATGCGCCCAGTCACGCGCCCACAGGAAGAATTCATAGAGGCGCCGAAACCAGGCCATCTGCAGGAGCTTGTCCTTCGTGACCTCGAATATGAACGCCGTGATGCCGAGGCCGACGAGCTTCGCCAGCACCAGCACCATGATGGCGGCAACCCATTGGCGGTGCGCCAGTAACCAGAACTCCAGAAACTTGAGTGGCAGCAGGATAATGAACGGAACGGCGAACACCACGAGTGTCGCCTGAGGCGACAGACGATCGACCAGCCTGATGAGCGCCGGCTTGATCCATCCCCATGGGATGACACCTACGATGCGAGCGACGATCGGCTGAAGTCGGTCCCAAAGCCATGCCTCCAACAGGAACAGCAGGGCAAGGATGACCCAGAACGCACGTGCAAGACGCTTCATGCCGCTACCCCGATGATATCATCAACTCCATCAGTGTTGGTTGACGCAGCTTAACATCGGGTTCGACAAGCCGGCTGCGGCAAAAAAACCGCGCTACATATGGATGGCGCGCTTGTCGACGGCCAGCGCGGCTTCCTTGACGGCCTCCGGCAGGGTCGGGTGGGCATGGCAGGTGCGGGCGATATCCTCGGCCGCGGCGCCGAATTCCATCGCAATCGCAGCTTCCGCGATCATGTTGCCGGCGTCCGAGCCCACGATATGAACGCCCAGCACCCGGTCGGTCTTGGCGTCGGCGAGAATTTTCACGAACCCATCGGTCTGCTGATTGGCCTTGGCGCGGCCGTTGGCCGTGAACGGAAATTTCCCCACGTTGTACGCCACATTGGCGGCTTTGAGTTCCTCCTCGGTCTTCCCCACCGAAGCCACTTCGGGTGACGTGTAGATGACATTGGGAATGACATCATAGTTCACGTGGCCGGCTTTGCCGGCGATGATTTCCGCAACCGCAACGCCCTCGTCCTCGGCCTTGTGGGCCAGCATCGGTCCGGCGATCACGTCGCCGATGGCGTAGATACCCGGCACCGATGTGGCGAAACGTTCGTCGACGGGAATCCTGCCGCGATTGTCGAGCTTAAGCCCGATTGCGTCGACGCCGAGCCCCTCCGTATAAGGCACCCGGCCGATGGCGATCAGCGCAACGTCGGCTTCGATCCCAAGTGCCGTACCGCCGGCTGCAGGCTCGACTTGCGCCTTCAACACCGAACCGCTCGAATCGATCGCCGCCACCTTGGAGGCGAGCTTGAAGCCGATGCCCTGCTTTTCCAGAATGCGCTGGAATTGCCGGGCGACCTCGGTGTCGACGCCGGGCAGGATCCGATCGAGGAACTCGACCACCGTGACCTGGGCGCCGAGACGCCGCCACACCGAACCAAGTTCAAGGCCGATCACCCCGGCGCCGACGACCAGCAGATGCCGCGGCACTTTTTCAAGCAACAGCGCGCCGGTCGAGGACACGATCCGTTTTTCGTCGATTACAATTCCCTTCAATCGGGCCACATCGGAACCGGTGGCAATGACGATCGCCTTGGCCTCCAATACGCTGCTCGATCCACGGGTTGGCTTCACCTCGACCTTGCCGGGCGCCGCGATCCGGCCGATCCCACTATGGGCCTCGATCTTGTTCTTGCGGAACAGGAACGCGACGCCCTTGACGTTGCCGTCGACGCCCTCGTCCTTGAACCGAAGCATGGCCGCAAGATCGAGCGCCGGCGTCCCGACCTTGATGCCCATCTTGCCGAAGGCATGCCCGGCCTGGTCGAACAGCTCGGAAGCGTGCAGCATCGCTTTGGACGGAATGCATCCGACATTGAGGCAGGTGCCGCCAAAGGTTTTTTCCTTCTCGACGACCGCGACCTTCATGCCAAGCTGTGCCGCGCGAATCGCGCAGACATAACCGCCGGGGCCGGTACCGATGATGATGAGATCGTAGGAGGGCATAGAGGGCCTCAGTTGGATTGCCTCAGGCGAAAATCACGGCTGCTTCACCGAATATGCTGTTTTCCCACAGAAGTCCGGGTGCATGTCCTTTATAAAAGGCCCCCTCAACTCGCATGCGCGATCAACGCCGCCTGCTCTTCCGCGAGCTCACGCAGGCGATCACAACCAAAGTCAATTTGGGTGAATTCATCGTCGCCCCAATAGATATGGTGCCCATAACGTTCCACGCGAACCTGTCTGAAATAATCGGGATCGCGGATGGGTTCGAAAATCTTACCTCTAGCCATAATCCCGCGCAGGTCAACGATGCCTTCATAACCGTCATTCCAGACAAGTCTCAGCACACCCTGCATTACTGGTTCGGCGACCGTAATTCTTAGAATGTCCTTCACTTTATTTTTTCCGGTTTTTGCTTTGCTAACACGACTCGCCATGTGCGCAGCAGCTCCTCGCGTCTTGATCCCGCCCACTTTATCACAACCGATAGCTTCGCGGGTGGTAGCCGTCCTTTCAGCACGCGCAGAGAAGAAATTTCGATCTGTACGCGATGTTCTGCGAATTGTGCATGAAAATGCGGCGGCGGGTGCTCCTCGGCAAAGAATTGAACTTTCACGCCCTCGACTATGGCAACGGTCGGCAAGCTTCGTCACAAATCCAGCACCAGTCTTGCCGGGTCCTCCAAGCTCTCCTTCACCCGCACCAAGAACGTCACCGCTTCGCGTCCGTCGACGATGCGGTGGTCGTAGGAGAGGGCCAGATACATCATCGGCCGCACCTCGATCTTGCCGGCGACCACCGCGGGCCGGTCCTGGATCTTATGCATGCCGAGAATGCCCGACTGCGGCGCATTGAGAATCGGGGTCGACATCAAGGAGCCGTAAATGCCGCCGTTGGTGATCGTGAAGGTGCCGCCCTGCATCTCCTCGATCTTGAGCTGGCCGTCGCGGGCGCGCCGTCCGTAGCCGGCGATCTCCTTCTCAATGTCGCCGAGCGACTTTGCGTCGCAATCGCGCACCACCGGCACCACCAAGCCTTTTTCGGTCCCGACCGCGATGCCGATGTGGTAGTAATTCTTGTAGATGATGTCGGCGCCGTCGATCTCGGCGTTGACGGCGGGGATCTCCTTGAGCGCCTGCACGCAAGCGCTCACGAAGAAGCCCATGAAGCCGAGCTTCACGCCATGCTTCTTCTCGAACAATTCCTTGTAATGATTGCGTAGCGCCATTACGGCCCCCATGTCGACCTCGTTGAAGGTCGTCAGCATGGCGGCGGTGTTTTGGGCATCCTTGAGACGCCGCGCGATCGTCTGCCGCAACCTGGTCATGCGCACGCGCTCTTCACGTACCGCGTCATCGGCAGGCGCCGGCGCGCGCACTTGAACGGCAGCGGCCGGTTGGGCGATTGCGGTCGGCGCGGCGGCGGCACGCTCGATGGCCGCCAGCATATCGCCTTTGGTGACGCGGCCGTCCCTGCCGGTTCCCGGAACCGCCGCCGGCGCGACACCGGATTCGGCACCGAGCCGACGCACTGACGGGGCAAGCGGTACCTCGGCGGCGGCCACCTTCTGAGGCTGGGCTTCCGGAACGGCGGTCTTTGGCGAAGCGGTCTTCTCGGGCCCCGCGGATTTTGCGGTGATCGCCCGAGCGCCAGCACCCGGGTTGATTTGTCCTAGCAATGCACCGACCGCGACGGTCTCGCCATCCTTGGCGACAATCTCCGACAACACGCCGGCCGCTGGCGCCGGTACTTCAATGGTCACCTTGTCGGTCTCAAGCTCGACCAACGGTTCGTCGGCCGCCACCGCGTCGCCGGGCTGCTTGAACCACTTTCCAATCGTGGCTTCCGTTACCGATTCGCCTAGCGTGGGCACCCGAATGTCGGCCATAGGAGTTTTTCCTGATCAGAGTCATTTTCGGCGGAACAGGGGTCGATTCACGACCTCTTGCGCGAGAACGAAGCAGCACGCAAGCGCGCTTCCGCGCAGCAACTCAGCCCTATTGCAGCGCATCGTCAAGAAACGCCTTGAGCTGCGCGAGGTGTTTGGAGGCAAGCCCGGTCGCGGTCGCGGCAGCAGCGGGGCGGCCGACGTACCGCGGACGGCGCGATGCGCCGCCCACTTGATTGAGCACCCATTCGATATACGACTCGACGAAATGCCAGCTGCCCATGTTGCGGGGCTCTTCCTGGCACCATGCGACTTCGGCCTGCTTGAATCGACCGAGCTCCTGTACCAGCGTTTTCATCGGGAATGGATAAAGCTGCTCGACGCGCAACAGATAGATGTCGTCAATGCCACGTTTTTCGCGCTCTTCGTAGAGATCGAAATACACTTTGCCGGAGCACAATACGACCCGCCGGATTTTGTCGTCAGGGACGAGCACAATTTTTTCACCCTTGCGGAACTGGGCGTCGTCCCACAACAGACGATGAAATGTGCTGCCCGGTCCGAAGTCGTCGAGCCGGGAGACCGCGCGCTTATGGCGGAGCAGGCTTTTCGGCGTCATCAGGATCAGCGGTTTTCGGAATTCGCGTTTGAGCTGGCGGCGCAGGATGTGGAAATAGTTTGCCGGCGTCGTGCAGTTGGCGACCTGCATGTTGTCCTCGGCGCACATCTGCAGAAAACGCTCAAGCCGCGCCGAGGAGTGTTCCGGACCTTGCCCCTCATAGCCGTGCGGCAACAGGCAAACGAGCCCCGACATGCGCAGCCATTTGCGCTCGCCGGACGAGATGAACTGATCGAATATGACCTGAGCGCCGTTCGCGAAATCGCCGAACTGCGCCTCCCACAACGTGAGTGCATTCGGCTCGGCGAGCGAATAGCCGTATTCGAAGCCCAGCACCGCCTCCTCGGACAGCATCGAATTGATGACTTCATAACGCGCCTGTTGGGGGGCCACATAATTGAACGGCGTATGACGGTTCTCGGTTTCCTGATCGATCAGCACCGAATGGCGCTGCGAGAACGTACCGCGTTCGGAGTCCTGGCCCGACAGCCGGACCGGGTGGCCTTCCGTGAGGAGCGAGCAGAAGGCGAGCGCTTCCGCGGTCGCCCAATCGATCCCGTTGCCTGATTCGATCGCCTTACGGCGGGCGTCGAGAAAGCGTTGGACCGTGCGATGAACATGAAAGCCTTGTGGCGCCACTGTAATTTTGGCGCCAATGTTTTTGAGCAACTTGAGGTCAACGCCCGTGATGCCGCGCCGCGGATCGTCCGACGTGTCCGCGACCTTGAACCCGGCCCAGCGACCGTCGAGCCAGTCGGCTTTGTTGGACTTGTAACTCTGGCTTGCCTCCAGCTCGGCGTCGAGCCGTGCGCGCCAGTCACGTTTCATCTTCTCGACCTCGCCGTCGGTTACAATGCCTTCGGCGATCAGTTTTTTGGCATAAATTTCCAGCGTCGTAGGGTGGGATTGGATCCTTTTGTACATCAACGGCTGGGTGAACATCGGCTCGTCGCCCTCGTTGTGACCGTGGCGCCGATAGCAGAACATGTCGATAACGACCGGCTTTTGGAATTTCTGCCGGAATTCGGTGGCGATCTTCGCGGCGAACACCACGGCCTCGGGATCGTCGCCGTTGGCGTGGAAGATTGGCGCTTCGATCATCTTGGCCACATCGGACGGATAGGGTGACGACCGGCTGTAACGCGGATAGGTCGTAAAACCGATCTGGTTGTTGACGATAAAATGCACCGAGCCGCCGGTGCGGTGTCCGCGCAGCCCCGACAGGCCGAAGCACTCCGCGATGACGCCTTGGCCGGCGAATGAAGCATCGCCGGATATCAGCAGCGGCATCGCGCAGGTCCGATCCTCCGGGGTGGCGCCGAGTTGATCCTGCTTGGCGCGTGTCTTGCCAAGCACGACCGGATTAACGATCTCCAGATGCGACGGGTTGGCGGTCAGCGAAAGATGGACCTTGTTGTTATCGAATTCACGATCCGATGAAGCGCCGAGGTGATATTTGACATCACCGGAGCCTTCGACTTCATCGGGCGACGACGAACCGCCCTTGAATTCGTGGAAAATGGCGCGGTGCGGCTTCGCCATCACATGCGAGAGGACGCTGAGCCGGCCGCGATGCGCCATGCCGAGTGCGATGTCCTTCACGCCCAGAGCGCCGCCGCGCTTGATGATCTGCTCAAGCGCCGGAATCATGGCTTCGGCGCCGTCGAGTCCGAATCGCTTGGTGCCGGTGAATTTGAGGTCGCAGAACTTTTCGAACCCCTCCGCCTCGACCAGCTTGTTGAGGATCGCCCGCTTGCCCTCGCGAGTGAAGGTGATCTCCTTGTCGGGTCCTTCGATGCGCTCTTGAATCCAGCCCTTCTGCTGGGGATCGGAAATGTGCATGAATTCGACACCGAGCGTCTGGCAATAGGTGCGCTGGAGGATGGCCACAATCTGATGCAGCGTGCCGAATTCGAGCCCGAGGACGCGATCAAGGAATATCTTCCGGTCGAAATCCGCATCGCTGAAGCCATAGGTGCGCGGATCGAGCTCTTCCGCATCCCTCGGGGGTTCAAGGCCGAGCGGATCCAGATTTGCGTGCAGATGGCCACGCATGCGGTAGGCGCGAATCAGCATGAGCGCCCTGACGGAATCGCGCGTTGCCTGCTGGACAGCTCCGGGGGAGACTTCGACACCCTGGGCTTGGGCGGTGGCCCGCACCTTGTCGCCGATGTTCTTCTCGACCTCCTCCCAATCGGCATCGAGTGCCGAGATGAGATCGCCATGGGGCACCGACGGCCAATCGGACCGCTGCCAGGAGGGACCGCGGGCGTTTTGGACGACGTCCCACTCGGAGTCCTTGAGACCGGCAAAAAACAACTGCCATTGCGCATCGACGGCTTGCGGGTCCGCCTCGTAGCGCGCATAGAGCTTATCGATGTAATCGGCATTGCCGCCGTATAGAAACGACGTGAGGGCGAAAGCCGAATTCGCGTCCTGGCGTGACATCGAGAGTGATCCTCAGCCGCAATCTGGGGCTTTGCCCCCATCAATTCGGCCGGTCGCACGAATTATGCCAATCCGGCCCGCCGTATACTGTACAGTAGTAGCGCAGCCTCCATTTATGTAGCCTTTGCGGTCTCACAATTCGTTCAAATGACGCAGGAACTCAAAAAAATGAAATATTATTCACTTGTTTAGATACGCCCGCCCTCTATCGATCCGGAGGGTACGTGACGCGGTTCATGTAAAAAGGCTCGGCGGCGAACAGCTTCTGCCGCCCGGACCGAACAAATCAGCCCTTCAGCGCTTCGACCAAAGTCTTGCCGAGGCGAGCCGGAGACGGCGACACGATGACACCAGCGGCCTCCATCGCGGCGATTTTTGATCCGGCATCGCCCTTGCCGCCCGAAATAATCGCGCCAGCGTGGCCCATGCGGCGTCCAGGCGGCGCGGTACGGCCGGCAATGAAGCCGACCACGGGCTTCTTGCGCCCACGTTTGGCTTCGTCCTTGAGAAACAGTGCTGCGTCTTCCTCAGACGATCCGCCGATCTCGCCGATCATGACAATCGACTTGGTCGCCTCGTCGGCGAGAAACATTTCCAGCACGGCGACGAAATCGGTGCCCTTGATCGGGTCGCCGCCGATGCCGACCGCGGTAGTCTGGCCGAGGCCCTCCTGGGTGGTTTGGAACACCGCCTCATAGGTGAGCGTGCCGGACCGCGACACGATGCCAACCGAGCCCATCTTGAAGATGCTGCCCGGCATAATGCCAATCTTGCATTGGCCAGCCGTCATCACCCCCGGGCAATTCGGTCCGATCAGTATTGATTTCGATCCGCTCAGGGCCCGCTTCACCCTCACCATGTCGATCACCGGAATACCTTCGGTGATACAAACGATGAGCGGAATTTCCGCCTGGATGGCCTCCGCGATGGCATCGGCGGCACCGGCAGGCGGCACATAGATGACGCTCGCATCACAACCCGTGCTTTCGCGTGCCGCCGCGACGGTATCGAATACCGGAAGCCCTAGATGGGTGGTTCCCCCTTTGCCCGGCGACGTCCCGCCGACCATCCGGGTGCCATAAGCGATCGCAGTCTCCGAGTGAAAAGTGCCGTTCTTGCCGGTGAAGCCCTGGCAGATGACCTTAGTCTTGTTATCGATCAGAACCGCCATCACGCCGTCCCCTTCACCGCTTTGACGATCTTTTGGGCAGCGTCGTCGAGATCGTTCGCCGACGTCACGTTGAGGTTGGAGGTGGCGATGATCTCCTTTCCCTTGTCCACATTGGTGCCTTCAAGCCGCACCACGAGCGGCACTCGCAAGCCGGACTCCTTGACGGCCGCAACAACGCCTTCCGCGATGACGTCGCACCGCATAATGCCGCCGAAGATGTTGACCAGGATGCCCTTCACATGGGGGTCAGAGGTGATGATCTTGAACGCTGCCGCGACCCTTTCCTTGGTGGCACTGCCCCCTACATCGAGGAAATTGGCAGGCGATTCTCCATACAGCTTGATGATGTCCATGGTCGCCATGGCCAGCCCGGCGCCGTTGACCATGCAGCCGATGGTCCCATCAAGCGCGATGTAGTTGAGGTCGTACTTGGAGGCCTCGATCTCCTTTTCGTCCTCCTCGGTGACATCGCGTAGCGCCACGATATCGGCGTGACGAAAGAGCGCGTTGTCGTCGAAGCTGATCTTGGCATCGAGGCAGATGATCTGGCCTGACTTGGTTACCACCAACGGATTGATTTCCAACAGGCTCATATCCTTGGCGACAAACGCCGTGTAGAGCTTGGCGAGCAGGCTTTCGGCCTGCTTGGCTAAGTCGCCGGTCAACTGTAGCGCCTGCGCTACCCGCCGGCCGTGATGCGGCATGATGCCTGTTGCCGGATCGACCGAGAAGGTAAGGATCTTTTCCGGTGCCCTGTGGGCGACCTCTTCAATGTCTATGCCGCCTTCGGTTGACACCACGAACGCGACACGCGAAGTGACGCGATCAATTAGCGCCGACAGATAGAACTCCTTGTCGATCGCGGAGCCGTCTTCGATATAGAGCCGGTTAACGACCTTGCCTTTGGGACCGGTCTGATGAGTGACGAGCGTCGAGCCCAAGATGCGCGTCGCCTCGCGCGTCACCTCTTCGATGGTCTTGACGACCTTGACGCCGCCCGCCTTGCCGCGGCCGCCGGCGTGAATCTGAGCCTTGACCACCCAGATGGGACCACCGAGCTGATGCGCGGCCTTCTCGGCTTCTTCGACTGAGAAGGCCGGAACGCCGCGCGGCACCGGAATCCCGAATTCCTGCAACACCACCTTGGCCTGGTACTCGTGAATATTCATGACGCCTGCCCGGAGCTGATGTTGCGCACGCTCACGTGATCCGTGCCGTTGCGCGAGAACTGACCGGCTATTGCCCCCACCCTACCCTCCCCCGCGGGCGGGGGAGGGTAGGGTGGGGGCAATATGCTAGCCAAGGCTCGGCGCGATCTTGAGGCAAGCCTCGACCAGACCGCGAACGGAACCGACGGATTTTTCCAACATCGCCCGCTCGGCGCCATTGAGCTCGATCTCCACGATCCGTTCGACGCCCTTGGCCCCGATCACCACCGGAACGCCCACATAAAGATCTTTTACGCCAAACTCGCCGTTAAGGTATGCGGCACACGGCACCACTCGCTTCTTGTCGCGCAGATAGCTTTCCGCCATGGCAATCGCCGACGACGCCGGCGCATAGAACGCCGAACCGGTTTTCAACAGGTTAACGATTTCGGCACCGCCATTGCGGGTTCGATCGACGATTTCGTCAATCCGTGCCTGGGTCGACCACCCCATGCGGACGAGATCCGGCAATGGAATGCCGGCGACCGTTGAATAGCGTACCAGCGGCACCATGGTATCGCCATGGCCGCCGAGCACGAAGGCGGTGATGTCCTCGACCGAAACGTTGAATTCCTCAGCAAGGAAATAGCGGAAGCGGGCCGAATCCAGTACGCCGGCCATACCGACCACCATGTGCTTGGGCAGGCCGCAGCATTTCTGCAGCGCCCACACCATGGCATCGAGTGGATTGGTGATGCAGATGATAAAGGCGTTTGGGCAGTACTTCCTGATGCCGGCGCCGACCTGTTCCATCACCTTGAGGTTGATGCCGAGGAGATCGTCGCGGCTCATGCCGGGTTTACGCGGTACGCCCGCCGTGACGATGCATACATCGGCGCCATTCATAGCCTCATAGGAATTGGCACCCAGATAGCGCGTGTCGTTGCCTTCGATCGGCGTCGATTGGGCGATATCAAGGGCTTTGCCCTGAGGGACGCCTTCGACGACATCGAATAGCACGACATCGCCAAGTTCCTTGAGCCCGATGAGGTGAGCGAGCGTGCCACCGATCTGACCCGCGCCGATCAACGCAATCTTCTTTCGCGCCATTTGCAAAATATCCCCGATCTGTCGCCGCAAATCCGGCCGAGAGCCCCCTCCCTACCCTCCCCCGCGCGCGGGGGAGGGTAGGGAGGGGGCTCTCTTTGCGGGTGTTAACCTTTTCGGCCCAAGCGTTCAAGTCGACCAAAGACGATGGCGACGCGAACGCGATCAGGTTTCGACGATACCTTCGGAGGAACCAGTGACCGCCAGTCGACGCCCATGCGGAAGTGCAAGATATTCGCTCGATCCCATCTCGATGAGGCGCGAGGCCGTGCGCTTGAACTCGCCCGCCTCATAGCCTTCAGTTCCCTGGTAAAGGGCGGCCGGTTTTGTTGCTGCGGAAGCAAGCAGCTTGACGCCGGCGTCATACAGCGTGTCGATCAGCGCGATGAAGCGCTTGGCCTCATTGCGGTTGGCGTGGGTCATGACCGGAATGCGATCGATCACGACCGTATGGAATTCATGGGCGAGGCGCAGGTAGTCGATGGCGCCAAGCGGCTGCTCGCAAAGGTCATGAAAGCTGAAACGCGCCGCCCCCATGGCGGCGCACGGCACCCGCAATAGGTGGCCCTTCACGGTCAGCTCTATCGAGTGGGCGTGTTGGCTGCCGGTAAGACGTCGCCACGCTGCGTCGAGCGCTTTTGTCGCGTTGTCATCAGCCGGGACGTACCATACGGGCACGTCGATGAGCTTTTCGAGACGGAAATCGGTCCGCGCCTCCAGCCGCACGATATCGAGGCGATCGTTGAGCAGACCGATGAACGGCAGGAATAATGCCCGGTTGAGACCTTCACGGTAGAGCTCGGAAGGCTCCACATTGGATGTCGCCACTATCACGACGCCGCGTTCGAGCAGGCGGGTGAACAGACGTCCGAGAATCATCGCGTCAGCAATGTCGGTGACGTGAAATTCGTCAAAACACAGGACCCATGCCTCCGCGGCGAGATCGTCGGCCGTGAGATTGACTGGGTCTCCTTCGGATATTTCACCGAATTTCAGCTTGTTGCGATAGCCTCGGAGGCGGTCGTGAACGTCAAGCATGAAGGCGTGAAAGTGCGCCCGTCGTTTGCGCGCGACTGGGCAGCTGGCGAAAAACAGATCCATCAACATGGTCTTGCCGCGGCCGACGTCGCCCCAGATGTAAAGCCCCTTGAGTTCAGTCTCGGCTTTTTCGCGCTTGCCGAACAGCCAGCCCAACGACGATGATTTGCGAGCCAGCCGATGAATGCCAAGTCTGTCGTTGAGGCGCGCCAATTTGGCGACGACTGCCTCTTGAGCGGGATCGCGTTCAATCTCCCCGGCCGCAACGAGCGCCGCATATCGGGCGGAAGTAGTGTTGGCCATCTGCACTTCGACGTGGCGATAAGGAACGTGGACCGCCGGTTACAGGGACGGGCGCAGGACGGCAACTGTTTTTTTGCAAAGACAGCGTGCAAAATCTTGGCTCTCTCGTTCACCCTTCACGGCAGATGAAGTTCTATGGGTTCAGACATGACCGCCCTCGAACAGCTTGGCACCTTCGTCGCCCATACCGGAGCGCAATCGCGGCTGCGCGACGTCCTTGAGCTTCACGTCATCGATACCGTCGGCGCCTGGGTTGCGAGCTTGCCCACCCCCGAAGGCGCCGCGTTGCTGCGCTGGCGCGCCACATTGGGCGAAGGAGCAGCGCCGAGCTCGATGCATCGGCTGCGACTCGACGTTGCGACCCATTGCGCCCTCGCGCGGCTGAGCGAGATTGACGATATCCATCTCGCCTCGACGACCACGCCGGGCGCGATCGTGGTGCCGGGCGCCGTGGCAATCGCGGCCGCCTTCCGAAACAGCGATCCGGACGCATTGGCCGCAGCCATGATGGCCGGGTACGAAGTGATGGTACGGTTCGGGCAGGCGATCGACGGCCCGTCAATTCTTTATCGCGGTATCTGGCCGACCTATTTCACGACACCGCTCGGCATCGCGGCCGTCGCGGTGTGCCTCTTCGGTCTCGACGCGCAGCAGTGCGCGCATGCACTGGCGTTGGCACTGGTGCGATCCGCTCCCGGGGTCGGGCATCATAACGCCACTACCACCTCGCGCTGGCTTGCAGTGGGCCAGGCCGCCGAAGCCGGCCTCTCGGCGGCGCTGGCGGCCCGCGCCGGTTTCACCTCGGATCTTGGCTTGCTGGAGGGCGGATACCTGTCCGGCATCTTCGACCTCAAACCGAACATGGCCGTGCTGGCTGAAGGACTCGGCACGCAGTTCGGGCTCGGCGAGGTCGCCTTCAAACCATGGTGCGCGGCGCGCCAGACCATGGCAGCGACGCAAGCGTTGATTGAGATCATCAGGTCAGGAGTCGCTGCTGACTCGATCACGCAAGTAACCGCATTTGTACTGCCGCCGCACCGCCGCATGATCGATCATGGTGTCACACTTGGCGACCGGGCATCGTTTCTCACCAGCCTGCCATACCGACTGGCGATCGCGGCGCTTGCCCGGCATGCCGCTTGGGATGTCGGGCAAGCGCGCGCGAGCGTGCCCGATGAGGTCCGTGCTTTCATGGACCGGGTTGCGATCGTGCCCGACGAGACCTTGCTCTCGAACTTTCCGTCGCAATGGCCGGCCCGCGTCGAAGTCATGACGTCATCGCGCCGCTACGAACGTACGGTAACGGATGTGCCGGGCGATCCGGCGCGGCCGTTCGATGCCGGCGACGTGCGGGAAAAATTCCATCGTTTTATAGCGCCCGTCATCGGCACTGAAGCCTCGGCGCAGATGCTGGAGCACGCCTTCGGGTTGCTCAATGGTCAGGTAGAGGCCGCAGGGCTGCTCCATCAAATCGACGAGCTGGGCGGCATCCACCAGCGCGATGAAACCAAATAAAAACGGGACGCGCGCCGCATCCCGTCACTTCCTCGTTCTTGTCGTGGCCGTCGGCACTTTACGGCCGGCCCGGCTGACTCGTCGGACTTTCAGGCGCCAACGGCGTCGCTTACGCACTTCTTGGTGAAGCTCGTTTTCGCCGCGCCGTTGAGCTTCTTATCTGCAGCTTGGGTCGCGCAGGAGGTCGTTGCATCCTTTTCGCATTTCGTCATGAAGCTCTTGAGCGCCGCGCCGGCAAGCTTCTTGTCGGACGCTTGACTTTTGCACGTCGCGTCTTGCGCGAAGGCGGTCGCCGCGAATGTCGAGAGCAGTGCTGCCAGCAACATCTTTTTCATCGAATCCTCCTCGATTGTGTGTCGGCACGAATCATTGCCCCAGCCAAGTATGGTGGCGCGGCGGTTATATACGTGAGCCGGCGAGAAAATCTAGTGATCGCGCCGGATGATGATGAGGAAGGCAGCGGAGGCGGTGGGGCGGCTTAGGCGCATTGCCGATCAACGTCGGGACGGCGTTCGCCTCTAGGGCCTCTGGGCATTGCTTTTGCTCACCTCAAATCGCCCAAGCGCGATAGTAGCGACGACGTAGGCGCCAATCGAGCAGACCAGAATCCCTACCGGAACCCACACAATTAAGTCAAAAGCGCTCCCAACGTCCCCATGATCGCCCGTGTAGTAAGAAATGACAAAGCCCACCGCGTAGCCCAGCCATACGCCAAAGGCCACCGCGATAACTTTAGCGATCCGTAACAATAACACCCGCATCAGAGGCGCCCGTTTCGCTGCAAGCATACCGCAGGCAGATGGCTGGCGCGAGGCTGGAGTCAAGCCCGGCAAAATTCAAAACTGAGACACTACCCGGCGCTTGTTGGGTGACCGACTGCCGGCGCGACAGCTCAGCGAGACGTACCCGCCGCAACGTGCAATCCGCACTCTTTTTTGCTGTCGTCTTCCCACCACCAGCGGCCGGCGCGTTCAGGCTCTCCGGGGCGTACCGCGCGGGTACAGGGTGCGCAGCCGATCGATAAGAAGCCTTTTTGGTGCAGCACATTGATCGGGACCTCATGGGCGGCGACGAAGTCTTGTGCGGCTTGGCGGGACCAGTCGATCAGTGGGTTGAATTTAAGGAGATTGCGCTCCACGTCAGCGGTCACCAGGCCGACCTTGCTACGGCCGGCCGACTGGTCGGCGCGCAACCCGGTAATCCATCCTTGCGCACCTGCGAGCGCCCGCTTGAGTGGCTCGACTTTTCGCACGTCGCAACAGGCGATGCGCGCCTCCTTGGCATGATAGAAACCGTTGATACCTTGAGCCGCGATGAGCTCTTCAAGCGCCGCGTGCCGCGGATAGATCGCCCGGATGCGGCGGCCATAGCGCCGTTCGGTCTCTTCCCAGGTCGCATAGGTTTCCGGAAACAGCCGGCCGGTGTCGAGCGTCACGACATCGATATCGAGCCCGGCTTCGCAGATGTGATGCAGGATGACCTGATCCTCCAACCCAAAACTGGTGGTGAAGACGATCGGTCCATCCAGTTCGCCACGGATACGGGCAAGCCGCTGGGACAGATTCAGCCCCGCAAGCGCACGATCGAGATCGGTCGCCCGTACTATAAGAGCCTGGGATTTTTCCACCGACGCCGAAACGGCTTTGGACTCGCTATCAAAGGCGAGCACCAGTCCGCCGCCTGCGATGTGCCCGCCGAAATCAAGCACGATACGCCCAGTGCGCGGATTGGCCTCGTACAGATCGGCCGCAATCGAGTTGGACAGCGCGATCTCCACTTCGCCAACATGATTTTGGGCGACGGTGTCGCGGTTCGCTACCGACTGGTCGCCCGGATCGAGCGTATTTGCGATCGCCGTGATCGTACCGCGGGTTTCCGCGGTTCCAATACGCACCGTGACATAAGCCCGTGTGGCGAGCGGGGAATCGTGCAGCCAGAATATCCGCGCCCTAAGGCGTCGCCCCGATGGCGCCGGATGTTCCGCGCGCGCGATCACGTCGCCGCGCGCAATGAACAATTCCCGATCGAGCGTAATGCCGACCGATTGCCCGGCGCCGGCCTCGCGCGGCGCAGCGTCGCCGTTGCCGGGCCATGCCTCGATGCTGCGCACGACCGCGCGTTTGCCCGAGGGCGCCACCGCGATCTCGTCGCCAACCGCGATCCGGCCGCTTTGGATCCGGCCCGCCACGATGCGGCGATCGTCGAACTTGTAGACCGCCTGCACCGGCAGCCGCAACGGTAATGCGGTCGCGGGCCGCGCCGGCGCGAAGCGATCGAGCGCTTCGATCACGGTCGGGCCCCGGTACCAGTCAATCGCGGCGGTTCGCTCGACGACACCATCACCGTGGCGCGCCGAAATCGGGATGACGGCCGCGGGCTTGAGATCGAA
>Ga0257161_1000173_pt1 | contig 17311 bp, 17 predicted proteins | sample NR01A_FD_185954 | JGI IMG/M metagenome (GOLD analysis project Ga0257161, IMG submission 185954) | Soil microbial communities from H.J. Andrews Experimental Forest, Oregon, United States - NR-01-A | ecosystem: Environmental > Terrestrial > Soil > Temperate forest > Bulk soil | place: USA: Oregon... | reverse complement strand
CTGAGGTACACCGGTCGTCGTGCTAACGTACTCGCGAAGGCGCCCGTGACCCTACCCGGACATCAAGGCTGGGGCGCGAGCCGGCCTCCCCGTCGTCCTGAAGGTAAGGACCGCACGCTTGGGCCGTGCTATTCTTCCTCGATAGGGTCCCTCGCACACGGGAGGCAGATGACCATTCGCATTCGACGGCGGGAATTCGTCACGCTCCTCGGCGGCGCGGCGGCATGGCCACTCGCGGCGAGCGCGCAGCAGGCGGTTACGCCAGTGATTGGAATTCTCGGCAGTGGGCCGGCTGGGACTTGGGCACAACGCTCGGTGGGACGCGCTTTCCAGCAGGGGCTGAAGGAGGGTGGCTTCGTCGAAGGCCAGAATGTTGCATTGGAATTTCGCTGGGCGAGCAACGATTACGATCGCCTGCCCGATATGGCAGCCGACCTAGTGCGCCAGCGGGTTTCAGTAGTCGTGGCTATCGGCAATAATTTGCCAGCGCGTGCCGCCAAGGCTGCCACCTCGACGATCCCGATTGTGTTTGTGAACGGGGTTGACCCGGTGCAATTGGGTCTGGTCGCGAGCATCGGAAGGCCGGGCGCGAATATCACCGGGGTCACGGTGCTCGCCGCCGATCTTACTCAAAAGCGAATGCAATTCCTGCACGATGTCGCTCCTGCCGCCAAAGTCTTTGGCTTCCTTGCTAATCCGGACAATAGTGGTCCCAATCCTTCTAATGGCCGCAGCGCCCTCGACGAGTTGGTTCGCAGTTGGGGAGGCTCGATTGAATTTGCGGCCGTTCGGACGGTAGCGGAATTTGAGCCTGCTGTTGCGGGCCTTGCAAAGAGGCGGATCGAAGCACTCGCCACGTCAGGCGATGTATTGTTCAGTCGAGGGGAACTCGCTCCAATCGCCGCTCGTCACTCGTTGCCAACGGTCTTTATGTCGACCGCCGGTGTACGCGCTGGAGGACTGATGAGTTACAACGCCAGTATCGCAGATGCCTATCAACAAGCGGGCCGCTACGTCGCCCGCATACTCCACGGCGAGAAGCCGGCTGATCTGCCCGTGCTGTTGCCGACGCGGTTCGAATTCGTCATCAACCTAAAGGCCGCCAGGGCGCTTAGGCTCGAAATTCCGCGGTCGTTACTCGCTCTCGCCGACGAGGTGATCGAATGAGTACCGGTTATGTCCGGTCCTGGCCCAAGCCGGAAATTTGCTGCGATGGCGCATCGCGGCGGCCATCTGAGGTTAAGCGGACGTGCCATAACCGGCCGGGGTTCATAGGTTTGGTATATCAAATAGGAATAGGTCCTATATTGGACGGTGTTCCTATTCGCAAAACCGGTTGATGCCAGATCGCGGAAGGCACGTCGGGCCGGTGAAGTCGTTCGGACGAGATCCCCTGTTCCGACGGAGAAATCGCCGTCTGCGAGACAAAAATTCCTATTTCGGTTGGCCGGAAATCGCGGCAACGCGCGCGGGAATTGCTATGCTAAGGGAGGTCGGAAAGCCTGCGAAGCAATGCGCCGCCAGCCGTGACTAATTGCGCTCCTCCGGCAGCACCGGAAGCGGCGAGAACTCGATGCCTTCGTCGTGCAACGCCTTGGCGTCTTTAGGCGATGCGACCCCGTAGATCGAGCGGTGCTCGGCCTCGCCATAGTGCATCTTGCGGGCTTCCTCGGGAAACCGCGACCCGACGTTCTCGGCATTCTTGACAAGATGGTCGCGCAGTTCCCGGAGCTTCTGGCGAAACTCCTGCTCCTGCGGCGAGATCATGGCGACCGGCGTTGGGGCCTTCGCGGCAGCCGGTGCGGCCTTTCCCTCCCTATCATCCGCCGCATGCGGGGGAGAGGGCTGTGCCGGCGTCGCCTCTTGATGCGACGGCGCATCAGCCCTCCCAAGTCTCGGCGTCATCAGAGCCTTTTCGACCTTTGCACTGCCGCACAAGGGACACGTGACGAGGCCGCGCTTGGCCTGCTTGTCATAAGCGGCCGAATTCGTGAACCAGCTTTCGAATTCGTGCCGCTTGTTGCAGACGAGTGTGTAGCGAATCATTTCAGTCGCTCAAACCACATGAAGGTGCGCCGGCTTCGCCATCGGGTCGACGATTTCGAAGCGCCGGCCATGCAGGAGCGAAGGAATGCGAGCCCGTGCGGTCGCGACCGCGGCCGGGTCAATTTCGGCGATCACGACGGCAGGATCAACGCCGCCCTCCGCGAGCACGCGGCCCCAGGGATCGACGATGAGCGAGTGCCCAAACGTGTCGCGGCCGTTCTCATGGCTGCCGCCTTGCGCCGCCGCGAAGACAAAGCAACCGTTCTCGATCGCGCGCGCGCGGTGGAGGACATGCCAGTGCGCCTCGCCGGTGTGCTTGGTGAATGACGACGGGATCGCCAGGAACATGCTTCCGGCCTCGGCGAGAGCCCGATAAAGCGCCGGAAAGCGCAGATCATAGCAGATCGTAAGACCAAGCCGGCCCCACGGAAGATCGGCCGTCACGGCGTGTTCGCCGGGGGCGTAACTGCGCGACTCCCGGTAGCTCTCGCCATTGGGGAGGTCGACGTCGAACATGTGGATTTTGTCGTAACGCGCTGCGATCTCACCCTGCGGGTCGATGAGAAAGCCGCGGTTCACGGCGCGATCGGGCGAAATCTTGAGCGCAAGCGAGCCGATGTGGAGCCATAGCCGGTGCCGTCGCGCGAGGTCGCGGAACGCTGCAAGCGAAGGATCGTCATGCTCCGGCACGATTGCTGCCATAAGGGCGTCGCGCCTCGCCTCGAGGATGTTGGTCATCTCGGGCGTTTGCACGTAGTCGGCGCCGCCCGCCTTCGCGTCGCCGATCAGTCTCGTCGCCACATCAAGATTGGCGGCCGGCGAGCACCCGGAGCGCATCTGGATGAGGGCGACCCGGAAGGTCGCGGCGGTTGTGGCCATGAGAGCCCTCGTTCTTAACCGGCCAGCAGCGAATCGAGATCGCCGGCTCCATCGAGCGCATGAAGCTCGTCAGAGCCGCCCACATGATTGGACCCGATGAAAATTTGCGGCACCGTGGTAAGGCCGTTGGCGCGTTCCACCATCTCGGCGCGCCGGTCCGGTGCGCCCGCGACGCTGATTTCGGTGAATTCGACGCCCTTGCGGCGAAGCAATGCCTTGGCCGAAATGCAGTAAGAACAATAGGGAGTTGTGTAAACCACAATGGGAGGCATTTCTCGTCGACCTGGCGCTACAGCAGTCTCCCACTATATGGGAACCCGCGCCGTCGCGACAACCCGGGCAAAGACCAGCACGTCCACATTGCGGGCGCCGGCGCGCAGCAGGACTCTGGTACACGCATCGACGGTTGCGCCCGATGTCAGCACGTCGTCGACAAGGACAAGCCGCTGACCGTGAATCGCCGCCTTGCCGGCCGGCGTTACGGCGAATGCGCCCTGGACATTCACGGCTCGCGCGCTGCGCGACAGGCCAACCTGCTGGGAGGTGGCGCGCACGCGTCTGAGGGCGGCGGTGAGAAGCGGGACCGCGGCGTCTGCGGCCACCACCCTTGCGAGAGCCGCCGCTTGATTGAACCGCCGCCCCCACAGCCTTCGCCAATGCAGCGGGACCGGGACCACCGCATCCGCGTCCTCAAGCAACGTCCGGCCAGCGCGCGCCATCCACTGGCCCATCGCAGTGGCGAGGTCGAGCCGGTCGCCATATTTGAGCCGATGGACAAGATCGCGAGCGATGTCATCGTAGCGCACGGCGGCGCGCGCCCGTCCATAGGCGGGCGGATCAGCAATCGCCTCCATGGACAAAATTCCAGGACCTGGATCATAGGTGAATGGAATGCCGAGGCGCTCGCAGTACGGTGGCGCAATGAAAGACACCCGAGACCAGCACGCCGGACATAGCCCGCCGGGATTGCCGAGCGGTGTGCGGCACGCTGCACATAAGGGAGGCAATGCCACATCGAGCGCAACGCCGAGGGCGGCGCGGCCAAATTGCGCAACGCGGGCAAAAATCGACTCCTGGTTGGTGTGATTGGTAGAAAGCTCGGTCTCGGACATGCCGCTACCTTAACGCCGCCTCGGCAGCGGAGCCAGACTTGGCGTTGGTGCAACCAGACTTGGCGTTGGTGTAAACGGACTGGAGATCCCGATGACTCCTCCGCTGATATTCGATCGATTGCTGTTGCGCGCGCGCCGGCAGCGGGGATTGCGGCTTGGCCCAGCGACATTCCTGCTCGATGAGGTTGCGGACGAATTTGCTAACCGGCTTCGCCTGGTGCTCCGCCGATTTGATCTTGCGGTTGATCTCGGCACTCCCACGGCCGCGGTGCGGACAGCGCTTCTGCGCGACGGCGCCATCGGCGCCATGATCGCGGTCGACCCGATGATCGACCCTCTCCCTACCATGCGGGGGAGGGCAGGGGTTTCGGGCGATCACGCCGCCGCCATGGGATTGCGCGTCGTCGCCGACGAGGAGGCCCTCCCGTTCGCCGACAACACGCTCGATCTCGTCGTCTCCGGGCTTTCCCTGCAGGCCGTCAACGATCTGCCGGGTGTGCTGGCGCAGGTCCGCCGTGCCTTGAAGCCGGACGGGCTGTTTCTTGCTGCGCTTCTTGGCGGCGATACGCTCGCTGAGTTGCGCCAGAGCTTCGCCGTGGCGGAGAGCGAGCTTGAGGGCGGCGTGTCGCCCCGGGTGGCGCCGTTTGCGGACCTGCGCGACCTCGGTGGACTGTTGCAGCGCGCCGGATTCGCGTTGCCGGTGACCGATGTGGATCGCATCACGGTGCGTTACGCCACGCCGTTAAGGCTGCTGCGCGACTTGCGCCGGATGGGGGCTGCAAATCCGCTGGTCGAACGCCGCCGCGTCCCGCTGCGCCGCGCGACCTTGATGCGCGCCATGGAGGTCTACGCGGCCCGCTTTGCCGATCCGGACGGCAGGGTGCGGGCGAGTTTCGACATCATGTGGTTGTCGGGCTGGTCGCCTCATGAAAGCCAGCAGAAGCCGCTGCGGCCTGGCTCCGCCAGGCAACGGCTCGCCGATGCGCTCGGTACGACCGAAATTGCCACGGGCGAAAAGCCGGAAAGGTGAAAGTGCGATCATAAAAGCGCTGCAAGATGGGATATCAGCGGCACGTCGGCGGGCGGCATATCGTAGTCGCGCAGACGGTTCGGTCTGACCCAGGCGAGTTTTTGTCCTTCCTTCGCGGTCACGGCGCCCTCCCAGCGCCGGCACACATAGAGCGGCATGAGAAGATGAAAGTCGGGGTATCCATGGCTCGCAAAGGTGAGCGGGGCGATGCACGCCTCTGTCACCGCAATTCCCAATTCCTCCTTGAGCTCGCGGATGAGCGTCTGTTCCGGCCGTTCACCCGCCTCCACCTTGCCACCCGGAAACTCCCATAACCCGGCCATCGCGCGTCCGGCCGGACGTTGCGCCAGCAGAACGCGTCCGTCGGCATCGACCAGCGCACATGCGGCGACCAGAACGAGCTTCACGACCGGTAGTCGCCATTGATCGCGACATAGTCCTTGGTGAGGTCGCAGGTGAGGACGCGGTCGCGGCCGCGCCCGATCCCGAGACCCACCTTGAGCTCGATGACCTGCTTCTTCATTGTGCCGGACACTTCGGCCTCGTCATAGTTCGGATCACGCATTCCCTTGTGGGCGACCCTGATTCCGTTGAACCAGATCGACAAGCGGTCGCGGTCCGCCGGCTCCCCGGCCTTGCCGACCGCCATGACGACGCGCCCCCAGTTGGCGTCCTCGCCGGCGATCGCGGTCTTCACCAAGGGTGAATTGGCGATCGACATGGCGATGCGCCGCGCCGACTTGGCCGAGGCGGCGCCTTCGACCACAATCTCGACGAGCTTGCGGGCCCCCTCGCCATCGCGCGCTACCTGTTCGGCGAGCGACTTGAGAACGGTATCGAGGGCCTTCACGAATCCCTTGAGCCGCGGGTCGCCGGCGCGCGCAATCGGCGGCGCCCCGCGGGCCGCCGCCGCGCCGGTCGCGAAGGCGAGCAGCGTATCCGACGTCGAGGTATCGCCGTCGATCGTCACCGCATTGAAGCTGTCGAGAACGCCTTTTGCCAGCAGCGCCTGCAAAGCCGCCGCCGCGATCGGCGCATCCGTGAACACGAACGACAGCAGGGTCGCCATGTCGGGCGCGATCATGCCGGCGCCCTTGGCGATGCCGCAGATCGTGACCAGGGTGTCGCCGAGCTTAGCGGTCGCGGTGGCGCCCTTGGGGAACGTGTCGGTGGTCATGATGGCGCTCGCGGCCGTCTCGAAATGACCAGGCTTCGCGGCCGCCACGAGATCATCCATCACGCGATCGAAGACGCGGGCATCAAGCGGTTCGCCGATCACGCCTGTGGACGCGAGGAGCACCTCGCCGGGCTTGCAATTCGCGGCCTTGCAGGCGCTCGCGGCGGTGTATCGCGTGGCTTCCCGCCCGGTGCGGCCCGTGAAGGCATTGGCGTTTCCGGAATTGACCACAAGCACGCGGGCCTTACCGGCCTTGATCTTGTCACGGCACCAGTCGACCGCGGCCGACGGGCATCTCGACTTGGTGAACACGCCCGCGACCGTGGTGCCCTTATCGAACAACGCCAACAGAACGTCGGTGCGGCCTTTGTAGCGGATGCCGGCGGCAGCGGTCGCCATGCGGACGCCGGCAATCTCCGGCATTTCGGGGAAATTCGAAGGGGCAAGGGGAGACACCGCCGCTGCCATGGGATCCTCCAAGTGAATTGAGGAAGTGGTTAAAATGGCGATTGACCTGTCGTCCCCTCGCGCGACGGCGCGACAGCGATCACAAGCGGCCAGCCCCAACAGCGCGTAAGACGAGCATCCTGACCGAGGCTTAGCGGCCTATCCTTAAGGGCACGGAAATAGCAGAGCGTTCATAAGATTTCGGCGGTTCTTGCGTGCTTTTTCCAATTAGGTCAAGCGTGCGAGCTGCAAGATGCCGCAAGAAAGGACATTTCGCATGCTCGTCATCTTTGGGGGCCTCCCTGGAACGGGAAAGAGCACGCTGGCGCTGAGATTGGCGGGCCTAGTGGGAGCCGTCTATCTGCGCATTGATACGATCGAACGGGCGATGACCGGTGCCAAGGAGGTTTTTTCCGTTGGCGAAAAAGGCTATCTGGTTGCTTATGCCGTCGCCGAGGATAATCTTCGGCTTGGCCGCATCGTCATTGCGGACTCGGTCAATCCGGCGCAAATCACGCGCAGCGCTTGGCGGAACGTTGCGGAGCGCGTTCGTGTGAACGCCGTGGAAATTGAGGTGGTCTGTTCGGACCAGGCCGAGCACCGTCATCGCGTTGAAACGCGCGTGGCTCCCGTTCCTGTGACTTGGCACGAGGTCGTGGAGCGCGACTACGAGCCTTGGATTGGGGATCACATCCGTATCGACACGGCCGGTCAGAACATCGAACAGAGCCTTGCAGCTTTGCGGCAAGCCCTGCCAGCCGAGTTGCGCCGTTGACGGCCACTTCGGTTCAGGGAACCTCTCCCACTTTACGCCGCGGTGCGCCGTCCGTCCCTCACCGTAACCTCTCCGGCTTTGTCCGCTGTTCTAGCCCCGATCTTGATCTCGATGTGATAGCCGAGCGCAGTCAGAAAGCGCATGAGCCGCTCTAGCGAAACCTCGGTGAACTTTCCACCCAGGATTTTCGATAACTCGGGTTGGGTGGCGCCGATCCGCTGCGCGGCGACGCGCTGGGTCACCCCGAGAGACTTGATTGCCTTATCCAAACGAAAGACAAGCTCGGCCTTGAGAAAATGCTCCTCCGCATCGGGAAAGCCGAGCTGGAGCCACACGTTCCTCGCAGGGTCTTTCGCTGCAGGCGTTTTCGCCATCACGGCCTCTCCTTCTCGCTGATTAGCTCCTTCAGGCGCTTTTCGATCGATGTCATCACTTGCTTTGGTGTCGAAATGCCAGTTTTCGACTTCTTTTGGAATGCGTGAAGCACGTAGACCACATCGGCGTATCGCACCGTATAAACGGCTCGGTAGGCGTTGCCCTCATGGCTCTCCCTGATCTCTATAACGGCGCCTCCACCGAAGCCCTTCAATGTTTTCGCCATCGTTGGATGGCGCTCGCCCATCTGGGCCAAGAACAGCGCGTAACCCATCTCGCGCTGCACTGCCGGCGGAAATTCCATGAAATCGGACTTTGAGTTTCCGCGCCAGACAAGAGGTTTTGGATCGTCGCTCTTGCGAACCATCTTGGGCATATGTGACCCTTCACATCAAATGGTCAAGTCGCGCGCTCGTCCAATCTTCGTCCGCAACGCAAGTAGCAAGTTCCGACGCGCCCGTCGTGGCGGCCTGATGTGAATTCGCCCCAACTAACGGCGTGCCGTGGCTCCTCCCGCCGCCTCTGCGTGTCGCGCGTCGCCATAGTGCCCGCCGGCGCGGAAACTTGCGGCTTCGCCCGGGAGTGCGGCCGGCTGGCAGATGGTGCGGCGGCTCGGCCGGCGCATCAGGTCCACGTGCATGTGATCCTCGTGATAGGCGTTGGAACCGGGCGCAAGTACTGTCGCGAACACCGTACAGGCGGCGTCCTGGACATCGTGCAGGAATCCCTGCTCCGCCGGCGTGCCACGCCAGCCATCCTTGACGGTGATGATGTGCCCATCGGCAAGCGTGAAGGCCGCGATATCGAGGGCATTGCCGAACGCATGTTCGGAGATTCGCGCATCGGGAACGTCGTTCATGCCGCGGCACGAATAGGCCGAGATTTGCTTAATCCCCACCACCGGCTGGCTGAACCAACGTCTCGCAGCAGGCTGCACCGAGTCGCTGACAAAACGATCGAGCGCGGACACCAACGGGCAGGCCAGAGTTGCCGCCGGCGCCACCGCGACCGGCCGTGCTGTGATCGACGTCTCCGCAAAACTCGCCAGCGCCGACTCGCCCAATGTGGCAACGCGCAGCGGGTAGTCGACGCCGCACGCGCCGGGACCTTCGATGGCCGTGGTAATGGCGATTGACGGGCCTTCCTTCACGGCGCCGGACTTCAGGCACGAAATCTCAGCCTCGTGCCGCCACGGCTCGCGCTCTTCAAACCAACTGCGGGCGCAACCAGCCAACCCGAGGAGCAGGCAGCAGCCGAACACTCGCCAGCGAAACGCGCGTCTCATGCCGGGAGCATGTGAGCGATTTCGTTAACGGGCCTTCAACTTTGATTTCTCGACCGGCCGGGATCGAACTTATGGTAAACAAAGCCGCGGACGACGCGTCAATAGTGGCCACGACACTGTAGAATTTCTAGAACCTGCTCACTTGGTTTCCCGACCACCCGATAAACTAACCGGTGCTCGTCCGTGATCCGCCGCGACCACCACCCGGCGAATCGCTCCTTCAAAGGCTCAGGCTTGCCGAGTCCCTTAAACGGACTGCGTCGAACGTCCTTAATCAGATCATTGATCTTTCCGAGAATTTTGAGGTCGTTCTGCTGCCAATGCAGATAATCTTCCCAACCTTCATCGGACCAGAGAAGTCTCACTCTTCAATAAGCTCATGCTCGTTGAGCTTGCCTGCTTCGGCCTGAGCGAGAGCCGAAAGCAATCGACTGGCGTTAGCGGGGCTGCTGAGAAGGTGGATTGTCTCCTTCCAGCCCTCAAATTCATCCTCCGCAATCATCACTACCGAACCGGCTTCGCGGTCGATGCGAAGCGGCTCAGCACCTGCCTCGTCCATGAATTTGGCAGGGTCCTTGCGAAATTCCTCGTAGGGTACGTGTCGGGTCATATTGGACACCTCATGTTGCCAACATAGTCCCCCCCATCTTGGGGCGCTAGGGGCGGGCTGTGGCTGAAGACGGCACTCCGACGACTCCTCGGCCCAGACGCAAAGGAAACTATCGCTTCCGCCGCGGTCGAGAAATCCGTCAACGTCTGAGCCCGCTCTATTCCGCCGCCACCTGCGCCGCCGGCGCCGGATCGTAGTTGAGCACCGGGGCGAGCCATTTTTCCGCCTCCTGCGGGCTCCAGCCCTTGCGCCTCGCGTAATCCTCGACCTGATCGCGCTCGATCTTGCCGACGCCGAAATAGTGGCTTTGCGGGTGGCTGAAATAGAGCCCGCACACCGAGGCGCCCGGCCACATCGCGAAGCTCTCGGTGAGTTTCACGGCGGTCGCGGCCTCGCCGTCGAGGAGATCGAACAGCGCCGCTTTCTCGGTGTGGTCCGGCTGAGCCGGATAGCCGGGCGCCGGACGGATGCCGACATATGTCTCGGCCAGGAGGTCGCGCGGCGTGAACGCCTCATCGGGCGCATAGCCCCACAGTTCGCGCCGCACCTTCGCATGCAGGTGCTCCGCAAAGGCTTCGGCGAGCCGATCCGCGAGCGCCTTCACCATGATGGACGAGTAGTCGTCGTTGGCGCCCCGGAAGCGCTTCGCGATCTCGTCTTCGCCTACTCCCGCCGTTACGATGAAGCCGCCCAGGTAGTCGGCGATCCCGCTCGACCGTGGTGCGATGAAATCGGCCAGCGCCACGTTGGCGCGGCCCTCGCGCCGTGCGAGTTGCTGGCGAAGCGTGTGCAGCGTCGCGATTGGCTTCTCGCGCGCCTCGTCGGCGTAGACGTGGATATCGTCACCCTCCGCATTGGCGGGCCAGAAGCCGACGACGCCGCGGGCCGCAAACCAGTTTTCGCGGATGATGCGGTCGAGCATGGCCTTTGCATCGCCGAATAGCGCCCGCGCGGCGGCACCGTATTTGTCGTCGTTGAGGATCGCCGGATATTTGCCGGTCAACTCCCAGGTCGAGAAAAACGGCGACCAGTCGATATGCGGCACGAGGTCGGCAAGCGGAAAATCCCGTAGCGCTGCGGTGCCTACACGCGGTCGCGTCGGGCGGTAGGTGCCGCCCCAGTCGAGCTTGAGGGCATTGGCGCGCGCCGCGATGAGCTTGATGCGCCGCTTCTGCTCCTCTCCGCGCGCGTGGGTCTCGGCGATCCGGGCATATTCGGTGCGGATATTGGCGATATAGTCTGCGCATTTGTTGGCCGACAGCAAAGCCGCGGTGACGCCGACCGCGCGGCTGGCATCGTTGACGTACACGGTCTGGCCGCGCCGGTAGTTCGGATGGATTTTCACGGCCGTGTGCACCCGGCTGGTGGTCGCGCCGCCGATCAGCAGCGGCGTCTCGAAGCCTTGGCGCTCCATCTCGGCCGCGACGTGGCACATCTCATCGAGCGACGGCGTGATGAGGCCGGACAGCCCGATGATGTCGGCCTTCTCGCGCTTCGCGGTCTCGATGATCTTTGCGGCCGGCACCATGACGCCAAGATCGATCACTTCGTAATTGTTGCACTGGAGCACCACGCCAACGATGTTCTTGCCGATGTCATGGACATCGCCCTTGACGGTGGCGAGCACGATCTTGCCGGCACTGCTCGACACGAAATCTCCCGTGCGGGCCTTCTCCTCGTCCATGTAGGGCATCAGGTACGCGACCGCCTGCTTCATCACCCGGGCGGACTTGACGACCTGGGGCAGGAACATCTTTCCGGAGCCGAACAGATCACCGACGACGTTCATGCCGGCCATCAGCGCGCCTTCGATGACATCGAGCGGACGGTTGGCGGCCTGGCGCGCCTCTTCGACGTCCGTGCCGATGAAATCCGAAATGCCGTGCACCAGCGCGTGGGCAAGGCGCTTTTCGACCGGCCATTCGCGCCAGGCGACGTCAGCAACCTTGACCTCGCCTTTCTGCCCGCGAAACCGGTCAGCGATGGCAAGCAGGCGATCGGCCGCGTCAGCGCGGCGATTGAGCACCACATCCTCGCAGGCTTGGCGCAATTCCGGGTCGAGATCGTCATAGACCGCGATCTGCCCGGCATTGACGATGCCCATGTCCATCCCGGCCGCAATCGCGTGATAGAGAAACACCGAATGCATCGCCTCGCGCACCTGCTCGTTGCCGCGGAATGCAAAGGAGAAATTGGATACGCCGCCCGACACATGGGCGCCCGGCAGATTGGCCCTGATCCAACGCGTCGCCTCGATGTACGCGACGCCGTAATCGCTGTGTTCCTCGATACCGGTGGCCACCGCGAAGATGTTGGGGTCGAAGATGATGTCCTCGGGCGGAAAACCCACTGTCACGGTCAGAATGTCGTAGGCGCGCCGGCAGATCGCGGTCTTGCGCGCGAGGGTGTCGGCCTGGCCCTGCTCGTCGAACGCCATGACCACTACGGCGGCGCCGTGTCGGCGCACGATCCGGGCGTGGCGAAGGAACTCGTCCTCGCCTTCCTTGAGCGAGATCGAATTGACGATGGCCTTGCCCTGCAGGCATTTGAGGCCCGCCTCCATCACCTTGAATTTCGATGAATCGACCATCACGGGCACGCGGGCGATGTCCGGCTCGGCGGCGATGAGGTTGAGGAAGGTCGTCATGGCGTGCTCGGAATCGAGCAGGCCCTCGTCCATGTTGACGTCGATTACCTGGGCGCCGCTCTCGACCTGGTCGCGCGCCACCGCGAGCGCGGCCGGATAGTCGCCGGCGGTGACGAGCTTACGGAAGCGCGCCGAACCGGTGACGTTGGTGCGCTCGCCCACATTGACGAACGGAATGTCCGGCGTGAGCCGGAACGGCTCCAGCCCGGACAGGCGCAGCTCGCGCGGCGGATCGGGCGGCCGGCGCGGCGGCTTGCCGCGCACCGCCTCCGCGATGGCGCGGATATGCGCCGGCGTCGTGCCGCAACAGCCGCCCACGATATTGACAAGCCCGGCGTCGGCGAATTCTGCCAGCAGCGACGCCATGAATTCCGGGCTTTCGTCATAGAGGCCGAATTCATTCGGCAGGCCGGCATTCGGGTAGGCGCAGACGAGCGTATCGGCGACGCGGGCGAGTTCCGCAATATGGGCGCGCATCTCCTTCGCCCCGAGCGCGCAGTTGAGCCCGATCGAAAACGGGGCGGCGTGGCGCACCGAGATCCAGAACGCTTCCGGCGTCTGGCCGGACAACATGCGTCCCGACAGGTCCGTGATGGTTCCGGAGATCATGACCGGAACGGTCGCGCCGCGCTCCTCGAACAATTCCGCGATGGCGTAGAGCGCCGCCTTGGCGTTGAGGGTGTCGAACACCGTCTCGATCAGGAGAATATCGGCGCCGCCGTCAAGAAGACCGCGCGCCTGTTCGCCATAGGCCACACGCAACTCGTCGAAGCTGATAGCGCGGAAGCCGGGGTTCGCCACATCAGGCGAGATCGAGGCGGTGCGGTTGGTCGGACCGATGGCGCCCGCGACGAAACGCGAGCGGCCGTCTTCGCGCGTCGCAATGGCGGCCGCTTCCTTGGCGAGGCGCGCGCCGTTGAGGTTAAGCTCCCCGACCAGATCCTGGGCGCCGTAGTCAGCCTGGGCGATCCGCGTCGAGGAGAAAGTGTTGGTGGAGACGATGTCGGCCCCGGCGCGGAAATAATTGAGATGCAGTTCGCGCACCGCGTCCGGTTGCGACAGGATGAGGATGTCATTGTTGCCGCGCAGATCGGCCGGCCAATCGGCAAAGCGCCTGCCGCGATAGCCGGCCTCGCCGAGCTTGAGTTCCTGGATTTCCGTGCCCATGGCGCCATCAAGCACGAGAATGCCCTCGCCGGCGCGGCGGCGCAGTTCGGTTTCGATGGGAGATGGGGGAACGATGGGGTTCATGGCCGAAATGCTCGATCCGATTTCCGCTGACAACCTCCCCCTGGAGGGGGGAGGTCGGCCCGCGCCAGCGGGCCGGGAGGGTGTGACAGCGCTTCAGCACGTGCTGCGTCGCTGCCACCCCACCCCGGACTGCCTGCGGCAGCAGAGAACCGTCCTTTGCCCTCCCCCAGCCGAAACCGCGTATACGCGGGTTTCGGCCACTCAATAAAGTGATCGAAATCGGCAACAGCCGATTTCGATTGGGGAGGGTGGTTTCTTGCGATTCCGTTGCGCTTGGGGGAAGGACGGTTCCTATGACTACCGCTCATGCTGTCGCCTCCTGCGCCCGCACGCCCAGCAGGTGACAGATCGCAAACACCAGATCGGCGCGATTCATGGTGTAGAAATGAAAATCCGTGATGCCGCGGTCGACGAGGTCCACGACCTGTTCGGCGGCGACCGCGGCGGCGATCAGGCGGCGTGTTGCCGCGTCGGCGTCGAGCCCGGCGAAGCGGTCGGCAAGCCAAGCCGGAACGCTGGCGCCGCAGCGCTCCGCGAAAACCCGCATCTGCTTGAAGTTCTGCACCGGCAGAATGCCGGGCACGACCGGGATCGTGATACCGCGGGCGCGTATGCGATCGAGATAGCGAAAATAGAGGTCATTATCGAAAAAGAACTGGGTGATGGCGCGGCCGGCGCCGGCGTCGACCTTGGCCTGGAGCATGTCGATGTCGGCCTCTACGGAGGGGCTGTCCGGATGCTTCTCCGGATAGGCCGCGACCGACAACTCGATGTCGGCGATGCGTTTGATGCCGGCCGCCAGGTCGGCGGCGTTACGGTAGCCTTGGGGATGCGGGGCGTAGCGTTCGGCAACGCCACCGACCGGATCGCCCCGCAAGGCGACGATGTGGCGGACGCCGGCTGCCACATAGGAGCGGATCACCCCATCGACCTCGGTGCGGTCGGCGGCGACGCAAGTCAGATGCGCGGCCGGCGCGAGCGCCGTCTCGGCGATGATGCGCTTGACGGTTGCGTGGGTGCGCTCCCTGGTCGAGCCGCCGGCCCCGTAGGTGACGGAGACGAAAGACGGCGCCAGCGGCGCAAGCCGCGTAATCGACTCCCACAGGGTCGTTTCCATCTCCGCGGTTTTGGGCGGAAAGAACTCAAAGGAGACGCACACGCGGCGCCCCTGCGGGACGAAGCGGCTGGCGCGGGGCTGCGTCATGGGCTGCATCACGCCACCTCGCGTCCACCGGCGATCGCCAGGCGCGGATCGTGGGCAAGCCACAGCGACACCGCGATCTCGCGTTCGGAGCCCGGCTCTGCCGCGAGGCTCTTGTGCACCACGCCTTCGAGCCCCGCCTGCTCCATCCATTGCGCCACGGCCTCGGGCGCAAAGCCGAGCCGGCGATGGGCATATTGTTCGCGCAGGAACTCAAGCTCATGCGGGGCAAAGTCGACGACCAGGAGCCGGCCCTGAGGCCGCAACACCCGGGCGGCCTCGCGGATGGCGCGGCCACCGTCGTCAAGAAAGTGCAGCACCTGATGGATGATGACGACATCAAAGGAGTCGCGCGGCATGGAAAGATCAAAGATGTCGCCCTGCCGGACACTGCAATTGCGGATGCCGGCGTGGTCGAGCCGGCTGCGGGCGACCGCCAGCATCTCGCGGCTGAGATCGATCCCGAGGCCGCGCTCGATCTCCGAGCTGAACAATTCAAGAATGCGGCCTGTCCCAGTGCCGAGATCGAGCAGGGAGCGAAACGGGCGGTCCAGCAGCAACGCCCGGATTTCCGCCTCGACCGCATCATCGGCGGCGTGTAGCCGGCGGATACGGTCCCACTCGGCTGCGTGGCGGCGGAAATAGTCCTGCGCCATCTTGACCCGCGCCGCCCGGACGCCGGCGAGCCGTTCGCGGTCGCGCGCAACGATAGGATCGGCGGGATCGAGGGCGCCGACGAGATGCGCGGCGACGGCGGCCGCCGGGCCGTGCTCGGCGCGGCGGAAAAATGCCCAGGAGCCCTCGCGGAACCGCTCCACCAATTGTGCCTCCGTCAGCAACTTGAGATGGCGTGATATCCGCGGCTGCGATTGGCGCAGGATTTCCGTGAGTTCCGACACAGTGAGTTCGGCTTCGGCGAGGAGGCAGAGAATGCGAAGACGGGTTTCCTCCCCCGTTGCCTTGAGGGTGGCGTTCAGATCATCGAAGCCGATCTGCGCATTCATGGTGGGACCCTTCCCAATCGGTTGGGCCAGGATAGCGGGCCTGTCGGCAATAGATAGACATAAAGATATCTTTATGCAACTAATTCCAACGACGCATTGTGGGATGGTGCCCGCTCGCTACCGCGGCCCACCCGACGGAGAACCACATGGCGGACGAAGAGTTCGGCATCCGGGCGGGCGAGGTCGCCGTCCCGTTGCCTGAGAAGACCGACGCCGGCGTGTATTTCGTTGGCCGGATTCGCACGCCTTGGACCCGCAGGGAGGAATGCCCCAAGAACGCACGGGAATCCGACGCGGTCTGCACCATCGAAGTCGATCCGCGCTATGCGGCGGCGCTCAAGGGGGTCGAGAGCTGCTCCCATCTGCTCGTGCTCTACTGGATGGACAGGTCCCGGCGCGACCTCGTGCTGCAGGTGCCGCGTCATTACGGCGAACCGCGCGGCACGTTTGCGCTGCGTTCGCCGGCGCGTCCGAACCCGATTGCAACGAGCGTAGTGACGCTGCTGCAGATTTCCGATAACCGGCTCTCCGTCGTGGGCCTCGATTGTCTCGACGGCACGCCGCTCATCGACATCAAGCCGTATTTTGCATCGACCGATTCCGTCCCTGATGCGGTCGTAGGCTGGCATGAGGCGCGCAAACGCTGACGCCGGACGCGTAAGCCCTTTCGCTGCGCACAGGTGCGCGGGCCTACGAGTCCAGAGGGACCTCAAGTTGCGGCGCAGAATCCAACGACGTTCCAGGCGGCACTCTCAGGCTTTCGTAGCGACCTCGTGTGCGGCCGGGAGGCCGCCACCAGCACCCGTTTGCACGAAAGTTCTTTCGCATTCCGAGAAAGCGTAACGAACGCCGCATGCCGGGCAGATTGCACGGACGTGCCGCACCAGGCGGAAACGTGTTGAGGGGTACTTCTCTCGCAGCTCGCGCAAATGCTCATCCCATTGCGCATCGGCAAGGCGGATCGATTCAAGTCCCAGAATGCCGCCGCACGAAAGGCACGCAAACGCGCAGGCGGCGGCCCTCAGGCGCTTGCGATAAGCGCGGTCAAGAAGCGCGACCAGCGGAATAATCACCGGCAAAAACACCAGCAGAACGATGGCCAGAAATATTGCGGCGATACGCGGCATGTCTCCTCGCTGGTCGCGTTCCGTCGAGGACCTCGTTGAATTTGTCGTCTCAACGTGGCCCAGGGTCAACCGCGTCGGCTTGGCCGCTCGTCGGCGGTGGCATATCAATTGCAAGCCAGTCAATTGCAAGCCTGTCAATTGCAAGAGACGGTCGCGCCAGACGTCACCCCGCCTGCATCCTGTCCCCGGAGTCCTGCCATGAATCGTGCCGATCTCACCGAAAAAATCCTCGACACCAAGCGCGAGAAAGGCTGGACCTGGAAGCACATCTGCGAACAGGTCGGCGGAATGTCGCCGATGCTGATCACCGGTGCGTTGCTCGGGCAGATGAAATTGACCAAGCCG
>Ga0257161_1000172_pt1 | contig 17357 bp, 16 predicted proteins | sample NR01A_FD_185954 | JGI IMG/M metagenome (GOLD analysis project Ga0257161, IMG submission 185954) | Soil microbial communities from H.J. Andrews Experimental Forest, Oregon, United States - NR-01-A | ecosystem: Environmental > Terrestrial > Soil > Temperate forest > Bulk soil | place: USA: Oregon... | reverse complement strand
AAGGAGGCCGTCGTCCACGGCGTCGTGACCGGGCCACAACGCGATGCTCACGAAACGGGTAACGTTTGGAGGCGTCGTGCTGCCGATGCTGCTGGTCATGCCGCAGCTCGCAATCACCCTGGTGTTCTTCGTGTGGCCGGCGAGCCAGGCGATCTACCAGTCGGTCATGCAGGAAGACCCGTTCGGTCTTAGCCGAGAATTCGTCGGCCTTGCAAACTTCGAACGCGTGTTCGCTAACGAAGCCTATCTGCAATCGTTCGGCATCACCGCAGTTTTTTCGCTTGGCGTGGCGGCGCTCGCGCTGGGGGTCGCGCTTCTCCTTGCCGCCATGGCCGATTGGCTCGTGCGCGGCGGGCGCGCCTACACGACGCTGCTGATCTGGCCCTATGCGGTCGCCCCCGCGATCGCCGGCGTGCTGTGGTGGTTCCTGTTACACCCGACCACCGGCATCTACGCCTATGCGTTGTCGCGGCTCGGCTTGCCCTGGAACCCGCTCCTCAATGGCGCCGATGCGTTCGTCCTCGTCGTCGCGGCCGCCGCATGGAAGCAGGTGTCCTACAATTTCATATTCTTCCTCGCCGCACTGCAGTCGATCCCACGCTCGCTGATCGAAGCGGCAGCGATCGACGGCGCCGGGCCGGCCCGGCGCTTTCGCACCGTCATCCTGCCGCTGATCGGGCCGACGACGTTCTTCCTTCTCGTCGTCAACATCGTCTACGCGTTCTTCGATACGTTCGGAATCATCCACGCCACGACCGGCGGCGGTCCGGGCACGGCCACCACGATCCTGGTCTACAAGGTGTTCAAGGATGGGTTCGAATCGCTCGATCTCGGCGGATCGGCGGTCCAATCGGTCGTGCTGATGGCGATCGTGATGGCGCTGACGCTGGCGCAGTTCCGCTTCGTCGAGCGCAACATTCATTACTGAGGTCGCCATGGTGGAAAACAGGCCGGCCTTCACCATCGCGGCGCATGCGGTGCTGGCGCTGGGCGTCGCCGTCATGGTGGCGCCGGTGTGGCTCGCTTTTGTCGCCTCGACCCATCCGGGCGCTGATTTCCTGTCCGGGCGGCTGCCGCTGTGGCCGGGTCCGGATTTCGTGAAGAACTACGGCACGGTGCTGTCGCAGGGCGTTTCCAATGCCGGTGCGCCGGCGATCGCCGGCATGCTGGTCAATTCTTTTGTCGTGGCGATCCTCATCGCGCTTGGCAAGATCGCGGTATCGCTGTTGTCGGCTTTCGCCATCGTCTATTTCCGGTTTCCATTCCGGGCAGCGGCGTTCTGGACCATCTTTCTCACCCTCATGCTGCCGGTCGAGGTGCGCATCCTGCCGACCTTCGAGGTGGTCGCGCAGCTTGGCCTCCTCAACAGCTACGCGGGCCTGACCATCCCGCTGATCGCGAGCGCGACGGCGACCTTTCTGTTCCGCCAGTTCTTCATGACGATCCCGGACGAGCTTGCGGAGGCCGCACGCATCGACGGCGCCACCGCGATGGGCTTCTTCCGCGACATCCTGTTGCCGCTGTCGCGCACCAACATTGCGGCGTTGTTCGTGATCCTGTTCATCTACGGCTGGAATCAATACCTGTGGCCGCTGCTTGTGACCTCAGATCAGTCCTACTACACGATCGTGATGGGCATTCAGCGGATGGCGCGCGCGGCCGACGACACCCCGCTGTGGCATCTCGTTATGGCGACCACGATCCTGGCGCTGCTGCCGCCGGTGCTGGTGGTCATCGCCATGCAGCGGCTGTTCGTCAAAGGACTGGTCGAGACCGAGAAGTGATGGGGGCAAGGTGGCCGAGGTCGCGCTGCGCCAAGTGAGCAAGACCTATGCGGGCGGCATTGTTGCCGTCCGTGACGTCAGCCTCACGATTCCCGACGGAAACCTGTGCGTTCTGGTCGGCCCGTCGGGCTGCGGCAAGTCGACCCTGCTGCGCATGGTGGCGGGCCTCGAAGCCATCACCGCCGGCGAGGTGCTGTTCGACGGCAAGGTCGTCAATCATCGCGAGCCGGCCGAGCGCGACATCGCCATGGTGTTCCAGAATTACGCCCTGTATCCGCATATGAGCGTCTACGACAACATGGCCTACGGCCTGCGCAACCGGCGCATGCCGGCCGCGGCGATCGACGCACGCGTGCGCGAGGCCGCCCATATGCTGCAGATCGCCGACTATCTTGACCGCAAGCCGCGGGAGCTTTCCGGCGGCCAGCGCCAGCGCGTCGCCATGGGTCGCGCGGTGGTGCGCCGGCCGAAGGCATTTCTGTTCGACGAACCGCTGTCGAACCTCGACGCCAAGCTGCGCGGCTCAATGCGGGTCGAGATTCGCCGGCTGCAGCGTTCGTTCGGCACCACGTCGATCTACGTGACCCATGATCAGCTCGAGGCGATGACGCTCGCCGACCTGCTGGTGGTCATGAATGCGGGCCGCATCGAACAGATCGGGCCGCCACTCGAAATCTACGAGCGGCCGGCGACGACGTTCGTGGCGACGTTCATCGGAGCGCCGCCCATGAACCTCATTCATGTCACGGCATCCGAGGCGGCCGAACTCAGCCGCGGCGTTCCCCTGCCCGAAGGCGGCGTAATCGGCGTGCGCCCGGATGAGCTTACGCTCGCAGGATCCGATGTCCGGCCGGCGGCCGGCCTGGCGCTCGATTTCGCGGTGACGGCTGTCGAACGCATCGGGCCGGAATGCCTGGTCTACGGCACCCCGGAGATCGGGCACGGCGAGCTTGTTGTCAGGGTGTTGGGCGCAGCGGCTCCGACGCCGGGCAACACAGTTCGCGCGGTCGCCGCCGCCGACCGGCTACACCTTTTCGCGCCGTCCGGAGCGAGGCTGCGGTCGACCCCATGAACCGGCGTTCGTCCTGAATCGGCTTGCTGGCTCGAACCAAACGGGAATGCCTAGCGAACACTTGAGGATTGCCCCGCCGGCGGCGACTGCGCATGTGCGGATAAATTTAAGGCGTGACGGTACCGCGAACTCCTCCCCTCCCCCCAATCGAAATCGGCTGTTGCCGATTTCGATCGCTTAATCGAGTGGCCGAAACCCGCGTATACGCGGTTTCGGCTGGGGAGGGGTCGGGGGGTGGGGGTCGAGCCAGTTGGCACTCCTGTGCCCCACGGCACGACCCCCCACCCCGACCCTCCCCCACCAGGGGGGAGGGAGAAGAAAGCTCCACGACAGGACATTAATTTTGCGCCCGCCAACAACTGCCGGGGGATCGGTCTGACGGTACCCGGATGGTAGCGTTATCGCTCGGTCGGCGTTATGCGCAATTGACATATGCGACCCCGCGGCGCGACAGTGTAAACTTCCGGGCGCGAAATAATGCCCTCGGCTTGAACGTTCGAGTGAAATGCGTTGGGTCCGCACAAACCGGCGGTCTGGTGCATGGTGGGCGCTGCTCGCCATGGCGATCCAAATTATTGTGTCGTTCGGGCATGCGCATGGCATCGAGGGCTTTCGCCAAGGCGCGTTATTGCCTCAAGCCACCGCGGGAATTCACAAACAATTAACCAACGACCCGGGCGACCCGACCTCGAAGCCAGTTAGGCTGGCATTCGACCATTGTGCGATTTGTGAAGTCGTCAACATGGGCGCGTCGGTGATGCCGCCGGATGCGCCGACATCCGGCGTGCTGGTCGACGTCACTCAGGTACAATTTTCGCCCCACGCCGAAGCCGTGCCATCGACGCTGGGCCATCTCCTTTTCCAGGCCCGAGCGCCGCCGTCTGCCTGACATCATTGATTGAACGGCCCCTGGCGTCCCCAGACTTCGTGGCGTGACGTCGCCCGCGCGACAACGCTTTTACCGCCACCAGGATAGGGAACCGGCCTCAGCCGAGCCCGGAGGCCATGCGCGTAGTCATCGTCAATCGGGGAATGACAGATGGCGCAAAGTCAAGTTTCAGATGACGGCAAATACGCCCGCTCCAGGTACGCGCTGACGTGGATCTGGATCGCATTCACTGTGGCCGCGCTGTCGTCGGCTCTCGCGATCGGAATTTTCAGAAGCGGCGCCTATCAATCCGCGATCGATGCAATTCGTTCCGCGGTGAATGGATCAGCGAGTCGCTCGCCCATTGCGGCGTTGCAGGACGAAACCCCGATGCTGATCCGGGAGGGAGCGCGCATCAGCATTCCTGACGGGTCACCGCTGAGGGGTAAGCTCACCGTCGGCCCGGTCGCACAGCGGGAAATCCAGCGCAAGCTCATCTTGCCAGCGGTCGTAGAGGCCGACCCGGCGCGCACCGTGAAGGTGATTCCGCCGGTGACCGGCCGCGTGACTGATCTCAAGGTCCAACTCGGTGAGCGCGTCGTGCAGGGGCAGGAGCTTGCCGTGATCGACTCCGGCGACCTTGCTCAGGCCTATTCCGACATCGAGAAGGCGAGGTCCGTGCTGACGCTTACGAAAAAAGCGCTCGACCGGCAGTTGGGTTTGGAAAAAGCCGGCGGGGCAGCAATCAAGGACCGGGAGCAGGCGCAGAGCGATTACGACCAGGCCGTGGCCGAACTCGAGCGCGCCCAATCGCGGCTGCGCGCCATGGGCGTGCCAGCGGATCAGAAGGAACAGTCCCGGCTGCTGACGCTGAAAGCGCCGGCCGCCGGCAGCGTGATCGACCTCCAGGTGGCGCGGGGCGCATTTCTCAACGATCTGACTGCCGCAATCATGACGATTGCGAACCTCGGCACCGTTTGGGTCACGGCAAATGTGCCGGAAAAGGACACCGCACTGGTAACGCCGGGACAAGACGTCGACGTCGTTTTTTCCGCATATCCGGGCGAGGTTTTCGCCGGCAAGGTGCTCTTCATCAGCGACGTTCTCGATCCCGATACGCGTCGCACCAAGATCAGGATCGCCTTCGACAATCCTGCCATGAAGTTGAAGCCGAACATGTTCGCGGACGCCACCTTTCTGGCGCCGCGTCAGACGATGCAGGTCGTTCCCACCCAGGCCTTGGTGCTCAAAGACGAGACCGATCGGGTGTTCGTGGAGGTGGCGCCATGGACCTTCGAGGCGCGCCCCGTCGAGGTCGGTTTTCAACAGGGCGATCAGGCCGTTGTCGACCACGGCCTGAAGGCTGGCGAACGCATCGTCGTAAAGGGCGGAGTGCTCCTTAATGATTGACTGGTTCGTCGGCTACGCGCTCCGCAAACGCCTCGTGGTGGCGATGATCTGCGTCTTCGTCTCGATTTACGGCTACTATTCCTGGACCCAACTTGCCGTCGAAGCCTATCCGGACATCGCCGATACGAGTTCGCAGGTCGTTACCCAGGCGCCCGGCATGGCGGCCGAAGAGGTCGAGCAGCGCATCACCATCCCGCTCGAGCGAGAGCTCAACGGAACGCCGGGCCTGCTGTTCATGCGCTCCAAAAGCACGTTCGGCCTGTCGTTGATCACCATCGTGTTCCGCGACGGCATCGAGAACTATTGGTCGCGGCTGCGCATCAATGAGCGCATCCAGAACGTCACCTTGCCGCCCGGCATTTCGGCGGGCCTCGACCCGGTGACGTCTCCGACCGGTCAGATTTACTATTACACGCTCGAGTCCGATACCAGAGGTCAGCGCGAGCTGTCCGAGATTCAGCGCTGGATCGTCATTCCGGCGCTCAAACAGGTGCCGGGGGTTGCCGACGTCTCGAACTTCGGCGGTATCACGACGCAGTTCCAGCTTGAGCTCGATCCGCAGCAGCTCGTGCGTTTCAACCTGTCTCTGGCAAACGTCGAAACCGCCATCAACGCCAACAGCAGCAACGCCGGCGGCAGCGTCGTGGCGCGGGGTGATCTCGGATTCGTCATCCGCGCCATCGGCTTTGTCCAAAGCCTTGACGACCTCGGCGCCATCGTGGTCACGCAGCGAAACGGCACCCCGATCTTCCTGCGCGATCTCGGCCGGCTCAAGCTTGCCAACTTGGAGCGGCACGGCATCGTCGGCAAGAACCATCAGAACGACGTCATTGAAGGCACCGTCCTGCTTTTGAAAGAGGACAACCCTTCACGGGTCCTGGAAGGCGTTCATGCCAAGGTTGCCGAGCTCAACGAGCGTCTGGCGGCCGACGAGGTGCAGATCGTACCCTACTACGACCGCTCGGACCTCGTCGGCCAAACGGTCAGCAAGGTCTCACACACGATCTTTCAGGGCATCGGCCTCGTTCTCATTGTGCTTATTCTTTTCCTTGGCAGTCCACGCAGCGCGCTGATCGTCGGCATCACCATTCCGTTTGCCATGGTGACGGTCTTCGTCCTGATGAATTTCTTCAAAATTCCGGCGAACCTGTTGTCACTCGGCGCAATCGATTTTGGGATCATCGTCGATGCCGCGATTGTGATGACGGAAGCGATCCTGCGGCGTCGTGAATCCAAGCCGGAGGAACTGCTCACCGAAGGTGACGCAAGCGCTGCCGCCCACCAGGTCGCACGGCCGATCTTCTTCGCCACGCTGATCATCATCGCGGCTTATTTGCCGCTGTTCGCCTTCCAAAGGATCGAGGCAAAGCTGTTTTATCCCATGGTCTACGCGGTCGGATCTGCGCAATTCGGAGCGCTGTTGCTCGCGTTAGCGCTGGTTCCCGGCTTAGCTTATCTCGCCTATCGCAAGCCACGGCGCGTATTTCGCAATTACGTCCTCGGCTGGATCGAGGCCGGATACCGGCGCACATTGCGGGGCTCGCTGCGCCGGCCAGGCATCGCTTACCTGATCACCGCCGGCGCCGCCGTCACGGTCGTTGGGCTCGCCATCACGGTCTCGCGCGAATTCCTGCCAAATCTCGACGAAGGCGGGCTCTTTCTCCATGGCGAGATGATCGGCGGAATTTCGCTGGCGAAAGCGAGCGAGATGGATGCCGAGTTGCGCAAAGCCGTGCTGGAGTTTCCCGAGGTGTCGACCGTCGTAAATCATATCGGTCGCAACGACGACGGCACCGATCCCAATACTCCCTCCCATCTCGAAATGCTTATCGTCCTTCACCCCTACGACACCTGGCCGTCCGGAGAGTCCAAGGAGGATCTCATCCGCCGCATGAAGGCGCGGCTCGCCGAGCTTCCTGGGTACGAACTTGCCGTCAGCCAGCCCATCCTCGACAGCATCAAGGACAAGATTTTCGAGCCGCACAGCCAGCTTGCGGCAAGAATACACGGCGACGATTTCAATGAACTGCGGCGCATCGGCAATAACGTCGCCAACGTACTCAAAGCTACGCCCGGCACCACCGAGGTGGCGGTCGATGATCGGCCGCCGCTGCCCCAGATCATCATCACAGCCGATCGCGAGGCTGCGGCGCGATACGGCATCAATGTGGCGGACATCACGGATCTCGTCCAGACCGGAATCGGCGGCGGAGCCGTGAGCCAGGTCTTCATCGGCGAGCGCCGATATGACACGACCGTGCGCTTCCCGGAGGCGGTTCGCAGCAGTCCGGAAGCCATCGGGCGATTGCTGCTCACGTCGAGCGGCGGCGCCCTTGTCCCGCTCGCACAGGTGGCACGCATCAAGTTGCAGCAAGGCGAAAGCACGATCAATCGCGATATGAACCGCCGCTACCTCATGGTGAAGTTCGATTCCGCCGGGCGCAGCCTCCCGGCGCTTCTGGCGGATGCCAAGCGGGCCGTGGCCGACAAGGTTTCGTTGGATCCGAAACGTTATCGCATCGAATGGATCGGACATTTCGAAGACGAGCAGCGGGCAGAGGCGCGCTTTGTTCTGATACTTGGCCTGATTCTCGGGCTTATGATCGTCCTCCTCTACGCGGAATTCGGTCTCCTGCGGCAGGTGATCCTCATTCTCGGCGTCGTCCCGCTGGCGACGCTCGGCGGGCTCGTTGCCCTGCACGTCACCGGCGTCGCCCTCAACGTGGCCTCCGGTGTCGGGTTCATTGCGCTGTTCGGCGTCGCCGTCATGAACGGGGTCATCATGGTGGCGAACCTCAACCGCGTGCGCGAGTTCGGCCTTCCGCTCATGGAAGCAGTGGTGACCGGCGCGAGCGAGCGCCTGCGGCCCGTCCTCATGACCGCGACCGTTGCCACGGTCGGCATGCTGCCGGCCGCGATGGCAACCGGCGTGGGCAGCGACGTTCAGCGCAGCCTTGCCACGGTCGTAGCCGGAGGCCTCCTGGTGGCGACGCTGATGACCTTGTTCCTGTTGCCGACCATGTATTTCGTTATCGAAACGGTGGCGGCGCGCTTCGCCGCGGCCGGCGCGCGCGAGACGGCGCAGCTGTCCGCTTGAGGGCGAGGTTGAGAGTCGTAGCCCGGATTGATGACCGTAGGACGCAATAAGCCACCGGGTCCGGCCTTTGGCCGGCCCGATGATAAACTTAGCGCATTGCGCCGTTCCCGTGCGAAAGACGGGCGACGTCTCGACCGATCTCGGCTAGCTAACCCCGAGGAGTTCATCGCCGCCGCACACGCCGGATGCTTCACCATGGCGCTCGCCTTTCAGCTGCAGGGGGGCGGCTATACGCCGACGGAGCTTCGCACCGAGGCCGCCGTCACTCTGGACCCGGAAGGCCAGGGCTTTCGCATCACCCGCTCGGCTTTGACGCTGCGCGCCGCCGTGCCGAATCTGGACGAAGCCACGTTCGCCCGAATGGCCGGGGAAGCCGAGAAGAACTGCCCGGTCTCCAAGCTCCTCAACGCCGAAATTACACTTGATGCCAAGTTGATGTGAACTGCCGTCGGGACGCCCCAGCGGGCGCGGCCATTATTCCATTCGCACGTTCTTGGTGAAATCGTAGTCGATCCCGCTTTCGCTCTCGAAGCGCCAGCTTACGCGCTTGGGGTCGTAGCCGCCCGTAAAGACCTTGGCCAGGAAGCGCTGCTGCGCGGCCCAGCCGGCATCGGCCTGCGGCTTGCGGTAACGGCCCGGCATGGTGTCGTTCAGCCAACCGTGGGGGGCGCCCTCGTAGACGTGAATGTCGTAGCTTTTATGGTTGGCTTCGAGGCGGTTGCGAAAACGTTGCACGTCCTCGATCGAGATAATGTGGTCGGCCTCGCCGAAGGCCGCGAAGACTGGGCAGGGAAGCGCCGCAATCACCGCTTCGAGCGGCCTTGGCTGAAGCTTGTTCACCTCCCATTCGCGCTTGGAAGCGGCGCCGTACCACACCACCGCAGCGCTGATCGGCACCTCTGAGGCGAATACGAGCGGGTGCCGCCCGGTCTGGCAGTATCCGGCAACAACGATTTTGCTCACGTCGGCAGCCGCGTGCTTCATCAGGGTCGCAAGAGCGGCCTTGATCAATTCTACAGACTCGGGGTCGGTCAGGTCGTATCGCGACTTGCCGGCATTGAGAGCCGCCTGATCGGGATGCCGGAAAAAGAAATTAGGCGCCAGCACGGCGTATCCGTCGCGCGCGCAGCGCATCGCCTGGTCACGCGTGTGCTGCACAAGACCATAGCGCTCGTGCATCAGGACCACGGTCGGGAAGCTTCCACCGCCCGCCGGATATGCGAGGACCGCCGGCATTCCGTTGCCGCAAGTGATGTCTTCGAAGGCGACACTGCGCGCGATCTGGGCTTTGGCGCGGGGGGCGGAGCCGAGCGCAGCAAATCCGCCGAGGAGAGCGAGTTTGGCGAAGAATTCGCGCCGGGGCGAGACTGCCATTGCGGTCCTCCTTCCAGCTTGTTGAATGGTTTTGAGCGTAATTTATAGCCGTCATCCGATGGCAAGCTTCTTCGCCGCTGCGACCGCCTCCGGCAACTTGAAGGAAGCCGGGGGAGCGACCCCCGGCCCCTCGGTCTAACAATGGGCGGGCTACTTGATGACACATTGGGGAGCGACCCCGTGCATCAAGGATCGCGCCTACCCGAGGGTTAGACCAACCCTCTCATACGAGAATATCGTGCGGACGGGAAAATCGCCATCTTAATAAAACTCGCAATACGGGTCAGAGGTCGCAAAAGCAAAGGGCGACCCGAGGGCGCCCTTTTTCGGTTACCCCCCACCTTCCGACATGCGGGGAGAAGGGAGCGATCAGCGAAACAGATAATTGATGCCGATTTTGAGGGTGTCAATATCGACTTTGCCCGACGGCACAGTGCCGAAGGAGTTCGGGGCGCCAAGCCCATAATGCAGATACTCGAATTTTGTGCTCCAATTCGGCGCGAAGGACCATTCGACGCCGGCGCCGGCGCTCCACCCGGACAGCCAGCCCTCGCTTGAGAACGGAATGCCGCCGAGGTTCCCGGAAATCTTGTTGTGCCCCCATCCGCCGCCGGCCGTACCGTAGAACAGCCACGTATTGTAGGCGAGGCCGGCACGGGCGCGCAGCGAGGCCAGCGCGTCATTCGTAAATGCCGTCGTAAACGGGATCCCGAAGACATTGACAGCCTGGGCAGTCTGCGAGATGTCGCCGCCGGCGATGTCGCCTTCAATGCCGAGGACAAGGCTGCCGGTCTGGATATTATACCCGATCTGGCCCCCGCCAAAACCGCCTTTGGCGTCAAGACCTCCCGATGTCGACCAGCCATAGCCTCCGAACGCCCCGGCATAGGGGCCGGTCCAGGTGAACGGCAAGAACACCGCCTGCGGCGCCTTCACGGGAAGGTCCGCCGCGGCGACCGGGTAGGTCAGCGAAGCGATCGCAATTGATGCAATCCCCAGCCTTCTCATCGGTATCCTCCGCAGGCAAACCACAGTCTAGCACTCAAAAAAACGATAAAGGTTGCAATTTAGTCACACCTGTCGCCGTTACGATTGACCCTCTCACTTTCGACTTTGTTATCAACCAGCCCTCTCGGAGTCTGTCTACGTCCGTGGCATGCCTCGGCCCTAAGGGTGGCGGCCAAATCCAGCCCACCGAAGGTACCCACGTAGCCACTGAGATTCCGGCGCCCCCAATACGCACTTCACATTACCGCATCGTGCGTGAGCTGGCTATCCCCGGGCGCCTGCTCGCGGCCCTGTGTCATTCCATAGTCGCGGACGACGGCGGCAACGCGCAGGCGATAGTCGCGGAAGATTCCACCGCGCCCTGCCGACTGCGTTGCCCGATGGGCGGCGTGGCGGCGCCACTGCGCGACGGCAGCCTCGTCGCGCCACAAGGACACCGACAGCAGCTTGTCGGGGTCAGCAAGACTCTGGAACCGTTCAACCGAGATGAATCCGTCCACATGCTCCAACTCAACGCGCAGGCGCGCGGCGTGATCCAGGTAGTCGGCTTTGCGGCCGTTGGTCGGCCAAGCCTCGAAGAGGACGGCTATCATACGTTATCCTCCTAGCCTGGATTCCCGAAGGCGGCAAGTTCGCCAGAAGCGATCACGAAGCCCCATCCTGGCCCCCATCCTCCCCTGTTTACCTCTCCCCGCTTGCCATCAGCGCGGAGAGGAACAAGAGGCGCCGTGCCGCCTGCAATTTCCCTGTGCGCACGGGAGGGGAGTCGGAAGCAACAAAAGCTTGCATCCGCAGCGCCGAAACGCCCGCAACCGATGTGCGGCCCCGCAACGAATTCGTAACGATCGGATCGTAGGATGTTGTTTCGGACGTGTGGCGTATGGTCCGGCGCTAATCTTGTCCTTGGCCTAACACGGGCCGGCGGACCATCGTCCCCCTCATTTCTGTAGCGATGCGTGGCGTGGATGAACCTCGCCCACAGAGGTCATCAGCCATGGCCACTGAAACTGCCGACATGCTCGTCATCGATCGCCTTCACGAGCTGCCGACCTTTTGTGCCTTCGCTTGTCAGGACGACAATCCATCGGTCGTTACCTGGATCGATTTCTGGGCCGTCGAGCCGTGCGGCAGCGGCGAGGCGGACTATTTGCAAGGTCAGCGCTATGCCGACGAGGCCATCTGGCATGTCAGGGCCACCGGCCAGCGTGTTTTTATTGAGTGCGTCCTGGTATTCATCGCAATCAAATTGCGAGAAAACGATCGGCGCGCCGGCGGCCTGGAGTATGGATTTGTCGATCGCATTGCCCGCCATTTTCCGGGGGCGATCGATAACGTTCTTGTGCGTTCGTTACGGTGCTGTCCCAAGGCGCTGAACTGATCGCCTCGCCAAATCGTCCAACCGCACTGCCGTCCCGGGCCCACCTCCGATCGGCTGCCGCCCGAACCCCGTCGCTCCGGTGTCCGCCAGCTAACCGCTGCGGACCGAAGCTCGGTTTCCTTAGGATTGGCGTGACGTCGACCAGCGATAGAGCACGGCCGGTAAGTTGTGTTCGGTGAGGGTCGCGCCATCCGGCTTGACGTTCCACATGGAGGCAGCGAGCTCCATCATTTCCCCATAGGTGAGGGCCCGCACGACGTCTGCAATTTCGTCGAGGCGACGGCGGCCGAGCTCTTCCTCAAGCTTGTGCAAATCGACGATCGGCGGATCAATCTCCGCGGGCACTGCGTCGTCGGTGGGGGCGAGGCGCAAGGCCTTGGGTTTGTAGGAATCCGGCAACGCCATCCGGCCACGATCGGTCGCGCCATTCTGCCAATCGACGTTACTCATTTCTTTTCACTCCGTCGTTTTTGACGCCGCTAGTATCGCACAGCATCGCGATTGAGGGCAGTCCTACACAAGCGCATCCCGCGATCGTGATTCAATAATCTCAGCCGATCGGCGTACCCAGCGCGCATTAAACGAATCAAATGTACTACAATTATTACGGTAGAGAGCGCAATACGGCAGAACTATGGCGCCAAAGACCTTGACTTGCCTTCGTTGTACACGGGATTGTGGGGAAAAGCTTGCGATGACTCCCACCGTCCCAACAGCGCGCATCACCGCAAAACTTGCGAGGCTTCCCATGCGCAGTTGCCGACACCGATGGCCTTTGCGGCTCGGACGAGGTGGGGCAAAGTCGAGCGAGGCCAGCGCCCATATCATCGGCGGCGGCAGGCGACTTTGCCGACATACGAGGCTGCGAATCTTTCGCGAGACTGTGGAGGCTGTAGGATGGGTTGAGCGATAGGCGCAACCCATCATGCCCCTTCCAGCTGCGAGGCGGTGGGTTTCGCGGAGTTAACCATTGGGCCGGCTCACCGGGTCCGGCCGGAGCCTGCCATCGGTCCGGCCCACCGGGTCCGGCCTTTGGCCGGCCCGATGGCAGGCTCCGGCCGGACCCGGTGGGCCGGACCCGTGGCTCAACCCATCCCTGCGGACAGTCAAGGACCCCTCCGGGCCTCCGCTCACAGGCCGAACACGTACAGCACGGTGGCGCTACGCTGGTCATTGAGCTCCGGCGTGGCCAGGAGCTTGGTGCGGGAGGTGGCGCTCGGCCCGGACGCGATTGCGATATATTGCTTGCCGTTGACCTCGAATGTCATCGGCGGCGCTCCGAACCCGGCGCCGACATTGATCTTCCAGAGCTGGTTGAGGGAGGTGTCGTCGAAGGCCGCGACGGTGCCGTCCAGGAGGGCAAGGAACACCAGCCCGCCAGCGGTGGCGAGCGCGCCCGAGTAGTTCGGATACGGCAGGTGCACGCTCTTCTTGATCTCGAGGGTGACGGGATCGACCGCCGTCAGGTTGCTCTCGTAGCGCCCGACGACCTTGTAGCCGCCGCCGCTGCGCCCGAACCAGCCCGGTTCCCGCTTTACCACGTCGGGATCGTTGGTGACGAACTCGCACTCGGTCGTGGCCGGAATGTAGAGGAGCTGCGTCCTGGGGCTGTAGGCGGACGGAAAGTAGTTGTTGCCGCCGGTGCGGTTGGGGCAGACCTTCTTGACCGGGTTTTCCGAGGTCGGATCGGCGATGCCCGAATAGGTTTGGACGTCCTTGCTGGGGTCGTAGTCGAGCGGCTTGCCGGTCTTCTGGTCGATGCCCTTGGTCCAGTTGACTTCCATATAGGGCTTGGCGCCGACCATTGCGCCGTTGTTGCGCTCCATGGTGTAGACGAAGCCGTTGCGCGCCGAGTGGGTCACGAGCTTGCGCGGCTGCCCGTCGATGGTGCGGTCGATCAGGATGTGGGTCCCGACCTCGTCGTAATCCCACATATCGCCCGGGGTGTACTGGAAGTACCAGTTCATCTTGCCGCTGTCGGGGTCCCACGACACCACGCTGTTGGTGAACAGATTGTCGCCCGGCCGCAATCTCGCGTCCATCATCGGCACCGGGTTGCCGACGCCCCACAGCGTCTGGTTGGTGCCCGGATCATAGGTGCCGGTCACCCATACGGCGCCGCCGCCGGTGCGCCATGCGTTGTTCTTGTCCTTCCAGGTCTCGCTTCCGGGCTCGCCCGGCGCGGGAATCGTGTATTTTCGCCACAACAGCTTGCCGGTCGCAGCGTCGAGCGCCGCCATCCAGTCGCGGGCGCCGGCGTCGCCGCCCGAGGCCCCGATAATGATCTTGTCCCGGATGGGAAGCGGCGCCCCGGTGATGGTGATCCGCTCGGCATCGGAGACGTTCGTTTCCCATACGACCTTGCCCGTGCTCTTGTCGGCGGCAATGATGCGTGCCGGCCCGCTCGCCGGCGAAATGACGAGATTGCCCCACAACGCCGCGCCGCGATTGGCGACCTGCCGGTCCTGCTTGGGGTCCATGCGCCACACGATGCGCCCGACATCTCCGGCGGTGGCATCGATCTTGTAGAGCACGCCCCAGGAATCCGTGATGTAGAGGAAGCCGTCCTCGGCAAGCGGGGTCGCCTCAATGAATTCTCTGCCGTTGGTGCCGGAGAGCGGCACCGCGTAGGCGAATTTGAGGTTCTTGACATTGTCCCGGTTGATGCGGGCGAGCGGCGAAAAGCGCTGGCCGTCATAGGTGCGGTGATTCATCAGCCAGTTCTGCGGCTCCTTGTCGGCATTGAGAAGCCGGTCCGGCGTCACGTCGGCGGCGAACGCCGGCGAGGCGAGCATGGTGGCGGCAAGCAGAGTGCTGCGGATGAAGCCCGTGCGTTTTTTCATGGTGTTCCTCCCGTGTGTTTCACGATCTTAGCCTCGCAGGCCCTCGGTTCAAGACTGCCATGGATCGATGATTTGCACACCGGTCTCCGCGAAATCCCGAGTATCGCGCGTAGCCAGCGACATGCTCCGTGCACGCGCGATCGCCGCGATCTGTGCATCAAAGTCATTGATCGGCCGACCGAGGCGGCGCCTGTCGATGACAATAGCGGCGAACTCGCGAGCGGCAAGGCTGTCGAACGGGAGGATGCGCCCAGCGAATAGCGCGAGGACGCCCTGCGCGGCGGCTTCGAGATCGCGCCTGCGCCGGCCCTCAGGCAGGATCGCAATGCCGTAGATGATTTCCGCTTCGGACACTGCGGTCGTGAACAGCCCGCGGCCGTGCTAGCGCATCATCCAGAGGGCCAGGGCTGGGTCCGGCGACGGCTTCATTGCCTCCGACAGCACATTGGTGTCGAGGACGATCATTGCCGCTCAATCGAACCTAAGCGGATCACGCACAGCCTGACGCCGGAACGGCTCCAATTCGATTCCGCCTAATGGCTCGACGATCGCGCGGATTGCATCGTAGAGGTTGTCGGGGACGGCCGCGGGCTGCATGCCGACGAGCGCATCCTCAAGGATTTCACGGGCCTCGACCTCTATGGAGTGACCGCGCTTGACCGCACGCTCCATCAGGCGTTGTTTCAGACGGTCATCAATATTGGGAATCGTGATGCTGGCCATCGCGGGCCTCTGATGTTTGTCACCTGCAGAATATGTATGGCCAGCCTGTCAATCAACTAAAAGTCCAGCTATGGTCGATGAGATCGACGAGGCCCTGCCTCGGTCGGAACAGGATCGCCGGCATCGCGGCAATCCTCAATGTAAAGCTCGATGGCTTCGCGTATGTTGCTCAGCGCTTCCGCGCGGTTGTCTCCTGGCTGACGCAGCCAGGCAACGCAGGGACGCTGGCAACGTAGCCGCCATCTTCTTCCTGTTCCAAAACGACCGTATAACGCACAGGGTTCTCCTTAACCTGAGGACCGTCCCTATTTTTTCAGTTTTCGCCGCGCTTCATCGAAACACGATATCCCACTCACGCAAACGCCTGCAGCCCCGTCTGCGCGCGCCCCAGGATCAACGCGTGAATATCGTGCGTCCCCTCATAGGTGTTCACGGTCTCCAGGTTGGTCAGGTGCCGCATCACGTGATACTCGATCTGGATGCCGTTGCCGCCGTGCATGTCGCGCGCCAGGCGGGCGATATCGAGCGCCTTGCCGGAATTGTTGCGCTTGACGAGCGACACCATCTCAGGCGTCGCCGTGCCTTGATCGAACAGGCGGCCGACCTGGAGGGCGGCCTGCAGGCCGAGGGCGATTTCCGTCTGCATGTCGGCAAGCTTCTTCTGCACGAGCTGCGTTGCGGCGAGCGGCCGGCCGAACTGCTTGCGATCGAGCGTGTACTGGCGCGCCCGGTGCCAGCAGTCTTCCGCTGCGCCCACGACCCCCATGGCGATGCCGTACCGCGCCCGCGTGAGGCACCCGAACGGGCCCTTCAGGCCCGATACATTGGGCAAAAGGCTCGACTCCGGGACGACCACGCCGTCCATCACGACTTCGCCGGTGATCGAGGCGCGCAGCGACAGCTTGCCGCCGATCTTCGGGGCTGACAGGCCGTTCATGCCTTTTTCCAGAACGAAGCCCCGGATCTCGCCGCCGTGCGCGGCCGATTTCGCCCAGATCACAAAAACGTCGGCGAGCGGCGCATTGGAAATCCACGTCTTCGTCCCGGTCAGCCGATAGCCGTCGGGAACTTTTTCGGCACGCGTCTTCATGCCGGCGGGATCGGAACCCGCATCAGGTTCAGTCAGCCCAAAGCAGCCGACCCATTCGCCGGTCGCGAGCTTGGGCAGGTATCTCTTGCGCTGGGTCTCATCCCCGTACGCATAGATCGGATACATCGTGAGCGAAGATTGCACGCTCATCATGGAGCGGAAACCGGAATCCACGCGCTCGATCTCGCGCGCCACCAGCCCGTAGGAAACGTAACCTGCCTCTGCGCCCCCATAGGCTTGCGGGATGGTGACGCCCAACAGCCCCAACGCGCCCATCTCGGCGAAGATCGCGCGGTCGGTCTTCTCCTCCATGTAGGCTTCAATAACCCGCGGCAGCAATTTGTCCTGCGCATATGCGCGCGCGGTATCGCGGATCAGCCGCTCGTCCTCGGTCAGTTGATCATCGAATCGCAAGGGGTCGTCCCAGCGAAACGAGGCGCGCGCCTCGCGGGAAGCAGCCTTCGCGATCTTTGGCTCGGCGGTGGTCATCCGCGGCTCCTTATTTCGAGATCCTGATGCTCGCACACTATATGGTGCCTGGGCAGACGTTAGAGCAAGCGGCAGAAGCAAGGTCCGTGGTCGCATCCGTTTTTTACAAATGTCATTCGAGCCGCAATCGCATCTATCCGCCTGTTGCCGCAACAGGAGCAAAACTCATGGCGTCATCGCCGGGCTTGTCCCGGCCCCCTCCCTACCCTCCCCGCCAACCG
>Ga0257161_1000171_pt1 | contig 17367 bp, 12 predicted proteins | sample NR01A_FD_185954 | JGI IMG/M metagenome (GOLD analysis project Ga0257161, IMG submission 185954) | Soil microbial communities from H.J. Andrews Experimental Forest, Oregon, United States - NR-01-A | ecosystem: Environmental > Terrestrial > Soil > Temperate forest > Bulk soil | place: USA: Oregon... | reverse complement strand
GAGGAGGCGTTCGCCGTCATGGCGCGAACCGGGGTCCGCAACACCTTCATTCCGCCGACGGCACTACGCATGATGCGTTCGGCGCCTGATCCGCGCGGCCGCCACGAGCTTCGCTTGCGTACGGTCGGCTCGGGCGGCGAGGCGCTCGGCGTCGAGACCTATGAATGGGGCAAGTCGGCGCTCGGCCTCGTTATCAACGAGTTCTACGGCCAGACCGAATGCAATCTCGTGGTCGGCTCCTGCGCAGCAATCGGCGTCACGCGGCCCGGCGCCATCGGCAAACCGATCCCGGGCCACGTTGTCGGAGTGATTGGGCCGGACGGTGCATTGTGCCAGGCCGGTCAAATCGGCCAAATCGCCGTGAAGCGGCCCGACCCGGTTATGTTTCTGTCCTATTGGGGCAACCCGGACGCGACGCGCGAAAAATTCATCGGCGACTGGATGACGACCGGCGACCAGGGCGTCATCGACGATGATGGCTACGTTTCGTTTGTGGGCCGCGACGACGACGTCATCACCTCGTCAGGCTATCGCATCGGACCGGGTGAGATCGAGGACTGCCTCATCCGCCATCCGGCGGTGGCGCTCGCCGCCGCGGTCGGAAAGCCCGATGCGTTGCGCACCGAAATCGTCAAGGCCTTCGTCGTGCTCAAGCACGGAGTATCGGCGTCCGATGCGCTGGCGTCCGAAATTCAGGACTTTGTCAAACAACGTCTGTCGGCCCATGAATATCCGCGCGAGGTCGCCTTCATCGAAGACATGCCGATGACGACCACCGGCAAGGTAATACGCCGATTGTTGCGGGATCGGGCTTAGCTCTAGACTCAGCCCATGCAGCGGAGAAACCGTCATGACCTCGACCTTGCTTGTTCTGGCCTGCCTGATGGGCGCGTGCGGCGTCGGGCTCGCCGCCGCGGCTGCCCATGCGGCGCCCGCGGCGGGGCTGGATAGCGCTGCCTACCTGCTACTGTTCCACGCCGTCGCGGTGCTCGGCGCCGCCTCTCTCACTGGCCAAGAGCTATTGTGGCGGCCGCTTGGGCTCGTTGCCATGGCGGGCTTTGTGGCAGGCGGTGCGCTGTTTGCAGGCGACGCCGCAATGCGTGCCTTTGCGGGCCACCGGTTGTTCCCCATGGCGGCCCCAACAGGTGGTATGCTCCTGATCCTCGGTTGGCTCGTCCTTGCAGCAGCCGCAATCATCGCAATGACCCGCGGTGACGCGTGATCCTCAAAAAATTGCAGACATTGCGGATCGCGCCCGCGCACAAATGCCCCTATCGCGGGCGCGGCGCGACCGCTAAATAGCGCGGGCCGCAGCCGGAACCTCTCGCCATGACCATATCGCCCTTCGAAATCGCCCGCGTCCTCTCCGAAGCCTTGCCGCACATGCAGCAATACGACGACGAGATCGTCGTGGTGAAATATGGCGGACACGCCATGGGCGAGGAAGCCGCCGCCCGCAGCTTTGCCCGCGATATCGTGCTGCTGGAGCAGACCGCTATCAATCCAGTGGTGGTGCACGGCGGCGGTCCGCAGATCGGCGACATGCTCAAGCGGCTCGGCATCAAGTCGGAATTCGCCGCCGGACTTCGCGTCACCGATGCCGACACCATCGAAATCGTCGAGATGGTGCTCGCCGGCGGCATCAACAAGCAGATCGTTGGATTCATCAACGAGGCGGGCGGCAAAGCGGTGGGGCTTTGCGGCAAGGACGGCAATATGGTGAAGGCCCGCAAGGTCAGCCGCACCGTGGTGGATCCCGGCTCCCGGATCGAAAAGATCGTCGATCTCGGCTTCGTCGGAGAGCCCGAATCGGTCGACACCACCGTCCTCGATCAGATTCTCGGCCGCGAATTGATCCCGGTGCTGGCGCCGGTCGCGACCGCGGCGGGCGGCGGTACCTACAACATCAACGCCGACACGTTTGCGGGCGCCATCGCGGGCGCCTTGAAGGCCAAACGATTGCTGCTGTTGACCGATGTGCCCGGCGTGCTCGACAACTCCAAAACCCTCATCAAGCAGCTCTCCATGGACGGGGCGCGGCGGTTGATCGCCGACGGCACCATTTCGGGCGGCATGATCCCGAAGGTTGAAACATGCCTCTATGCTCTCGATGCCGGCGTCGAGGCCGTCGTCATCCTGGACGGCAAGGTGGAACACGCGGTCCTGCTCGAATTGCTGACCGATCTTGGCGCCGGAACGCTGATTCATCGCTAAAATCACACGTCATGCCGACGGCGTAGGCTGGGCAAAGGCGCCTCTTGGCGCCGTGCCCTCCCCCTCCCTACCCTCCCCCGCTTGCGGGGGAGGGTAGGGAGGGGGCTTGGCGGGCACGCGGCGCCTGTCATCGGGCCGGCCCACCGGGTCCGGCCTCTGGCCGGCCCGATGGCAAGCTCCGGCCGGACCCGTTGGCTTTGCCCACCTACCCGGGACTCCGGTTGATCGATATCCGCTCGAACAAGTGCCATTCCAGGGCGCGGGAATTTCGGCTACTGTCGGACATCTCCGAGGGGCCGAATGAACATGCCGAAGCGCACGAATTTCCATCCTGATCGCCCGACTCCGACGCGACGCGCCGTTGCGGCGGGCGCGCTCGCCGTTCTGCTGGCCGGCGGGACCCCGGCCGCAGCGGCGGAGGTGGAGGTCGATCTTCAACTCGTCCTCGCGGTCGACGCCTCCGGCAGCGTGAACATGTACCGCTTCGAGCTGCAGAAGCGGGGCTACGCGGCAGCATTCCGCAATCCGCGCGTGCTCAGCGCCATCCGCTCCGGCATGTCGCAGGCGATTGCGGTCACCATGCATCAATGGACGGGCCCGCGCCTGCAGGTCCATGTGGTGCCCTGGATGGTGGTGAAGGACGAGGCGTCGGCGGAGGCACTGGCCGCCGCCATTGAGAACACACCCCGCAAGCTGTTCGGCGGCGGCACCTCGATCAGCGGCGCCATCGACTATTCGCGGCTGATCCTGGCGCAAAGCCCGTTCACCGCTACGCGGCGCACCATCGACGTATCCGGCGACGGCGCCAACAACATCGGCCGCCCGGCGCGCGTGGCCCGTGACGAGGCCGTGCGCGACGGCATCACCATCAATGGGCTGCCGATCCTCTCGGTTGAGCCAGATCTCGACACCTACTATTTTGAGAACGTCATCGGCGGACCTGGCGCCGTCATGGTTCCGGCGGACAGCTACGAGAGCTTCGCCGAAGCCATTCTGAAGAAGCTGATCATCGAGATCGCTTCCGACGATCCGGAGGTGCTCAGGGCGGCTTTGCCGTGACGTCCCCCTCCCTACCCTCCCCCGCTTGCGGGGGAGGGTAGGGAGGGGGAAAACCAAGGGAGACGCCATCATGTCTGATCTCAATGAAAGCAAAATTACTGTTCGCCTAGCGCGCCTCGGCCTCCTGGCGCTGTTCGTGGTTTCGGCCGGCGCGGTTTATTCCCAGGCCGTCGCCCCCACCAATTCGCTGCCCAATCCGTACGCCTGGGCGCCGTTCGGAAAATTGCCGGAGGGCCGCAATTGGGGCTCGACGGCGGGCATCGGCGTCGATCGGGATGGTAAGAGCATCTGGGTCGCGGAGCGCTGCGGCGCCTTCGCGCCGCCGTCGCAGGTGAGGCCCGGTGTGCAAATGGGCTGCGACGGTTCGAACCTCGATCCGATCCTCAAGTTCGACGAGACCGGCAAGCTGGTAAAAAGTTTTGGCGCCGGTCTCATATTGTTTCCGCACGGCCTCTCTGTCGATCCCGAAGGAAACGTCTGGGTGACGGACGGGCTCGGCAAGGACGGCAAGGGCCATCAGGTCTTCAAGTTCAGTCCGGACGGCAAGGTGTTGATGACGCTGGGTAAGGCCGGCGTTGCGGGCAGCGCTCCGGATGAGTTCAATGCGCCCTCCGCGACGCTGGTCGCGCCCAACGGCGACATCTTCGTCGCCGACGGCCACGGAGGCAATACCAATGCCCGCATCGTGAAGTTCGATAAGACCGGCAAGTTCATCAAAACCTGGGGCAAGAAGGGCAGCGCGCCCGGCGAGATCGACGGCCCGCACACGCTGGCGATGGATTCGCGCGGCCGGCTGTACCTCGGCGACCGCGGCAACAACCGCATCCAGATCTTCGATCAGGACGGCAATTTCATCGACCAGTGGGCGCAGTTCAGCCGGCCGAGCGGTGTCTACATCGACAAGAACGACGTGATCTACGTGGCGGATTCGGAGTCGGGCTCGGTCAACAAGACGCGCACCGACTGGAAGCGCGGCATTCGGGTCGGCAGCGCCAAGGACGGCAAGGTGATGGCTTTCATTCCGGATCCCGATGAGAATGCCACCACAACGAGCGCGGCCGAAGGCGTCACGGCTGACGCCCAAGGCAACATCTACGGCGCCGAGGTCGGGCCGAAGCGGGTGATGAAGTACGTCAAGAAGTGACGTTCAGCGCTTGATCCCGAAAAAGCCTGCCTCGGGCTTGACCGAGGGTCGCAGACTTTTCGGACAAGATCATGCGCATAGTTAAGGAGAATCAAAGTCAAAGAGAATGGAGCGCTATCCAGTTCGATTGGATGGAGAGCGCTCCAGCGCTGCGACGGCGGCGACGACCGGCTCCGGTCACGCCGCCGCGAGCGCCGCAACATCCTCGAGCACGCGTTGGCGCGATTCGATCCCCCAGGCCCACACCACGATGATCTGGACGACCACCAGCCCAATCATCAGGCCAAGCACACCTGGCATGCCGAAGTTGGTAGCGAGCCACAACACCACAAAGGGCGACACGATCGTTGCGGCACGGCCGAGCGTATTGCAGATGCCGTTGGCGCGCAGCCGTACTTCGGTCGGAAACAGCTCGGGTGTGTAGACGCCGAATAGGATCGCGACCTGAATGTAGATGACGAGGACCAGCAGGAATCCGATCGTCAGGATGGTGACTGGCGCAGTGGTGGCCGTGAAGGTCGCGTAAATGGCGCCGAGCACGACGGTCGCGAAGGACGCGCCGATGATGCTCTTTCGCCGGCCGATGAAGTCGGCGCACAGAGCGCCGAGCGCGCAGCCGGCCGGCGATGCGATCACCAGCACCAGGGTGTATTCGAACGAGCGCGTGATGGTGAGGCCCTGCTGCACGAAGAATTGCGGCAGCCAGGTGACGAAGCCGAAGATCAAGGTGTTGACGGTGATCAATACCCAGCTGCCGACGATCATGCGCAACAGCAGCGGCGGGCGCGCCAGCGCGGCGAAATCCGCCGGGGGAGCCGGAGCCGCAGGAGCGACGGCGGGCAACGCCGCTACGGCGCGCTTTTCGATTGCCGCCATGATGGCTTCAGCCTCCTCGTTGCGCCCCTGGGACTCCAGCCAGCGCGGCGATTCCGGCAAGTTCTTGCGCAACCGCCAGACGATCAACGCCCCGACGCCCGCGATGACGAACATGGGCCGCCAGCCCCAGGCCGGGATGATCAGATAGCCGAGCAATGCTGTAACCGGCAGGCCCGAGACGACCAGAAAGGCCATGAACGACAGCCAGCGCCCGCGCGACTGGGGCGGGACGAATTCCGTCAGCGTCGAATAGCCGACCACGATTTCGGCGCCCAGTCCAAGCCCCATCACGAAGCGAAGCCAGTTCAGGGTCGTCATGTCGGGCGCAAATGCTGCCGCCAGTGAGGCGAGTCCGAAGATCGCCAGATTGACCTGATAGGTGAAGCGCCTCCCGTATCGATCTCCGAGGAAGCCGGTAATGAGCGCCCCAATCGTCATGCCCAGGAACGTCTTGGAGATGAAGTCGGCATTTAATAGGGGCGTCGAAAAGCCGGATTGCAGTGCGGCCGGCAGGACGTTGGTACCGACATAGAGGTCATAGCCATCGAAAAACATGCCAGCGCCAATCAGCCAGAAAATACCATAATGGAAGGATCCGATGGGCAGCCGGTCAAGTCGCGCACCGGCGTTCACGGATTTCGTCATGTGGCGTTCTCCCCGAATTGTTGTGGCTATTCAATCCTCCGACTGTATCCACTTCACGATAAAATGCCATAACACGACCCGGAAGATGAAATGCTCAAGGTTTTTTGCGCGCGTTCAATGCATGTGCCGGTCGCAGCACTGTCAGGGCCATTCGCCAAGAACGCCAGCACCACCGCGCCTGATATCGTGTTTGAACCGATGGGTGGGCTGCAGGCGCGGCTTGCGGCCGGCGAGACTGCGGATGTGCTAATTCTCGCCGCGCCGACGATTGATACGCTTGCGAGATCCGGCGCGCTCGTACCCGACAGCCGCGCCGACGTCGCGCGCGCCCCGATTGGTGTCGCGATCCGCGACGGAGCGCCGGCGCCCGATATCACAACGCCTGAGACCTTCAAGACCGCATTGATCGCTGCACACACCATTGCGTTGAGCGACCCGGCAGTAGGTGGCTCCGCCGGTATCTACTTGCGCGATCTGTTCGGGCGTATGGGCCTTGCCGAGTTGATCGCCGCCAAGACGAGACCGCAGAAGAGTGGCGTCATGGCGGCTAATGCGGTCGGCCGCGGCGAAGCGGAACTCGCGATCACGTTCATTCCAGAACTGTTGCAGGGCAAGGGCACCCGAATCCTGGGCCCGCTGCCGCCGCCATATGATCACGCCGTCGCCTACGCAGCCGGGGTATCCACACATACCGGGCTTTTGGATGAGGCGCGCGCATTCATCGCGACGCTGACGGCTCCCGATGCACGCCCGGTCTGGGTGGCGGCAGGATTCGAGGTGGGCTCGTAGATGGGCAAAGGCGGCCGGGACCGCGGGCGTCCCGCCGCTCTTCCAACATCCACAAGAAAGAAGCGGGCGGGACGCCCGCGGTCCCAGGACTTCCCACTTACGGCATCGGCACTTCCTGTACCTTCTTCGGCACGTCATAGCCTTTTCTCACCGCCGGGCGATTGGCGATCGTCACGTACCAGCGCTTGACGTTGGAAAATTCGTTGAGATCGATGGTCTGCCATTCGAATCGCGAAACCCACGGCCAGATTGCAATGTCGGCCACCGAATAGTCGTCGGCAACGAATTCGTGGTCGGCCAGCCGGCGGTCCAAGACCCCGTAGAGGCGTCGAGCTTCTTTGAGATAGCGCTCCTCGGCATACGGTGCCTTGCCTTTGTTGTATTTCACGAAGTGGTGAACCTGCCCGAACATCGGGCCGGGACCGCCCATCTGCCACATCAGCCACTCGATGACGCGGTAGCGCTTGAGCTTGTCTGTCGGCAACAGCCTGCCGGCCTTCTCGGCGAGATAAAGCAGGATTGCGCCGGACTCCATCAGGCTGAAATTATTGTCGCGATCGACAATCGCCGGAATACGATTGTTAGGGCTGATCTTGAGAAACTCCGGCTTGAATTGCTCGTCCTTGCCAATGTCGACCGCATGGGCCTCATAGGGAAGGCCGAGTTCCTCCAGCGCAATGGAAGCCTTGCGTCCGTTGGGTGTGGTCCAGGTGTAGAGATCGATCACGATTGAAGGTCCTTGCCGATTGATTCGCCCACAGCGGTGGCCGCGGTGCATATATCATTTTACCGTAGTTGAACCTATAATCACCCGAGTAGAAATGCGGCACTGGCGAACCGAATGTGCAGCCTTGGGCCGAAGGGGAGGTACTAAAGGGACACGGTTTGGTCGCCGTCATGTACCTTCGCCCGATTGCCGTGCATCACCCTGTTACGTATGGTGGCAGTGTCTTGGCTTTCCTCCCGAGACGGTTCTCGACCTTGGCGGCCCCACCGAGTGGACATCTCCAACCTGGTGCGGGCCGCTCCTTTCTTTGACTGCGTCACTTGAGGGCTGACCGGCGCCGCGGGCTTCACCAAACTCAAGCACCTTCGATTTCACTGCGCAGCAGTTCCAACTCAAGCCACCGTTCTTCCGCCGCCGCAAGTTCAGACTGCTTTGCCGTCATGGCGGATGAAATCTGATCAAAAGCGGCGCGGTCCCGCGCATACAGCGTGGTGTCGGCCATCAATTTCTGCAAACGCTCGATCTCTACCTCGAGCATCGCGATCTTGCCAGGCAGCGTTTCCAGCGCATGCTTTTCATTGAAGTTCAGCTTGCGCTTGGGCGGCTCGATGGCTGCCGTTGTGAGTTTGGACTTATTCGGTGCGGCCGCTTTGACGATTGGCTTGGCGCCTATCTTGCGCACATCATCGCCACGCTGCGCCAGCATATCCGTATACCCGCCGGCATACTCCAGCCACTTGCCATTTCCCTCCGGCGCGATCACACCATCAACGACACGGTCCAGAAAGTCTCGATCGTGGCTGATGAGAAGCACAGCGCCGGCATAATCGCCGATCATCTCTTCGAGCACGTCGAGCGTTTCAAGATCGAGGTCATTGGTGGGCTCGTCGAGCACCAGAATGTTGGACGGCTTTGCCAGCGCCCGTGCCAGCATCAGGCGGCCACGCTCACCACCCGAGAGGACACGCAACGGCGTGCGCGCCTGCTCGGGCGCGAACAGAAAGTCGCGCATGTAACCGACGACGTGTTTTGCCTGTCCTCCGATCACGACGGTATCGCCGCGTCCGCCCGTGAGAGCTTCGCTTACAGTCCAGTCCGGGTTGAGGCTTTCGCGGTGCTGGTCGAGGGTTGCCATTTGCAGATTGGCACCAAGGCGGACGGTGCCGCCGTCGGCCGCGAGCGTGCCGGTGAGAAGGTTGACGAGCGTCGTCTTGCCGCTGCCATTAGGACCGACGATACCGATTCGATCGCCGCGCGTGATGCGGGTGGAAAAATCAGTCACTATGGGTACCGCTCCATAGTTTTTTGACACACCCTTCGCCTCGATCACCAACGCCCCCGACCGTTCCGCCTCGGCGGCTGACATGGCCACCCTACCGGCCGCCCGCCGGGCATCGCGCCGGCTTTGGCGCAGGGCTTGCAGGCCGGCGACACGGCGCATGTTGCGTTTGCGCCGTGCGGTGACGCCATAGCGCATCCAATGCTCTTCGGCCTCGATCTTGCGGTCGAGCTTGCGGCGGTCGCGCTCCTCCTCGGCCAGCACGTCGTCGCGCCAAGCCTCAAACTCCGCAAAGCCACGCTCGGTGCGGCGCGCCTTGCCGCGATCGAGCCAAACGGTGATGCGGGAAAGGTTGGTGAGAAAGCGCCGATCGTGGCTGATGATGACGAGCGCCGTCTGCCGTGCGTCAAGCTCGCGCTCAAGCCATTCGATGGCCGGAAGATCCAGATGGTTGGTCGGCTCGTCCAGCAGCAGGATATCTGGCGACGGCGCCAGTACGCGCACCAGCGCCGCGCGTCGCGCTTCGCCACCCGAGAGCGCGGCCGGATTTTCGTCGCCGCGCAGTCCGAGCTGCTCCATGAGATAGCGCGCCGCATGCGGATCGTCGTTGGGACCGAGACCCGCCTCGACATAATCCGATGTGGTGGCGAAACTCGACAAATCCGGCTCTTGCGGCAAGTATCGGATGGTCGCGTCGGGCTTGAGGAACGTCGTCCCGCTGTCGGACTCGATCAGCCCGGCCGCGATCTTGAGCAGCGTGGATTTGCCCGAGCCGTTGCGGCCGACGAGGCACACGCGCTCACCGGCCGAGACCAGCAGATCGACGCCTTCAAGCAGCGGCGTGCCGCCAAAGGTCAGCGCTATGCCGCTGAGTTGGAGCAGCGGCGCGGCCATCAACGCGCCTCGACCATCCGCCGCAGCCGCCGGATGGTCTGATCGAGTTCGGCGAGGAACGCGGAGCGGTCGCGAGGCGAGAAGGCCGGTGGCCCCCCGGTCAACTCCCCGGTTTCGCGCAGGTCAGCCATCAGATTACGCATGGCGAGCGTCATGCCGATCGATGATTCGGTGAATGCGCGGCCATTCGCCGCAATCACCTTGGCGCCGGCTTTAACGCAGCGGCTTGCCAGCGGAATATCGTTGGTGATCACGATTGCGGTGGCATCGGCGCGTTCCGCGATCCAATTGTCCGCGGCATCGAGGCTCGACCCGACCGTCACGCGCTCGACCAGCGGATCCCGCGGCACCTGGATCGGACTGTTGGCGACCACGTAAACGCGCAATCGATGCCGCTCGGCGACCCGATAGACCTCCGGCTTCACTGGGCAAGCATCGGCATCAACGAAAATCCGGATCGAGCACGCTTCATTCATGGCCCTGATTTATGCTGCGCCGCTTCAAAGAAGAAGGGCCACCCTCACGGGCAGCCCTTCCATTGTCGAACCGCGGTCCGGCGAACGAACCGTGACGCGTGGTGTCACGCGGCCTGGACCTCGGTCAAGGCAAGGATCCAGCTCACGGTTGCCGGTGAACGCGGCGATTGACAATGAGACACTGGATCACCTCCTTTCGGTTGGTTGACGACGAATCAGAGGCTAAACGGAAAAAACTAACAATGTAAGACATTGACATCGATTCAGTGCGTGATTCGCCCCTGCGTAGTGATTACCATCCTTTCAGATGGTTTGGTTGTAGGCACCGATCTCCCTATGGGTGCGCAGCACCCCGTCGACCGCCTTGAACATTTCGCGCATGCGTGCTTCTGACACCGGGCTCTCCACCACCACCACGAGTTCCGGCTTGTTGGAGGAGGCGCGGACCAGGCCCCAAGTGCCATCCTGGACAGTAACACGCACGCCGTTGACGGTGACGAGATCGCGAATCGGCTGCCCCGCCACGCTCGCCCCCTTTGCCTGCGCCGCCTCGAAGTGCTGCACCACTTGGTCTACCACGCCATATTTCGTTTCGTCGGCGCAGTGCGGCGACATGGTGGGCGACTGCCAAGTCTTGGGCAGCGCGTCCTTGAGTTCCGACATTGTCTTTCCGGGATTGCGGTCGAGCATGTCGCAGATCGCGATCGCCGAGATGAGGCCGTCGTCATAACCACGGCCGTACGGCTTATTGAAGAAGAAGTGACCGGACTTTTCGAATCCCGCGAGTGCGCCGGCTTCGTGGGTGCGCCGTTTCATGTAGGAATGGCCCGTCTTCCAATAGTCGACCTTGACACCGTTCTGCCGCAGCACCGGATCGGTGACGAAAAGGCCGGTCGATTTGACGTCGACGATGAACGTCGCGCCCGGATGCAACGTCGACATGTCGCGCGCCAGCATCACGCCGACCTTGTCGGCGAAAATCTCATCGCCCTTGTCGTCGACCACGCCGCAGCGGTCACCGTCGCCGTCAAAGCCGAGGCCGACATCGGCATGGTTCGCAAGCACTGCATCCCGCATGGCGTGCAGCATTTCCATATCTTCGGGATTGGGATTGTAACGCGGGAAGGTATGGTCGAGCGTACAGTCGAGCGGAACCACTTCGCAGCCGATCGCTTCCAGCACGCGCGGCGAAAACGCTCCGGCGGTGCCGTTACCGCAGGCGGCCACCACCTTGAGCCGGCGCTTGAGCTTCGGCCGGTTCGTCAGATCCGCAATATAGCGGGCCGGGAAGTTCTCGACGAACAGATAAGAACCACCGCCGCGCAAATCGAACTTTGCCCCGAGCACGATGTCCTTGAGTCGTGTCATTTCGTCCGGACCGAAGGTGAGCGGCCGATTGGCCCCCATCTTCACCCCGGTCCAGCCGTTATCGTTGTGGGAGGCCGTTACCATGGCGACGCATGGCACATCCAGGTCGAACTGGGCGAAATACGCCATCGGGGTGACGGCAAGTCCGATATCATGGACTTTGCATCCCGCCGCCATCAGGCCGGAGATCAGGGCGTATTTGATAGACGCCGAGTAGCTGCGGAAATCATGGCCGGTGACGATTTCCGGCGGCACCTCCATCTGGCGGATGAGCGTGCCGAGCCCCATGCCCAGCGCCTGCACGCCCATCAGGTTGATTTCTCTCTCGAAAAGCCATCGCGCATCGTATTCGCGAAACCCCGTGGCCTTGACCATGGGCTCGGATTCATAAGCATATGTGTTGGGAGACAGGGCGGGCCTTGGGGCAGGGAACATCGGAACCTCGGGGGACGTTGCTGGCGCACTGCACATAGCCCACTTGGCGCCGACCGCAAAGCCTTCGAGGTATCATGGTATCATGCGGCGGCATGGATCAAGCTGTTGCCGAAATGACGTGCGTTACGGCTCGGCTCTCCGCCGCAGATTCATTGCTCCAGTACAAGCTTGCCGGATTGGTACTGCCAGTGCACTTGGCCAAGAAACGACATGCCGAGCAGATTTTCGCCAAGCGCTTCGTCAGGCAACACCATGGCAGTGACATTGCGCACGATGATGTCACCGATCTCGACGCGACCGAGTTGGATCGGGGCCGCCATGATGAAACCATTCGCCGTCGAAATCCTGGCGGTGAATTCTCGCTGGGTCGGATGAATCCCCATGCGCGCCGCGTCGCCTTCGCGCAGCGCAATGGACGACGCTCCAGTGTCGACCATGAAACTGAGACTCCGTCCCTCAACCCTGCCGTCGACCCGGAAATGGCCATTTTTGCCGCGCGAGATTGAAATCGTCCGTGAAATCGGCGTTTCGGGAATGGCCTTCGCGATCACCGCCGCGTTCTGCTGCGGAGGTGCGAGATATCGTGGTACAAACACTGCAGCGGCGAAAACGAGAAGTGCGAGAAGAAAGATTCGCCGCATGGCAAACACACCCAGGCTGATGACAACCGCCATCACGGCATGCCGGCTCTCATTGTCGCGCTAACAAGTGCCGATCGAGCCGATGGTTTCCGCCTCGATGCCCAACGCGAGGTTGCCAAGGTCGCTAAGGTTTTATGAAACGCCAGTCGCGCGATACGGCCCATTACTGCCCCCGCGGCTTGGCGCGCCGCGTCGGCGGCGCCGAGGTCGGGTCGTCGGGCCAGGGATGGCGCGGATAGCGACCGCGCATTTCGGATTTTACAGCGGCGTAGCTGCCGCGCCAGAAATTCGGCAGATCACGGGTCACCTGCACCGGGCGATGGGCGGGCGACAGCAATTCGATCACCAGCGGCACGCGGCCCCTCGCAATTGCAGGATGGCGATTGAGCCCGAACAACTCCTGCACGCGGATTGCGAGCTTTGGACCTTCCTCCGCTTCATAGTCGATCGGGACCCGCGATCCGGACGGCGCGTCGAAATGGGTTGGCGCCTCAGCTTCCAAACGTCGACGCAGATTGTAGGGCAATAAATTGTGGAGGGCAGACTCGAAATCCGACGCAGTGAGCGCGCCGAGAGCCGTCTTGTCGGTCAATAGCGGCGTGAGCCAAGCCTCTGCCGTCGCGGCGAGCCCTGCGTCGGACATGTCCGGCCATTCCGCGCCCTCGGCACGGCGCAGGAACAGGCCCCGATTGCGCCATTGCCGCAGCGCCTTCGTCCACGGCAATCGGTCGAGCCCGGCCTTGACGATTGCGGCGACGAGCAACTTTGCGGTCACATCATTCGGTTTAACAGGAAGCAGTTGCTCGCTAATCATGATCGCCCCGATCCGGCGCGACCTGCGAGCCCGCAACGTCAGCGTTTTCGGATCGCAGGTAACCTCCTCGGTGGCTTCAATCCGGTCCGCGAAGCGTGTTTCGATATCGGCTAGGTCGAGCGCTGTTGCTAGCGTGATTCGGCTCTGCGCAGCGCTGCCGATCAGTTCGGCGACTGCCAAGAACGCTTCCCGCGCCAGCGACGATGCCGGATCGACATAGGCGCCACGGCCGTTGGCCAGGAGGAACGCCCCTGCGGCCGTGCCGCGGTTCTTCGCGATGCGTTCCGGATAGGCGAGTGCCAGGATGGCGCCGAGCGGCGGCTCTTCACCTCGCCCCGCTTGCGGGGAGAGGTCGCCCCCTCCCTTCCCTCCCCCGTTTGCGGGGGAGGGAAGGGAGGGGGCGGGTGAGGGGGCCTCTCCGCGAGTCCGAGTCCGTGGAAAGGCCCCCTCACCCCGACCCTCTTCTCGCAACCGGGGAGAGGGAGGCCCCGCCATCTCGGCCCACCGCTGTGCCATGCGTCGGGCTTCCCCGGCCCGCGCGGAGCGGTCCCGACGTAGCGCATCGATGCGGTGCCGCAGATCGACGTCGTTGCCGCCGAGGCCGCGTTCCGTCAGGACGGCAGCGATCTCCGCCGCTACGCCACCCGCGCCCTCCCGGCTCGCGTCCACCACCATGCGGGCGAGGCGAGGCGGGAGCGGCAGCCGATTGAGGAGCTTACCTTCCGGAGTGATGCGGCCGGACCCATCGATGGCACCGAGGTCGGTGAGGAGCATGCGGGCTTCATTGAGCGATGGCGCCGGCGGCGGGTCGAGAAACACCAGCTTGGTCGGATCCGCAACGCCCCACTGCGCGAGGTCAAGCACCAGCGACGACAAATCGGCGGCGAGGATTTCCGGCTGCGCGTAAGGTTCGAGCGCCGCGGTCTGTGGTTCGTCCCATAACCGATAGCAAACACCCGACGCGACTCGGCCGGCGCGACCACGTCGTTGGTCTGCGGCGGCGCGCGATACCCGCACGGTTTCGAGCCGCGTCAACCCCACGTCGGGCTCGAAGCGCGGCACGCGGGCGAGCCCGGAATCGACCACCACCCTGACGCCCTCGATAGTCAGCGAGGTTTCGGCGATCGAGGTCGCCAGCACGACCTTACGCCGGCCGGATGGCGCTGGCGCAATGGCGCGATCCTGGGTATCGAAATCGAGCGTTCCGTGAAGCGGGAAGACGTCGACCGCCGGATCGGCGCAGCGCTCCCGGACCATTGCCTCGGTGCGGCGAATTTCGGCGGCGCCCGGCAGAAATGCCAGAATCGACCCGGTTTCGGCGCGCAGTGCGCGCAGCACCGCATCGGCAACTTGCGGCTCGATCGGTCTCTGGGGATCGCGGCCGAGATAGCGTGTCTCGACCTCGAACGCCCGGCCTTCGCTCGCGATCACCGGCGCATCGCCCAGCGCGTTGGCAATGCGCGCGCCGTCGATCGTGGCCGACATCACCACCAATCGCAAATCCTCGCGCAGGCCCTGCTGGGCATCACGTGCGAGCGCAAGACCGAGATCGGCGTCGAGAGAGCGCTCATGGAATTCGTCGAACAACACGGCACCGATGCCGTCCAGCGACGGATCGTCGAGAATAAGACCCGTGAAAACGCCCTCCGTGATGACCTCGATGCGGGTCCGCTTCGATACCTTGGTGCCGAACCGGACCCGGTAGCCGACCGTGTCGCCGACCCTCTCGCCAAGGGTTTTCGCCATGCGCGCCGCGGCGGCGCGCGCGGCCAGCCGCCGCGGCTCCAACACCAGAATTTTTTTGTCGCCCACCCACGGCTCGGCGGCCAACACGAGCGGCACCCTTGTGGTCTTGCCGGCGCCGGGTGGAGCAACCAGCACGGCGGTCGTGCTCCGCGCCAAGGCGGCGATGAGGTCCGGCATGGCTGCATCGATCGGAAGCGGCGCGAATGCGGTCATCAGGGGGTCGTTAATCGTCTTTGCAGCGCGGGCATCGCCCTCGTCCATTTTGCACAGTTCCTTGGGCTATTTCTTTTCCATCTCGCCCCGCTCGCGCCTCGCCGTGCTGCCCGCCGAGTAGCCGTCATTCCGGGGCGCGGGCTCTTGCCCGCGAGCCCGGAATCCATAACCCCAGCCGGGAATGGTGCGGAGAGAATCGGGGTTATGGATTCCGGGTTCGCGCAAGAGCGCGCCCCGGAATGACAGACCAAATTTTGCCCTCATTCTAGCAACACCGAATAGCCGGTTGCCATTCCGCCCACAACACTCCACATTGCCGCCATGCCGGCAAACTCACGTACCCCCCGCAAGGGCGACCACGTTTTTCTGGTCGATGGATCGTCCTACATCTACCGCGCCTTTCACGCCCTGCCGCCGCTGACGCGCAAGTCGGACGGGCTGCAGCTTGGCGCCGTCTACGGCTTCTGCGGCATGCTGCTGAAGCTTTTGCGTGACATGACGCCGGAGCAACGACCGACCCATCTCGCCGTCGTGTTCGACAAATCCGAACGGACCTTCCGCAACGAACTTTATCCGGACTACAAGGCGCACCGGCCGGATGCGCCGGCGGACCTCATTCCGCAGTTCGGCCTGATTCGTGAGGCCGTGCGCGCTTTCGATCTGCCGAGCCTTGAACAATTGGGCTATGAGGCCGACGACCTGATCGCCACCTATGTGCGGGAAGCTTGCGAAGCCGGGGCGCGTGCCACCATCGTGTCTTCCGACAAGGACCTGATGCAACTCGTAAACGACTGCGTGGTGATGTACGACACCATGAAGGAACGGCGCATCGGGCCCGCCGAGGTGATGGAAAAGTTCGGGGTGCCGCCCGACAAGGTGATCGAGGTGCAGTCCCTGATCGGAGACTCGACCGACAACGTGCCGGGGGTTCCCGGCATCGGAGTCAAGACCGCGGCGCAGCTGATCTGCGAGTTCGGCGATCTCGAAACCCTGCTGGCGCGCGCATCCGAGATCAAGCAGCAGAAGCGGCGCGAGGCCTTGATCGCGAATGCCGACAAGGCGCGGCTGTCGAAGACCCTGGTGACGCTCGATACTCACGTGCCGCTGGACGTGCCGCTCGCCGACATCGCGGTCCACGATCCGGATGCGAAGCGCCTTATCGCCTTCCTCAAGGCGATGGAGTTCAACTCCCTGACGCGCCGCGTCGCGGAGTTCTCCGGTGTCGATCCTGCCGAGATCGAGCCCGACGAAAAGTTGAAAGCCGGCGGCTCCGCGGCGCCGCATCGGGCAGCCGCGATAAATCAAGCTGCCGACCAATCGCAGCTTCCGCTCGCCCCGGCGACCGCGCCTTCACGCGCGGCGCCGACCGCCGGACCACCTCCTTCCCGCAAGGGAGGGAACGGGGCGGTGCCTCTCACCCCACAGTCTCTTGCGGCTGCCCGGATCGAGGCTGCGAAATCCGCGAAATTTGACCGCGCTCGTTACGAGGCAGTGCGCACCGTCGAACGGCTCAAGGACTGGGTCGTGCGTGCCCGCGATGCCGGCGTGGTGGCGTTCGACACCGAGACCACGAGCCTCGATCCCATGCAGGCCGACCTGTGTGGTCTGTCCCTTGCGGTTGCGGCAAACGAGGCCTGTTATGTGCCGTTGATCCATCGCCAGGGCGGTGACGGCACCGGGCTGTTCGCCGGCGAAGTCGTCGCCGACCAGCTTCGCGTCGAGGATGCGCTGGCGGAGCTCCGGCCGCTGCTCGAGGACCGCGGCATCCTAAAGATCGGGCAGAATCTAAAGTTCGATTGGCTGGTAATGGCCCGCCATGGCATCGAGATCGCGCCGATCGACGACACCATGCTGATGTCCTACGTGCTGGATGCGGGCCGCAGCTCCCATGGCATGGACCCTCTGGCGGAACGATTTCTCGGGCATCGCACCGTTCACTACGGCGAGGTCGCTGGCATCGGCAAGAGGCATATCGGCTTCGCCAACGTAGAGATCGACAAGGCGACCGAATACGCCGCCGAGGATGCCGATGTGACGCTGCGGCTGT
>Ga0257161_1000170_pt1 | contig 17372 bp, 13 predicted proteins | sample NR01A_FD_185954 | JGI IMG/M metagenome (GOLD analysis project Ga0257161, IMG submission 185954) | Soil microbial communities from H.J. Andrews Experimental Forest, Oregon, United States - NR-01-A | ecosystem: Environmental > Terrestrial > Soil > Temperate forest > Bulk soil | place: USA: Oregon... | reverse complement strand
CCGGTTCGCAGTTGCCCCCGTTGGGAGGAATTGTCAAAAGAATCATTGATGTGGTCGTTGCTTGTTTCGCATTGGTCCCGTTCCTTCCATTGTTCGGACTCGTGGCGGCGATGATCTTTTTTTTCGAAGGCAAGCCCGTGCTTTATCGGCACCCGCGTATTGGGTACGGACGGCGCCCTTTCCTCTGCTTGAAGTTTCGCACGATGGTGACCGACGGAGATGAGATATTGAGTCGGCACCTGCAATCGTCATTGTCGGCCGCCCAGGAATGGGCGGCAACCCGTAAGTTGAAAAATGATCCGCGAGTCACCCCGGTAGGCAGCGTTCTTCGCAAGCTCAGCCTTGATGAACTGCCGCAACTGATCAACGTCCTGCGCGGCGAGATGAGCATCGTCGGTCCCCGCCCAATTGTCCCCGACGAAGTAACGATGTATGGAGTCGATGCTCGTTACTATTTCATGACCCGGCCGGGATTGACCGGCGCCTGGCAGGTTGGCGGTCGCAATGACCAAAGGTACGAGGACCGCGTAGCGCTCGACCGCGCTTATGTCGAGAACTGGTCATTGTGGAAAGACGTAAGTATCATTTTCAAGACCATGCCCGTTGTGCTAAACTCAAAAGGAAGTTATTGAGGCAGCGTCGAACGGCGCGAGCAATTATTGGGGTCGTATGAGGTGGGGGTTCATCATTCAGACGCCAGACTCAGACTAGGCTAGCCGGTCCGTTTAAGGCCGGCGAGATATCGTGATCGTTTCCTGCGTTTCGAGGGAACTTCTGCCGGCTTTCTGCGTTCAAACGTACTAGACCGCGGGGTCGAAGAACACGTCCGACACTTCCTTTCGAAAACGTTGGCAGCCAGGCAGGGCGGGATGACTAATCAGTTTCCGGTTGTGCCCGCGCAATCTCAGCGCGTCCGTGACCGGCCTGATATTCATGGTCTCCTCCTCCTTATCTCTGCGTCTTGGAGGGTCATAGTAGCCTTCGTTCTTGCAAGTCTCGCGGCAGCTTGGCTCTTCACAAAAATCTCGACCCCGCTGTTTACCGCTCAGTCGAGCCTCCTCGTGGATAGCAACAAGGGGCAACTTTCGCGAACACACGATGAAAACAGCAACTTCGGAGTTGAAATCGCCGAGATCGAGACTCAACTTCAGATACTTAAATCCCAAAAAATAGCCTTGCTCGTTGTGGACCGTCTCGGCTTGGACCGAGATCCTGTCTTCATGGGCGAAGTCGCCCCCAACCCGTCAAATTGGCTCAACTCGTTGCTTTGGAGCCTGCTTCCGGCACTAGGGACCGTCCCATCAGAAGGCGGTCCGGATAGACGTCACCGGGCCGCTATGCGCTTCGCCGACGCGATGAACGTGGCGCGTATCGGAGCGTCTTATGTCGTTTTGGTCAGTGTGAGCACCAGCAATCCTTTGAGAGCAGCGGAGATCGCGAACGCCCTTACCGAGGTCTACGTTACGGATCGGATCGAGGCGCGCCTCGAGGCTGCTCAGCGCACCAACCTCGAACAAGAGCGCCAGCGCGAGCTGCGGATGCGCATTCTTTCGTCAGCGACACCTCCATTGTCGCCAAGCGGTCCGCGCCGTCGCGTCATCCTTGGCGTGGCGGCTATCTTCGGCGCCTTTCTCGGGCTCGGAATTGCGTTTCTACGTCGGGCTATGGACGACACGGTGAAGTTGCCCGAACAAGTCACCTCGACAGGCGCCCGTCTGTTGGGGGTGATACCTGCGACTCGGTTTGTTGAAGGCGATTTTAGGCAGGGGGAGAAGACGCCATCGATCTTTCAATATGCCCGTCTCAATCCTCTCAGCCCGTTCGCGCGAAATATGAGGAAAATAAAGAGCGCGGTGCAGATTGCAAACACACGACCCAAACGTGGCTTTTGTCTCGGAATTGTGTCCACGATGCCTGGAGAGGGCAAGTCGACCGTTGCGGGTAATCTCGCAGATCTGGTCGGCGCCTCGGGTCGTCGCACACTGCTCCTCAACGTCGATTTCCACGCCCTCGATTGCAACGACGCGCAGGGCCATGGCACCGCTCCCAATTACACTTTCCTGGACAGCGCCAAGTTGCGCAACTTGCTCGCGCCAAGCGAGGGACAGCAACCGCTGAGTTGCGATTTTTCCGTCGGCGCGGGGGATCTGCTGGGTTCGGAGCAAATGGACCAATTTCTTTCTCAGTGTCGACGGGATTACGAGTACGTGCTCCTCGATTGTCCTCCCGCCGAGCTTCTGCCGGATCCGATGGTCGTGACTCATCGTCTTGACGCGCTGATCGTAGTCGCCGAATGGGGGCGGCTGCCATTCGACGTGTTCGCCACGGGCCTGTCGAGTTTGGGCGCTGGATCGTCCAAAATTCTCGGCGTGGTGCTCAACAAGGTCGGCTCTCGAGCGATAGAAGTAAACCGCTCTTCTGCCTCGCTGATTATCTCTAAGTTCATAGGCCGTCTCAAGTTGCCGATTATCTCTAAGTTCATAGGCCGTCTCAAGTTGCCGATTATCTCTAAGTTCATAGGCCGCCTCAAGTTGTTGTGGTCCGGAGCGGAGTGGAGGTTGGAGAAGGAATGAAACACGCGTCGTTATCCCTCATTGAGGCAAGCCCGCTCAGGCGGATGCTAGTCGCACTCCGCACTGGACTTGGTTTGTTGATCTGCACCTTCCCGGTGAAAGCTGCCGATTATCATCTCGGGTTCGGAGACAAGGTTCGTCTGCGTGTCCATGAATGGCGCGCGGACCGTGGAGATTTCTTTGAGTGGTCGCCGCTAAAAGGCGATTTCATGGTCGGTCCCACTGGGACATTGTCGCTGCCGGTGATTGGAGAAGTCCCCGCAAGCGGAACTACCTCAAAGGAACTTGCCGACCGGATCGCAAGCGCGTTGCAGGAACACGCCGGACTGATTCGCCCTCCGGTCGCGTCGGTGGAAATCGCCGAGTTCCGGCCATTTTTTATCGTCGGCGGTGTGGAAAAACCTGGCCAATATCCGTTCCGGCCCGGAATGATCGTTATTGAAGCCATATCGATGGCCCAGGGCCTGTACCGAGCTCGCGAAGCCGGTCTCTTGAGGATTGAGCGCGATAGTATTTCCGCGCGAGGTGATCTGCGTGTGTTCGGACTGCAACTTTCTGCTTTGAATCTTCGCCGCGCCCGGCTGCAGGCCGAACTTGATCAGAAAGACACAATTCAATTCTCGACTGATGCGCCAGCGGGAATTGAACCCCGCTCTGTGAGCTGGACGTCAATGATACGTGAAGAGAGGCTGATTTTCGAAGCACGACGAGAAAGCTTAAAGAGGCAGCTCGAGACAGGCAACCAGCTCGTCGCCAGTCTCGAGCAGGAGATTCAATCGCTCCGCGAGCGCGCCGAGTTGAGAAAGCGCCAAGTCGATGCGGTCGACCGTGAACTCGGCAGAATCCGTAACCTGCTGGATCGTGGCCTCACCAATACAGGCCGTCAGCTCGAACTGGAGCGGCTGCTTTCCGAGTATCAGAGCAATGAGGTCGAGCTTGGAACGGCGGCGCTGCGGGCGCAGCAGGAGATTGCCAAGGCGAAGCTGGCCATGACCCAGCTTCAGGACCAGCGGCGATCGGAGGTCGTGCAGGATCTCCAGCATACGCAGATCCAAATCGATGAGTACAAAGAAAAATTGCAAACCGCTCAGGGACTTGTTTCCGAGTCGGAATTTTCCGCTACCAAGCTGGAGACGATGATGGGCCCACGCCAACCGATCGAGCCAATGCTCAGCATCATTCGCCACACCCCCGATGGGGAATCGCACGAAATACCGGTCACGCAGATTACGGTCGTTGAGCCGGGCGACGTCATAAAGATTGACTTACCCGCGCCCGGGCAGCCCAGGCTTGGTCCGTCTCCTTTCAAAGCGGGGGAAAGGACGGTAAACGGTTCGTCACGATAGTTGATTTGAGACTATCGATAACGGTTGCCTGCATATTCTCGGTAGCTATGCCCGAGGGCGCTGGCGAGCAACCCGGCGCCACGCGCGAGCGTATAAAGTCGCCCGATCATCGCGCTGCGTCTGGATGGGGTACCTGAGAACGCTGCCGCTGCGATGAGAAGCGCGCCCGCACCGAGACGGGCGGTGCCCTTACCGAAGCTCCGCGCCCGCCCCCGCCAGGACCGTGCGTCGTGGGCGCCAAGCCGGGCTTCGACTGTACCCGTTCTGTACCAGCGACGGGCGAGCCAACCCAGGCTCGCCCGATTCCGCGGGATGCTTTCCCAAACTACGGCATGTTGGGCCCAGGCAATGCGGCCTCCCCGATTGACCAGCGCCTTGAAAAACAAGGTGTCCTCCCCGCCCGTCTCGTTCCAGCGCGGATCGAAGCGCAGGTCGTGCGCGATCTTGGAGGCACGATCGAAAAGTGAATTTCCAGTGTAGCCGTCCTCGGTGAAGCCGTCCGAATTCGGCAACGATTTGCTAAAGAACCCGCCCTCGACCATGTAAGCTGGCGGTATCTTTGCAAAAATCGGTAACACTGGACCGACCACCGCGTCTGCGCCGCTCTCTTTGAGCCGGAAGTGAAGGTTTTCGAGCCAGACGGGGTCTGCCATCTGGTCATCATCAATAAATGCAACGAACCTCGCCCCGGCCGCCGCCGCCGCATCGAGAGCTGAGTTGCGGGCATTGGAGAGACCGCGCTGGGGCTCGTGAATATAGCGCAACGCGAAGGGGCTTGTGGCCCCGTTCCCGGCACAGGCTTCGGACGCGCTTCGCTCAGGATCGTTGTCGACCACGAGAACCGTTACGTTCTCGGGACTCATTGAGACAAGAACCTGTGACGCAAGGCTTCGCAGGGTGAGTGCGAGATCATCGGGACGACGGAAGGTACAAATACATACGGCTATTTGGATCACTGGGCGTGCTCCGTGGTAAATTCGGGAAGCTGCCGTTTGCGCAGGCGGTCCGCCCGCTTAACAATGGCTTCACATCCGAAACGCCTGACGAGGGCCCACATTTCGGGGCGGCGCAGGATTCCTGCAGCTTCAGACCACTTATGATCCTTTGTTGCAGCGACCAAGCGCATAAAGGTGCGGGCACGTTCGAGACCTCGTGCGTAACGGTGGAGCGCCTCTGACAAGTGAGATCCGCGGGGCACGCGCTCCCGCAATCCGGCCCACGCCACAGCCAATCGATCGAGATCGTGGATCGATAGCGAGCGAGAGACCGAATCGGCGCGCACTCGGTATCTGTAGAGCGGTTCACTGAAGACGACGTAGCGTGCGCCTGCCAGCAAGGCCTCGGCACACAGCTGGAAATCCTCGCCGACGCGCAGGTTCTCGTCGTACCGAAGGCCACGTCGGCTGAGAAAGTCGGCTGCGATCATAGGTTTCAAATATCCGAGCGGCGGGCGTGTGCCGAACATGATGTTCGTATCCAGGTATTCAATGGCGTCGACATTAACGGCAAAAGGTGCCGGGCCGATCGGCAGGAAGCACGACAGGATTCGTTCGGTTCCGTCCTCAAAACGTAGCAAGTTGTCGGCAACCAAGTCGGAACTCGTGCACCGCGCGAGGGCGAGCAGGCGCTGTGTGCGTTCCGCCTCAATGGAGTCGTCAGAATCAAGCACCGCGAGCCATTCGCCACGAGCATGGTGCATGGCGAGATTGCGGGCTACGGCGGGTCCGCCAGCCGTCTTGCGACGTACCAGCACGACACGGAAGTCCTCGCGTGCTATCTCTTCGACGATCTGCGCTGTCGCATCGCGCGAACCGTCGTCCACCACGATGACCTCGATCTCCGGGACGGTTTGGGCGAGAGCGGAGCGAATAGCCGTTGTGACGTAGCGTTCCACGTTGTGGGCCGCGACGATGAAAGATACGACGGGTCTCACGTTCTGACTTCTCATTTCCGGCTCGAAGCCATCGCTTTTTCGCTCGTGGCCGAAATGCTCGCGTTCGCCGAACGCGCGGCAACTTGCCATGGTCGGGCATTCAGCCCCAAAAAACGGCGGCCTGTCTCTTTGGCGCACTGGCGTAGGACGTAGCCGAATACGGGCCAGCTATGCCCAATCGCGCGGAGTAGGTCGGGCAAGTTCCGACGCTTGTAAGCGTCGATGAACAGAACCCAATGGTGGCGCTGCCGAGAGCTGATGACATGATGCTCGACTGCCTGCCGAAGATCGGGATCAGTCCTGACGTTCGGATGTGCGAGCAGAAGCTCGTCAGCACTACAAAGCCGCGCAAGATCTGCGGCACCGTGCATGGCGGTGAGCGAACGCTGCCGTACAGTGTAGATGTACCCCGGTTCCGGGATCGCCACGCAGCGTGCGCCTGCTATCAGCACCCTCATCAAGAATTCGTAGTCCTCGGCGAACGACATGCATTCGTTATAGAGCAATCCGTGCTGCGCGAGAAAAGCGGCACGCATCATCGGTTTGAGAAATCCGAGGCCGCGACGTGGCCGCGCGCCATCGGGCATATTTCCGATCACGAACGTGCGCGCATCGATCCGCGCCGGCAGGTCGTTTTCCTCAAACATGCGCCCGAGATCGCAGCCGGTTAACTCGTCTACCACGAGCAGGTTATCGCAAACCACGTCCGCCAGTGATGCTTCAGCCACAGCCAACAGGCGGGCGAGCCGGTCCGGTCTGTAGAGATCATCGGCGTCGAGCAAAGCGATCCAGATTCCGTTAGCTGCGGTAATTCCCGCGTTTCGGGCAACGGAGGGACCACCATGCGCCGACAAGGACACCAGGCGCAGTCGCCGATCACTTGACAAACATTTCTCAACGACCTCCCGGGTTCGGTCCTGAGACGCATCGTCGACAACGATCACCTCAAGATCGCAACCCAATTGCGAAAGTGCCGAGGCAATTGCATTTTCGATATACGCGTCCCCGTTATGAACAGGCACGATTACGCTGACGAGGGACATGGCTGTGTCTCCGCTCGGACCGCTTTTGTCGCTAGCCCCAGTTTGGCCAGGAGGCCAGCGGTGTCCTTCTCATCTACGAAACAGGACCAGGGCACCGCTTCGACCCGGCGTCGTGCGGCTTGGTAGGCTTGGGAATTGAGATGCTCCAGGCAAGCAACGACACCGTCGGCGAGGGGCTCTTGGAAAGTCCAACCAAGCTCGAGTTTCTTCACGAGATCGCCGGTGGCCGTGTCGCTTCTTGCCAGCATGACCGTCCCGTGAAGCCCACCTTCGTAGACGCGGTTGGGGATGAGCCAGTCTGAATTAAACCCCGCATCCGTGTAATCCACCGCCCAGGTAAAATGCACGCCGCCATATATAGCGCCGAGGTCGGTCGGACTGTCGTAGGGGCCGTTGAATGCGAGGTTCGGGCAACGCGCCGATGCGGACGCAAGGTCGGCAGCGGAAATATCGCACGGAGACAAGCGTCCTCTAAGGACGATCCGAATTTTTGGTCCGAGGCGGGCCGCTATCTCAACGAGAATTGAAAGGCTACGGCGACAGCGCAGTACACCCGACCAGCCGATCACCCACGGCAGCGGTGCGGGCGGTCGCACGACATCCCCCCGGTATGTGCCCGGCCCAACCTTGTTTTCAAGCAAGTACCACGGGCCGCGGTACCATTGGACGGCACGAAAGTAAGATGTGTAGAATCGTGGCGAGCTGATAACGAGGAGCGCGGATCTCGCCAGCACCTGACGCTCGACGAACCTGATTGCTCGCCCGAGCAGACCGGGGCTTGTGCATACGCGCTGAATATCAAGGACCTCATACACGAGGGGCACGTGAAGCCGTGCCAGACGACGAACAACAAGCGCGATCAGCGCCTGATCGAGGTTGCGAGCGTAGAGAATGTCGGCGCGGAGTAGCAGGTCGCGTCGCGCCAGGATTTTTGGAATTGCTATGACGAGGTGCGGAATGCGGCGGAGATAGTTGCGATCGGTCGTGACCCCAAGATCGACGTTGGCCCAAATCGGAGGGGAAGCTGGTCCAACATCCGACCGTTTTCGCCGGAAGGTAAATCCGATGACCAGGCAGCCCTCCGCGATCAAGCCCGTGATGCGCTTGATAATCGTCGGCTCGCTAGCGTCGTGGCCGAAAAAGGCAATGGCCGCTGCATACGGCTGGAGGTCGCGAGGCCACACCGGAGGGTTCATTTGGCGCCCGACGAGCGCTGACCGCATACGATTGAGGACGGGAACTGGCATGGGTGGCCTAATTCCGTGAATGCGACGTGCTCCACGTACATCCTCAGAGGCTCGTGTGGGTCCTCGAAGCGACCGAGCCAATCGTCAAGTCCGTGTCCGTTCCAAATGCTCAGATAGATTTTGGCTGCGTGGGTCGGCACGTTCTCGCCTCGACCCGAAATTTCATGCAAGAGCTTTCCGTTGACGAACCAACGAACCCTGTCTGGTGTCCATTCGAAGGCGTAATCCACGAACTCATCTGCGGAGTCGATCCCGTTGGGAACCATTTGCCCGTGTCCGCCCTTACCCGCAACAAACGTATTAACCTGCACCTCCCGGGTGCTGCGACCGAGGACTTCAAAGTCGATCTCGTCGTGAGGCTGTCCGTGTGTCGGTCCTACATAGGTGAAAAACGCGCTGTTGATTCCCGACGCCCGCGCAGCGCGCATCCGAACCTCGAAGGTGCCGTAATCGTAGAAGGCGCGACTCTGAATCTCGGCGCACTGATAAACCGGCTCACCGGACGGCACGCGTCCGAGTGTCAGCACAAGGTGCCCGCTCTCGATCCTCACCTTGGTCTTTGACCACGTGCAACCTTGGTAAGCGCCGTTGCTCCAGCCATTCGATATCTCCCAAGCCGAAGGGCTGAGATGATCGAAGGTCTCGAAGAAGGACGATCCTTGATGTTCCGTCGGATCGCCAACGGAAGCAGGATGCGCCGAAGTACCTGCGGCACAGATCAGGATGTGCACGGAGTACCATGCTGCCGTGCTGATCCGACCAACCATTGGTGTGCAACCCCCGCGAGAATGCAAACAGAACAGGCGTGACAGGAACGCTTTTGATCGTCTAGAGTTCCATCAGTGCAAAGTAAAGAGCGCGGCTTTCGATTCGACGGGCCTCATGTCATTCGAACAACACTCGCTCGGTTTCGACCGGCGGACGAGCGACGCTCCCTCAATGGGCGAGAACGCGCTGTGGGTGCTATTCCTTTTCTCCGCGACCGGTGGTTTCAATGTCGTACTGACCGACCAACTGGAAAAAGCGGCGTGGCTCGCAGCCGATATAACGGCCGTCGCGACCGCACTTGGCGCAGTCGGGCTCTACATAGCAAAAGCAAAACGACTTTGGCTGCTTTTCTCGTGGCCATTCCTGGCGCTCATTTCGGCAATCTGGTCGCTCGCACCGGGTCTTACGGCGTACCACGCGACGCAACTTTTCATGACTATGCTGGTCGGACTTGTCATGCACGAGCGGCTAGGCCTCTATCGCGTCGTCGTCCTATTGTTTATTGCTCTCGCAATTGGTGTCCTGACCTCCGTAGCGGTAGTAACACTCGGGCCGTCTTTCGCCCTCTCGGCGAAAGGTGAATGGACCGGCATTTTCCAGCACAAAAATGTTCTGGGGCTCAGCGCCACCATGCTGACCTATACCGGCCTCGTGCTGGCAAAAAGATATTGGTTGCTGGTTCTCCCTATTTTGGTGCTCGGGGCGACGGCACTCATTCAGGCTCGCTCTGCGACCTCGCTTGTCGCCCTATGCGTGGCGGTCGCAGTCCTTCCAGCCGCACTGATACTGCGGCTGCGCTTCTATTCTTTCGCTGCCGCAGGCTCTTTTTTGGTTGCAGCCGCTGCCCTGGCAGCGGCGCTGGTCGGCGGCACCAGCTTTGTTGGAGATCTACTAGGTGCGCTGGAACGTGACGACACGCTGACCGGTCGCTCGGACCTCTGGGATTTCGGTTGGGAGGCTTTCCTCGCCCATCCCATCCTGGGTCTGGGCTATAAGGCTTATTGGATCTCCGATGAGACGAGTGCCGCCTATTTGCGGTACTTTGTGCGTCAGGACCTCTGGTACTTTCATAACAATTTGCTCGAGGTGGCCGTGGCGACCGGGCTCGTCGGAGTAGCGATCTTCATTGCCGGACTCGTCCAAGTCATTGTGCTCGTAATAAGGGCCAATTGGCGAACGCCAAGCATTCCCGCCACATGGTCTCTTATGTTCCTCGCGCACGTGCTGATCTTATGTGCAGTGGAAAACCCTTTATTCTACAACCACAGCCTGACGCAGATTCTGTTCGTCGCGATTGCCGCAGCAGCTATTAAAGTGCCGGACGAAGCGGAAAGACAGCCGGCGCATCCATTCCCTTCGATGACATCCGCAGCTGCTTTCGGCGCCATCGCCCGGGCGTCGCATGAGCTGCGTCAATCGTCAACGCTGACAGCCTCCATTCATCCCGAAGACGCGGCGCGCCTTAAGTCCGCCGGAGCGGGAGGCGCACGCCCCTGAGAATTCAGACTCGAACGTAAATCAGATTTTCGCCCGAAACAAAAATCTCGAAATCAAATTGGCCCATTGCGACCTGGAAAGCGCGCTCGTTCGCTCTCCGGGCAACAGCCAGTCATGTGGTTCTATGGCGACCATGTAAACCTCATTGAGCCAATCCGTGTTCTCGGCGAACAGATCAGTTTCAAACCCTTCAATGTCTATCTTCGCTATGAAGGGGGTTCCATTTCTCACTGTGGCGAACGCGTTGGCCATGGTAATAACCGGTAGCCCGCTTCCGTCACGTTTGGTCCGAGTCGACCAACCTTGTCCGTGATCCTCTATTTTCACAAGGCCGTCGCGACAGCCGATCGCCGCCGGAACGATAAACATGTCCTGATGCCCTTCAAGGTTGAGTCTAAGTACGCGCAGGTTCTCTGGGTCGGGCTCGACGGCCACGATGGCCGTCCCGGGAAATTTCTTTCGAAAAAATAGGGGAGGCTGCCCCGATATTGGCGCCTGCATCGACAACGACAGGTTTTCGCCCCGAACTCACAATTTCGGCGTACCGCGCCGCCACCCTGGCATGAATTGCTTCCCTCAACTCGTATTCGCTGTATAAGAAAACCTGCCTGACGGTAGCAACGCCTCAAATGAACGCGGCTAACGCCTGGTATGTGGATGGCCGCCGTATACGCGCCCGTAATGCGGGGTAGATGGCGGAGTAAGAACCGTGGGCCGAAAACGGCCACATCACGCGCATTCGTTGCAAAGGCCGAAGCGGCAATCGCTGATAAGAAGAGCGAGAACAAGGACGCGGCTTAAATTCTAAGATTTCGCCATAAGAATCTGGTCCTGAGGTTTGATTCATAAACCTTATTTTAAAGTAAGATTTGCTTGAACCTAATCTCAAGTTGACCCTTCCCGCGTTAAATCTTATCGTTACTTTAAGACGTTAAATAGCGTCCCGAGGCTTCAAAACCTCCCTATATCCAGTTGGCATCGGCTGAAAGCGATGCCGTCTGTCCGTGCCCTATGGGCCGGAGGGCGGCGCTGCATGTACAAGCTTTGCGGCTAAAGACCGCCGCGCCGTGATATAGCGGTTTTGACCTCCGGCTCACCAGCATCGGAGGCACAGGATTATGAAAACACGGAATTTTTGCGCCCAAAGCGGCACACGATTACCTGCTAAAGCAGGTTAAATATGCCTGTAAAAGTATCGGTAATCGTATGCACCTATAATCGGGCATCAATTATAACGGCGTGTTTGGATTCTATAGCTGACGCTATTGCCGCGGCTTTACCTGTTAATGCTGAGATTATCGTGGTTGATAACGCTTCTACAGACGGTACAGCGGCAATTGTTCAAGCGTGGGCGAATAAATCTGCTCTACTGGTACAGTTGGTGTCAGAAATTCGCAAAGGAGTAGCAAATGCCCGTAACAGCGGAATAAAGGCATCGCATGGCGATTTGCTTGTTTTCACAGATGACGATTGCCGTCTCAGTAAAGCTTATGTAGCCGATCTTCTACGCTATGATGCAGCTGACAAAAGCCCTGTTCTGCGTGGGGGCCGTGTAGAGCTTGGCGATCCTACAGATTTGCCATTAACGGTGAAAACGGTTGATAATATTGAGAGATTCAAGCGTTCAGAAAGAACCGCTGCAAGATACAATATCGGCAACTGTATTCTTGGCTGTAATATAGCCATGCGGCGTTCCATTGTTGAATGTTTAGGGCCATTTGATTGGCGTTTCAGCACAAAGGCCGTTCCAGCTGGTGAAGATGTAGATTACGTCCAAAGGGCTTATCTGGCTGGGCTAACAGTTGAATATGTGCCTGACATGGCTGTATTTCATTATCACGGCAGAAAAGATAAGGCCCAAGGCTATGCCCTGTTTAAAAAATACATGTTTGGCGTTGGCGCCATGTATGTCAAATATGCTTTCAGCGATATTGATTTACTAAAGCCATTTTGGTGGGACATCAAAAATTCATTTAAGGAAATTAAGGTGCGTAGAAACTTATGTTTTCCAGCTTTTGGATTTTGGCATCTTCATAAGATATTTTATTGTGTATCTGGAGCATTTAGATTCATTTTGCAGAACTTGTTTTGTTTCTTAAAAATTTAGAATTAAAATTACGTTTAGGTTTATCGCCAACGCCTACTTCTCTCTGCTCGAAACGCGTCCGATGCGAGCGCGGGCCAAGCGGCAATTGATCCCTCTGGCCAGCGGCGCAACTGGCCGTGGCCGCAATTTGCACTCGCGGTGACCAAGCAGACGGTGCATCCGCATTTACCAGGTTGCAACCCGTCGGCCTGGGTTCAACAGACCTCGAATTCCACTGATTCGTCCGTCAATGACGGCGCGCGATTCGGCCATGCTTATTCCGATACGGGGAAGTGCGAACGGTGAATTTCTATGCTGTGGCCAAATCTGGCCACCGCGACTGGTTACGGCACTCCTGAATCCCTCGTTGGCCGCCAGCGTTGCCTCGCGCGGGCCACAGGAGTTTTCGTCTCCGTAAGGATATGCGAGATCTATGACCGGCTTTTGCACCAAAGTTTCTAGGAAGCGGCGATTCTCAGCGATTTCCACGCGGGCGTCGTCGAGCTCCAAGGTAGACAAGGCTGCATGGCTTGACGTGTGGCCGCCAATAGTTGCAAGCGGGTGACGCGAAAGCGCCCTGAGCTCGCATTCATTCAGATAATAGCGCTCGTTCAATTCTCGGAGCGAAAGGCCGGCTGCCGCAAAGGTCGGCTCGAGTGCGAATTGACGACGATAGTCCTGTCGAATCCAAGAGGTGATTGCCCGGTAAGCTTTGATTTTGTGCTTGAGATCTGAACAGGTAAACCGTGTTCCCATTGCATCGATGTCGATCACGTCATTTCTGAGCAGCAACTCCCGCAATCCGAGCCACCATGCATATAGGTCCCGTGTAACAGCTTTGGTTGGAATATAAAGAACGAAGGGGGCTCCGTGCTGTTCCAAAACAGGTAAAGCATCTATCAGAAAGTCGCGATACCCATCATCGAACGTGAGACAGACAAAGCGTTCAGGCGGCTTAGCCTGCCAGCGGAGGACATCACTCAGAGAAACGAAAGTCCAACATTGAGCTCTCAACCAAGTGAGCAATTCCTCAAAAAAGCGTGGAGATATTCCGCCCGTCAACGCTGCGGGTACCTTATCCTGCACCTCATGAAACATGAGTAACGATCCGCAACCCGCGTAATGGCTGCGAACGATCTTCGTAAGCCCGGAGATATGGGCGAAACCATAGATACTGCGCTTCGCAACAAGCCGGAACAATCCGTCGACAGCATGCGGATTATCCTGCTCCAACCTGTTTTGTGCTACCAACATCTTAATCGAGGCCAGATCTACATACCAAACAGTCCTAATTCCGTGTAGGCGAGATCTCCGAGTCGAGGCCGCGTGGGCCCCCGGAAGAATTTAGGCAACCAGCCTTCGCGATAGACACCAATGAGATCCCGTATTCGACCATTCGAGTCCATCATGACGAACAACCTTCCACGACGAGCTAAAAAGCGTCCAATTGGCTTGGCAAAAAGGACGAACTCGTCGATGCTCCTACAATATATGAGCTGGACATACGGGACAAAGCCTCCAAGCAAGCGAGGACGGAATACAAAAGGGTGTGCACGATCTGGTGTCACGCACCACAAGCTTATGCATCCGCCTTTAGCGTGTGTTTGCAAGAGATCATATTCGAACTCTTCGAAATGAGAATTAGGACGCACTCCAGTCGAGACGATCTCCACTTGTTCGTTGCGCGAAAAAGTAAAAGGTATGGCCAGGGCGCAGAATTGACCTGTGCAATAGTGGGAAAATCCCTGCATTTGAATGAGCGGTAGCGTGTGAGGCGCAGGGCTAATATTCACATAGGTCAGAGTATTCTTCTTCAGAATTCTTGTGATAAATGAATACGCAAGGCATCTATATGCGGGAGCTACGCACCAGCTCGACAGGTTGCATCTGATCGTGCGCACGTTTCCTGTTCTAACGATTGACGAAATCATCAGGATCGCGCCAACCGCCGCACCCTCCTCATTCTCCATAAAATAGCCATATTGCGGCAATCCAGCGGGCGCCTGATGCTTCGCGAGCTTTTCAAAAACCTCCAACCATACAGTTCTCTTGCTCCGAGGAAATTCCGTAGCGAGTAGCAGCGCTACCGCGTCTTTATTCGATTCGGTAATTTCACGGATATGAACCTGGGACGGCGCTATCGGGAGTGAAACCGGCCTCGTCCTTGATTGATTTACTTTAGGCTGAGGGAACACCCGCGCCCTAGGGAAGGAACGCAACGCCCGCCTGATGTAGGCGATCGGCGCCAACAGCCGCGCGTTCGGCACCGTCGGTTGGAGCAGAACGCAGTGTATAGAAGCCGCTGCTGCCGTGGGATTAGCATTGGCGCGGCGAGCTATCGATCGATCGCTTTGATCATCAAGATCGGCCTCGATAAAGCCTTCCTCCTCGACACCGTCCGGTGACCGGATCCTAGCCAGCACGGCAACATCCGGGGCCGCAGCTTGTACTACTGACGTTAAGGAAGGAGACCCTGTACTCATCAACCACACCCACGAACGTCTCGTTACCCTCGGGTTCGCCACCGGTCAAATTCTCCAACCAGGCAGTCCCGCATTCATCTTCGAGCAAGGGCTCAGCCGGATGATTGATCGCGAGGCCACCGAGCAAGAGAACAAACGGCCCCTGACATTCGCCTCGCCGCGGCAGACCGCAATCATCGAAGACGTCGATTTGCGCGTCCGCGAGGTATCGCGCGCGCGTCGTTCGTCCACGGCGATCGGATCAGCCACAAACAAAATCTGCACATCAGAGGACCGACGGACGCCGCCAAGAGCTGGATCGCCTGCGCGCTCCGCCACAAGGCGTGCCATGACAATCGTTCCCTGCACCAAGTGAAAAAAGCACTGAGCTTGTAGGCGCGGAGTCGGTAGGAAACCGCCCCGGACACGACCACGCGGGTGAAAACGTCGGCCTGGGGATCGAATTCCAAAGGGATCGAATTCCAAAAGGCTCCCGCGGCCGCGGACCTTTTCCCTCCGCGCATGCCCATGAGGCAACAGCGAACGAGTGCCGTGCAGGTCCGCCTCTCGGACGGAGACACACGCGACTGGACAAGTTTCCTCCCCCACCTATTGTACCGCCCCCGCGGTCGATTAGGTTCGTGTTCCGTCAACTATCAATGCGCGGAACTGGAACGGGTTCCCTCGAAGTCAAGGTATCCTTATTTCCGCGCAAGTCAAAGCAACTGCCACGACGTGCCGCCGGCCTTAAGCGACCTGCTAAAGTGTGGATGATGAATCCGGCGCCCCAGCTCATATGCATGACAATTGTCGCAAGACCCGAAGCAGCTGCACAGATATCGCGCAACCGAACCGCGATCCAAAAGCCTATCAGGCTACAGCCCGCTGCGTAGAGCAACGGAACAAATAGAAAACTCGGGCGTCCGAATGCCAGCAGGATCGCCGCCAAATTGATGACAAGAATAGCGGGAGGCAAAAGCTGACGGAGCGCCGGGCGTAAGTTGTGAGTCAGGACGGTGCGGGCACGGCCGCAGCCGTGATTATAGTACTGCCGGGCCAAGCCGCGGACTGTCTCGCGAGGGAAGTACAAGACCGGGACCGCGCTCATCCAGATCTTACCGTTCGCTATCCGCGAACGATGATCGTACTCGACGTCTTCATTGTGGGTAAAATTTTCGTCGTATCCACCGAGCTCCTGAAAAAACCGCCGATCGAACAACGCATGGTGACCGTGCGTTACGAAACCGGATTGCGCCAGGGACCGGTGACGCGAACCGCCGTTGCCAATCCAGCTATTCTGCGCCGCAGCGACAGCCCGCTGGAAGCACGAGTGGCCTTTTGCCATCATCGGGACAACGACAGAGGTCGCCTGGGATTCCTTCAGATCCTGTACGCAAGTGGCCACGAAACCGCGAGGGTATTCGGCATGGGCGTCGGCTCGCATGATCAAGGTGGAATGTGGTGACGCGGAACTGGCGCCCAGGTTCACGGCTGCCGACTGAATGCGTTGGGGATTCTGCAAGGTCCGGATCATCGGGTGGCGGGCCGCCATTTCCGAGACGATTTGCAGGGTCGAATCTTTGCTACCACCATCGATCACTATGATTTCGCTTCGTGACGGATCGATTTGTTCGAGGAGTGACTGGAGGCAGGAAGCGATATACCGCTCTTCATTCAATACCGGGATGACTATAGTCAGGAAAATGTCTTCGGCTCCGGATGGCCGCGATCGCTGCGGGGGGCCGCGAAACCTGTCCTGGAGCTTTTGCTGGCCAGGTCGTCCGTAGAAGAATCCGTCCAACGCTCCACGTAATTGCATGAAAACATATCTCCTGGCCCTCCCATCTATTGCGAACAGGGCGGAAGCGTAAAAGAGAACTCCCCCCCCGATATAGAGAACAATCCGCAAGCTTCGGGACGTCTCCGGTATGGCCAACTCCATTCCCCACAGCGCCAGGATCATAAAGAGCGTGGCGGCTGCAGCCGGTCCGATCGAACGAAAGAATTCCATGACCGGCATGCCGGTTCCACGAACGACAACGGCGACCGATACCGGCGCGATCACTGCAGCTTTGGCTGACCACACAATCGTAGCCGTAACCAGATCACTGTGGGCGGTCGCGAGACTTGCACTCAATGCAAGGACTGTATCCAGAGCGGCTATACCCAGAAGGGCAGTTTGTCGCCCAGTCGTGCGCAACAGCGGTCCAGCCAGCGTGGCGCAGGTCGTGAGCATAGTCGCGAATGCAATAACTTGGACGACTGGCACCGCAGGGAGCCATTTCGTATCGAACGCCAGGGGAACGAGATCGGGAGCAACGCAGGCAATACCGGCGAGCACCGGGAAGGCCGCGGCGGCATAGATCGCCGTCGTTTGGGCAAAGGCTGATCCGAGCAAATCACCGCGCCGATTTACC
>Ga0257161_1000169_pt1 | contig 17410 bp, 17 predicted proteins | sample NR01A_FD_185954 | JGI IMG/M metagenome (GOLD analysis project Ga0257161, IMG submission 185954) | Soil microbial communities from H.J. Andrews Experimental Forest, Oregon, United States - NR-01-A | ecosystem: Environmental > Terrestrial > Soil > Temperate forest > Bulk soil | place: USA: Oregon... | reverse complement strand
AGGGAATGCTCGCTCAAATAGCATCGCCCCCTCAGCGACAGCCACCATGAATCCGCCAGTCATCACCGCGCGTGATGCTATTGTCTGCGCGCACGAAGACCGACACCTGAGTCCGACAGGCTGCTAGAGGCCCCCCGTTGCTCGGAGTCAATGCCGCTCACGCGGCGTAACGCCTGATCGTTTCTTCAGCTGCTATCAATGCCTTTTTCGCGGCGGCCAATGCCTCGATGGCGGCGACGGCCTCGCGAACCTTGGGATAAGGCCCCGGCGGCGGGAGATTGTCGCAGGCAGCGGGTGCCACTTCACTGAAGCGATAGCTCGTTGCGACCTCGGCGATTCTCCCACCGTTGACCCCGAACCACGCGGCGATGTCATGCTGACGATCACCGCGAAGCAACATTCCCTTAATGAGCGCGGCGTCGGCCGCGCTCAACGTGATTCCACTCGGTTCTGCACGACGGCGCATGATCGACCTCACGCCGCCTTTGCGATGGAACGCTGCTCACCTTCGGTGAGTTCCATCCCGAGCTTGCTTTTGATGTAGGCCTTCGTCGCAGCACGAGCCTGCCGGTTAGAAACGACGGAATTGGCGACGATGCACACGTCCTGCCAATCAGGATTGGTCTTGGACCAGTCGATTAATTCAAGACCTCCGATCCTCTCCTTCCAGTTCTCAGACTTCATCAGGTCGCTTCCCAGCCCACCAAGAGCGCGAAGCACAGTCGAGTGCGCCGAGATGCTTTCCGCACGCAGCTCGGTCGCCATCTTGTGGCCCTTCAGCACCTTGCCCCAATCAGGCATGTGTCCGGCAACGCTCGTCCAGTAGTCAACCAGTCGTATCGTATTGCCTTCGACGTCGTCTTCCTCCTGCTCCTTCAGCAGATCGCTGTTGGCGTCGTACAGAGCGGCGAGCGTGAAAATCTTCGTGGACTTCGCCTTGAGCGATGCATCCACCTTTTCCGTAAGCTCCTTGAACACTGGCACCTTATCGAGCGCAAACATCGTTGCGATAGATACAGGATCGCGCTTGTCAAACAGCACGTCGAGCGACTTCGATGTCTTAACGACGTGGCGGTTCAGGTCAGTGAACATCTGCTGCACGCGAGCAATGCTTTCCCATGGGAATAGCAAAACGGAAATCGTATGGCTGCCAAGCTCGGGATTCTTCTTTACCGCCTCGACGATACCGGCACAGCGATGTTGGCCGTCATTGATGGTCAACTCGTCGCCCAGCCTGAGTTTTAGGGTCCCGATGTTGTCAGCGCCGTCTGGCTGGGGGCTTGGAACGAACACCGGCTCGGACTTGAATGACGCTGTGATTGACGCGAATAGATAGTCGTCTTCGTTTTCGACAATGTAGGCGGTCAGCGCCGGTACGCGGCTTTTGTTCAAAGCCCTCTGCTCGCGCTGCTCTGGGCTAAGGTCGGTCCATTGCCGCTCCTCCGGATCGAACCTGAACATATTCAGGATGGCTTCGAGGGGCATCAGGCAGGAATAGTAGGTCCTGCTTCCCATTTTGCCCCGAATGGCTGGAACATGAACAAACATATAGTTCTTCCTTTTCTCAGCTCTCTTGCCCCGGCAGAGCGACGACGCTCAAGGGGGTGTGTGCGAGCTGTATCGGCATACATTGTACAGCTCTATGAAAAAATCAAGAGAGCTGTGCGTAAAAATGCTACGAGCTGCATATAATTGCCGCCCTGAAGTTAATTTGGCCCCGTAGATGGGCCAGCAATCGATCCCCGTCGCGGCCGACTCGCGCTTCTTTCCCTCCCTGGCAGGGTGGGGGGAAAGGTGGGGCGGCGCCAAATGCGCATCACCGCGTAAGCCGGCGCAGGAACATGATGGTTGGCCGCAGGATCAGAAGGTCGGCCACCAGTGCGGAAATCATCGCGAAGGCGCTGAGCCAGCCGAACAGGCGCAGCGACGGCAGATCGGACAACACCGTCGCGATTAACCCGCAGGCGAGCACAATCGAGGTGAGGATCAAGGCCGGCCCGACCAGGATGGTGGCCCGCTCAACCGCCCCGCCCGGATCCTCTCCCGGCCTTTCCTCCAACCGGAGCCGGTTGAGGAAGTGGATGGTAGCGCTGAGAGCGAGGCCGAACGACACTGTCAGCGCCACGATGCTGGCAAACTGCAGGCCGTCACCCAGCGCCCACAGCGCGTCTCCCGACATCAGGACCGGAAAAATCCCCGGCGGGATGACGGCCAGCGCCACGATCCATGACCGGAAGGCAAGGCCGATGAATGCCGCAACGAAGACGATTTCGACCGTGAGGCCGAGGTTGAGCTTGTTGATCATGTCGGCGCTGTTGCGCGCCGCGATCGCCGACAGGCCGGTCACGGAGATGCGGTAGCCGGGATACTTCGCCCGTACCGCACCGAGCGATTTGTCGAGGCTCTCGACCACGGGGAGCAACTGGCTTGCGTCCTTGTCGGGAATCCGGCCGGACACCACCACAGCGTCCTCCTCCGCGGACAAGAAGCGGCGCACCAGATAGGGCGGCAGGATATCGATATATTGCCTGAGGGTCGACACATCGGATTTGCCGGCTTTTTCGGCAAGCCAGCGGCGCAGCGTCTCGATCGACCACACATTGCCGACGCCGGCCTGCCTCTCCAAAATAGCGTGCACGTCCGCCATGCAGGACAGCGTCGCCTGATCATAGAGTGAGGCTCCGGGCGGAAATTCGATCAGAATGTCGAGCGGATTGGCGCCGGTGAGTTTGGCGTCGAGGCGGCCGCTCGCCTGCACCGCCTGCTCCTTGTCGGGCACGAGGTCGGCGAGGCGGTAACGCGGCTGCAGATTGACATAAATCAAGCCGAGCGTCGTGATCAGCGCCACCGCGATGAGGGTGTAAAGCCCGGGGCGGCTCACCATGCGGTGGGCGATCCAGCCGCAGAACGAGCGCAGCATGTCGACGGCCGAGTCTGCCCCTTTAATGCGGGCGGAGAAGCTCCTTTCGCCGTGTACAAGCAAGACGCCGAGCAACGGCACGAGCGTGAGCACGGCAGCCAGCGCCACCACGGTCGCGATGATGCCGGCCTCGCCGAAGGTGCGGATCAATTCCGAATTGGCGAACAGCAACGAGAAAAACGAGAGGCCCGCGGTGGCGTGGGTGAGCACGCACGCCGGTCCTGCAATCAGGATGGCGTCGCGGAAGGCCTGATATTTGCTCTGGCCCGCTATCAATCGGTCGCGGGCGAGATACGTGAGCTGCATGCTGTCGGAAAAGCTGATCACCATGATCAGCGGCGTCATCACGTTGAGGAAAATGTTGAGGCGGAAGTCGAGCCAGCCCAGCACGCCTAGCGCCAGCAGGATGGCGGTCAGCGGCGGGGCTGCCGCAATCACCATGAACGATACCCGGCGGAAGAACGCGATGGCGATGAGGCACCCGGCCACGAACCCGAGGGCATTGTAGACCACCCGGTCCCGTTCCATGGCGTTGCGGATGTCGAGCTGCATCACCGGCACGCCGGACAATTCGCCTTTGAGGCCGGTGCCCGCGATGTTCTCCGCGACGGTTTTGCGGATTTCGGTGACGACGTTGGACAGACCGTTGCCGGTGGCGGCGGCGGGATCGAGCGCGAGCACGATCAAGGCAAGCTCGCCGTCCTCGGAGACGAGCTTGCCGCGTATGATTTCGTTCGAGAGCACTTTCTGGACCAGCGCGTCGTAGGCCTTGCCATCGGGTAGCGGATCCGGAAACAGCGACTCCGGCAGGTGGCCGCCCTCGGGAGGCTGACGCGCCGAGAACAGCGAGACAACGCCCCTGGTGCCTTCGATGAGCTGCAATTCCGTCACGAGATCGCGCAGTTTTTCGAGCGATTCCCGCTCCATGAGGCTCTTGCCCTCGACCACCACCAGCACGTCGTATTCGCTCGACGGAAAGCGCTTGGTCACCTCCTCGTATTGCTTGAACTCGGGGCTGTCGGAGCGAAACAGCTGGCTCAGCGAGTCGTCGGCCTCAATGCGCATCACTCCGATCGCGGCAAGGGCCGCCATGAGGACGAATACGATCACGCCCGCAATAGGAAAACGCAACGGCACGAGCCCGAATCGCTCGATGCCGAGCGCGAGCCGAAACGGTCGTTTCTGCACCGGCGCGGGCACGCCGGCCGCATTCGCCGTGGCGTGATCGGGCTCATCGTGTCGCATCTCTGCCTCCGCAATCAACGGCTTATGCCGCCGGTGTCCGAACCGGCTTGTAAGGGAGGAAGCGTAGGGTGGGCGAAGTCGCCTGCTTCCACTGAGGACATCGCTCACTGAGCGCGCGCGACTTTGCCCACGCGGTCAAGCGGTGAAGTCGGACAGCGTGGGCAAAGGCGCACAACGGTCCGTGCCAACAACCCGGCTCTGGGCGATGCGCCTTTGCCCACCCTACAGGTGATCGCAATCGATCGAAATCCGCCCTACCCACGATAAACAGGCTCCGGCTGGGAGAAGAAGCTCAGCAGGATATGTAGGCAGAGTTCATAGTTCTTGCCCTGGAAACTCGCATGGGAGATGCCCGGCATGACGGCGAACTGCTTATCCGGATTGGGCAGCAGCTTGAAGAACTCGACGAGGTCGTCGACGCTCGCGATGCCATCCCATTGGCCGCGCATGATGATGGTGGCGGACTTGATCTTGGTCGGGTCAACCACCGGCAGGTTTGCGCACATGTCGACATAGGTGCCGGTCGGAACCGAGTCGTCGAGCGCCAGGATGGCGTCCGCGAAGGCATCCACCACTTTTTCGTCGGCCGAGCCCGGATGGTCGCGATTGAAGATCGAATGCACGAACGCGCGGTCGATGGGACGGCGGTTCTTTGCGCGGAATTCCGGCAGCCGCTTCGAACGCTCACCGAGCGTGGGGCTCCCCTTTCCGGTCCACACCATGGCGTCCAGGGCGAGCCGGGACACCATTGCGGGGTGGTTCTGGGCAAACAGCGCGGCGCGCAGCGCGCCCGACGAAATCCCGTAGACCATGAGCGGCTTCGGCCCGCGCAGCTTCTGTATGTAGGCGGCGGCTGCGAAGCAATCTTCGGCCCCGAACGCAATCGGGGCATTGTTGTCCCGGGTTTTGGTGGAACGACCGTAGCCTTCCATGTCGACCGACCACGTGTCGTAGCCATGCTGCGCGAAGAACTCCATCGCGGAAGAATCCGGCCGCCACGGCACGTTGAGATCGAAGGTCGGCTGCGATGCCATGGAGGACCCGTGGACGAACAGGATCGGGGCTTTTGCCTTGGCTGGATCGACGGCGCATTTGTTCCATAGGAACAGCTTGACGTCGCCTTTGTTGGTCCAATGCTCGGCGCCGGCCAGTCGCTGGGTCGTTTCGTTCATGGAGAGGTCCTTCTTGGCGTGGTTGCGGCCCCGTCCCTGCTCTCCCCCGCATGGGGGTAGGGAGGTGCCGCCGAATCGAGATCGGTCGTCGGCCCCTTATACAATCGCCATCGTGATGGAAATGCATCGTTTTTGCCGGATCCGGCCTGCAAGTTTGGTGCGGAATGAAGTCCGCAAGCGGGCCCCTCCTCACCGTCCTGTCCCACCCCTGCGGGGAGGAAAGGGTGGGGCTGCCGATCAGTCAGCGCTGACTCAAGGCTTCTGACGCGCCCCGGGTGCGGCGCTTTGATGGCGATCGGTTCGCGACGGCGGCGCAAATCGCCGCAACTCGCCCGCTTTATCGCAACTCCCATTCAAACACCCGGCGCCATCGCGATGTGTGCATCAAGGGCCGCAGTGACGTCAACATCGACTTGCCACCTATGGTGCGCTGCGCTAAGCCTCGTCTTGTCCCCTGCCGTGGAGCGAATCCAGGATTTTCCAGGTCTTGTCGGCGGTGCCGGACCACCGGGCCGGGGAAGCGATTGTGCGCCCGTTGCGGTTCGCCTCGGGGGTGCAGAGAGGTGATTGATGAACGCGCTGCTGCAGGAATACCTTCCTCTCGCGATCTTTATCGGTATTTCGCTGTTGATCGGACTTGTGCTCCTGGTGGCGCCCTTCATCGTTGCATATCGGCAGCCCGATCCCGAGAAACTGTCGGCGTATGAATGCGGATTCAACGCCTTCGACGATGCGCGCATGAAGTTCGATGTGCGCTTCTACTTGGTCGCAATCATTTTCATCATTTTCGACCTCGAGGTAGCATTCCTGTTTCCTTGGGCCATTACATTCGGTCAGCTTGGCGCCTTGGGATTCTGGTCGATGATGTTATTCCTTGCGGTTTTGACCGTCGGATTTATCTATGAATGGAAGAAGGGAGCGCTCGAATGGGATTGAGCGAGCGAACCTCTCCCGCCGCGACGGGACTGCTTGACCCCCGCACCGGCCTCCCGGTGGGGGCCGACGATGCTTTTTACGTCGGTCTCAATAACGAACTGGCCGACAAAGGCTTTCTCCTCACCTCCGCCGACAACTTGATCGTGTGGGCGCGCACCGGCTCGCTGATGTGGATGACTTTCGGGCTCGCCTGCTGCGCGGTCGAGATGATGCAGATGTCGATGCCGCGTTACGACGCCGAACGTTTCGGCTTCGCGCCGCGCGCCTCGCCCCGCCAGTCCGACGTCATGATCGTCGCCGGTACGCTGACCAACAAGATGGCGCCGGCGCTGCGCAAGGTTTACGACCAGATGCCCGAGCCGCGCTATGTGATCTCCATGGGCTCGTGCGCCAATGGCGGCGGCTATTACCATTATTCCTACGCGGTGGTACGCGGCTGCGACCGCATCGTGCCGGTGGACATTTATGTTCCGGGCTGCCCGCCCACCGCCGAGGCGCTGCTGTACGGCGTTCTGCTGCTGCAGAAGAAGATTCGGCGCACCGGGACCATCGAGCGGTGACGAGATGACCAGCGAGACGATGGAATCCCTCGGCCAGGCCATTGCCGGGGCGCTTCCCGATGCGGTCGCCGGCTACACCACGACCCATGGCGAATTGACTGTGACCGTCAATGCGGCCGACATCGTGAGGGTGGCGACTTTCCTGCGCGACGATCCAAGGTGCGCGTTTTTCTGCTTCATCGACGTCACAGCGGTGGACTGGCCGCAGCGCGAGCGGCGTTTCGATGTCGTCTATCACCTGCTGTCGCCGACAAAGAATCATCGCGTTCGTATCAAGATCGAGGTCGACGAATCAACCTCGGTCGCTTCCCTCGTCAGCGTGTATCCGGGCGCCAACTGGTTCGAGCGCGAAGTGTACGATCTTTACGGCGTGGTATTCACCGGCCATCCCGACCTGCGCCGCCTGCTCACCGACTACGGCTTCGAAGGCCATCCGCTGCGGAAGGATTTTCCGCTGACCGGCTTCGTCGAGGTGCGGTGGGACGATGAGCAGAAGCGCGTCGTCTACAACCCGGTGCAATTGGCGCAGGAATTCCGGAATTTCGATTTCTTGTCGCCGTGGGAGGGCCCGAACTATCCGCTGCCGGGCGATGAGAAGGCCACCGACGGCTCGGCGAAGGGCGCCCCATGACCGAGGCCTCAATCCGCAATTTCACCCTCAATTTCGGGCCGCAGCATCCGGCCGCGCATGGCGTGCTGCGCCTCGTGCTGGAGCTCGATGGCGAGGTGGTGGATCGCGTCGACCCGCATATCGGCCTCCTGCATCGCGGCACCGAAAAGCTCATCGAATACAAGACCTATCAGCAGGCGATTCCCTATTTCGACCGGCTCGACTACGTCGCGCCGATGAATCAGGAGCACGCGTTCTGCCTCGCGGCCGAAAGACTGCTCGGCCTCGTCATACCGAGGCGGGCACAACTCATTCGGGTGCTCTACGCCGAGATCGGGCGGCTGTTGTCGCATCTTCTCAACGTCACCACGCAGGCCATGGATGTGGGCGCGCTGACGCCGCCGCTGTGGGGCTTTGAGGAGCGCGAAAAGCTGATGGGGTTTTACGAGCGCGCCTCGGGCAGCCGCATGCATGCGGCCTTTTTCCGGGTCGGCGGCGTTCACCAGGACCTGCCCGAGAAGCTGATCGACGACATCGAGGCGTTTTGCGGCCCGTTCCTGCGGGTCTGCGACGATCTCGAGGCGCTTTTGACCGACAATCGCATCTTCAAGCAACGCAACGTCGATATCGGCGTCGTCAAGCTCGCCGATGCCTGGGCATGGGGCTTCTCCGGCGTCATGGTGCGCGGCTCGGGCGCCGCGTGGGATCTGCGCAAGGCGCAGCCCTATGAGTGCTACGCGGAGTTCGACTTCGACATCCCGGTCGGCCGCAACGGCGATTGCTACGACCGTTACTGCATCCGCATGGAAGAGATGCGCCAGTCGGTCCGCATCATGCGCCAGTGTATCCGCAAGCTGCGCTCGGCCGAAGGGCAGGGGCCGGTGAGCGTCGCCGACAACAAGATCGTGCCGCCGAAGCGTGCCGAGATGAAGCGCTCCATGGAAGCGCTGATCCATCACTTCAAGCTCTATACCGAGGGCTACCACGTGCCGGCCGGCGAGGTTTATGCCGCCGTCGAGGCGCCGAAGGGCGAGTTCGGCGTCTATCTCGTCGCCGACGGCACCAACAAGCCCTACCGGTGCAAAATCCGCGCTCCGGGCTTCGCCCATCTCCAGGCCATGGATTTTCTCAGCCGCGGCCACCTGCTTGCCGACATCTCGGCCATCCTTGGCTCGCTCGACATCGTGTTCGGGGAGGTGGATCGATGAGCATGACCGCGTTGCCCAAGCATCGAATGAAAGTGCCCGAGTTTCTGGCGTGGGCCAACGAGCAATTGGACAGCAACTACGAACTGGTGGATGGCGAGGTCGTAGCCATGGCGCCAGAGCGCTTGCGTCATATCCTAGTGAAAGCAGCCGTATATCGGGTGCTCGACGATGCGGTGAAAGCGGCAGGGCTCCCTTGCACGGTCTTCCCGGATGGGGCCGGAGTGGTGATTAACGACAACACCACCCGCATTCCCGACGCGTCGGTTCAATGTGGGGTGAAACTGAACCTCGAATCGATGGTTCTGGAAGCACCGCTCATCGTGGTGGAAGTTGTCTCGCCATCGAGCGAGCGACAGGATCTCGGTGCCAAGCTCGTCGAGTACTTCTCGGTGCCGAGCATCCGCCATTATCTCGTCGTGGTACCGGAGAAGCGCGCGGTCGTGCATCACATGCGGAATGCCGAAGGTGCTCTGTCCACGTATATCGGGCGAAACGGCGATATCGTCTTGAACCCGCCCGGCATTAAGGTTCCAGTGACCGGGCTGGTCGGGCCTTTGTTCGATGAAGAGGCGGAGGCCGGCCAATGAGGAACGTAACGCAGACATACCGTGACGCCGAGAGGCTTCGTTGCCTGGCATTGCAGCCTTGTGTGCGAGGCCGGTGGTAAATGTCCGTCCGCCGCCTCGCCCCTCCCGAAGTGCAGCCCGCGAGCTTCGCCTTCACGCCGGAGAACCTCGCCTGGGCGAAACGGGAGATCGCCAAATATCCGGAGGGCCGGCAGGCCTCGGCCGTGATCCCGATCCTGTGGCGGGCCCAGGAGCAGTCCGGCGGCTGGACGCCGCGCGCGGCGATCGAACACGTCGCGGCCATGCTCGACATGGCGCCGATCCGGGTGCTCGAAGTCGCGACCTTCTACACCATGTTCCAGCTCGCGCCGGTCGGCCGCAAAGCCCACGTCCAGTGGTGTGGGACGACGCCGTGCCTGCTGCGCGGCGGCGAGGAGCTAAGACAAGTTTGCCAGCGGCGCATCCACCATGACCCCTTTCATGTATCCGCCGACGGGGAGTTTTCCTGGGAAGAGGTGGAATGCCTGGGGGCGTGCGTCAACGCCCCGATGGTGCAGATCGGCAAGGACACCTACGAGGACTTGACCTCTGAGTCCTTCGAGAAAGTGCTCGACGCCATCGCCCGCGGCGAAACCCCGAAACCTGGCCCGCAGAACGGGCGGCAATTCTCGGCTCCGCTCGGCGGCGACACCACCCTGCAGTCCGGTAAGGCGTAACCGATGCTCGATGACAAGGATCGCATCTTTCGCAATCTCTACGGCCGCGGCGACTGCGGCCTGGCCGGCGCCCGTGCGCGCGGCGCCTGGGACGGCACCAAGGCGATCCTGGAGAAAGGCCGCGACGCCATCATCAGCGAGGTCAAGAACTCGGGCCTGCGCGGTCGCGGCGGCGCCGGGTTCCCGACCGGGCTCAAGTGGTCATTCATGCCCAAGCAGGCTGGCGACCGGCCCCATTATCTTGTGGTCAACGCCGATGAATCCGAGCCCGGGACCTGCAAGGATCGTGACATTATGCGCCACGATCCGCACCTTCTCATCGAGGGCTGCCTGATCGCCAGCTTCGCCATGGGCGCTCACGCCTGTTACGTCTATGTGCGCGGCGAGTTCGTGCGAGAACGCGAGCGGGTACAGGCGGCGGTCGATGAGGCCTACGAAGCCAAGCTGATCGGCAAGAACAACATCCACGGCTTCGACTTCGACCTCTTCATCCACCATGGCGCCGGCGCCTACATCTGCGGCGAAGAAACCGCGCTGCTGGAAAGCCTTGAGGGCAAGAAGGGCATGCCGCGGCTCAAGCCGCCGTTCCCGGCCAATGTCGGCCTTTACGGTTGTCCGACCACGGTGAACAACGTGGAGTCGATTGCCGTCGTCCCCGACATCATGCGGCGCGGCGCGGCGTGGTTCGCCGGCATCGGCCGGCCGAACAACACCGGCACCAAGATTTTCTGCATTTCCGGCCACGTCAACAGCCCCTGCAATGTCGAAGAAGCGATGGGCATTCCGCTGCGCGAGCTGTTGGAAAAGCATGCCGGAGGGGTGCGCGGCGGCTGGGATAATCTCCTTGCTGTGATCCCGGGCGGCTCCTCGATGCCGCTGGTACCGGCCTCGCAATGCGTGCCGCTGCCGATGGATTTCGACGGCACCAAGGAGGTTAAGTCCGCCCTTGGCACCGCCGCCGTGATCGTGATGGACAAGTCCACCGATATCGTGCGCGCCATGGCCCGCATCTCGTATTTTTACAAACACGAAAGCTGCGGCCAGTGCACGCCGTGCCGGGAGGGCATGGGATGGATGTGGCGCGTGCTGACGCGCATGGCGGAAGGCCGCGCCCACAAGCGCGAGATCGACATGCTGATGGAGGTCACGCAGCAGATCGAAGGGCACACGATCTGTGCCTTCGGCGATGGCGCGGCCTGGCCGGTGCAAGGTCTGCTGCGCCACTTCCGCCACGAGATCGAACGGCGCATCGATGAATACGCCGCCAACCCGCATCCGGAACCGGTCAGGGTGGCGGCGGAGTGAGCAACATGGCACATGGGCCGGCCCCCTTCTCCCCTCCCCACGCAGGAAAGAGGGTAGGAGGGAGGCAGAAAAAATCGCCGGCCTGAGGATGTAAGCGATGACCATTGCCGGACGGGCGCCAAAGCAGACCTGGCTGTCGAATACCGGTCTCGCCATCATGGCGGTCGCATTCGCCTGGTGGTTCCTGTTTTATGCGCAATGGACCGGACCGCTGCGATTGCTCGATCTCAAAGTGCCTTGTCTCGTCACCACCATTGACGAGTGCAGCTTCTTTCAATCCCGTCTCGACGACTTCCACGCCTCGGGGCCGGCTTACCAGCCGGCGATATGGTGGATCGGCATGGCGACATTCCTGGCCGGGCGCGTCTCCGGGATGTTGTTCCCCGGGAAGCTGCCGGATCGCACGGGCTTGCGGAGCGACAGCGAGAAGGACGGAGCCACGTGACCAAGATCATCGTCGACGGCGCCGAGGTGGACGTTCCGCCGGAGTATACGCTGCTCCAGGCGTGCGAGGTGGCGGGCGCGGAGATACCGCGCTTCTGTTTCCATGAGCGTCTCTCGATCGCCGGCAACTGCCGCATGTGCCTGGTCGAACTCTCAGGGTCCCCGAAACCGGTGGCGAGCTGCGCCTGGGCGGTGCGCGACTGCCGTCCGGGACCGAAAGGCGAGCCCCCGGAGGTCAAGACCAGGTCGGCGATGGTCCGCAAGGCCCGCGAAGGCGTGATGGAGTTCCTGCTCATCAATCACCCCCTCGATTGTCCGATTTGCGACCAGGGCGGCGAATGCGACCTGCAGGATCAGGCCATGGCCTACGGCGTCGATTCCTCGCGGTTCCAGGAGAACAAGCGCGCCGTCGAGGACAAGTATCTAGGGGCGCTGGTCAAGACCTCGATGAACCGCTGCATCCAGTGCACGCGCTGCGTCCGCTTCGCCACGGAGGTCGCAGGCGTGCCGGAGCTTGGCGCCACCGGCCGCGGCGAAGACATGGAGATTACGACCTACCTCGAGCAGGCGATGGTATCGGAGCTGCAGGGCAACGTGGTCGACCTGTGCCCGGTCGGCGCACTCACCTCGAAGCCCTATGCGTTCGTGGCGCGGCCATGGGAACTGGGAAACACCGAGTCGGTCGACGTCACCGATGCGGTCGGTTGCGCCATCCGGGTCGATACCAGGGGCCGTGAAGTGATGCGCATCTTGCCGCGCATCAACGAAGACGTGAACGAGGAGTGGATTTCCGATAAGACCCGCCATCAGGTCGACGGCCTGCGGGTGCAGCGCCTGGATGAGCCCTATGTGCGCCAAGGCGGGCGATTGCGGCCGGCGACGTGGAGCGAGGCGTTTCGCGCCGTGGCGGCGAAGCTCAGGGCCACGAGACCCCAGCGGATCGGTGCGATTGCGGGCGATCTTGCCGCCGTCGAGGACATGTTCGCCCTCAAAAGTCTGCTGGTGCGGTTGGGCTCCGCCAATCTCGACTGCCGGCAGGACGGCACGGTGCTTGATCCCAAATGGGGCCGTTCCAGCTATCTGTTCAATGCCACCATACCGGGCATCGATGAGGCCGACGGGCTGATGATCATCGGCGCCAATCCGCGCCGGGAAGCGCCGGTGCTCAACGCCCGCGTCCGCAAGCGCTGGCGCACCGGCGGATTGAAGATCGGGGTGATCGGAGAGCACGCCGACCTGACCTATGATTATGCCTATTTGGGCGCAGGTCCTGAAACGCTTGCGCGTTTCGCCGATCACCCGCCGGCCCGCCTCAATCGGCAGATCTGGCTGGTCGGACAAGGCGCGTTGGCGCGCCCCGACGGTGCAGCGGTGCTCTCGGCCGTCGCCAAGGCAGCCGTTTCGACTGGCGCGATTGTCGATGGCTGGAACGGTTTTTCGGTTCTCCACACCGCCGCCGCGCGGGTCGGCGGGCTCGATATCGGCTTTGTGCCGGGGGAGAGCGGCCTGACGGCTGCCGCGATGGCGTCAGGCGGCGTCGACGTGCTGTTCCTGCTCGGCGCCGATGAGATCGAGGTGGAATCGCGGGCGTTCGTCGTCTACATCGGCACCCACGGCGACCGCGGCGCGCAACGCGCCGACGTCATCCTGCCGGGCGCCGCCTACACCGAGAAAACCGGCATCTACGTCAACACTGAGGGCCGGGTGCAGATGGCGGACCGCGCCGCCTTCCCGCCGGGTGACGCGCGCGAGGATTGGGCAATCCTGCGGGCGCTGTCGGAGGTCATCGGATCGAAGCTGCCCTACGACTCGCTTGCGCAGCTGCGTGGCGCTTTGTTCAAGGCGTTCCCGCATCTTGGGCGCATCGGCGAGATTGTGCCCGGGAATTCAGAAGACGTTCGCAAGCTCGCCATGCGCGGCGGCGCCATGGAAAAAGCCCCGTTCCGGTCTCCGATCGAGGATTTCTATCTAACCAATCCGATCGCCCGCGCCTCCGCCGTGATGGCGGAATGCTCGGCGCTTGCCGAGCGGGCCGCTGCGACGGCGGCGGAATAGGGGCAAAGACACCGATGGCCGCCTTCTGGACCGACTACATCTGGCCGCTCCTCGTGATCGTCGCACAGAGCCTGCTGATGCTCGTGGTACTGCTGATTGCGATTGCCTATGTGCTTTATGCCGATCGCAAGATCTGGGCTGCGGTGCAGATCAGGCGCGGTCCCAATGTGGTCGGCCCGTGGGGCCTCTTACAAAGCTTCGCCGACCTTCTCAAGTTCGTGCTCAAGGAGCCGATCATCCCGGCCGGCGCCAACAAGGGCGTATTTCTCCTGGCGCCGCTCGTATCCTGCGGGCTGGCGCTCGCCGCCTGGGCGGTGATTCCGGTCGGCGCCGGCCTGGTTATCTCCGATATCAATGTGGGCGTGCTCTATATTTTCGCCATCTCGTCGCTCGGCGTCTACGGCATCATCATGGGCGGCTGGGCGTCGAATTCGAAATATCCGTTCCTGGCGGCGCTGCGTTCGGCGGCCCAGATGGTCTCCTACGAGGTCTCCATCGGTTTCGTCATGATCACGGTGCTGCTGTGCGCCGGCTCGCTCAATCTCGGCGACATCGTCGAGGCCCAGGGGTCGTCGGGGCTCGCCTACGTTCTCGGCGTGCCCTGGCTCACCATCTTGAATTGGTACTGGCTGCCGCTGTTTCCGATGTTCATTGTCTTCTTCATCTCGGCGCTGGCGGAAACCAACCGGCCGCCCTTCGATCTTGTCGAAGCGGAATCCGAACTCGTTGCCGGCTTCATGGTCGAATACGGTTCGACCCCCTACATGCTGTTCATGCTCGGCGAGTATGTTGCGATCGCCACCATGTGCGCGATGACCACCATCCTGTTCCTCGGCGGATGGCTGCCGCCGCTGGCGGTAGCGCCATTCACCTGGGTGCCGGGCGTCGTGTGGTTCACCCTCAAGGCGCTGTTCGTGTTCTTTATGTTTGCCCTGGTGAAGGCCTTCGTGCCGCGCTATCGCTACGACCAGTTGATGCGGCTGGGCTGGAAGGTGTTCCTGCCGCTGTCGCTGGCCATGGTGGTGATCGTGGCGGGCGTCCTGCAATTGGCCGGATGGGCGCCGGTGCCGCAATGAGGACTTGGAAATCATGAGATTGAGCCAGGCGGCCAGAGCGTTGTTCCTGAAGGAATTCGTCGGCGCCATCGCGCTGTCGATGCGCTACTTCTTCAAGCGCAAGGTGACGCTCAACTATCCGTTCGAAAAGGGGCCGCTGTCGCCGCGCTTCCGCGGCGAGCATGCGCTGCGCCGCTATCCCAATGGCGAGGAGCGCTGCATCGCCTGCAAATTGTGCGAGGCGATTTGCCCGGCCCTGGCCATCACGATCGAGGCCGGACCGCGCCGCAACGACGGCACCCGGCGAACCACCCGCTACGACATCGACATGGTGAAATGCATCTATTGCGGCCTGTGCCAGGAGGCCTGCCCGGTCGATGCCATCGTGGAAGGTCCGAATTTCGAGTTCGCCACCGAGACGCGCGAGGAACTCTACTACGACAAGGAGCGTCTGCTCGCCAACGGCGATCGCTGGGAACGCGAGATCGCGAAGAACATCGCGCTCGACGCGCCGTACAGGTGATGAGATGACCGTCGCCGCGCTGTTCTTCTATCTGTTCGCGAGCGTCTGCGTGGCGTCCGCCGTGATGGTGATCGCCTCGCGGAACCCGGTCCATTCCGTGCTGTTCCTGATCCTTGCCTTCGTCAACGCGGCCGGCCTCTTCGTGCTCATGGGCGCCGAGTTCCTGGCGATGATCCTGGTGATCGTCTATGTGGGCGCGGTCGCGGTGCTGTTTCTGTTCGTCGTCATGATGCTGGACGTCGACTTCACCGCCCTGCGCCAAGGTTTTCTCAATTATCTGCCGGTCGGCAGCCTGATCGGTCTCCTGTTCTTCGTCGAACTCGTGCTGGTGGTGGGATCCGGCGCGCTCGGTACCGGCGCCGCTAAAGCGATCGCCGAGCCCATCCCGCCGCTGGCTGACGTGACCAATACGGAAGCTCTCGGGCTCGTGCTGTACACCCGCTATGTGTACTACTTCGAAGTAGCGGGTTTGGTGCTGCTGGTCGCCATGATCGGCGCCATCGTGCTGACGTTGCGTCACAAGCCGAACGTCAAGCGTCAGAACATCGCCGATCAGGTCGCGCGCACAAAGGCGACGGCGATCAAGATTCGCCGGGTGCGGCCCGGGCAAGGGATTTAGAATGACCATCGGACTGAGCCATTACCTCATTGTGGCGGCGATCCTGTTCACGCTTGGCATCTTTGGCATTTTTCTCAACCGCAAGAACGTCATCGTCATCCTGATGTCGATCGAACTCATTCTTCTAGCGGTAAATATCAACCTCATCGCATTCTCGACCCAATCGCTTGGCGATCTGGTGGGGCAGGTGTTCGCCTTGTTCGTGCTCACCGTCGCGGCCGCGGAGGCCGCCATCGGTCTTGCCATTCTTGTGGTCTACTACCGCAATCGCGGCTCGATTGCGGTGGAAGACATCAATCTGATGAAGGGCTGAATTCCGCCATGTATCAGGCGATCGTTTTCCTGCCGCTGCTCGGCGCCATACTGGCCGGCATCATCGCCCTGGCGGGCGCCCATGCACGCCACCCGGGCGGACCGCCGCATGGCGACGAAGACCACGGCGCGCCTCCCGCTGGCGGCGGGGCTGCCGCGGTCCACGCATCCCATGCCGCCCCGGAGCAGCACGAGGCCGCCGCCGCAGGTTCGCGCAGCGCCGAGCTGATCACCACGACATTGCTCTTCATCTCCATGGTGCTGTCGTGGATCGCCTTCGCACGGGCCGGTTTCTCGCATCAGGAAGTGCACGAAGTCGTGCTGCCGTTCATTGTCTCCGGTGACCTCAAGGTGGATTGGGCGCTGCAGATCGATGCTCTGACGGCGGTCATGCTCGTGGTGGTCACGACCGTATCGGCGTTCGTCCATCTCTATTCCATCGGCTACATGGAAGAGGATCCCTACCGGCCGCGTTTCTTCGGCTATCTGTCGATGTTCACCTTCGCGATGCTGATGCTGGTCACCGCCGACAATCTGGTGCAGTTGTTCTTTGGCTGGGAAGGCGTCGGCCTCGCGAGCTACCTCCTGATCGGATTCTGGTATCACAAGCCGGAAGCCAATGCCGCCGCCATCAAGGCCTTCATCGTCAACCGCATCGGCGATTTCGGCTTTGCGCTCGGCATTTTCGCCGTCTTCATGATGACCGGCGCGATCGACTACGGGACCATCTTTCACCAAGCCCCGACGCTCACCGGCAAGACCATCCAGCTCTTCAACTGGGACATCGATGCGCTCACCCTGATCTGCCTCCTGTTGTTCATGGGCGCGATGGGTAAATCGGCGCAGTTTCTGCTGCACACCTGGCTGCCGGACGCGATGGAGGGCCCGACTCCGGTATCGGCCCTGATCCATGCCGCCACCATGGTGACGGCGGGCGTCTTCATGGTGGCCCGACTGTCGCCGCTGTTCCAGCTTGCGCCCGCTGCGCTGACCTTCGTCACCGTGATCGGCGCCACCACGGCGATGTTTGCCGCCACGGTCGGGCTGGTTCAGAACGACATCAAGCGCATCGTCGCCTATTCGACCTGCTCTCAGCTCGGCTACATGTTCGTCGCCATGGGGGTCGGGGCCTATTCGGTCGGCATGTACCACCTCTTCACCCAC
>Ga0257161_1000168_pt1 | contig 17591 bp, 17 predicted proteins | sample NR01A_FD_185954 | JGI IMG/M metagenome (GOLD analysis project Ga0257161, IMG submission 185954) | Soil microbial communities from H.J. Andrews Experimental Forest, Oregon, United States - NR-01-A | ecosystem: Environmental > Terrestrial > Soil > Temperate forest > Bulk soil | place: USA: Oregon... | reverse complement strand
CGGGCGGCGACGTTAAAGCTGCCTGTATAGATACGTTGGTTGCAGCGCCTGGTCGATTTTCGATGACAAAGGCTTGGCCGAATCGATCGGATAACCACTGTGCCATGATCCGAGTGATGGTGTCGGCTGCACCTCCCGGAGGATAACCGACGAAAACACGCACCGGGCGTGACGGATAGGCCTGCGCCTTTGCAATGCCTGACAAGCATGGCAGGACGGCAGTGCTTGCGGTCATATGCAGAAGCTTCCGGCGAGACAGGTTCATCGTAACGTTCTCCTCAATGAATAGTCGGCAATAGACGGTTCGGTTTAGACCCAACAGACCTATTGTTGAAAGTACATCGCCTAGTCATCCACGTGCAAGGGAGCGAAACGCTAATTAGCCCAATCCTTCCCTCGCCGACATCCGACCGCCACAGCAGCTACCCGGCGCTAAGCTGCCGCTCGCGGCTTTGCCGGGACGAGTCGGTCCACTCAGCGGCAAGCAAGGGGCGGGCCTTCGGGCCTCCGGCTGGCTGAGGCGCAGAGAGACGCGGCTGGCGTGGCAACGCGCATCGTGGGCAAGAACTTTAGAATTGCGAAAGACTGGCCCAATTGATGCCGCGCGGGCTCTGTCAGCGACAGGCGCGGAACATGCCCGACTGATTCAAGGCATTCGTGATGTCTTGTCAGGACGAGCGCAGAGCGCAGTTGCAAAAAGATGAGGCCCGGAGGGCCGGAACGTCGCTTATCGATTCGCTCGGTGCTCTGGCGCGATAAATTGTGGCCCGGCTCGGTCCGCCGGCGAAGGCTGGGCCAACCACTGGCGCTCAGGGGCCATCATCATTGTCACCTACGTTAATGCGCCCACGCGACCAATTCATAATTGTATGCGGGTGATCTTCGATAAGGCCAACATCAGCCGTTCGCTAGCGGAGATCAGGCTTTGGCTAAACGGCTCAGGTGCCGAGTTTCTCAGAGCGGCGACCGAGGATCGTGTCTGCTTGTGCCCGGTATCACGGCGCATCGAGATGACTGGCGACAATGATAATGACCCAAAGCTCGTGGATGAGGTCACGACGTGATGGCCGTTCGGGCCCGCGCCAGCTGTTGTCGTCGCCAGTCGCGAAGCGTGCTTTCGCATTTCGGCAGGTGCCGACCGCGGCAGAGGCACTGATATCTTGGAAATGGTCTGCCGCTCGATCTGCAAGCTGTCAAAAGCGCGCGCAATCTGCTCCTGGGCGGACGCGAGGTGCACGACGCTCAGGTTTACATGCTGCTGGCTGGCGGCTCGCCGATCGACATTTTCCTGTACCGCGGCGAGATGCTGCTTATCGAGAGAGGGGGCAGCGAAGGTCGCCGGCACGGTCACGTCCAGAGTGGTCTGCCCAACGGCCGCCGACCCGCCGAACTGCAACGACGAAGCCTCGACCAGCTGTCTGGCCGCATCGCTGCAGGATTGCCAAGCCAAGGTGGCAATGACACCGATGCAAAACGCCACAAGGAACCGGGAGATACTGCGCAGGTCTCGCTCTGCAGCAACGAAGCTCCGCCCAGCATTTTTCGAGTCGTCCGCGGGAGGCACGGTTGCGGGCACTGAGGGTTTGATGGGCAACCAAACTACGGAGTACTCGGATCGTTCGAGGTCCAGCACGGAACCCATGGGCACCCTCCTTCCAGCTGAGCCCATTGTCGTGTGAGTCGTGTGAACGGAGCAAGGGCGGAGAGCAGCAGCACCCACTATCCACAGGAAGCCTGGCGATCCCTGCGGTTTGAACCCCAAAAGGTCCGAACGCGCTATATAAGTGCCGATATACAAACTTTCGCCTACCAGCCCGCCGGCTCCGGCGCGAGAAAGCCACGACCGACGTTGAGCGCCGGAAATTTCACGCCGATTTAGGTCCGATGGAATATCCCGCGACGCCGCCACCCATCAGGGCGTGTTGCGCTATTTCATCCTGATTCGTTGCGCTGCCGTTTGATGCTACCGCAGTGCTGCTGCTGCTCACCGCTGGGCCACTTGATGCCGTGACGAGATAATGCCGCTCGGCCCCGTCTGGCGCCTCTTGGGTGGTGACTATCCAGTGTCGCCCCTCGCGCAGGGGCGTGGATCGAAATACGATCATGGACCGCATTGACGGCCGCGTCTGCGGTCGCCCCTCGCGCAGGGGCGTGGATCGAAACAATGACGACTGTACCTATCTGCGCCTGACCCAGGTCGCCCCTCGCGCAGGGGCGTGGATCGAAACCACCTCCCGCGCCACGTTGAGCGCTCCGCCCTCGTCGCCCCTCGCGCAAGGGCGTGGATCGAAACCCGCGATCATGGTCGCAGATCCACAGACGGAGATGTCGCCCCTCGCGCAGGGGCGTGGATCGAAACTGTACAGAGCGCATCAGGGGATCACCGCTGACAGGTCGCCCCTCGCGCAGGGGCGTGGATCGAAACGCTCCCTGCCTCTCATCGAGGAAATGCGCCGGTTGTCGCCCCTCGCGCAGGGGCGTGGATCGAAACTTTCGCAAGAGCCTCGCAACAAATCATACCCCACCGTCGCCCCTCGCGCAGGGGCGTGGATCGAAACGCCCAAAGACGATCAAGGTCGGCCTCCCCGGCAAGATGGTGTTGGTGGATGCCGGCTACGGTCATGACTCCAAGCTGCGTGCGGGCATTACGGAGCTGGGACGCACCTATGTGGCCGGCATTCAGCCGCAAACCTTGGTGTGGAAGCCGGGCGTGCGGCCGGGTCGCGCGCCCAAGAAGGGGCGCCGCGACGCACCCAATACGACCTCGGTCAAGGACCTCGCCATCGGGCTGCGTGCGAGAGCGTGGCGCACCATCAAATGGCGGGAAGGCACCGATGAATGGCTATCGTCGCGGTTTGCGCGTGTGCGTGTTCATGTGGCATCGAGCCACGAGCGCTCCGGGAAATCGAGCAAAGAGTCGCTGCTGATCGAGTGGCCGGAGGGCGAGGATGCGCCGACCAAGTACTGGCTCTCGACCTTGCCGAAAAACATCACGTTCCGCGATTTGGTCGACGCCGCCAAGCTGCGGTGGCGCATCGAACGCGATTATGAGGAACTCAAGCAGGAGGTCGGGCTCGGGCATTATGAAGGGCGCGGGTGGCGTGGCTTCCATCATCACGCCACGCTGTGCATCGCAGCCTACGGATTCCTCGTCTCCGAGAGGGAGACGATTCCCCCCTCAGGACCTCGTTCCGCCACGCTGCTCCCGCAACTTGCCGTACCCGACAGTTACCGACCCCGAGGATCCCCCCTTGCGGCCTGAACGGCACATCCCAAACTCGATCGCCACCATGCGCCGAAGGCTCATCGCAGCGATCGTCAGACACTTACCACGCTGCCCATGCTGCGGCAGCGCAGCTCGGCAACGTGCGCGTAGCAATTTGTAACGCAGTAGTACTAGGAGACCATCGCGACCGGTTGCAGACATTGCGGAGTTCCGTTCGATTGTCCGCAGCCAAAGTCGGCGGAGTTATAAACGAGTCCACCAATGCACACTTGCACACCTGCGACGAAGTATTGGAGCAAAACGAACATCACACGAACTTGCGACTTAGAGTCCCAATCGAAGGCCTGGTCAGAATCTGCATTGCTTTCCAACCTGAGCCACGCGCTCCAAGAATGGCTCAAGCGAGTGGGCTAAAATAGAAGAGACGGGCTAACTCAACTTTGTTCTACGTCCCGACCAAGTTTCGTCGGCTTTCGCCTTGTTTCCGAGCACTTTCAGCAATTGGCGAACCCTGCCGCTGTGACTTGATGCAATGGCCATTCACCCGCAGCCAATTGCGGTTGATGTGAACACTGCTGCGAACGGTGATAATTGCGTGTACCGTGGTATCGGAGAGGAGGGGTTCGAGGAATAGCCTTATCCCTTCCCAGCTTCCAGGTCGATAGGAAGGACAGGTGTTCTTGCGGCTATCCTCCCCTCGACTTGAGCCAGGCTCGTCAACAAAGGTCACACCTGCTTACGCCCTTGTAGTTGCGGCACAGCATCCTAGGCGGTTTCCCGAGCCCCAAGGCGCGAGCCGGCAGACAGTTAACGGGCTTGCCGGTGCTGTCGTAGAGTTGCTTGTGGACGACGTTTCCGCCGGGCCGGATGACGACCTTTGCCCAGGTTGGACTGAGGATGCCGAAAATTGCCACGCCAGCAATCGCGGCAGCCATCATTGATCGTTTGGTCGTTGTTATGGTCTGTTTTCTCCAGCTGATCCCGGTTAATCCCGGGAAGGGCGCTCCCTATGGCATCAGCGAAGCAGCTTCGCGTCCCGCGATCGGAGGACTTTGCTGGCGATGATTGAGAGTACACAACGAACTGTGGCGTGGAGCAGGCCGGAAATTGGACGACGGGTGCATAACCGAATGCCGGATCGCATCTGGCTCGCAGCGAGGGAGCGGCTGTTGCAATTCACCGCTCTGGGAGCGCCGTGCCATCGTTGACGGAAGCGGAAGCGCGGTTCTACGGCAAGTCTGAGAACGTTTGAATATCGCGGCGAGAGGCCGCCTCAAGGTCTGATGTGTCCGGGATCAACGCCACTAAGACAGGAAATGAAGATGCTGTTGAGTGACGAGTTATCGCTTGGCTCCCTGATCGAAGTTCAATCCCGGCTGGAAGCGGCCGGGCTCAGGACCCCGCTGCGGGCGACGGCGCTTCAATCGGAAGCGAGCACCCGAAGGATCTGGGTCAAGGCGGAAAATCTTCAGCCCACAGGTTCATTCAAGATTCGCGGCGCAACCAACGCCGTTTCAAAACTGTCGTCTGTGCAGAAGGCCCGGGGTGTAGTGGCCTATTCGACTGGCAATCATGCGCAAGCGGTCGCGCTGGCTGCCCAGCGCGCAGGTATTCGGGCCACCATCGTCATGTCGCGTGATGTCCCGAACGATAAAATCGATGCGACTCTACGTCTGGGCGCTGAGGTTTTGATGGCCGAATCTACCTCCGAGGCACGCCGACTTCTTGCTGAACGCCACGCGGCTGAGCATGATTCGATTCTCATCCCTCCGTACGACGACTACGCAGTCATGGCAGGCCAGGCGTCCATTGGTCTGGAGATTTTGTCGGAATGTCAGCCATCGGCTGTGATTGTGCCAATAGGCGGCGGGGGGCTTATCGCAGGCGTTGCCGCAGCAGTTAAGCAGGTATCGCCGAAGACCCGCGTCATCGGTGTCGAGCCCGAATGGGAAAATGATGCGTACCTTTCGTTCCGGCAAGGACGGCGCGTTGCGTTGCCAAAGCCCAGCGCGTCCATAGCAGATGCCATCAAGGTGCAGATTGTCGGCGAAAATACGTTTCCTTTGATCCGGCAATACGTGGATGACGTCGTCCTCGTCTCCGAGAAGCAGATTATCCAGGCTATCCCATTCGCCGAAGAACACACGGGCGGTTCTGTGGAGCCTGCCGGCGCACTGGCTGTGGCCGCCGTGCTCTTTGCTTCATGGTCATCTTCGGCTCCGATGGACCTTGTCGCGATCGTCAGCGGAGGGAATATCACTCCCGAACGTCGGAAGACTCTGCTGGACGGCGTCAAGGTGTGAGGGACGGACGAATCCGGGTCTCAAGTCCGATACATTTGCGGCATGAATGACCCGCGGGTCGATTGCAGCGGCTCGGCATGGTCCAAATTATTGTCGCTTCCGTCCAAGCCTGCCGCTGCTTCAGTGACTAGAACCCTCTGAAACTCATCGTGGAATTCTGGCGATGAAGTGTTGTCCCGCGCGATGGTTCGGATTCTCGCGCCGCGTTGGCGCGAGACATGCACGGCGACTCAGGCAACAGAAATTTCTGAAGAACAATAACAGCTGGAAGCTGCCTGCAGACAATCAAATGGAGCACGAAATGAACTGTTCGAGATACTCTCTTGCAATGCTGCGAGTTCTGTCGCTCGCCGGCGTTGTGACCATCGGTGTTGCTTCCGCTGGCGGAGCATATGCCCATGCAAGCGATGGTCATGGCGGCAAAGGCAATGTTGGTTCAGAGACGCTTCGGATCCGAAACACAATTCATCCAATTATTGTTGGACGAAGCTATCATGATGACCACAAGGATCGCTATCCATATCCGGGCCGTTCACCGATCCGCGGACCCTGGCCGCCGCAACCAGCGCCTGCCGCTGGCAGCGTTTTGTGAACTGACAACGATCTTTGGTCTCAAGGAGCAGGCGGATGGCCGGAAACAAGGCCATCCGCCGGTCCTGCTTCAAGGCTGTTCGCGTCCCCGGGTGCGAGCTTCGGAGAAATTGTGATGAACAGGCAAATCGTTTGGTGTGCTGTGGGCGTGTTGTTCTTGCTGGCTCACGTCGTGGCCATTTCCAGGATCGATGCTATGCGGCAAGCGGCAGATCCCGCTTCGCAGGCCATTCGCTTTTCAGGCGACTAGAGGCACAAGCCCGCCCCACGGCTGAATTGGGTCGCCTTGCCGCGGGCGACAGTTCCGATTGGGAAGCGATAGCCGATACCTGATGTGTTCACATGGCCACAAGCTTTTGTCGTCCCCGCCCGTCCGCGACCATCGTAGTAGCAGTGCCGGAAACGGAGCCACCTCAGTCCCGAACGGCGGCCAGCCGAAGTAGGATTTTGGCGTTTGACGGCAAGTGTCGGTGCCGAACCGGCAATACGCGTGCGCCGACATTCAAAGACTCTGCGACGTACAAGAGAAAGCCAACATGCCCTTAACGTTTTCTTGCACTCGAAATGCCCGCATAGTTGCGCCGGCGGCGCTGGTGCTGTCCGCGCTGACAATTGGTGCCTCTACCGGCGATGGCGCCTACTCCTAAGCCCATCTTCGCCCCGATCGTCCGTGATCATCGCAGCGTCCGTGATTTTCGCAACGAGCGTCAGAAAATTACTCCTCCTGAACAGACGATAGCAGGAACGCCGTCGTTCGTGACCATCGCACTGCAGCCAGGTCAGTGCCGCCGCGGCCGGTAAGCAAATAGGGCTTTCGCATTTGACTGCTGGGCTGGGGCTGCTGCCGAATCGGCAATTGAGCGAAACTGGAGCGTTTTCCAGCGAAAGCATGCCCCGCACTTGGGATGGCGGGGTGGAATCCGGTTCGCGCGAAGAAAACGCGTTGAACAAAAGAGATAGAGCCTCGGTTCTGATTAATCACCCGGCGGTCATCACGTCGCGGCTGATCCCGGGGGCGGGTGGGCGCCGCACACGATTTGCATGGGGAAGCCGGATCTGGCTTCGCCAGGCAGATTGCCCGCCGCAGCATTAAAACATTGATAATCAAACGATTTTGGGCGACTATAGGCTCTGACCGATATTTGTGGCAGGCAAGGCGCCTTGTCCTCCGATCGGAGGACGAAGGGCGCTCATTTGGATGATACTCGACCGGCAGCCAGTAGTAGCCGATTGGTTCTAACGCGACGGATTTGTCCCATGCGCGGCCCGAAGAAGATTTCTGACCTCATCGAGGACGTCTACGACGCGGCGCTTGAGCCGGCGCGATGGAACGATGTCGTGGTGGGCATCAACGATTTTGTTGGCGGTCACGCCTGTGGCCTCTTCTCGAAGGATTCGATAAGTAAATCTGGAGTTACGCATTACTACTGCGGCGCCGATCCCCATTACATCAAACTTTATTCGGAGACTCATTCCAGGTTCGATCCCCTTGTTCACCTGCCGCGCTTCGGGCAAGTCGTGAGCATTCCGGATCTCGTTCCCTTCGATGAATACCGCCGGGGACGGTTTTACCAGGAGTGGCTGCGGCCCCAGGGCTGTATCGATGCTGCGAACGTCGTGCTCGAGAAATCAAGTTCAAAGTGTCCGGTTCTCCTCACCGTGCTCTCGGGAAAGCGCATGGTCGACGAGGCGATGCGGCGGCGAATAGAGCTGATCGTGCCGCACGCCCACCGCGCATTGATGATCAACAAGGCGATCGATCACAAGCAATCCGAAGCGGCGACATTTGCCGATACGCTTGACGGTCTCAGCGCCGGAATATTCCTTGTCGATGCCGGCGGCCGCATCGTCCATGCCAATGCTGCTGGCCAGGACATGCTCGGCGAGGACGACTTTCTGCGTTCAGTCGGCGGACAGCTGGTCGCTCGCGATATGCGGGCCAATCGGAGCTTGCGCGAAATCTTCGCTGCTGACGGCGACGTTGCGATCGCTGCCAAGGACGTAGCCTTGTCATTGGTCGCACATGACGGCGGGCGTTTCATTGCGCACGTCCTCCCACTGGCGTCACTGGCGCGGAATGGGGTCGGGGCCGCCTTCAGGGCGGTCGCCGCTCTTTTTGTTCGAAAGGTGGAGCTGGATAGCGGCTCCTATGGCGCATCGGTCGCGCGCGCCTTTGGATTGACGCCGGCCGAACAGCGGGTGTTGCTCGCTATCGTTGAGGTCGGAGGCGTGCCGGAGACGGCGGAAGCGTTGGGCGTCGCGGAAACCACCGTCAAAACCCATTTGTATCGCGTGTTCTCCAAGACCGGAGCCGGCCGCCAGGCGGATCTTGTCAAGCTCGCCGCCGGATTTTCCAATCCGCTGGCGAACTGATCGGCCGCGGCCGACAAGGCGCCGCGACTTCTGCGGACCGCCCTGGCGGACGGCCTTGCGCTGAAACAAAGCTTTGAGCTTCGCGAATTCCAGCGGAAAAAAAGCCCGGCGCGAGACCGGGCTTGAGTCTACGGGAGGAAATCCCTCGGGAGATAGTGCCTTCAGAAAAGCGGACCGAATTTGTAGCTGATGCCGACGGTGCTTTCCAAAACGCTGCTCTGCTGCCCCAGTTTGAAGCCCGGAATAACTTGAAAGTTCTGTGCGCGGTATTCGGCGGACTGGACCTGGCCGCGCAAGAGCCAGTTCGGCGTGATCATGTGTTCGACGCCAGCCGCCGCTGCGAGGCCGCTGACAGTTTTTTTGTTGGATCCGTTGGCGTTCAAGTTGTCTTCATTGATCTCGGACCGAGAAGTCGAAAGGCTCATGTTCGCCCATGCAGGACCCGCTGCCACGTAAACAAGGGCATCGGTGAAAACGAGGCCAAACCGGACTTTCAGGTTCCCTGCGTCATGGAGCTTCGTGCTGATGAAGTCGAAATTGGCGAACGGATTGCTGGTAGTCTCATTTCCGTACCAGAACCACTGGGCATCAACGCCGACGACGAAGGAACCGGACTGCCAGTTAAAGCCGCCGTAGCCGCCGCCTGTGAATTTGATGGAGCGATCTGGATTAAGGCCCTGGTTATCGAACACGTCGTTTGCATCCTTGAAGGACGTCGACATGGAAGCGCCGCCGGCCTGGCCGCCGACATAGAAGCCCGACCAATTGATGACCGGCCCAAGCACCGGCGCTTTGGTGTAGGGCGTGCGCACGGCAAGATCGGCGGCAACGGCGGCGACGGAGCTGGCGGCAACGAACGCCGCGGCGAGCGCGGTGGCAAGACGGAGGTTGGGGAGTCGAGAGGGGCATGTTTCTTTCCCTAGATCGACCGGAATGGTCGTCTCGTTTCGATCGACACGCGGTGCGTCGCAAGGGTGGGATTCGATGTGCGCCAACACTAGGTGGGCGCGTTATTTCCAACTTGGACTGGAGCGACAACGATTGCGCCCAAAACGAATCCCGCGTGTTGTCGGCGACTGATGCCAATTTGCGACAGGCCAATCCAGGTCGGTCTGGATCGCCGAAGCCCCTAACCGAAAAGGTCTGCCGCCGACCAATGGATCATACGACCAGGGAAAGGCCCGAAAAAAGCAGAATAATGAGGATGACGCGTCTGAACGTCACTTCATTGACTTTGCGGAACATCAGGATGCCGAGCGTCGTACCCGCGGCGAGTGCCGGCAAGCTGACAGCAAAATCGATCGCTATCTTTGTCGACAGACCGTTGCGCGAAAGCATCAGTCCAAGGGCGAAAATCTGCATTGCCGCGATGAATGGCTGAACGAGGCCACGCTGCTGATTCTTCGGCATGCCGTGCACGTCGCACCAGATGGTCGGGAGCGCGCCGGGCATCGCCGTCAATCCGCCAATCAGCCCGCCGCCAAATCCGATCAGGATGTTGCGGCCAAGGCGGCAATCGAAGCCCCACCTGCTCCGGAAATCATCGGGCGCTCCTACAATTTGACGCCCACCGAGTTACGCGTGCTGCTTGCCATCGTCGAGGTCGGCGGCGTTCCGGAGGTCGCGGTGGCGCTCGGCTTGGCAGAAACCACCGTCAAGACCCACCTCGGCCGCGTGTTTGTGAAAACTGGCGCCAGTCGCCAAGCCGATCTGGTCAAGATCGTTGCTGGATTTGCGACACCGCTGATCGGCTAGCGAGCCAAAGCGGTTCGGCGCAGACCGCGTGATTACGTTTTCCGACAAGCTTCCGTCGCCTCTGCCCAAGTGTCGAATTCCGATTCTGGATAGATTTGCGGATATCGACACTGGCGGTGCGTCGATCAGGAGCAGCGACCCGCTCGCCGCGCAAGTCATCGCGGCGCGATTCAAAACAACCAAAGCCTTGCTCGCAGGGATGTCGACAACAACGGCGTTTCCTCCGATTGACCTGCAAGGAAAGCACGCCGGTGGCATCACGCCGCCGCATAAAGGAGAACAGAATGAAAGTCGTACGATGGGCCAGGGGTCTGGCGCTCTTGACGTTGATCGCGGCCGGTAGTGCCTCGGCCGAGGATAGCGACCGCAACTCGCTGGCGGCTCACGTGCGTGCCGCTAACAGCCGCTTCAACGACGTAAAGGCCGCGGTCGCCGAAGGTTATGCGCCGATCCCGTGCGCCAGCGGCATCGATGGCGGCGCGATGGGTGTCCACTATGTCAACGGGGAGTATCTGAAGGACGAGGTCCCCGATATCAAACGCCCGCAAGCGGTTATGTACGAGCCGCTGCCCGACGGCAAAATGGAACTGGTTGCGGTCGAGTACATCACGTCCAAGGGACCGGCCGCGCTGGAAGGCCAGTTGTTCAGCTTCACCGGCAGCCCCAATCGCTACGGCCTGGGCCCGTTCTATGAGCTGCACGTGTGGGCCTGGAAGGAGAACCCGCGCGGTGCGTTCGCGGATATGAATCCAAAGGTGACGTGTGAGCACGCGCACGGGAAGTAACCTCGCTTTCGACCAGGCTTGATCGCTCTTTCAAGCAAACAAAATGAGATGTCCTACGATCGAGTGAGGCGATGCATCCCAGCTTGATTTAAACAGCTTCCCATCAGGCTCAGCGGCCGGCACTTCGTCGGCCGCTGATGTCGCTGCAATCAGGACTGGATGTAGCCCCCATGACCGATCCAAGCGGCTCTGCGATCTTTCGGTTCTCGACCGCGGATTTGCCGGAAGAGAGCCGAGTCGCCATGTGGTGCGAGTATTACGGACGTTCGGTTCTCAGAGTCGACATTGAACCGACCGATGCCGCTTCGTTCGAGGGAGCTGTGACTTTGCGTACCTTGCCGGGACTGCAGATCGTCCTGGGGATGTTGACGGCCGCCCAAGTAACACGAACGCGCAAACTCATCGAGGACGGGAACGACGACCTCTTGCTTCTTGTGAACCAGACCGGTTACACCACCGTTTCCGCGCGCGGCCGAGAGGTCGCGCTCTCCGAGAATGACGCGGTGCTAGTTAGCTGCGGCGAGACCATGACGTTCGATCGCCGGTCTCCCGGCAGCGCTATCTCGTTGCGAATTCCCCAATTGATATTATCGCCACTGGTCGTCGATGCCGACGACGCGGTTATGCGGCACATCCCCCGGAACACCGCCGCGCTTGGGCTCCTGACAAGCTACGCGAATGCCTTGCTGGATGACCAGCATGCGGTGGCGGCTCCAGCTGTTCGGCGCCATGTTGCTGCTCACGTGCATGATCTGGTGGCGCTTACGCTGGGAGCAACCCGTGACGCCGCGGATGTCGCTATAAGCCGCGGGGCAGGGGCTGCCCGATTGAGAGCAGCAAAGACCTATATCATCGAGAATATCAGTAGCCGGGAGATTTCAATCGGCAGCGTCTCGTCGCATCTCGGAATGACGCCGCGCTACCTGCAAAGATTGTTTGAGAATGACGGCACGACGTTTTCCGCCTTTGTGCTCGGGCGGCGCCTCGGCCGCGCCCATCGGATGCTTTACGAGCCCCAGACCGCGGAAAGGCGGGTAAGCGCGATCGCTTACGACGTTGGCTTTGGCGATCTTTCCTATTTTAATCGCTGCTTTCGGCGGCTCTATGGTGCGACTCCGATGGATATTAGAGAGGCCGCGACGAAATAGGAATTGGGTCGCGACGGGCGGTGTGTCGCAAGGGTGCCTCGATCTCCCACAAGAGTCCGTGATTTCGTTTTACGGCTAGAGACTGTCGCGGTCGCCCAAGTGCCAAACAGCAGCGGCGTCTATCGGTTGCGCGATCAAGGCTGCCCGCCACCGAACCAGTGAAGCGCTTTCGCGCCGAGCAAGGCATCGCGGCATAATTCAAGTAAACCAAGGAAGCGACATGCCCACCTCGCCCAAGACCGAAAACGTCGCTGAAAGCGATTTTCATGGAATAGTGCAATTTTGTTCAATTGGCCTTCTCTTGGCGTTGATGTTCGTTGTTGCCGTTCGTCTCACTCTCGGAGAATGGCTCGAGATTCTGCCGGGAGGGTAGGGAGTGCGCACGCAACGTCTCGGTGCAGCGGTTGCGGCCGCGCTCGGGGAGGGACACAGAATGCGCTCGCGGGCAAAAGTTATGACGATCAGCGGCTTGACGAAGATCAGATCGGGGCATTGCCGTCTGGCGGTGATCGATGGCATCGCGGAGCGGACGCCAAATTTTCGCGCCTCGTAGCTCGCCGCCGCCACGACACCGCGTTCGCGCGAACCGCCGACGGCGACGGGCTTGCCCCGCAGCTCCGGATTATCCCGCTGTTCCACGGAAGCGTAAAACGCATCCATATCGATGTGAATGATCTTGCGCTGCCGTGCGGGCTCGGCTGCGGCTTCCTGCATGCGCGTTTCGTCGCCGTTCGTTAGCTGGCCGTGTCGTGCGGGATCATGACCGTCAGACCGTGAGGCCCCCCTCATCCTCTTTTCCGCCCCGCGCAACGATCCTGAGAGCGCCGTCGACGAGGGGCCGTTGAAGCTCAAGCACTTCCTCTGCGGGCGCGGTCATCCAGAGATCGATTTCCGCTCGCGTCCTCAGGATGACTGGCATGGCTTTGGGTGGATAACGCCGACCTCCTTGTTGGATTCGGTCGTGAGGAATCCGAAGAGGTCGTTCGTCGTCTCGCCTTCCTTGACCTTTCTCACGGACGTCCAGTTCGTCCAGAGCCCTGCAAAGAAGGCAAGAGGCCGTGTCTCATCGAACGTGAACCACGCTGGCGGCTTGCTGCCGTCCGGCAGCGCCTCATTCTCGCTGAAGCTCGTGAACGGCACCACGCAGCGGTGTTCGATACCGAGCCAGCGCCGCCAGTGCGGGGATTTGACGGTCACGCCCGAATCCGAGTTGCGGCCTTTCAGTGAGGCCACCGGTGAGGGCATGCCCCACCGCGCCATTGTCAGCTCACGCCCTTCCGGCTGATTGCGGACAACAGGCGCGCGATAATCCGGATAGATGCCCGGCAGCAGCGGCAGGCTGCCGGTTCGGTCGCGCATGGCGCGGGCCAACTCGCGGATGGCTTGCTCGCCTTTGGCGAAAGAATAAAGATTACACATAGGCCGATCACCGCCACATGCTGCGCATTTTTGCGCCGACATCGACACGAACCTCTCTTGCGTCTTTCCACCCGCCGGCCGCAGCCGTGGCGAGCGGCCATGTCACGCATTCAAAATGCTGCGTGAGGGCTGCCGGAATGAAGCGTGTTCGTGATGCGTAGACGTGGCGATCGCCTTGAGCGTTCTGTCCGTGGGTGAAGAAGCGGTGCGGAACGACAAGGTGCAGGCTGTCTTTCGCGCGCGTCATCGCCACATGGAGCAGCCGCCGCTCCTCCTCAATCTCCGCCGTGGTCCCGGTGCCGAGGTCGGACGGAATGCAGCCGTCCACCACATTGAGCACAAACACGGATTTCCATTCCTGACCCTTCGCGGAATGGATCGTCGAAAGGATCAGATAATCCTCATCCAGCAGCGGCACCCCCGCCTGATCGCTGGTGGCGTCCGGCGGATCGAGCGTCAGTTCGGTCAGGAACCGCTCGCGCGATGGATAACCCGCCGCGATCTGCTCGAGTTGCAGGAGGTCAGCCTGCCGCATGGCGGCGTCCTCATGAATACGTTCGAGGTGCGGTTCGTACCAACGCCGCGCATATTCGATCTCGGCCGGCCAGCCTGCGCCGCCGGTATGGAGTTGCTGGAGGATGTCCACGAATCCGGTCCAATCCGCGCCCGACCGCGGCGGCGCCGGAATCTCGGCAAGCGCCGCTAACGGATCGGCTTGATCAGCCATCTGCTCAAGAATGCGATGCGCGGACGACGGTCCCACGCCGGGTATGAGGTGCATAAGGCGGAAGCCCGCCGCCCGGTCACGCGGGTTTTGCGCAAAGCGCAGCACGGCCAGCATGTCCTTGATGTGCGCGCTGTCGAGGAATTTGAGGCCGCCGAATTTGACGAAGGGGATGTTGCAGCGGGTAAGTTCCACTTCAAGCGGACCGCTGTGATGCGACGTCCTGAACAGCACAGCCTGTTGTTTAAGGGAGGTGCCGACCTCCCGGTTCTCCAGCACACGCCAGATGATGTATCTGGCCTGGTCCGCCTCGTCGCGAACGCTGACGAGTTGCGGACGCTCCGCCGAGTGACGTTCCGTCCAGAGGTTTTTCGTGAACCGCTCGGCCGCGAGGCCGATCACGCCATTGGCGGCGGTGAGAATGGGCTGCGTCGAACGATAATTGCGATCGAGTGTAATGATGTCGGCCGCCGGACTGAACGCGTTCGGAAAGTCGAGAATGTTGCGCACGGTCGCGGCGCGAAACGAATAGACTGACTGGGCATCATCGCCGACGACCGTGAGCCCCCGGCCACCCGGCTTGAGCGCCAACAGGATCGAGGCCTGAAGCCGGTTGGTGTCCTGATATTCGTCCACGAGGATGTGATCGAACCGCCCGCCAATATCCTCGGCGAGCCGCAAATCGCTCATTGTTTGCGCCCAGTAGAGCAACAGATCGTCATAATCGAGGATGTTCCGCGTTTGCTTGGCCTCGACATAGAGAGCAAACAGCTCGCGCAGCTGCTTTTCCCAACCGGCACACCAGGGATAGAAGCCGCCCAGCACGTCAGGGAGCGGCAATTCTGCATTCACGGCGCGCGAATAGATCGCAAGGCAGGTGCCCTTGGCCGGAAACCGGCTTTCGGTCTTCGACAATCCAAGCTCATGCCTGACGAGGTTCATCAGGTCCGCGGAGTCCTCGCGGTCGTGGATGGTAAAGCCAGGATCGAGGCCGGTCTGTTCGGCATAGTCGCGCAGCAGCCTCGCGCCGATGCCGTGAAAGGTGCCGGCCCAGGTGAGCGCGCCGGTCATGATGCCGGCGTTGGGTCCAAGCACTTGGGAGCATATCCGCTCCACCCGACGAGTCATCTCAGCCGCGGCTCGGCGCGAGAAGGTCATCAGCAGAATGCGGCGCGGGTCTGCGCCATTGACGATCAAATGCGCGACGCGATGGGCGAGCGTATTGGTCTTGCCCGAACCCGCTCCGGCAATAACAAGAAGCGGCACGGCCGGCGCGCCTGCGCTTTCCCGAACGCCGTGTTCGACAGCCCGCCGCTGTTCAGAATTGAGCTTTTCGAGATAGGCGACGGGCATGGGCTCCGAATCAGTAGGCGGATGGGTGGATCAATGAACCATGTCTCCTGTTTGGCGCACAACGCCATGCGCCGCGGCAGCCCCGCCTTCCTCAGCGCGGGTCGGTCCGCCGCGACTCAGACGCCAATTGACTCCTTAGCCCAAAAAGAACAAAAAGGGAATATATCATTTCCCCAATGAGTTGCACTAGGACATGCGCACGTCCACGCCCCTTCCTGTTCTCAAGGCGCTTCGCGAGCGCATTCAGCGTCTCGAAGGGGAGCCGCGCGTTCTCGGACCGCATTGCCGTTCGGCATTAAGGCGATTGACCAGCATCTGCCGGAGGGCGGATTAGCGCTCGGCGCCCTGCACGAGGTCGCCGGCGGCGGCAATGGCGCGATCGACGGCGCGGCAGCTGCGCTGTTCGCCGCGCGCGCACGAGGCCAGGTCCTGTGGTGCGTCACGCGGCAGGACCTCTTCGCGCCGGCCATCGCCCAAGCCGGCCTCCTGCCCGATCGCGTCATCTACGTGGAAGCGGGTGACGAACCATCGGTGCTCGCGTGCTTTGAGGAGGGATTGCGGCATGGCGGGCTCGGCGCGGTGGTCGCCGAGGTTGCAAGGCTCTCGATGACGGCGTCCCGCCGTCTTCAGCTTGCCGCCGAAGGATCGGGTGCCATCGGCATCGCGATACGCCGCTGGCACCGACAGACCGAGTCCGCCGACTTCGGACAGCCGACAGCGGCCGTCACGCGCTGGCGCGTGAGCGCTCTCCCATCAACCCCATTGCCGGTGCCGGGCGTCGGGCGCGCCCGATGGCAGCTTGAGCTGATCCGTTGCCGTGCCGGAGAAAGCGCTGATTTCGAAGTGGAGGCTTGCGATGTGAAGGGTCGTCTCGCTTTTCCTTCCAACCTGGTCCACGGATCGGGTGCGAAGGAAATTGTGCAGCGCCGCGCCGCCGGCTGAAACACTACTGGTCCTGATCGGCCGCGAAGGCAAGTCGTGATTATGGAAAAGCCCGCCATCACACGGCGGGCGAAGGCCCGGGCTTAGGTGCGTCGACACGAATGACCCGGTCCCGGTCGACCTCATGGCAGAGAACCCAAATAACGCGCGCGGCGAGCCGCAAATCCCTTGCCTGTTCGGGTGCCCGGCACTTGGTCTTGGCGGCCACGTCCGCAAGGGCGAGCACGGCACCACCGTCGTGTACGCCGACCGCTTCATTCCCGACGACGAGAAGAAACGGGCACGGGAGACCGGCGAGGAAGCGCAGGCCACCGGTCCTCGAAGCCCAGCCAGGATGCCGGGCCTTCTCGAACGTCTGAGAGGCCCAGGCATCTCTGGCGCAGTGGCTCCTATCGGAGCTTCGGCACGCAATCTACTTGTTCGATATCTCGCCTTCCTGGAGACGACTGTCCTTTGTCTGTCCGTCCCTATCCGCGGCTACGACAGCCCCAATTTTGATATTCCATCGGCCACGCTCTCATTGCATCTCCAGTCCTGCGAGATCGTAAGCGCGTCGTTGTGGGGCTTTGGTCAAGCACGGCACGCCGCGGAAAAGCATTCCTCCAGAATTGCTAACAAGTCGCAGGACGGATGCATGGAACAGCTTCAGAACTTCGATCTATTTCCGATGAGCGCCGTTGGTGCAGCTTTGTTACGCTTCATCCTTGCCGGATTCTGGATTGCTCATTGGTGGTTCAAAGTCGGGTACCGCGGTATGCCCGCAACGGAAGCCTTCTTTCTGCAGCAGGGCCTGCCGGCCTGGCTCGCGTGGTTCGATATCAGCTTCGAGGTCGTGGTCGCTGCCTGTCTGGTTCTCGGAATCTTTGTGCCCTTGTTGTGCCTGATCAGCCTGCCGATCCTCTTTGCTTCGATGTGGATATATCGCCGGAATGGGTTTTATTTTTCGGGCGGCGGAATTGAGCTTCCGGTTTT
>Ga0257161_1000167_pt1 | contig 17718 bp, 13 predicted proteins | sample NR01A_FD_185954 | JGI IMG/M metagenome (GOLD analysis project Ga0257161, IMG submission 185954) | Soil microbial communities from H.J. Andrews Experimental Forest, Oregon, United States - NR-01-A | ecosystem: Environmental > Terrestrial > Soil > Temperate forest > Bulk soil | place: USA: Oregon... | reverse complement strand
TACCGCCACGCCCTCGACGTCGGCGGCGAATATGCCTATCGGGTGCGCGGCGAGGACCACGTCTGGAACGCCACCACCGTCGCGGCGCTTCAGCATGCGGTGCGCGGCAATTCGCAAGACAAGTACCGGGCCTACGCCGAGGTCAGCAACGAGCAATCGGAGCGGCTGCTCACCATCCGCGGCATGTTCCTCCTCAAAACCGCGCAAGAGGACGGCCGCACGCCGGTGCCGCTTGAGGAGGTCGAGCCCGCCAAGAGCATCGTACGGCGCTTCGCCACCGGAGCCATGTCCTTCGGTTCGATTTCGCGCGAGGCCCATACGACGCTCGCGATTGCGATGAATCGCATCGGCGGCAAGTCGAATACGGGCGAGGGCGGCGAGGAATCCGATCGCTACAAGCCGTTGCCGAACGGCGATTCCATGCGCTCGGCGATCAAACAGGTTGCCTCGGGCCGGTTCGGCGTCACCGCCGAATATCTGGTCAATTCCGATGTGATGCAGATCAAGATGGCCCAGGGCGCCAAGCCCGGCGAGGGCGGCCAGCTTCCGGGCCATAAGGTCGACCGGACCATCGCCAAGGTGCGCCACGCGACGCCCGGCGTCGGTCTCATCTCGCCGGCGCCGCATCACGACATTTACTCGATCGAAGATCTCGCGCAGCTCATTTTCGACCTCAAGAACGTGAATCCCTCAGGCGACGTATCCGTAAAGCTGGTATCAGAAGTCGGCGTCGGGACCGTGGCGGCGGGCGTCTCAAAGGCCCGCGCCGATCACGTCACCATTGCGGGCTTCGAGGGCGGCACCGGAGCGTCTCCGCTCACCTCGATCAAGCACGCCGGCTCGCCGTGGGAGATCGGCCTCGCCGAAACCCATCAGACGCTCGTTGCCAACCGCCTGCGCAGCCGCATTGCGGTGCAGGTCGACGGTGGCATCCGTACCGGCCGCGACGTCGTCGTCGGCGCCCTGCTCGGCGCCGATGAGTTCGGCTTCGCCACCGCGCCCCTCGTCGCGGCAGGCTGCATCATGATGCGCAAATGCCATCTCAACACCTGCCCGGTCGGGGTCGCCACCCAGGATCCGGTGCTGCGCAAGCGCTTCACCGGCCAGCCCGAGCACGTCATCAACTTCTTCTTCTTCGTTGCCGAGGAAGTGCGCGAGCTGATGGCCGAGCTTGGGTTCCGGAAATTCGATGACATGATCGGACAGATGCAGATGCTCGATCAGCGCCGCGTCATCGCCCACTGGAAGGCAAAAGGGCTCGACTTTTCCAGGCTGTTCTACAAGCCGGACGCGCCAGCCGAAGTGAAAATCTTCAAGTGCGAGCCGCAGGACCACAAGATCCACGACATATTGGATCGCCGCCTGATTGCCGAATCCCAGCCCGCGCTCGACCGCGGCGCCGCGGTGCGGATCGCGACCAGGATCAAGAACACCGATCGGGCTGCGGGCGCGATGTTGTCGGGTGAAATCGCCAAGCGCTACGGCCATGTCGGCCTTCCCGACGACACCATCCACGTCAAACTCACCGGAACGGCGGGACAGAGCTTCGGCGCCTGGCTGGCGCGCGGCGTCACGCTCGAACTTGAGGGCGAGGGTAACGACTATGTCGGCAAGGGCCTGTCAGGGGGACGCATCATCGTGCGTCCGCCCGTCAATTCAGGGGTCACGCCGGAAGAGTCGATCATCGTTGGCAATACGGTGCTCTACGGGGCGATTTCGGGCGAATGCTATTTCCGGGGAATTGCCGGCGAGCGCTTCGCGGTCCGCAACTCCGGCGCTATCGCGGTGGTCGAGGGGGCCGGCGACCACTGTTGCGAGTACATGACGGGCGGCGTCGTGGTCGTGCTCGGCAAGACTGGACGCAATTTCGCGGCCGGCATGTCGGGCGGGATCGCCTACGTGCTCGATCCGGAGGGCGGATTTCCGCAGCTCTGCAACATGGCGATGGTCGAGCTTGAGCCATTGCTTGAGGAAGAAGAGATCAATGCCACGGCGTATCGTCACGCCGGCGATCTCGAAGGCCATGGCGGCTTTGACGTGATGGCGGATCTGACCCGCCACGACGCGGCGCGGCTTCATCTCCTGATCTCGCGCCACGCCCGGTTTGCCGGCTCGCGCCGGGCAGCGCAAATCATCGAGAATTGGGATGCGTTCTTGCCGAAGTTTCGCAAGGTCATGCCGGTGGAATACCGGCGCGCCCTGGCAGAGCTCGCGAGGGAGAAAGCCGCCAAGATGCAAGCGGCGGAATGACAGGGGAGCGACAGGGACCAGTAGGCGCAATAAGCCACCGGGTCCGGCCTTTGGCCGGCCCGATGGTAAACTCCGCGCATTGCGCCGTTCTCGTATGAAAGGCGGGCGACGTCTCGACGGCGATCTCGGCGGGCGTGTTTGAGATGAAGCGGCGCAATGCGCTACGCTTATTGCGCCCTACGGGCTACAGGCTGTTATGATCGTGTATTGTGATCGTCTGATCCCGGATTTTCGCGGAGTTTATCATCGGGCCGGCCAAAGGCCGGACCCGCTGGCTCCATCCGGGCTACGAGGGCGACGAGGTCTGGGGTGAATGGGTAAAATTACGGGGTTCCTTGAATTCGAACGCGACGACCGGGACTATGAACCGGTCGAGCAGCGCGTTCGCCATTGGCGCGAGTTTGTCCTGCCGTTGCCGGAAGCCGAAACCCGGCAGCAGGCGGCGCGTTGCATGAATTGTGGTATTCCGTATTGTCACACCGGATGCCCGGTCAACAACCAGATCCCCGACTGGAATGACCTCGTCTATACGGGCGCATGGCGGGAGGCGTCCCGTAACCTGCATTCGACCAACAATTTTCCGGAGTTCACCGGCCGCGTCTGTCCGGCCCCGTGCGAAGCTTCGTGCACGCTCAACATTCGCGACGATCCCGTCACCATCAAGACCATCGAATGCGCCATCGTGGATCGCGCTTTCGAGCAGGGCTGGGTGGTGCCGGAGCCGCCATCGGGCCAGACCGGCAAGACCGTCGCCGTGGTGGGGTCGGGCCCAGCTGGTCTTGCCTGCGCCCAGCAACTCGCGCGCGCGGGCCATGACGTCCACGTTTATGAGAAGCTCGCGAAGCCGGGCGGATTGCTGCGGTACGGCATCCCGGATTTCAAGATGGAGAAGCACCTCGTCGCCCGCCGGGTCGCGCAGATGGAGGCCGAGGGCGTGCATTTCCATTGCGGCGTCCATGTCGGCGTCAATCTGGCAGCGGCCGAACTCGTTGCCAGCCATGACGCCGTCGTGCTGGCTGGAGGCGCCGAAAAAGCCCGCGACATTCCGATCCCCGGTCGGGATCTCAAAGGCATCCACTTCGCGATGGACTTCCTGCCGCAGCAAAACCGGCGCGTCGGCAACGAGCCCCAAGACGGCGGCGAGCCCATCCTCGCAACCGACAAGCACGTGGTGGTGATCGGCGGCGGCGATACCGGCTCCGACTGCATCGGCACATCGATCCGACACGGCGCACTTTCGGTCACCAACTTTGAGATCATGCCGAAGCCGCCCGCAAAGGAAAACAAGGAGCTCACTTGGCCCGATTGGCCGCTCAAGCTGCGCACCTCATCAAGCCACGAAGAGGGGGCAGCGCGTGACTTCGCGGTTCTGACGGTCGAATTCATCGGCGAAGCCGGCGCAGTGAAGCGGCTGCGCTGCGTGCGCTGCGACTCAAGTTTCAAGCCGATCCCCGGAAGCGAATTCGAGCTCCCGGCCGATCTCGTCCTGCTCGCGATGGGATTCGTGCATCCGGTCCACGAGGGCATGATCAGGGATCTGGGCGTGGCGCTCGATCAGCGGGGCAACGTGAAGGCCGATACAAACCAGTACGTCAGCTCGGTCAGCAAGGTATTTGCAGCCGGCGACATGCGCCGCGGACAGTCGCTTGTGGTTTGGGCGATACGGGAGGGCCGGCAGGCCGCTCACGCGGTCGACAAGTTCCTGATGGGCTCCAGCGCGTTGCCGAGATAAACGGCGGGTCAACCCCGTCTCTCAACGCCCGCTAAACCAGGATCGACCGCCAAACAAGCCGCCGCCGAACAGAGACGGAAAGCCTGATTGCTGCTGTTGGACCGGCGGCCGGCGGTAGTCGGGCCGATAGAACGACTGCGGCGACTGCTGCACCTCCGCTAAGGTCGGCCGCGGCGGCGCGAGACGGCGAACAGGAGGCTTCGCGGAGGCCGCCCCGCCGGTCTCCGTTGAGGCCGTTGCCGCAACCGTGATCGCGCCCGAACGGTCCGCCACCATCGGGGTCATTGGCAGATCGGTGGCGGCGACCACGGGATCGCTTCCAACCGGGGCGATGTCGCGCCGCGGCCAGGCAAAGTCATCGGCACGGCCTGCCGGCGCCGGTATGGGCTCGCCGCGCACGAGGACCTTCGCCGCCATGGCGTCGTTCGGCAGCTGACGGGCACTGCCGCCGAGAAGATCGTCGGTTTCGCTGCCGCGTTCGGAGGCTAACGGTACCGCCGGCCCGGCTAGCGGGCGGGCATGGGGGCCGGGCCGGCTGGCAGCAGCCGCTGCCTCGACCTTAGGTTCTTCGGGGATTGAGACGGCCACGGGTGCGGCGCGCGTACTCAACCAGCGCTGCACTTCGCGCTCGACGTAATGGGCAAGCTTTCGCGCCCCGGCCTGGGTGAAGTACACCCCGTCACTGGTGCGCAGCCGGCGGGTCTGGCCTTCGAGATCAGGGCCGAACTGCGCGTAGCGGCCGTCTTCGTCAACGAAGCCGTCCCAGGCATCGATATAGATGATGCCTGCCTTGTCGGCGCGGCCGCGGTAGAGGTCATTGAGAAAGGGGATGTCGGCGGCGGCTTTCTGCCCGCGCAACGGCGGCAGCCCCACCCAGAACACCGGCACGCCGGACGTCTTGAGGGCCGCAATGGTGTCGTCGATGCGCCGGCTATAGGCTTCGCTCCACGCATCGGAGCGGAATTCCAGGTTCCTGTTGCCGGCGGGCGGCTGTTCCGGCGGTGCGACAGCTGCGATTTCGCGAAGCTTGTCCGGCGCCGGGTTGTCCAGTTCCAATGCTGCAGGGTCCGCAACGGGCGGCGTCGCCGGTTTCGCCACGCGTGCGGCTGGAGCGGCCGGAGCTGTTTCGCGGAACTGCCGCCGGTCATTGATGCCGACCATCATCAGCACGAATTTGGGCTTTTGCCCCGCAATCAGGTCGCGGGCAGCCGGCGGCCAATCGGGATATTCGCCGCGGGGGTCGCTGCGGACCTCGGTGCGGATCAGGCCGGAATTCGTGCGGTGCCGCCGCAGTATCCCGATCTCGGGCGCATCCGCGTAGGCGAGCTCAAGCCCGTAGGCGAGCCAGTCCGCCATCGCGTCGCCGAGCACCAGGATCGGTGTGGTCACTGCGCTTTCAGCCTTGGGATCGGCCTTCTTTGGCGCGGGCGCCCTTGAGTAGTCAACCGGCGGCGGCGCTCGCTCAGGCTGTGGCTGCACAGGCTGTTGTTCGAACCAGTCGAACAGCCCGCGCTGCCGGCGGTTCTGCGACGAGCGATCGTCCCAGAACTGCGCCCCGGATGGCGCCGGCGCGACGACCAACAGCGTCACTGCCAGAACGGCTTCCGCGGCCAATACCGCGGTTGCAATCAAGAGTCGTAAGCAGGCGCCACGGACCATCTCGGAGTTCCGGTCATGTTGGCGTGGTCGCAGGGCGCCCCACCCGAACCCACGCTTAGTCATTCTCAGCGTGAGGTGTGATTAAGAAAAGAAGGTGTCGGATTGAAGGCGAGGTATCTAATGCAGGTCAGTAGCCGTCCTTACCGCCCTGGCTGGCCGGGGAGGGTAGGGGTGGGGCCGCTTCATGGCTGGCGCAGGCGTTCCAATAGGTCGGCTGACGCGAAGCCGTCGGGAACGACGCCCTGTGAAACCTGGAAGCTCTTGATGGCGCTGCGGGATTTGGCGTTGATGCGGCCGTTCGGCTCGCCCCCGATGTCGAAACCGCGGCGCGCAAGATGGCTCTGCAACTCATAGCGTTCGGCGCTGGTGAGGACCCGCTCATGGCGCGGCCAGGCGGCGACGAACGCCCCGTCGCCCCGCATCCGGTCGGCGAGATGGCCGATCGCCAATGCGTAGGCTTCCGCCGGATTGTATTTCATCAACACGCGGAAGTTGTTGAGCATCAGAAACGCAGGCCCGCTGGCGCCGGCCGGAATGAGGAGATAGGCGCGATCGGTCGGCCGCGGATAGGGCTTGCGGCCGACCCGAAACACACCTTGCCGCTCCCACTCCCGCACGGTCATCGCTTTGGCGCCGTCGGCGAGGAGATAGTCGAAGCCGGCCGGCAGGATCACCTCGTACCCCCAGGTCTGGCCCGGGACCCATCCGTCGGTCTTAAGGTTGTTGGCCGTAGACCCGATAAGATCAGCCGGCGAATCGACCACGTCGCGGCGACCGTCGCCGTCGAAATCGACCGCGTAGCGTTTGAACGACGTGGGCATGAATTGCGTCGGGCCGAATGCGCCTGCCCAGGAACCCTTGAGTCGCTCGGGGCTGATGTCGCTATGCTCAAGGATTTCCAACGCCGCGAGGAACTCGTTACGAAAATAGTCTTGGCGGCGGCCGACACATGCAAGTGTTGCGGTCGATCGCACGACCGGACGGTCGCCTCCCGAGGTTCCAAAATTTGACTCGACGCCCCAGATCGCCGTGACGATGTTGCGATCGACTCCGTAGGCCTTCTCCATCGCGTCGAACACCGGGCGATATTGCGCCAGAATCTCCTGGCCGCGCTTGATTCGGCTCTCATTCACCAGCACGTCCAGGTAGTCCCAAACGGCTTTGGTGAATTCCGGCTGAGCATCCATAAGGTCCATGATGCGCAAATCTGGGGTGAGGTTGCGCGTGTGGACCTCGAAGGTTTCGCGTGACACGCCGCGGCGTGCGGCATCAGGCCACAGACCTTCCAGGCAAATGTTGAAGTTCGCGGCGGCCGCAACGATGGCCTCCGTGGTCATGAGCGGATGGCCGGAACTGCCGGATTGCCCGCTCCAATCGGGGGCTGCTCCCACCCTACCCTCCCCCGCAAGCGGGGGAGGGTAGGGTGGGGGCGAGGTGGTCACTGCCGGCGAGGCGGGCGCTAGAAACGGAAACAGCCGTTCAATAATCTGCGCCGTCGCGCCTGCGGTCGCGGCCGCCACAGTGCAGCCCACGCAGGCTATGCCGATCAGCGATTTTAGGTCGACCATTGGTATTCTCCCGCATCGCCGCCGCGGATCAACCCCACCTTTATATCATGGCCGATATTGTCAATTGACGAACGATTTTGGTTGACGGAGGCTTACCGCATCGAACTTATAGTATTCGGCTCTCAATGCGCCACTGCGGAACGTGTTGCGCGGTGTCGCGGGAGCCGCCGCAATTATTCCTCCCCCACCCTACCCTCCCCCGCAAGCGGGGGAGGGTAGGGTGGGGCTGCCATCGAAATTCCGACGAACCGCCATATTCTCTGCGCCATCCCTCATGAAGCCTATTCGCAAAGCCATCTTGCCGGTCGCCGGCCTCGGTACGCGTTTTCTGCCCGCCACCAAAGCCATGCCGAAGGAAATGTTGCCGGTGGTCGACCGTCCGCTGATCCAGCATGTGGTCGACGAGGCCCGTCAGGCCGGCATCGAGCATTTCATCTTCGTCACCGGCCGCAACAAGGGCGTCATCGAGGACCACTTCGACCGTCAGTTCGAACTCGAGCTGACCCTGACGGAGCGCAATCGCCGCGCCGAGCTCGAACTCCTCGCGCGCGACCTGCCGGGCGCCGGCCAGACCAGTTTCACCCGCCAGCAACAGCCGCTCGGGCTCGGGCATGCGGTGTGGTGCGCGCGCGAAATCGTCGGCGATGAGCCGTTCGCCTTGCTGCTGCCGGACGTGCTGGTACAGGCGCAGCGCAGCTGCCTCGCGCAAATGCTCGATGCCTACCAGCAGCTTCCCGACAACGCCAACGTCATCGCGGTCGAGGAAGTCCCGATGGACCGCATCCATATGTACGGCGTGGTGGGAGTTGGAAAATCGCAAGGTCGGGCTTTCGAGATTACCCAGATGATCGAGAAGCCGCCGCGCGAGCAGGCGCCGTCAAGTCTCATCATCACGGGCCGCTACATTCTGCAGCCGGAGATCTTCAACATTCTGGCCGACCAGACCCGCGGCGCCGGCGGCGAAATCCAGATCACCGATGCGATGATCCGGCTCGCCCGCAAGCAGCCGTTCTACGGGCTCAAATTCGAAGGCCGCAGCTTCGATTGCGGCAGCAAGATCGGTTTTCTCGCCGCCAATATCGCCTACGCGCTGGAGCGCGACGACATCGCCCCGGCGTTGCGTGCCGAGATCAAGTCGTTGCTGGGATAGCCGATCGCTTCCGTTATTCTGAAGGGATTGATGGTCCTCCAACATCGCCTGCTGTAGGGGCGACCCTTGTGGTCGCCCGATTTGAGAACCGCGTCCGCCGGCAATAGGGCGACCACAAGGGTCGCCCCTACCCACTAGCGAACGGTCGCCTATGGCGTCGGTGCGTGCTAAAGAACCGACAACCAGAACCATCGACCGCACCATGGCGAAATCTATGCTGCACAGCGAAGACCCGCCCACGAGTGAACGCGACGACGCGCTGATCGCCTGCGCATTGCGCACGCTCGAAGCCGAAACCGGAGGTCTTGCTGCGCTCAGCGCCGGGATCGAGGGCAGCCTCGGTCAGGCGTTTATCTGCGCCGTCGCCATGATCAAGGCTGCTCGTGGCCGCGTCATCGTCAGCGGCATGGGCAAATCCGGTCACATCGGCAACAAGATTGCCGCAACCCTTTCGTCAACCGGCACGCCGGCATTTTTCGTCCACCCGGCCGAGGCGAGCCACGGCGATCTCGGCATGATCACGTCGGACGACGTCATCATCGCGATGTCCTGGTCAGGCGAAACCGCTGAGCTGAAGAACCTCATTAACTATTCGCGCCGGTTCCGGATCGGCCTGATCGCCATCACGGCCGACGCGGCGAGCACGCTCGGGAAAGCCGCCGATATTGCGCTCGTGCTGCCGCAGGCGCGTGAAGCGTGCCCGCACAATCTCGCGCCGACCACTTCGTCGCTGATGCAGCTTGCGCTTGGCGACGCACTGGCCATCGCGCTCCTGGAAAGCCGCGGCTTCACGGCGCTTGATTTCCGCCAATTGCACCCCGGGGGTCGGCTCGGTGCGGCGCTGACCTTCGTGCGCGACCTCATGCACACCGGGCCTGAGATGCCGCTCAAACCGACCGGAACCCGGATGTCGGACGCGATCGTTGAAATGTCCGCAAAGGGTTGGGGCTGCGTCGGCATCACCGATGCGGCCGGCCATTTGGTCGGCATCATCACCGACGGTGACCTGCGCCGCCACATGCGTCCCGACCTGCTCGAAGCCTTCGTCGAGGACGTCATGACTTGGGGCCCGAATACGGTGCGCCCCGGTCAGCTGGCGAGTGAAGCACTGGAGATCCTCAATTCCCTGAAGCGAACCGTTTTGTTGGTGGTCGAAGGCGAGCGCGCGGTCGGCCTCGTTCACATGCACGATCTGCTGCGGGCGGGGGTAGCTTGATCAGGGATCAGTAATCAGAGGTCAGTAATCAAGATGGCGCTTCTGATATCTTGATTACTGACCTCTGATTACTGATCCCTGATCATTGCTGATCCCTGATCAGCTCCACGTGGAGCGCCGTTCCCTCGACCCGCACGACCTTGACGCGGCTGCCGGCCGGGACATCGGCCCCGGTGATCCGCCACACGGTGTCGTCGATAGGGATTGTGCCGGAGCCATCCACGATCGGCTTTTCCAGCGTGAAGATGCGGCCCACGAGGGCCTCGGCGCGGCGATTGAGGAAGGGCTGATCGGTTGTCCTGCCCACCTGCATCGAGAGCCGACGCCACAATGGGATCGCGGCAACAGAGAATACCGCGAAAGCGATGAATTGCGCCTGCCAGTTCCAGTCCACGAACATCGAGATGGCGCCGACCAGCATCGCAGCAAGTCCGAGCCACAGCATGAATACGCCAGGCGCTAGCACCTCAAGAACGAGCAGCAATCCGCCGGCAATGAACCAGTCCCAAACTCCGAGCGAGGCGAATAGCGCTAGCATGGAGGCACCTCAGCTCGTCGGACTCGTGCCCGGACGCGGCGGATTGGCGTCCGGCGCCGGAAGGCTCGGTCGCGGCGGCGCGTTCGCGGCGGGACGGCCCGAGTTTCCACCGAACGTCGCTTTGGCGATTTCTGCGATGCCCGCGAGCGAGCCAAGTATGCTGGTCGCCTCGATGGGAAGCATCAGGACCTTCTGGTTCGGCGAATGGGCGATCTCCGTGAGGGCGCGCAGGTACTTGTCGGCGATGAAATAGTTGATCGCGGCGACCTCGCCCTTGGCGATCGCCTGGCTCACGACTTCAGTGGCCATGGCCTCGGCCGTGGCGGAACGCTCGCGTGCCTCGGCGTCACGGAAGGCGGCTTCACGGCGGCCTTCGGCTTGGAGGATCTGGGCCTGTTTGGCGCCCTCGGCTCTGAGGATCGCGGACTGCCGCTGGCCTTCCGCGGTCAATATTTCAGCGCGCTTTTCGCGCTCGGCCTTCATCTGCCGGCCCATCGACTCGATGAGGTCTGCGGGCGGCACGATGTCCTTGATCTCAATGCGGTTGACCTTGATGCCCCAGGGCGAGACCGCGGCATCGACGACGCGCAACAGACGCTCGTTGATTTCGTCGCGATGCGACAGCATCTGATCCAGGTCCATGGCGCCCATAACCGAACGGATGTTGGTCATGGTGAGCTTGACGATGGCTGGCTCGAGCGATGAAATCTCGTAGCTTGCCTTGGCGGCGTCGAACACCTGGAAGAACGCGATGCCATCGACCGTGACGCTGGCATTGTCCTTGGTGATGACCTCCTGTTGGGGGACGTCGATCACCTGCTCCATCACGTTCATCTTGCGACCGATCCGGTCGATGAAGGGAACCACAAGATTGAGGCCGGGCCGCAGCATTCTCGTATAGCGGCCGAATCGCTCGACGGTCCAGTTATAGCCCTGCGGCACCGTCTTGACGCCCAGGAAGACGGTGAGGATGGCAAGGAAGACGACGATGAGGACGAAAATGTCGTAGCCGCCAATCATCTGTTAACTCTCCTTGTCGATTAATCAAATAATACTCCAGGCGACTTAAAACTATCTTGCTTTGCAGCTTTTCGCATTTTTCTCGCATGCGATAAAGGTTCGTTGGAGCGAAATGCGTCAACACGCCGCCGGTCGATTTCAGGTGGCGTTGACGTGGATTCCGGCCAAGAACTCTTTGCGGGGACAGCGGGGCCGCCGCGCGCCGCAGCGACGAAAGGCAAATAGGCGGATTAGGCCCAGCCTTGCAGCTCCCGCAGCACCACCGTCTCGATCACCTGCATTCCCGGCTCGCTGTCGTTGAGGCAGGGAATTGCGGCAAAATTCTCGCCCCCCGCATGGCGGAAATATTCCGCGTTCTCCCCGGCGATCTCCTCAAGCGTCTCCAGGCAATCCGCCGCAAAGCCCGGCGTGACGATGACGAGATTCTTTACTCCCCGCCCCGCCAGCTCCTTGACGGTCATGTCGGTGTAGGGCTTGAGCCATTCGGCGCGGCCGAACCGCGATTGGAACGTCATGATCAGTTTGCTGTCGTCGAGCCCAAGCCGTTCGCGCAGCAGCCGGGTGGTTTTCGCGCAATGGCAATAATAGGGATCGCCCTTATCGAAATAGCTTTTCGGAATGCCATGAAACGAAGCGATGATGACGTCGGGCGCAAACGCCAGCGTTGCCAAATGGGCTTCGAGCGAGGCCGCCACCGCCTCGATATAGGCGGGCTCGTCGAAATATGGCGGCGCGACGCGCAGCGCCGGCTGCCAGCGCATCTTCATGAGGGCGCGGAAGACTTCGTCGCATACAGTTGCGCTGGTGGCGGCGGCATATTGCGGGTAAAGCGGCACCACCAGAATCCGCTCGCACCCTTGAGCCACCAGCGCCGTGAGGCGGGAACGGATGGAGGGGTTGCCGTAGCGCATGGCCCAGTCGACCACGACGCGCTTGCCGGGCAGCGCAAGCGCGGCGGCGAGCTTGTCCGCCTGCGAGCGTGTGATCGTTTTCAGGGGCGATTCGTTCTTCTCCCGGTTCCAAATCTTCTCGTAGTCGAGCCCTTTCCGCCGCGGCCGCCGCGGCAGGATGATGGCGTTGAGGACGAATTTCCATAGGAGGGTGTCTTCCTCGATCACCCGCTTGTCATTGAGGAACTCGCGCAGATAGCGCCGCACCGACTTGGCGTCGGTGGCGTCCGGCGTGCCGAGATTGATCACAAGGACACCGATCGATCCGGAGCGAACGTCGGGATGATCCGCCGGGCGGTGGGTGAATGCGGCGCGATTGGGAACTTTGTTCATGGTGTCATTCGTCGATGGTGTCATTCTATGCCGAGGCGGGCGCAAAAATCATCCGTTCAAGCAACGCCGCGCTCGTCGGCGATGAGCTTGCCGTCGTTCGGCAAGGCTCCGGCCGCCACCAGGGAGACCTCGCCGCGCAGCCTCGTCACGGCCGCAAGCGTGGTGGCAACCGCCACCGCGAGGCCGTCCGGCGCCGCGGGGCATTCCGCCATCAAGGTCATGACGTCCTGCTCGCCGGCTCGGGTCACCACCAGACGAAGCCTGCCGAGTTCCCGGTGCCGCCGGCCGATCTCGGCCACCTGGGCGGGGTGCACGAACATGCCCTTGATCTTTGTCGTCTGATCGGCGCGGCCCATCCAGCCCTTGATCCGCATATTGGTTCGCCCGCATGGCGACTGCCCGGCGAGCGCGGCCGAAAGATCGCCGGTGGCAAGGCGGATCATCGGGTAGTCGGGGTCAAACGAAGTGACCACGACTTCGCCGACATCGCCGTCGGGTACCGGGTCGCCAGTGCCGGGGCGAACAATTTCAACGATGACGTGCTCGTTCACCACCATGCCGTCGCGCGCCGCCGTCTCGTAGGCGATGACGCCGACCTCCGCAATAGCGTAGCACGCCAGCACGTCGACCTCGCGTGCGGCAAGCTCCTGGCGCAACGTGGCGGGAAGCGCTGCGCCGGACACGAGCGCCCGTTTGACCGAGGACGCGTCCTTGCCTGACCTTGCCGCGCTGTCGAGCAGAAGTTTCAAGAAATCCGGCGTGCCGGCATACCCGGAAGGCTTGAAATGCGCGATGGCGTCGATCTGCTGGTCGGTGTTGCCGACCCCGCCCGGGATCACGGCGCAGCCGAGCGCATGGAGGCCCGATTCGAAAATGAACGCGCCCGGCGTGAGATGGTACGAGAACGCGTTGTGGACGATGTCGCCGGGGCGGAACCCGCAGGCGAATAGCGCCCGTGCGGCGCCATAGCCGTCAGGCGTTTCGCATTCGGGCTCGAAGATCGGGCCGGGCGACATCATGAGGCGGCGCGCTTTGCCGGGCGGCGTCACGTTGAAGCCGCCGAACGGCGGATCGGCCTGCTGCAGCGCCGGCAACTCCGACTTGCGCAGCAACGGCAGCTGGGCAAGACCGGCGCGACCGGCGGCCGCATGAGGCTCAAACCCGCCGAGCCGACGCGCCCACCCGGGCGCCGTCCTGGCCCGCCGCACGGTTTCGACAGCGTGGGCAAAGTGCGCGCGCTCGCGCGCCTCTGGATCGGATATTTCAAGCGTGTCGTAGTACTCCGGAGCCATTTCCGCTTTCCGAGGCTGCGAAATATCCAGATGAGGGTCGTGGCCGGGCTTGTCCCGGCCACCCCGATTAGCTTGCTTCATGCCTAAAAGCCCGAGGTCGCCGGGACAAGCCCGGCGGCGACATGAGTAATAGCTGATCGGCGCCCATTTGAACCATCGGCGGGGCTGCAACGACGAAGGAGGAGAGATTTGCGATCTCCTCCCTAGCAATCTCTCGAACTGGGCGCCACGACGCATGGCGCCCTTTTTTCTGCCCCCACCCTTACCTCGTAGGATGGGTTGAGCTCTTGCGAAACCCATTATGGGTCTTGCCGTGCGGCGCGATCGTTGATGGGTTTCGCTATCGCTCAACCCATCCTACCAGGGTAGGGTAGAGGCGGCGGTGCCATGACGACGACGGCCGCCATCTCAGGCCTTAAGTTTGACGGCAGGCCGGCGGCGCGGCATTGATCGTCACTCCATGCCCCAAGCCCCATCCTCCAGGCAAAAACTCGTTCGCATTGCGCAATCCCTGCTGATCGGGGCGATCGGCGGCTTCCTGTTCAATGCGGCGAAATTTCCGGCCGGGTGGCTCGCTGGATCAATGGTATTCGCCGCAGCGGCGGCGCTCGCCGGCCGCCCGATCCAAGTGCCGGGCGCGCTCGCGCGTCTCTGTTCGGTCGTGCTGGGGATCGCCATAGGCGGGGTCGTGACACCCGAAACCTTGCGCGGGATGATGACCTGGCCGCTGAGCATAGCCATGGTGGCAATTTCCGTCGCCGTCGCGACGCTTGCGACCTTCGCCTATCTCACACGGCTGCACGGCTGGAATACGATGACTGCCATCTTTGCGAGCGTACCGGGCGGGCTTGCTCAGGTCATGGCGCTTGCGGCCGAAGAGAGGCGCAACTGCGACATGCGCGGCGTCGCGATTGTGCAGACCCTGCGGGTGATGATCCTGACGGTCGTAGTGCCGGCGGGCCTGTCTCTCGCCGGGCGCGCCGGGGCCGTGCGCCGGCCGGTGAGCCCGATCACCGTAGCCGACGCGCCGGTTGCTTTCGCGATTGAAATCGGCGCGGCGTCGGCCGCAGCGCTCTTGCTGCTGCGGCTCGGTTTTCGTGGCGGCGTGTTCTTCGGACCGCTGGTGGTCTCTGCTGCTCTGCATGGTGGCGGGTTCATCGAGGTCACCATGCCGTCCTGGCTCGCCAGCGCCGGTATGGTGGGGCTTGGTACGCTGAGCGGCGGACGCTTCAGCGGTCTGCTGTTCCGCGAGTTGCTGGCGTATCTTGGCGCTGCGCTCGGCGCCTTCGCGGTGTCGGTCGCGGTCACCGCCGCGATCGGCATCGCCGTGACCCTGGCGGCGCCGCTGCCGGTCGCCGAGGTGATCGTGGCGTACGCCCCGGGCGCGGTCGATGCCATGATGATCCTCGCGCTCGCCCTGAACCTCGATCCGGTTTTTGTCGGCGCCCACCATCTCGCGCGTGTCTTCGTGGTCTCACTGGGGCTGCCGATTCTCGCCCACTATTTTTCCGCGCCCAAGTCGAAAGGCAGCTCGTAGGGTGGGCAACGCGCCGAGGCGAGACCGTCCGAATTCGCTCGGCCGAGCGGGCGCGTTGCTCACCCTACCGCTCTCCCGAGAGGTGACGGATGGACGATTGATGCCCCCATCACCCGCTGATGCGGGTAATCTGCGCTCCGCAGGCTGAGAGCTTGTCCTCGAGGCGTTCAAAGCCGCGGTCGAGGTGATAGACCCGGTTGACCATGGTCTCGCCCTCGGCGGCCAGCGCCGCGATCACGAGGGATACCGAGGCGCGCAGGTCAGTCGCCATCACGGGGGCGCCCTTGAGCCGGCTGCCCCCGTCCACGGTGGCGGTTTCGCCGTTAAGATGGATGCGGGCGCCGAGCCGCGCCAACTCCTGGACATGCATGAAGCGGTTCTCGAAGATTGTTTCGGTGATGCGCGATGTCCCATTCGCGCGCGTCATCAGCGCCATGAACTGCGCCTGCAGGTCGGTCGGGAAGCCGGGGAACGGCGCCGTCGTAACGTCGACCGGCACAATGCCGGCGCCGTTACGCGTCACTCGAATTCCGGCATTGGTGGGGGAGATCTCGGCGCCGGCCTTCGCGAGCACGTCGAGCGGCGCCGCCAAGAGTTCCGGCCGGCCGCCTTCCAGCATCACGTCGCCCCCGGTCATGGCCACCGCAATCGCGAAGGTGCCGGTCTCGATGCGGTCAGGCAGCACGGTGTGACGTGCACCGGAAAGCCGCGGCACGCCCTCGACAATGATGCGCGCGGTGCCGGCGCCGCTGATCTTCGCCCCCATCTTGTTGAGGCAATCGGCCACATCGCCGATTTCGGGCTCGCGCGCCGCATTTTCGATGACCGTCGTACCAGCGGCGAGCGAGGCGGCCATCAGCGCCGTATGAGTGCCGCCGACCGTGACCTTGGGAAACACGATTTCGGCGCCGCGCAGGCCGTTGGGGGCCCGCGCGATCACGTAGCCGGCGTCGACGTCGATCTCGGCGCCAAGGGTCTGCAAGGCCTGGATGTGAAGATCGACCGGCCGGGTGCCGATGGCGCAGCCACCCGGCAAGGACACCTTGGCCTCGCCCATGCGCGCGACCAGCGGCCCGATCACCCAGAAGCTGGCCCGCATCTTCGAAACCAGCTCGTAGGCGCCTTGGTATCGACGATGCCGGCGGCCGAGATGTGCAGGGTCTGGCCCTGATAAGCGCTGTCGCCCGGGCGCTTGCCGTTGAGCATCACGTCGACGCCGTGATTGTTGAGGATGCGTTGGAGCAGCGACACGTCGGCGAGCCGCGGCACGTTGTCGAGAATCAGCGTCTCGGGCGTGAGCAGGCTCGCAATCATCAGCGGCAAGGCCGCATTCTTGGCGCCAGAAATCGGGATGGTTCCGTTAAGCGGCTGGCCGCCGACGATGCTGATGCGATCCATGAGAGCCCCGTGTTTTTTCCTAAACCAAACCCGGCGTCCCCGGCGCCGGCCGCCCTCTCCCCACCGTCCCCCGCCTACGGGGGAGGGTCGGGACGGGGCTAGGCCGACCGCTTGTCAACGACAACTCGGGCGGAATCGTGAGCGCCGGCCGTCTCCGCATCAGGCTTGGGCTCGTCAGCTTCCGCGGCGCGTTGGCGCGCCTGAGCCTTGCGGCGGCGCAGGTTGGCCTTTAGCGCCGCCGCGAGCCGTTCCGAGCGCGCCTCCTGCCCCGCCGCGCGTGGGCCAGCGGAGCCGCCGGTTGAGTCTTGCTTGGTCATCGCCCCTGATAGCTGCTCCGGCAGGGGAGCGGCAAGCGGGCCGCACATTTCGTCCACCACCAGCGGTGTTTTGAGGAACGTTGATTCATACCCATGGGGCATCTGTCGCAACCGCAATCCTTGCACCCAATCCTTGCACCCTTGCGGCCCTTGTGGCAGGTTCGCCCCGCCGTCACGCCGCCTGCCTGCTTCGCTGCCGTAGCTCAGTGGTAGAGCACTCCCTTGGTAAGGGAGAGGTCGACAGTTCAATCCTGTCCGGCAGCACCAGGAAAGCCCCGGTAAATCGGCACTTCCTAGCTAGCCAACTCCCCTTTCCCCCAGTCTTCGACCGTGAACGGAGGGTGAATTTCCCCCAAAAGCTGGGGGAAAATTAGGGGAAAGCGTTCGCTAGGCGTTCCCGATGGAGAACGGTCGGCGCCGGTATCGGTTCATCAGTTCCACATGCAATTTTATGTTATGTCGAAGGGAGCGGTGGCGTAAGCGACGTGCGAGGCAGAGCTGCCGGGCGCACTTGATGCCCTCGTTCCTCTTTGGCGTGCTGAGTTCCTTGCGGGTGCGCCGCGTGGCGCACCCCCGCAGAACTCCAAACTTCGAATCTGAGGGTCGGGAGTTCGAATCTCTCCGAGCGCGCCAGTTAACTTCCTGCTAGCAGCCTGTCGGACTTAGCACAGCGAGCGGGTTTAGGTAGAATCGGCTTATTGATTCGGCCTTTCTTGGTCGCTGGGTGGGATGCCGTTGGACAATTTCCGCACGATTGA
>Ga0257161_1000166_pt1 | contig 17736 bp, 15 predicted proteins | sample NR01A_FD_185954 | JGI IMG/M metagenome (GOLD analysis project Ga0257161, IMG submission 185954) | Soil microbial communities from H.J. Andrews Experimental Forest, Oregon, United States - NR-01-A | ecosystem: Environmental > Terrestrial > Soil > Temperate forest > Bulk soil | place: USA: Oregon... | reverse complement strand
CCGGCCACGCAGGAGATCCGCATGATGCGCCACCCGACCTTCGTTCCCGCGGGCGTCATTCCGGCCGTATTGCTGCCGTTCCAGGACGATCTTGCGATCGACGAAAGGGGCTTTCGCGGTCATCTGCGTCACGTCGCGTCGACGGAGGGGCTTTCGGCCATCACGGTCAATGCCCATTCGACCGAAGTCGCCTCCTGTACATTCGAGGAACAGCGCCGGGTCATGGAAATCGCGGCCGACGAGGTCGGCGACAGGCTGCCGATCGTGCACGGCGTATGGGCGGACGGCAGCCAGGAAGCGGCGCGGATCGCGCGCGCTGCGGCCGCGGGGGGCGCCTCTGCGCTGCTGGTCTTTCCGCCTGCGCCGTTCACCCTGGGGCAGAACGCCGAAATGGCGATCGCCCATTTCCGCCACATTGCCGAGGCCACAGAGCTGCCGATCATTGCGTTCCAGTATCCGCTGGCGACCGGCCAGGGCTATCCGCCGGAGACACTGTTGCGGCTCACTGAGGCGGTGCCCTCGATCCGCGCCATCAAAGACTGGACCAACAACGTGCAGCTTCACGAATGGCAGGTCCGCACGCTGCAAGGCCTGCCGCGGCCGGTGAGCGTGCTCACCACCCATTCGTCGTGGCTGTTGTCCTCGCTGGTGCTCGGCTGCAAGGGCCTGTTGTCCGGCTCCGGCAGCGTCATCGCCGATTTGCAGGCGCAGTTGTTCCGCGCCGTGGCGGCCAACGATCTCGCCGCCGCCAAGGCGGTGAACGACCGCATCTACCCGCTCGCCCGCGCTTTCTACGCCGACCCGTTCGTCGACATGCACAACCGCATGAAAGAGGCGCTGGTGTTGCTCGGCCGGCTCCCCCGCGCAGCGGTGCGCCCGCCCCTGGTGAAGCTCGGCGGCGCCGAGATCGAGCGCATCCGCATGGTGCTGGCCGCCGCCGGACTGTTGGACGAGCGGGCATCGCGAGCCGCTTGACGGCATCGCCCGGCGTACGGCCGGGTTGCGCGCGAGCCGATGTTTTGGCACTTAAGCGGCCGTGAGCGACGGCGGCCCCATCCTTATCGTCCCGTACATGTGGATCGGCGACTTCGTGCGCTGTCACACGGTCGTTCATCTGCTGCGCGCGCGTTTTCCCGGGCGGCCGATCGATATGCTGACCACCGCGATGGTGGCGCCGCTCGTCGACTATATGCCCGCCGTCCGCAAGGGCATCGTGTTCGACCTTCCCCGCAAGCGCCTTGCGCTGTCGCAGCACCGCGCCCTCGCCGACCTCTTGCGCCCCGAGCACTACGGCGACGCGCTGATCATGCCGCGCACCTGGAAAGCCGCGCTGGCGCCTTTCCTTGCCGGCATTCCGCGCCGCACCGCCTTTGTCGGCGAAATGCGGTTCGGGCTCGTCAATGACCGCCGCATCGGCGAAAAGAAGCTGCCCCGCATGGTCGATCGCTGCGCCGCGCTGGCGCTGCCGAAGGGGGCCGCCCCGCCGCAGGATTTGCCATTGCCGCAGCTCGTGGTGCCGCACGACAGCCTCACGCAATGGCGCGCCCGGATGAACCTTCCGGCCAACGGACAGCCAACCGCCGTGCTCGCCCCGGGCGCCGTCGGGCCATCGAAACGATGGGGAGCCTACGGGGCGCTCGCCGCGAATCTTGCCGAATCGGGCTTTGCGGTCTGGGTCGTGGGCGGCCCTGACGAGAAGCCCGTTGTGTCCGAAATCGTACGCAACGCGCCGCAAGCCCGCGATCTCACCGGCGCTGATTTGCGCAATGCCATCCTGGCGCTTGCGGCAGCGACCGTGGCGGTATCGAACGATTCCGGGCTGCTGCACGTGGCAGCAGCCCTCGGCACGCCGTCGATCGGGATATTCGGGCCGACCAGCCCCTGGCATTGGGCCCCGCTCAATCCGCTCGCTGCCGTGATCGAGACCAAGAGCGACGTGCCGTGCCGGCCGTGCCACAAGCCAACCTGCCGGCTCCATCATCACCGCTGCATGGGCGACATCCCGATGGAGCAGGTGGTAGCGGCGGTGCGGGCGGCGTTCCCGATTGGCCGACTCACAGCCGGTTAATGCAGACGGCGCTTCGCTCGATCAGACGCCGGAAAAAGGTTCGCTGCGCCCGCATATCCTTGGCGGTCATACCTTCAAAAAGATGGCGGTTGATTTCGTCCAGGGTGGGGGCGAGAGACGCCAGCAGCTTCGAGCCTTTCTTGGTGAGCTTCAGGCTCAATGCGCGCATATCCGCCGGATCCGGCGATTTCTGCACGTACCGCAGCCGCACCAGCCTTTTGACCTCGTCCGTTATGTGAGGTCCGGAAACATGCAGATGTCCGGCAAGGCCCTTAATCCCGACAGGCCCAGCCCGCTCCAGGCGCCAGATCGCGAGCAGCACGGCGAGTTCCGCGCCACCCAAACCGATTGACCGAGCGATAGCGCGCCGAAGCGCCTGCATGCCGGCTGCTGCCGCGAAGAGTTCAGCGATGAATTCGCGAAACGCGGAATCGCTGAGTTCCATCGATCCCGCGATCTTTCTCTTCGTTACGGCTTTCTTTCCGTCGGGTAGATGAGACGGCCGAAGCGGGTTGGTCATCGGTTTAAGCGCTACGGGAATGCAGCCGTAACGGCGTTTGCCGGGCCGCCTTAAGAGTGTTGTTCGAAGCGACGCTAAGGTAATCGGGGAAACGCCTTAACATCAGCAGCTCTCACGGGCAATGCCCTTGCACCCCGCATTGCAATCGATAGGAAAGTTATGTAATTCATTCGGACGTATCGAGCGTCGAAGATCAGACCATGCTACGAACCGGTGACGAGTATCTCGCTTCCCTGCGCGACGGCCGTCGCGTCTACTACGGCGGCGAACGGGTGGCCGACGTCACTGCCCATCCGGCGTTCCGAAATACCGCACGGTCATTCGCCCGCATTTATGATCGCAAGCGCGAAGCGCAGAACCTCGCCGCGATGTCGTTCGTCGAAGACGGAGAACGATCGACGTCGTGGTTCCTGTTGCCCAAATCCCGCAAAGACCTCGAACAACGCGCGGAGTGCCACCGGCGCGTCGCCGAATGGTCTTATGGGCTGCTCGGGCGTTCCCCCGACCATGTGCCGGCGTTCATCGGCGGCATGGCGATGGTGCCCGAATTATTCGAAGCAAACAGAAAAGGGTTTGGACGGAACGTTATCGACTACTTCAATGACCTGAAGTTGCGCGACTTGTTCGCCTGCTATCTGGTCCTCACGCCTCAAGGGTCCCGCGATCCCAAGATGTACAAGGACACCGGCGCCATCAATCCGGCGCTGGCAGTCGTGCGCGAGGACAGCGAAGGCATTGTGGTCAGCGGCTTGAAGCTCTTAGGGACGTCGGCTGTGTTTTCCGATGAGGCGTGGATCGGCAGCATGATCCCGCTCGGGCTGGATCAGATCAATGAAGCGGTCACCTTCGCAATCCCCGTCAACCATCCGGGAGTCGAGATCTGGGTGCGGGAGTCCTTCGAGATCCGCGCCCCCAATAAGATCGATCACTTCTTCTCGTCGCAATTCGACGAGAGCGACGGCGTGATGGTGTTCGATAACGTGCGCGTGCCGTGGAGCCGGGTGTTCTGCCATCGCGACATCCCGCTGATGCGGGATATGTACTTCAAGACGCCGGCCCATGTGATGGGCAACCATCAATCCAACTGGCGGTTCGCCGAGAAGCTCAAGCTGATGGTCGGGATCGCCCACAGGGCCTGCGACATGGCGGGCGTCATCAATATCCCGGCGATCCAGCAGACCCTTGGGAGACTGGCGGCGGCGGAGGCGTCGTTGCTCGGCCTCATGGCGGCGCAGATCGATCAGCTCCAGTCAATTGCGAACGGGCATGTGCACGTCAATCGCAGGTTTCTCTATGCGGCGCTGCAATGGTGCGCGAACAACTACGCGCAAGTTGCCGAAGAAGTGCGCTCGCTGATGGGGGCCGGGCCATTCCTGCTGCCGGCCGACCCATCGGTGTTCGATAATCCGCAAACGCGGCAGACCTTCGAGAAATACTGGAGCCTGCCCACTGCTTCCGCGGACGAACGCTACAAGTTCGTCAAGATGGCCTGGGACTTGCTGGGCTCGGATTTCGCCGGCCGGCACGCCCAGTACGAGAAATTCTACGGCGGTCCGCCCCATATCATGGATCTCTACAGCTTCTTTAACTGCCCCTGGAACGAGCGCCGTGCCGCCGTCGACCAGATCGTCAAGGAGATGGGCTCTGCGGACGATTTGACCGCACGGCGAAAATCGGCGGCTGAATAAAGCGTAGGCCCGGATGGAGCGCGAGCGAAATCCGGGCTACGTCCGCCGGGGGTGATCGCCCGCAGGGGATGCGCCCAACGGGCCGACCGACGCGACGCAAAACAAAAAAAGAGCCCGGCACATCGGCCGGGCTCTTCGTCCATTCGGTACGATCTGCGCTTAGAACTTGTAGCTCAAGCCGCCCCGGACAGTATCGATCGTCTCCTTGACGTTGTCGACACCGCCGATCGTCGTCTTGCCGAAGTCGTAATGCAGATATTCGGCCCGCAAGATGAAGTGGTCGATAAGCTTATATTCAAGCCCCACGCCTGCGGTCCAACCGAACTGGTTGGTGGCGACCGGTGCGAACTCACCGAGGGTGTCGGTGATTTCGAAATGACCCCAGGCAGCGCCTGCGGTGCCGTAGGCGAGCAGGTTCGGGAAGAAGACGTAGCCGAGCCGAGTGCGGGCTGAAGCCAACTCGTCGGTCTTTTGGCGGAAGGCATTGGCGTCCGTCTGCTTGATGTCGGCGCCGTCGAAGTCCACTTCCAGGCCGGCAACGACCGATCCATATTGCCAGTTGTAGCCAGCGTGCCCACCGACGAGGCCGCCACTTGGCTTCGCGTTGACGAAGAAATCCTGGAGATCGAACGTGGTGGTGGCCCAGCCGCCGCCGCCGTGGATGCCGATATAGAACCCGGCCCAGTCGGACAGATAGGCGGGCGCCACTCCCGGCGGCAGCGCCTTAACGGCCAGATCCGCTGCGGCCGCAGAGCCGGCGCCTGCTGCGATCGAGGCAAGTAGTCCGATACCATACCAAAGCTTGCTTCCCATGAACCCTCCTCATTGATGCTTTACGCCTGAGCAGCGTGGGCGGTGCCTAGCACCGTCGTCCTCGGGTCGTCTGTATTCATTGATGTTTATTTGTTCGAATTCGAACAGTGAGTTGCCTCTTTACAACGCTTTCGCCTGAGAAAGCTGCAATATAGTACCGTAGATGCAATAGATCACTGAATTCCTAATGCCAGAGATGCGCAAATCTTGTTGCAAGGCCATTTTTGCAGCGCACAAAAAAAGAGCCCGGCCACCTCGGCCGGGCTCCGCGATTCGACGCTGTGTGCGTCAGTCGACGCGGTGCGCGTCAGAACTTGTAGCTCAGAGCAGCGCGGGCGACATCGACCGTGAGCCTTTCGTTGAAATTGTTAAGGCCAAGGCCGAGCACCGCCGCCGGGTCGAAGTGGCTGGTCCTGCCGAAGTCGTAGTGCAACCATTCGCCCCGCAGGAGCCAGCTATTACTACCGGGCCAAAACTTCCATTCAAGTCCCACTCCTCCGACCCAGCCGAACTCGTTGGCGAAGGTCGTTACAGAGTCGACGGCGGTGATCCCGTCAAACCTAACGGTATCGGTCGTGTTCACGCGGAAATGGCCCCAGGCCATGCCAGCGGTGCCGTAGAGGAGCCAGTTGGGCATTATCAGATAGCCAAGCCGTCCGCGGGCGGAGGCCAGTTCCTGGATCTTGACCTCGTGCGTGAACGTGTCGAACGGGAGGAATGCGGGGAAGGAGAATGTGGTCGTCTCCTTGATGTCCGCGCCGCTGAAGTCAATTTCCAGACCGCCGACGACCGGTCCCCATTGCCAGTTGTGGCCGAACTGGAAGCCGAAAACGCCACCCTTTGGGCTCACGTCGGGTGGTACCAAGAAAGTTGCTGGGACGCCGTTAAAGCTAAAGGATTCTTGCGGTTCGATGGACGTGTGACCCCAGCCGCCGCCGCCGTGGACGCCCACATAGAACCCGGCCCAATCGGGAACGGCGCAGCAGATGGCCGGCGCCGCGGCCGGCGGCGGCCTCACGGGCAGGTCCGCCGCTAGGGCTGATCCAGCGCCCGCCGCGACCGCAGCGAACAATCCAATACCGACCAAAAAGTCACGACGCATGAAGTCCTCCTTATTGATACCTCACGCCTCATCCGGCGTTGAACGGTCCCTAGCACCATAATTTCCAGTCGTCTCTTGATATTAGACATAATATGTCGAATTCAAATTCCGAGTTGCATTTCAGCAACGTTTTAGCGGAACTTTCTGTTGACTGTTGTGGATATCTTAAAAACTTAATTAACTTTCAGCGCACCAGCTAAACAAATTAAAATGAGACGTGTGCATGATTTGAGGCGGCGGGATAATGTTTTCGTGGCAATTGTTTTATTATGTCAGACACCGTACATAAACACGCATGTCGTTTTGGCGAATCGAATCGTCTCTGGCGAATTGCGCGGTGTTTCTGGCTGCTCGTCGCGCGGAAACGACTTCTTCGCCGTTGAGACTGGAAAAGCGCGCCTCGAGCGGTTTTGGCGAGATGGCGCAGACGGCGCGCTCGAATCGCCACGCCGTCCCGACGAAACGGAGAATCCTTATCAATTTTCGTGAAAGCTATTCCTTATGTCTGATACTGCACAAATAGGAAAATACGTTTCTTCGAATTCTTAGCCGTTCGGTGTTTTGCGGCTTGACGGCGATACGAGCCAAAGTCCAGATTCGCCATCGCGTGCTTGCCGCTCCCCATCCGCGCGCCGGGTGCGCTTGTCGGAATGGGCGTGACCGGCATGGCCATGGCCAAGGAGGAACGGAAATTCCAACCGCAAACAAAAAACGGTGCACGTCGAAATATAAGGCAGCTTATTCCGCCAGCGCCGCCCGGATCGCTTGAAAGTCGCGCCAGGCGAATCGCTTTTCGAGCGGAGTGCGCAAGAGATACGCCGGGTGGAAGGTGGCGATGGCGCGAATCTCCCGCGTGCCGGTATGATAGACGCGCCAGCGGCCGCGCGACCGGCGGATGCCCTCGGTCAGGCCGAGCAGCGTGGCGGCCGAAGGGCCGCCGAGGCACACCAGGATGTCGGGATCGGCAAGCTCGACCTGGCGCTTGATGAAGGGCAGGCAGATCTGGCTTTCCTGCGGCGTCGGCGTGCGGTTGCCGGGTGGACGCCATGGGATGATGTTGGCGATATAGGCGGTGGTGCGATCGAGCCCGATTGCCGCCATCATGCTGTCGAGCAGCTGGCCCGAGCGCCCGACGAACGGCAGCCCGGCGATATCCTCCTCGCGGCCGGGGGCTTCGCCGACGAACATCACCCTGGCATGCGGATTGCCGTCGGCGAACACCAGCCGCTTCGCCGTGAGGCGCAGCGCGCAGCCCTCGAACCGCTCAAGCAGGTCGCGCAGCGCGTCGAGGCTCGTTGCGGAGGCGGCAGCGCGGCGCGCCGCCATGATGGCCGCATCCGGCGCCGGCGGCGCCCCCTCACCCGTCCCTCCCCCGCCCGCGGCGGACGACAGGGAAGGGGTGCGCAAGCGCACATTCGGCGTCACGTCGGCGGGACCGCCCAACGGCGAGCGCGTTCGCGGCGGCGCCTCCGGCGGCAAAGACGGCTCGGCAGGCATTTGCGAGGGGCGCGGTTGGTCGGCCTCGGCGGTAAACCGGTTGACCGGAGCCTCGTCCAATACCGCATCAACCCCCGCCTCCACATAGAAGGCGAGGAGTGCGCGCAGGTCAGAGCGGCGATCGATGCTCATGGGCAGAGCGTTAGCATGTTTCCTGCATGGCATTTCATCTTGATTGCGGCAGGCGGGCAAACGTGGAAAAAGGCGCGTCGACGAACCGGAGCACGACGGAGATTGGTGATGGATATGCCCGCCCGGGAGTCGATGGAGTTCGACGTGGTGGTGGTCGGCGGCGGTCCCGCGGGCCTTGCCGCCGCAATCCGGCTGAAGCAGCTCGCGGCCGACATTTCCGTCGTGGTCGTGGAAAAGGGCTCAGAGGTTGGCGCCCACATCATGTCGGGCGCCGTGATCGATCCGTCTGCCCTCGATGTCCTGCTGCCCGATTGGCGTCGTGAGGATACGCCCATCAAGACGGCCGTCGCGGACGATCGCTTTTACATGTTGAGCGCCGGCGGAGCGCTGCGCCTTCCCAATGCGCTGATGCCGCCGCTGATGAACAATCACGGCAATTTCATCGTCTCGCTCGGCAATGTGTGCCGCTGGCTTGCCACCAAGGCGGAAAGCTTAGGGGTCGAGATCTACCCAGGCTTTGCCGCCGCTGAGGTGCTGTTTGGCGCACACGGGGAGGTGGTGGGAGTAGCGACCGGCGACATGGGCATAAGCCGCAGCGGCGAGCCCAAGGATTCGTTTACCCGCGGCATGGAATTGCGCGCCAAATATACGCTGTTCGCGGAAGGCGCCCGCGGCCACCTGACCAAGGCGCTGATCGCGCGCTTCGGGCTCGATCGGGACCGCGAGCCGCCAAAATTCGGAATCGGCCTCAAAGAGCTATGGCAGGTTGCGCCGGATCGCCACAAGCCCGGCTTGGTGCAGCACACCCTGGGTTGGCCGCTCGACAACCGCACCGGCGGCGGCTCGTTTCTCTATCACTATGACGACTGCCTAGTCTCGGTCGGCTTCGTGGTGCACCTGAACTACGAGAACCCGTATCTGTCGCCGTTTGAGGAATTCCAGCGTTTCAAAACGCATCCGCTCGTGCGCGATATCTTCACGGGCGGCAGGCGCATCGGGTACGGCGGGAGGGCGATCGCCGAGGGCGGCTGGCAGTCGGTGCCTCGGCTGGTATTTCCGGGCGGCGCGCTGATCGGCGACGGGGCCGGCTTTCTCAACGTGCCGCGCATCAAAGGCACCCACAATGCCATGCGGTCCGGCATGTTGGCCGCCGAACATGCGGCGGCAGCGGTCGCCGACGGCCGCGCCCACGACGAACTCGCCGCTTATGAAGCGTCCTGGCGCGGCTCTGCGCTTGGCGCCGACCTGTGGAAAGTCCGCAACGCCAAGCCACTGTGGTCGAAGTTCGGCACGGTGCTGGGGGTGGGCTGCGCCGGCGCCGATATGTGGGCCAACAGCCTGGGATTTTCCTTGTTCGGCACGCTCCGGCATGGCAAGCCCGACCACGCGTGCCTTAGGACCGCGGCACAATGTCGCCCGATTTCTTATCCGCGACCCGACGGCAAGCTCACCTTCGACCTACTTTCGTCGGTCTTCCTGTCAAATACAAATCATGAGGAAGATCAGCCGGTTCACCTGCAGGTGGCGGATCCGGCATTGCAGGCGTCGTCCGAGCACGACGTCTATGCCGGCCCGTCCTCGCGCTACTGTCCCGCCGGGGTCTATGAATGGGTGGAGCAGGATGGAGTTCTAACCTACGTCATCAACGCGCAAAATTGCGTCCACTGTAAGACCTGCGACATCAAGGATCCCAATCAGAATATCAACTGGGTGGCGCCCGAGGGCGGTGGCGGTCCCAACTATCAGAACATGTGATGGTGTGCTACAAACCATAATGCTGCCGTCAAGCCAGCGGCAAATCCCCAACCCTACCCTCCCCCGCAAGCGGGAGAGGGTAGGGTTGGGGTGCTATACTGTTTCGATTAATTTTCCCACCCACCCTTCCCGCTTGTGGGGACGGTCGGGGAGGGTGTGTTGGGGTGCGGTTTGACCAAGCTCATCCGGTACCCACCTGAATACTGGATTGCGCGGTCAATCCCCGGATCATGTCCGGGAGGCAATGACATGGCAGGGTTAATTAATCGAAATTTGCCCCAACGACCTTGCGGCGTGTTTGTGAAAGTGTTCATTGTCGCCCGTCGAGCGTAGGTGCGTGAAGCCGGGAGGGTTGGCGGGACCGCCGGCACAGAATCTTACCCGTCGGAGAGCAGCGACCCGTGAAAATATTTCTGCACCGATCCTTCACCGCGATCGCAGCCGCGGCCCTTTGGGCAATTCCGCAAGCCATTGCGGCGCAAGCCCCGAGCGCGCAAACCCCGAGCTCGCGCGATGTGAGCCGCTTGTCGCCTGCCGGCAGCTACCTTGCAGCACGCCAGGCCAATCTGGACCGCGACCCCGACGCGGCGGCGACCTACTATCGGGCTGCGCTCAAGTCCGACCAACGCAATCCGGAACTGCTGGAGCTGACGTTCTATTCGCTGCTGGCCTATGGCGAGATCAATGAAGCGGTGCGGCTCGCCGAGCGGCTTGTCCAGCTCGATCGCAACAACCGCAATGCCCATCTTGTTCTCGGTGTGCGCTCGCTCAAGCAGAAACAATGGAAGGACGCCCGCGCGCATTTCAGCCAGGCCATGCACGGGCCCGTCAACGATCTCACCGGCACGCTGATGTCGGCCTGGAGCGCGTTCGGCGCCAACGACGCCAAGGGAGCGGTCGACGCCATCGACAAGCTCAGTGGCCCGGAATGGTACGGCATATTCAAAGATATGCATGCCGGCCTGATGTTCGATCTGGCGAACAACAAAAAGGAAGCCGGCAAGCGGCTGGAGCATGCCTACAAGCTTGATGGCACCGCGCTGCGGATCATGCAGTCCCACGCGAGCTTCCTGTCGCGAAACGGCGCGCGCGACGAGGCGGTGAAGATCTATGAGGACTATGACAAGCAGCTGCCGCGCTACCCGCTCACCGTCGAGGCGCTGGCGCTCCTCAAGAGGGACATTGCGCTCCCCCGCCTTGTCGAGACGGCGCAAGCGGGCGCCGCTGAAGCGCTCTATGGTCTAGGTGCAGCGCTCGGCCGTCGCGAGGAGGAGATGAGTCTCGCCAACCGCGGGCTCGCCTATCTCCAGCTTGCGCTCTATCTTGAGCCCGGCCACGCGCTGGCGCAGCTGTCGCTTGCCGATCTCTACGAGGCGATGAAAAAGCCTGAGCTGGCGATCAAGATCTATGAGCGCGTGCCCGCCTCCTCGCCTCTCAAGCGCAACGCCGAAATCCAGCTCGCGCTCGACCTCGACGCCCTGGAGCGGACCGACGAAGCCAAGAAGCACCTGGAGAAACTGGTTGCCAGCAGGCCGGACGATATGGAGGCGATCATTGCGCTCGCCAACATCCAGCGCGAGCGCAAGCAATACGAAGGCTGCGCCGAAAGCTACGGAAAAGCCGTTGACCTCGTGGCGCAGCCGGCCAAGACGAACTGGACGACCTACTATTTCCGCGGCATCTGCTTCGAGCGCTCCAAGCAGTGGGCGAAGGCGGAACTCGACTTCAAGAAGGCGCTCGAGCTGTTCCCCGACCAGCCCCACGTGCTCAATTATCTCGGTTATTCCTGGATCGACCAGGGCGTCCATCTCGACGAGGGCATGAGCATGATCAAGCGCTCGGTCGAGCAGCGGCCCGATGATGGCTACATCGTCGATTCGCTCGGCTGGGCCTACTACCGGCTTGGCAATTACGAGGAGGCCGTGAAGAATCTCGAGCGCGCGGTCGAACTCAAGCCGGTCGACCCGACCATCAACGATCACCTCGGCGACGTCTACTGGAAGGTCGATCGCATGCTGGAGGCCAAATTCCAGTGGTCCCACGCCCGCGATCTCAAGCCCGAAGACGATGAGCTGGTGAAAATCGAGCAAAAGCTCAAGATCGGCCTCCAGGAAGAGAAGTCGAACTCCGCCGACGCCGATAAGCAGAAGAAGCGCGTCGGAGGCGGGGGGCCGACCACTGCGCAGCCGTAGGGTGGGCAAAGGCGCCGCGCACAGCCGAGGGTATGGTGCGGCGTCGCGCGCCCAACGGGTCCGGCCTTCGGCCGGCCCGATGACAAGCTTTGCCCGCGCCCTCGGGCTTTGCCCTTGTTCAGCAATCGCTTCGACGAACCGCGTGGGCAAAAGCGGAAGCAAATTCGAGCCAACACCGCAATGCCTCGGCCGCCTTTGCCCACCCTACGGACTGCGACCGTCGCCAAACCGGAATCCACGCTCGCTCCCGCCAAAGTCAACCTGACGCTGCGTATCTTCGGCCGCCGCGCTGACGGCTTTCACGAACTCGAAAGCCTCGTGGCGTTCGCGCCCTTTGGCGACCGTCTCACATTATGGCCAGACGGGTCACTTGATCTCAAAGTGTCCGGTCCGATGGCGGCGGGGGCCGGGCCGCTGGCCGACAACCTGGTGCTGCGCGCCGCCCGGGCGCTCGCCGAGCGGATCGAGGGCCTCACGCTGGGCCGTTTTGTGCTTTTCAAGCAGCTGCCGTCCGGCGCCGGGCTCGGCGGCGGCTCGGCCGACGCAGCAGCGGCGCTGCGGCTGATCGCGAAGACCAACGGCCTCGGTCTCGACGATCGGCGCATTCACGAGGCGGCGTGCGCCACCGGCGCGGATATTCCGGTCTGCCTCGATCCACGGCCACGGGTTATGCGCGGCGTCGGCGAAATACTCTCGGCCCCCATGGTCCTCCCGAAGCTCGGCATCCTTATCGTCCATCCGGGCCTGGCGCTGCCGACCGGGCCGGTTTTCAAAGCGCTGGGTCTTGCTCCTGGCGAGCAATACGCGAAGGCGCCGTCTTCCTCTCCCTCCAGCGCGGCACCCGACCGCGATGCCCTGCTCGCCTGGCTCGCGTCCGAGCGCAACGATCTCGAGCGGGCCGCTATCTCGATCGCGCCGCAGATCTCCGACATCCTCAGCGCCATCGCCGGGCTCGCGGAGTGCCGGCTTGCCCGCATGTCAGGCTCGGGGTCGGCGTGCTTCGGCCTGTTCGACAGCGCGCAGGCGGCCATGGCCGCCGCAACGCACCTCACGGCCGCGCGTCCGTCATGGTGGGTGCGGGCTGGCCCGTTGAGGAGTTGATGCGACCAGCAGAGCCGTGAGGTGTGCGACGGCGCCAGATGGTGATGAACTCTGGCGATGAACTCTCTTCCCTCGTTGTGCAAGCGGGCGCGGTCGGCCGCCCCATCAATTCGTCCGATCGATGGAAAACTCCACCGCATCCTCCAGCGCCAGCTTCATCGGCGCTGCCGGAAACAGCGCCAGCGCGTCCTTCGCCATGGCGCCGTAGTGACGGGCGCGCGACACCGTGTCCTCGATGGCGCGGTGCTTCACCATCAGCGCGATCGCCTCTTCGAGATCGCCCTCGGCCATCTCGCCGCGCTCGAGCGTTCGCTGCCAGAAGGTGCGCTCGCAGTCGGAGCCGCGGCGGAACGCCAGCACCACCGGCAGCGTGATCTTGCCCTGGCGGAAATCGTCGCCGACGTTCTTGCCGAGCCGGGCGGCCTTGCCGCCATAGTCGAGCGCGTCGTCGACCAGCTGGAAGGCCACTCCAAGGTTCATTCCGAACGACCGGCAGGCGGCCTGCTCGGCCTTGGCCCGGCCCGCGATCACCGGGCCGACCTCGCAGGCGGCGGCGAACAATTCCGCCGTCTTGGCGCGGATGACTGCCAGATACTCGTCCTCGGTGGTGGCGGTATTCTTGGCGGCGGCGAGCTGCATGACTTCGCCCTCGGCGATCACGGCGGCGGCCGAGGAGAGGATCTCCAGCGCGCGCAGCGAGCCGACCTCCACCATCATCTTGAAGGCCTGGCCGAGCAGAAAGTCGCCCACCAGCACGCTCGCCTCGTTGCCCCACAGCATGCGCGCCGCCAGCTTGCCGCGCCGCATGTCGCTTTCATCGACCACGTCGTCGTGCAGAAGCGTCGCCGTATGCATGAACTCGACCGCTGCCGCGAGTTTGACGTGGCCGTCGCCCGGATAGCCGGCCAGCACCGCCATGGCGAGGGTCAGCATCGGACGCAGACGCTTGCCGCCCGAGTTGATCAGGTGATTGGCAACTTCCGGTATCATAGTGACGTCGGAACCGGTGCGGGACAGGATGGTGGCGTTCACCCGTTCCATATCGCCGCAGACCAGATCGACGAGGCGATCGACCGAGGCGGGTCGGTGACTTTCAAATGGAACGATGACGGCCAACAGAACGCCTCCCATGAAATGCCTGGTCGTGGCGCACGATAATCCGGCTAAGGCGCCCGAATTTTGTCAGCATGCCTTTAATGATCATGCCATAAGCTTATCCGGCGCTGCGACAGCTCTTCCAAAGTATGGCTTTCGACGTAACGACTAATCCTATCAGATCGTCGGCGCGATACCCATCCATCGGGGCCTCCCTACCCTCCTGGAGCGCGGGCGTCCCGCCCGCACCCCGAAGATGCGGGCGGGACGCCCGCGCTCCCAGAGGAGTGCAGGGAGGGGGGGCTTGGCTTGCCATTGCCTTCCGTCTCGTGCTCGATATCGTTTCGCGGGGCCTGTGATAGATTGATCGGCTCGCTTATCTGTCTTGTCGGTCCCGTCCTCTCCCTCGTCCCCTCAGACGCGGAGAGAAGCGCGCCCGCGAGCACGCGCGGATCGATGCGGCGGAGGAGCTTGCCGTGAAGGAAATTTTGCGCACGAACGATGCCGTTCTTGTGTCTGCCGTCGAGGCGCTGCTCGACGGCGCGTATATTCCCTACCTGGTCCTGGACCAGAACATGAGCGTCCTCGAGGGGTCGCTCGGCATCCTGCCGCGCCGCGTTCTGGTCGAGGATCGGTGCCTGAAATCAGCCCGCCGCCTTCTCGAAGACGCCGGTCTTGCTCGCGAGCTGCGCCCCGATGTCGGCTAAACGACAGCCGGACGCAAGCTCTCCGGATCTGACTGACGATGCGGTTCTCGGCGGCCGCCTGCGGTTATGGCAGCCACGCCGCGGCCATCGCTTCGGGCATGATGCCATCCTGCTCGCCGCGGCCACGCCGGCACGCGACCGCGCCGTCGATCTCGGTGCGGGCGTCGGCGCCGCCGGCCTGGCGCTGGCGGCCCGTGTGCCGGGCCTCCGGGTCACGCTCGTCGATGTCAGTGCCGACCTTGCGGCGCTCGCAGCCCTCAATGCCGCGCGCAACCAACTCGCCGGCCGGGTCGATGCCGTTGCGCTCGATGTCGCGGCTTCGGCGGCAGACTACGCGGTTGCGGGGCTGCCTCCCGCAAGTTGCGATGCCGTGCTGATGAACCCACCGTTTAATGATCCGACCCGCCACCAGCCTTCGCCCGACCGGCAGCGGCGCGCCGCTCATGCTCTTGCACCGGCATTGCTCGTGACCTGGATTGACGCGGCGGCACGGTTGCTGCGGCCAAGCGGTGTGCTGACGGTGATCTTTCGCGCCGATGGGCTCATCGATCTCATCGGCGCTCTTGCGGGCCGTTTCGGGGCGATTACGGTCCTGCCCGTCCACGGCAAGCCCGGTACGCGCGCCACCCGCATCATCGTCGGCGCCGTGAAGGGCAGCAGCGCACCGCCTGCGATCCTGCCTGGCCTGGTGCTCGCGGCGGAGGACGGCACGTCGACCGACGCCGCGGAGGCGGTGCTGCGCCACGGCGCCGAACTCACATTGTTTACCTCTCCCCATTAGGGAGATGTAATGGGGCAGATGGCGCAACTTTTGGATACCGTCATGACAACTCACCAAAGATGGATGCCTGAAGGACCCATGGCCGAACATATCCGCCAACTGAGCGCCCGGGCGGCGCTTGCGATGCGCCCATATCTGCCAAAGCGCTTACGCCGCGACCTGCCGGTGGTCCCGGTCGTGCGTCTCACCGGTGTGATCGGCTTTTCGACTCCGCTGCGGCCAGGCCTTTCCATCGCCGGCATCGCGCGGACGCTGGAACGGGCGTTCGGGGTCCGTAACGCCAGAGCGGTGGCGCTTGCGATCAACTCGCCGGGCGGATCGGCGGTGCAGTCGCACCTCATCTTTCGGCGCATCCGCGCGCTCGCCGAGGAAAAGAAGCTGCCCGTCATTGCTTTCGTCGAGGATGTGGCCGCCTCGGGCGGCTACATGATTGCGTGCGCGGCCGATGAGATCGTGTGTGACCCGGCTTCGATCGTGGGATCGATCGGCGTCATCGGAGCGACCTTCGGGTTTCCGGAAGCGATCAAGAAGCTCGGCATCGAACGGCGCGTCTATACGGCGGGGGAGAACAAATCGACGCTGGACCCGTTCCTCGCCGAGAATGAGGACGACGTGGCGCGCCTCAAGGCGATCCAGCGGGACATCCACAGCATGTTCATCGGGCTTGTCCGCGAGCGCCGGGGCGAGCGGCTCACGGGCCCGGAAAATACCGTGTTCTCCGGGGAATATTGGGTGGCCAAGACCGCGAAGGATCTCGGGTTGGTCGATCAGCTTGGTGACGTGCGTTCGTTCCTGCGTCAGCGCTTCGGCGAGAACGTGGTGACGCCGCCGGTCCCGGCAGAGCGTTCGCTGTTCGGACGACGGACGCCTGGCGTGGCCGGTATTGCGACGGAGGGGCTCCTCGGCATCGAGCGGAACGGGCTCGTCGACGACCTCATATCGGCCCTCGAAGCACGCGCCATCTGGGCCCGATTTGGCTTGTGAGCCGTGGTGCGAACCTGCATATGATTATAAACGCTGTCGTCAACAACCTTAGCCTGCAACGGACAACCCATATGCTGCCGCTTCCGCCTGTCATCGCCTGGACGCTCGCCGCAATCGGGGCCGTGGCCGTTTCCAAGGTCCTGGCCCGGGAGTGGCGGCGCGTGAATGCCGAACTCGACGCCCAAGAGCGGGCAAGTGAGCGGGCAAGCCAGGCGGGCGCGCGCGACGAATTGCCGACGTTGCGGCGCGATCCGGCGAGCGGCGTGTACCGGCCGCAATGAGCGCTACTCGGCCTGCACCTTAACGCCGATCTCTCTCACGACCTTGCGCCAGCGCGCGGTTTCGGCCGCGATCAGCGCGGTCAGATCCTCGGGCGAGCCGCCCGTCGCCGACACGCCGTTGTCGGCAAGCTTGGCGCGGGTCTCAGGCGTACGCACGGCGGTATTGAGCGCCGCATTGAGCTTGGCGATGATGGCCGGCGGTGTCCGGGCGGGCGCCAGCGCCCCGGACCAGTTGTCGGCCACCACATCGGCAAACCCCAGCTCCGCGAACGTTGGCACGTCGGGCAGCACGTCGCTGCGGTTCTGTGCGGCGACCGCCAGGACCTTGGCCTTGCCGGTCTTGAGCTGCGGCATCAGCACCGGCACTTCGGCGCTCATGGCGTTCACCTGACCGCCGATAAAATCCGAAATCGCCTGGCCGGCGCCCCGATAGGGCACGTATTGCAGCTTGATGCCGGCTGCATGCTGCAGCAACTCGATCGTCAGATGCGAAATCGCGCCGACGCCCGTGATGGCGACCGTGATGGCGCCGGGCTTGGCCCGGGCGAGCGCCAGCATGTCCTGGGCGGTATCGACCTTCAGGGCCGGCCCGGCCGCGAACAGCACGGTGTTGCGGGCGATCGGCGCCACGGGGGCGAAGTCTCTCACCGGGTCATACGGCAGGTCAGATCGCAGGCTTGGGTTGATCGTGATGGCGCCGGCGGTCGAGAAGAACACGGTGTAGCCGTCGGGCTCGGACTTCGCCACGTAATCAGCCCCGATGGCGCCGTTGGCGCCAGGCTTGTTCTCGACCACGATGTTCTGGCCAAGCGTGCCCTTGGCCTTGTCGGCGATCAATCGCGCCACGAAATCGGTGGTGCCGCCGGCGGCAAATGCCACGATCATGCGGATCGGCCGGTTCGGATAGTCCTGAGCGGCGGCGGGCGACAGCCATGCCGCCAGGCTCGCGATGACCACAGCGATGGAACTTGATGCCCGCACGGAACGGAACTCCTCGACAGTGACGCCATAAGTCATTGG
>Ga0257161_1000165_pt1 | contig 17779 bp, 14 predicted proteins | sample NR01A_FD_185954 | JGI IMG/M metagenome (GOLD analysis project Ga0257161, IMG submission 185954) | Soil microbial communities from H.J. Andrews Experimental Forest, Oregon, United States - NR-01-A | ecosystem: Environmental > Terrestrial > Soil > Temperate forest > Bulk soil | place: USA: Oregon... | reverse complement strand
ATGAGCGCATGATCTGGGGGCAGGGCGACGGTTCGGGGCTGAGGGTGGTCGACACCGCCGTCGGGCGCGTCGGGGCGCTCGCCTGCTGGGAGCATTACAATCCGCTCGCCCGTTACGCCTTGATGGCGCAGCATGAGGAAATTCATGTCGCCCAGTTTCCGGGCTCCATGGTGGGGCCGATTTTCGCCGATCAGATCGAGGTGACGATCCGTCACCACGCTCTCGAAAGCGGCTCTTTCGTCGTCAACGCCACGGGCTGGCTGAACGAGGAGCAGATCGCGAAAATCTCGCCCGACGAGAAGCTTCGCCGCGCGTTGCGTGGCGGCTGCATGACCGCGATTGTGTCGCCGGAGGGCGCCCATGTGGTGCCGCCGCTGACCCAGGGCGAAGGCATCCTGGTAGCCGACCTCGACCTCGGCCTCATCGTCAAGCGCAAGCGGATGATGGATTCGGTCGGCCACTATGCCCGGCCCGAACTCCTTCATCTCGTTCTCGATGATCGCCCGGCGCGGCCGATGGAGCTTCGGACTCCCGCCGCGGCGGCCGCATTGCCTCCCGGGAGTGCCTCCGATGAAGCCGACAGCGCCGACAGCCATGCCGATCGCGCAGCTGATCAACGAGTTGCAGTCCTACGGGGTCCGGCTCGTTGATCCCAACGCCGGTCACGAGAGCCGCCGCGGCGGCGCTGGCCCGTCTGACCACAAAGCCCTGACCATCGAGGGCATGACCGTCATGGTGCCGGTCCACACGGCGCCGGCGTTTTCCAGCCCGTATTTCGTGGAAAAGCCGGACGCGTCGGGCCGCAGCCACGTGAGCCGCGACGGGGTCATCCTCGGCGAAGCAAGCTTTCCGTTGCGTCCTCGATTCTATGAGCTCGTTACCGCGGAAGGCATCCCCTACTGGAAGATCGCCGTTCTGCACGGCCGCGACGTGCTGGCGACCACCGTGTTGCAGGCGTGCGTGCGCTATCAGAGCCGCACCAAGACATGCCAGTTCTGCGCCATCGGACAGTCGCTGGCGGCGGAACGCACGATCGAGCGAAAGACGCCGGCCCAACTCGCCGAGGTCGCCACGGCGGCGGTTGCGCTCGACGGCGTCACCCACATGGTGATGACCACCGGCACGCCGCCCGGGCGCGACCGCGGAGCCGCGATCCTCGCCGAGAGCGCGCTCGCCGTGAAAGCTGCGGTTGATCTGCCGATCCAAGGGCAGTGCGAGCCGCCTGACGATGACGGGTGGTTTGCGCGCATGAAGCGCGCCGGCATCGACTCGCTCGGTATGCATCTGGAAGCCGTCACCCCACAGGTCCGCGCCCGCATCATGCCCGGCAAAGCCCAGGTTTCGCTCGATCGCTACTTCGAGGCCTTCGCGGCCGCCGTCCCGGTGTTCGGGCGCGGCCAGGTCTCGACCTATATTCTTGCCGGGCTCGGCGACTCCAAGGAGGCGATCCTGGCGACCAGCGAAAAACTGATCGCGCTTGGCGTCTACCCGTTCGTCGTGCCGTTCGTGCCGATCTCCGGCACACCGCTCGAAAGCCATCCGCCACCGGCACCGGCGTTCATGCACGAGATTCTGCAACCGCTCGCCCGCATGCTGGGCGCCGCTGGACTGCGCGCGACCGACATCAAGGCCGGCTGCGGCAAGTGTGGCGCCTGCTCGGCACTGTCGACCTATGAGCGGGACGCCGCGGAGCGGGAAACCAGGGAGGCCGCCGAATGATCTTCGATTCGTTCCCGGAGTTCCTGCCGGCGGAATACCGCGTCAAGTTTGCGACCGAGCCGTGGGAGCGCCGCCAGGCCGCCGCACTGCGGCGGAAAGTGTTCTGCGAGGAGCAGGGCGTTTTCGCCAACGACGATCGCGATGCGATCGACGAATTTGCGATCCAGCTCGTCGCCATTTCGTCGCTCGGGGTTGCACCCGACGACGTGGTCGGCGCCGTGCGCATCCACGAAGCCGAGCCCGGCGTGTGGTGGGGCTCACGTCTTGCAGTGGCGACCGCCTATCGCGGGATCGGCGCGCTTGGCACCTCACTGATACGTCTTGCGGTGTGCTCAGCCCACGCGCGCGGTTGCCGGCGCTTTTATGCCCACGTGCAAAGCCAGAATGCGCTGCTGTTCCAGAGGCTGCACTGGCGAACCATCGAGGAGACAGAATTCCACGGCCGTCCCCATCACTTCATGCAGGCCGATCTCGCCTATTACCCGCCGATCGCCAATCCGGAGGTGGGCTTTCTGTCGCTACCCAAACGGGCGGCCTGATGCTCGGCGCGGCAGCCATCAACGCGTTGGCGGCGAAGCTGCGGGCAAGCCGCGGCGTCGCTGCCAAACGCGACATTGCCGCGGTGGTGGCGCAACTCGGTCTATCGGGCGAACTGGCAGTTCGCGCCGGCGATGATTGCGCGGCGATTCCGGATGGCGACGGCATTCTGCTGCTCGCTATCGAAGGTTTCATGAACGAGTTCGTGGCGGGCGATCCGTGGTTCGCCGGCTGGTGCGGCGTCATGGTCAACGTCTCCGACGTTGCCGCCATGGGTGGGTGGCCGATTGCGCTCGTCGATGCCGTCTGGGGCGCAAGCGAGGAAGACGTTGCGCCGATGCTCGCCGGCATGCGGGCGGCGTCGAAAGCGTTCGGCGTACCGGTGGTCGGCGGCCACACCAATACCCGCACCGACCGCCGCCAATTGTCGGTCGCTGTTCTGGGCCGTGCCCGCAAGCTCCTCACGTCGTTCGATGCACGGCCCGGCGACCGTCTGGTCGCCGCGATCGATTTGCGTGGCCGCTATCGCGAGCCGTTTGCCAACTGGGAGGCGGCGACCGATGCGACGCCGGATCGGCTGCGTGGCGATCTCGATGTGCTCCGGGCAATTGCAGAATCAGGTCTCGCACGGGCCGCCAAGGACGTTTCCCAGGGCGGCATCATCGGCACCGCCATGATGCTGGCGGAATGCTCGGGCGTCGGGGCGACAATCGACGTCACCGCGATCCCGCGGCCAAGCGGCGTCACGCTGGAGCGCTGGCTCCAGACATTTCCGAGCTACGGCTACATCCTCGCGGTCGCGCCCGCGCAAGCCGAGGCCGTGCGCCAGTGCTTTGCGGTGCGCGACATCGCGGCAGCACAGATCGGCGACATCACGCCAGGCGGACGCGTCACGATCACTGACGGACACTCAAGCGAAACCGTGTGGGACTTCGCACGGGAACCGCTGATCGGCTGCGGCGCCGTGCATCCTCAAAGAGCCGAGGCGCTTGCATGACGCGGCGCTTACGCATCGCGATTCTCGCCCACTCGACCAATCCGCGCGGCGGCGTGGTGCATGCTCTCGAACTTGGCGACGCGCTGTGCCGCCTCGGCTACGATGCAACGGTTCATGCGCCCGACGCCGGCGGCCGCGGCTTCTTTCGCAACGCGCTCGTCCGGACGGTGTGCGTCGCGGCGTCGCCGGTCGGGCGCAGCATCGCCACCATGGTGGAGACGCGCGTTGCCGACTATCTGCACCATTTCGAGCGTGCAGAGCACCGCGGCTTCGACGTCTGGCACGCCCAGGACGGCATTTCGGCAAATGCGCTCGCGACTCTCAAGGAGCGCGGCGTCATCGCCGGGTTTGCCCGCACCGTGCATCACGTCGACGATTTTGCCGATCCGCGAATAGCCGCGCTGCAATTGCGCGCCATCTTGTCGGCGGATCGACTATTCGTCGTGAGCCGGCTGTGGCGCGACTTTCTTGCGCGCGAGTGTGGCCGCGAGGCCGTCCTGGTCGGCAACGGCGTGGACACCACTCAATTCTCTCCCGCGCCAGACGCTGCCGATGCGGCCCTGCACGCACGACTGAGCCTGGCGCCGGACGCCAAGGTGTTTCTCGCCATAGGCGGCGTCGAACAACGCAAGAATACCGTCGGGCTGCTCGACGCCTTCCGCATCGTTCATGCCCAGTATCCTGCCTCGTACCTCATCATTGCGGGCGGCGCCTCGCTGCTCGACCATGACGCCTATCTGACCCGCTTTGCGGCAGCTCTGGAGGCGAGCGGCCTGCCGGATGGTTCTGTGATCCGCACTGGCCCGTTGCCCCAAGCCCTGATGCCGGCGCTCTATCGCGCGGCGGCTGCGCTGGTGTTTCCCTCGATCAAAGAGGGATTCGGACTCGCGGTATTGGAGGCAATGGCGTGCGGCGTCCCGGTCGTGACGTCGCGCATCGCGCCCTTCACCGAATATCTCGGTGATGGCGACGTCCTGTGGTGCGATCCGCACGATACGGGCTCGATCGCAGCCGCGATGGTGGCGGCGCTCGAAGTTCCGATCCGTCGTGACCTCATCGTTCGGGGCCTGGCAGTGGCGGCGCGGCACGGTTGGGCCGCGGCCGCACGCGCCCACCTCTCGGCCTACAAAGCGCTCAGCGAGGCTGCGTATGCCTGAAACGCGCTTTCTGATCCGCTGGCCCGACGGCACCCCTGAAAGCTGCTACTCCCCCTCGCTGGTGATCGAGGACTATTTGGTCGCGGGCGAGACCTATGCGCTTGCCGACTTCCTCGCACTCAGCCGTACCGCGCTCGCCATCGCGAGCGATCGCGTGAAAGCGAAGTACGGCGTGCCGTGCGGTCGCGCACTGGCGCAACTTGCCCGCATCGAGGCTGCGGCTGCGGACTTCGCCAGCCTGCCCGACGCCCGCGTTGCTGTCGATGCATTCGAACGTGATGGAGAAGCCCTTGAACGCCCCTCAACTTGATCCCATCGCGCACCACTCGGTGGCCGTCATCGGCGGTGGACAGGCAGGCCTGTCAATCAGCTGGTACCTCAAACGCGCCGGGATTGATCACGTCGTGTTCGAGAAGGAGCGTGCCGGCCATGCGTGGCGCGCCGAGCGCTGGGACACGTTTTGCCTGGTGACGCCCAACTGGCAGTGCCAGTTACCGGGCTTTCCCTACGAGGGCGACGATCCCAACGGTTTCATGGTTCGCCATGAGATCGTCGATTACATCGACCGCTTCGTCGCCTCCTTCGGGCCGCCGCTGCGCGAAGGTGTCATGGTCAAGAGCCTCAAGCGCAATCCGCACCACGGTTTCACGCTGGAGACGTCCGACGGTGTCCACGTCGCCGACCAGGTGGTGATCGCAGCTGGCGGTTATCAGATTCCGATCGTGCCGCGCTGCGCCGAACGTCTCCCGGCCGATATCGTCCAGATCCACTCGTCGGCCTATTGCAATCCGGCACAGCTCGCTGAGGGGGCGGTGCTGGTGGTCGGCAGCGGGCAATCCGGCTGCCAGATCGCCGAAGACCTTCATCTCGCCGGCCGCAACGTGCACCTGTGCGTCGGCGATGCGCCGCGGGTGGCGCGCCGTTATCGCGGCAAGGACGTGGTCGAATGGCTGCATCTCATGGGCTACTATGACCTTCCGGTGCATGAGCACCCGCTGCGCGAAGGCGTGCGCGACAAGACCAACCACTACGTCACCGGGCGCGACGGCGGGCGCGACATCGATCTGCGCCGGCATGCGCTCGATGGCATGGAGCTTTATGGCCGGCTGCTCGATGTTACGGGAAACATTCTCGTGTGCGATGATGATCTTGCCCAATGCCTCGATCAGGCTGACCAGGTGTCGGAAAGCATCAAGACCAGCATCGACAATTTCATTGCCAGGCAGAATATCGCGGCCCCCGTGGAGGCTCGCTACAGCGCGGTGTGGACGCCGCCACGGGAGCGACCCGAACTCGACTATCGCGCCGTCGGGATTACGTCGATCGTGTGGTGCATCGGCTTTCGCACCGACTATAGCTGGGTTGATCTGCCGGTCTTCAATGGCCGCGTCCAGCCGGTCCATGTCCGCGGCGTCGCCTCGATTCCAGGCGTGTATTTCTTAGGCCTGCCGTGGCTCTATACTTGGGGCTCGGGCCGGTTTTCCGGCGTGGCGCGGGACGCCGCGTACCTCGCCGAACACATCGAGGCCCGCGCCGGTCTTGCCCTCGCCGCGCGACAGGCCACGCTGAATGAAGCTGCGATCGGGAGCTAAGCAATTCACGTTGGGCGCAAAGCTTGGCGGATCGACTGACAGTCATCCTATTGATTTTACTTGATCTCCTTATAGCTTGACTTACCCAAATTGGGGTCTATCTTACCCAAATTGGGAAACTGCTATGGAAGAGATAAGCCTTTCGAACGCGCTGTTTTCGAAGGTGCAGCAACGTGTGCTGGCTCTCATCTTTGGTCATTCCGATCGCAGCTTCTATACCTCGGAAATCGTCAGAAGCGTCCACTCCGGAACGGGGGCCGTCGAGAGGGAATTATCGCGCTTGCAGCGCAGCGGACTAGTCTCAGTTGAGCGCATCGGCAATCAAAAGCATTACCGCGCGAATCATCAGTCGCCCATTTTCGAGGAATTGCAGAGCCTCGTTTTAAAAACAGTGGCATTGACTGAACCTCTCAAGAAGTCGCTTCAGCCTTATTCGGACAAGATCGATGCCGCTTTCGTCTATGGTTCGGTTGCCAAAGGCACCGACACGGCGCGAAGTGACATTGATCTTGCGGTGATCGGGGATGAGCTGGATTATTCCGAACTTTATACAGCCACACAGAATGCAGAGAATATATTGGGCCGTAAGGTAAGCCCGATTTTTCTTTCTCCAGATGATTGGAAGCGCAAAGCTTCTCAGAAAGGTTCTTTCGTCAACAAGATAAGTGCTCTCCCCAAGGTGTTTCTTTTTGGCTCGGAAGAAGACCTCCGTTGATGGGCAAACCGGAACTGGACAATCTCGTTAGGATCAAAAGGCTCAAACTTGAGCCAGGATCACGAGCTGAATTCGACGGCATGGTGCGCTCTGCTCGAACGCATCTGGCCGACGCTCAGAACGAGAGCATAGACACAGATAGTCAATTCGATCTGGCGTATGGGGCCGCGCATAGGCTCGCACTCGCGGCGCTGCGTCAACGAGGATACCGTTCGGAAGACCGAATTACGGTATTCCAAACGCTCGTTCACACTGTGAATTCGGACAATGCTGACATACAGATTTTTCTGAAGGCCCATAACGAGCGGAATCTCGCCGAGTATGAGGGCCGCACCGAAATCAACGCCAACTTTTGGCGGACCTCATCCGCTGCACAAAGAAGCTGGAAGCAGATGTAGCAAAGCTCAATCCGCCGACCGAGGAATAGTGCAGGCCATGCTGCTTGGTTCCTCTTGGAAATCGACCATGTCTTGAGCATGCGCGTGCCGCGCCGTGCGCCACCGCGCTGAAAACGCCTGATCGAGCACAGCTGGAAGAGTTGATTTCCGGTCGATTCGCCCCATTTTCGCTTAGAATGGGTCCCGCTCACATTCGTGCCGGCGCCTTAGAACCGGGGGGCTCCTCATCGAGATCATGAATCCTTCAGACCTCTTCCATCCCGCCGTCGCGACCTGGTTCGCCGATTGCTTCGCCTCGCCGACGCCGGCGCAGGCGAAGGCGTGGCCGGCGATCAAGGCGGGCCAGCATACGCTGATCGCCGCCCCGACGGGTTCCGGCAAAACCTTGGCCGCGTTCCTCGCCGCTATCGACAGCCTCATTCGCCAAGGAGTGGATGGACATCTCGCCGACGAGACCCAGGTTGTCTACGTGTCGCCGCTCAAGGCGCTGTCGAACGATATCCACCGCAATCTGGAAGTGCCGCTGGCCGGCATTCGCGAACATCTCCGCCGGAGCGGCCTGCCCGCTGTCGAGATCCGCACCTGGGTACGGACGGGCGATACGCCGCCGGCTGAACGCGAGCGCATGCGCCGCCGCCCGCCCCATATCGTGGTGACGACGCCGGAATCGCTCTACGTCCTGCTTGGCTCAGAATCCGGCCGCAAGATGCTGGCGACCACACGGTCGGTGATCATCGATGAAATCCACGCGACAGCACCGAACAAACGCGGCGCCCACCTGGCGCTGTCGCTTGAACGGCTTGCCGACCTCTGCGGCGACCGGCTGGTGCGCATCGGGCTTTCGGCGACACAGAAGCCGATCGAGGCGGTCGCGCATCTGCTGGCAGGAGCCGCCCCGGACGGCATGCCGTCTGCCAAAGTGAGGGTCATCGACATCGGCCATCAGCGGCCGCGCGAGCTCAGCATCGAGGTTCCGGATTCGCCTCTCGAGGCGGTCATGTCCGGCGAAGTCTGGCAACAGGTCTACGATCGCCTGATCGATCTGATCAAGGCGCACCGCACCACGCTCGTGTTCGTCAACACCCGCCGCATGGCGGAGCGCATCGCCCATGAATTGTCGGAACGGATCGCCGACGGGTCGATCACCGCCCATCACGGCAGCATGGCGAAAGAACAACGGCTATCCGCTGAACAAAGGCTCAAGCACGGCCAACTGAAGGCCCTCGTCGCCACCGCTTCGCTCGAACTCGGCATCGATATCGGAGACGTCGATCTCGTCTGCCAGCTCGGCTCGCCGCGCTCGATTGCAAGCTTCCTGCAACGCGTCGGCCGTTCCGGGCATGCGGTCGGCGGCACCCCTAAGGGGCGCCTGTTTCCGCTCTCCCGCGACGACCTCGTTGAATGCACGGCCCTCATGGACAGCGTTCGTCGCGGGGAACTTGATCGGCTTGCAATCCCCGACCGGCCGCTCGACGTGCTCGCGCAGCAGATCGTGGCCGAGGTGGCGGCGCGGGATTGGGAAGAAGCGGCGCTCTTCGAGCGACTGCGGCGCGCCTGGCCTTTCCGCAAGCTGGCGCGCGAGGAGTTCGATGCCGTCGTGCACATGCTGGCAGAAGGCTTCACGACGCGCCGAGGCCGCAATGGCGCGCTCATTCACCGCGACGGAGTTCATCATATCCTGAGGGGCCGGCGCGGTGCGCGCACGACCGCGCTCACCTCCGGCGGCACCATTCCGGATACCGCCGACTACCGGGTCCTTCTAGAACCTGAGAACACCGTGATCGGCACCGTCAATGAAGACTTTGCTGTCGAGAGCATGGCGGGCGACATATTCCAGCTCGGCAACAGGTCCTATCGCATCCAGCGCGTTGAGCGCGGGACCGTCCGGGTGGAGGACGCCCATGGACAACCGCCGACGATTCCGTTCTGGCTCGGCGAGGCGCCGGGCCGTACCGACGAGCTGTCATCCGCGGTCTCGCGCCTGCGCGCAGACATTGCAGAGCGCCTCCGGTCCGATCCGTCCGGAAACACGGCCCGCCGCTGGCTGACCGAGGCAATCGGTATCGCGCTTCCGGCTGCCGAGCAGATCATCGAATATCTCGCTGCGGCTGCCGCGGCCTTCGGCTGCCTGCCGACGCAGGAGACGATCGTGCTCGAGCGCTTCTTTGACGAAGCGGGCGGCATGCAGCTCGTGATCCATGCCCCGTTCGGCAGCCGCATCAACCGCGCCTGGGGCCTCGCTCTGCGCAAGCGCTTCTGCCGGAAGTTCAACTTCGAACTTCAAGCGGCCGCAACTGAAGACAACATCGTGCTGTCGCTGACCGCGGCGCACAGCTTTGAACTCATCGAAGTTGCGCGTTATCTGCATTCCGCCAGCGTGCGGACGCTGCTCATCCAGGCCATGCTCGACGCGCCGATGTTCACGACGCGGTGGCGTTGGGTGGCCTCGGTCGCGCTCGCGCTGCCGCGCTTCCGCGGCGGCCGAAAGGTGCCGCCCCAGTTCGTGCGCATGCAGGCGGAGGACCTCATCGCGGCCGTCTTCCCGGACCAGATCGCCTGCGCCGAGAACCTCGTGGGCGAGCGGGAGGTGCCGGACCATCCGCTGACCAACCAGGCGATCGCGGACTGCCTGCACGAGGCGATGGACGTTGCAGGCCTGGAGCGGCTGTTGGCTCAGCTCGAATCGGGCGCCATCCACGTCGTCGCCTGCGATCTTACCCAGCCATCGCCGCTCGCGCTCGAAGCGCTGTCGGCGCGGCCCTACGCGTTTCTCGACGATGCGCCGTTGGAGGAGCGCCGCACCCAGGCCGTCATGGCGCGCCGTTGGCACGATCCGCAAAGCGCTTCGGAACTTGGCCGCTTGGATCTTGAGGCCATCGAGAGAGTGCGAAGTGAGGCTTGGCCCGACCCGACGAACGCCGAGGAACTCCATGACGCGCTGTTGTGGCTCGGTTGCCTGACTGATGCTGAGGTCCAGGCGGTGCCCTCCTGGAAGGACTGGCTCGCGGCGCTGGCACAGGAGAGACGCGCCACGCATGTCAAAACGGCCGAGGCCGCGTTCTGGGTTGCGGCCGAGCGCCTGAACCAGTTCAACGCCGTGTGGCCGCAGGCGCGGCGCGAGCCGGACATTTCGCCCCCGGCGGATCAGCCGCAAACCCTCTGGTCGCAGGAACAGGCCCTGGTCGAAATCCTGCGCGGACGGCTGGAAGGCCTCGGCCCGATGACGCAAACCGGGCTGGCGGCGCCGCTCGGGCTTGAATCTGCGGCGCTCCAAGGCACCCTCTCGGCACTGGAGGTCGAGGGGTCCGTTCTGCGCGGACGATTTATTCAAGGACTCAATGACGAGCAGTGGTGCGACCGCCGGCTGCTTGCCCGTATCCACCACTATACGGTCCAGCGCCTGCGCTCCGAGATCGAGCCCGTCGCTGCGCGGGACTTCCTGCGTTTCCTGTTTGCATGGCAGCAGGTATCGGAAGAAACACGATTGGAGGGACCGGATGCGCTGCCGGCGGCGCTCACCTGCCTCGAAGGGTTCGAGGCGCCGGCAAGCGCGTGGGAGACGGAGATCCTCCCCGTGCGCATCGCAAAGTATGAGCCGGCCTGGCTCGACGCCCAGTGCGTCTCCGGGCAGCGCACCTGGGCGAGGCTCGTTCCGCCGCGCCCTGCTGCGAATGGTCGCGCACAGCCTGCAGCGCCGGTGCGCTCTACGCCGATCGCTTTGCTCGAACGTCGCCATGTCGCGCTGTGGATGTCGCTCGCAGGCCAGCCGAACGGAACACAGTCAAGTCCCCAGGCCCAGCTTGTGTGTGACTGTCTCACCACGCATGGCGCTTTGTTCTTCGATGAGCTTGCCGACGCAGCCCGCCTGCTGCGCTCGAAACTCGAAGATGCCCTCGCTGAACTGGTGGCCCTCGGTCTTGTGAACTCGGACAGCTTCGGAGGCCTGCGCGCCCTGTTGGTGCCGTCGGCCCAGCGCAAGCCGATTGCCGGCGCGAGGAGGCGCGGCCGCGTCTTTTCTTTTGGCATGGAGGGCGCCGGCCGATGGTCGCTGATCCGCCGCGAACCGCAGCCCCCACCCTACCTGGGACCGCGGGCGTCCCGCCCGCTCCACACCGGCCAAGAAGCGGGCGAGACGCCCGCGGTCCCAGGCAGGGCGGATGCTGAACAGGGCGCGGCGGTCGAGCACCTGGCACGCACGCTGCTGCGCCGATACGGCGTGGTGTTCTGGCGCCTTCTGACACAAGAAGCGTCCTGGCTGCCGCCATGGCGCGACCTGCTGCGGGTCTACCGCAGGCTTGAGGCGCGCGGAGAAATCCGCGGCGGACGCTTTGTCGCCGGCTTCTCCGGCGAGCAATACGCCCTGCCGGAAGCGGTCGGTCTCTTAAGGAAGACGCGCCGTCAGCCAGGCTCCGGCCAATGGGTCTCGCTCTCCGGCGCAGACCCGCTTAATCTCGTTGGAATACTGACGCCGGGGCCTCGGCTGGCGGCGCTGACCGGCAATCGCCTGATTTATCGTGATGGCGTGCCGATTGCGGTCCTGTCGGGCGGAAAAGTGCAATTCCTTGAGACGCTCGACGCCGCCGCGCAATGGGAGGCGCAGAACAGGCTGTTGCGTTCAGCGGCGCCGGCGCTGATGGCAGACTTGGCGTAGCATCATGCGGATTGAGGTCGAGAGCGATACGGGCGATAGCGGAATTGAGAGGCCGAGGCGCATTCGGCTGAATGGGCGCGTCGTCGAAATCGTCGAAACCATCGATCAGTGGCCGGGGCCAGATTATCACTACTTCAAGGTCAAGGGCAGCGACGGCAATCTCTATATTATTCGCCGGGACGAGGCTCGCCATGACTGGGAACTGACGATGTTTCAGAGCCCGCCGGCGCAGGCTTTTTCGGCCAGCCATCACGAGGGCCGGAAACGCGGCAGACGCATGAGCTGATTCGCGTCACAGCTTAATGCAGGCTGGCTGGTGCAGTGAAGGACTGTCGGGGAAGCGTTCTGCGGGCCTCACGGTCGTCTCTCCACCATCAATCTGACGATATGGGTTAGGATGCTCAAGCTTCTCGGGCGCGAAGCCTGGATTGGCCGGGGCGCTCGCTGTGAGTCGCCATGGGCCAGAAGCCGCCAACAAAGGGAGGACTTGATGAAGTACATGCTAACGACTGCTTTCGTTGCCGCCGCGTTCGCGCTGCCGCTTGCTGCCGCCGCGCAGGAGCGCTACCCCGCGCTCAATCCGGACCAGCTCAGCGCGGAACAGAAGGCCTATGTCGAGAGCCTCCAGAAGCCGCCGCGCAATAACACCACTGCGTTGAAGAACCCGCCCTTCAAGGTCTACATGCGCAGCCCCGAGCTCGCAAACAAACTGGAGGCGGTGTCGGACTACGTGCGCTGGGGCACCGGACTGCAGCCGCGGCTCACCGAACTTGCGATCATGATCACGGCGCGGCAATGGTCGAGCCAATGGATCTGGCGCGGCCACTACCGCGCGGCGGTGCGCGGCGGTCTCGATGCGAGTGTCGGCGCCGACATCGCGGCGGGCAAGCGCCCGGAAAAAATGAAGGAGGATGAGACGATCCTCTACAACTACGCGACGGAAATGTATCGCGACAAGGCGGTTTCAGACGCGACCTATGGGGCGGCCGTGAAACAATTCGGCGAGAAGGGCCTTATCGATCTCATCGCCACCATGGGCTACTACGACACCGTGGCGATGACGCTGATCACCGCCAAGGCCGTTGCCCCGAAGGAAGAGGACGTGCCGCAGCTCGCGGCGCTGCCGAGATAATCGGGCGTTCCGGTCGGGTTGTCTCTGGGCGGGCATGACGCTGGAGGGTGCGGGCGCTAGCGGGCTTCACCTGCGCTTTTAACGACTGGTCATTCCGGGGCACCGTAGCGAAGCGGAGGCGAGCCCGGAATCCATCTGCCTGACCTGTGGTTATGGATTCCGGGCTCTCGGCCCGCGGCCGAGCCCCGGAATGACTGCACCGATGGAGTGACCCCACCGAAAAAGAGGTCCAGTGATCCAGGATCGCCGCGGGCGCGGAAACCGGACGGCATTGATTTCGCTGGGAATTCCAAAATTAGTTCGTTTCCACAAAATCCGCCCCCAACAGCCCTATACCGTACGTATAGTATTATTATACCTTATTCGGTGCCGCCGGCGTGCGGCCTTCCGGCCCGCCCGAGTTGAACGCGCGGATGGCGGGCTTGCGCCGCGGCAGCCCGACGCTTTCGTAGTCATTTGTAGTCGTCGCACCAATCAGGTTGGTCGGCGTAGTAATAAAGGCATTCCTGCTTCGTAATTGTCCGGCCCTTGCCGACGATGCGAGCCTGAAGATACGTCACCACCGCGTCGATCTCATCCGGCGTCAGAGCGCGGGGCGTCGGGTAGAGGTCGCTCGGAGGCGGTCCCAGCGCTTGCCCATTGCAGGCCCGGACCTTGTAGGCGCCTTCGTCGAAGGCGGGCATTCCAGTGCCGGGGCGTCCGCAGGAGATCGTCTGCTTGAGCGCCGCAGCATCGAGCCTCGTGGTCCGCAGATTGGCGCCGGTCGGCGACTCGTCGCGTTGCTTTTCACCGTCCGCGAAAGCGCCGTGGCAGTCGGAGCAGCCGCTGTTTCGCCACGTCGTCACACCGACCTTGACCCGGTCTTCGTTCTGCGCGAGCGCGGCGGTTGCCTGCACTAGAAGGCCGATCGCGAGCGACAGAGCCGCACAACACATGAAAAAGACGCGAGCATGATCCACATCAGCTCGTGAGGTCGAGTTCTTCGTCATATCAGTCTCCGGTTGGACGGGCTGGTCCGCGTCGCGTGTTTGCGGCTTGGCATTCTCCACGATTTCTTAAGCCGCGCATCATCGTAGAACGCCGAGGCTGAAGAGAACAATTCCCGCCGCACAAGATCCCGCGAGCGTCCATAGCATTCCGAATTTGAAGCGGAAAATCGCCAGGACCGCGGCCGCCGCGAGGGCGAGCGCCGCGAGGTCGGCGCTCGCCGGCAGCGGCGCGTCGAACGACAGTCCGTAGCCGCGAACCGGCGCCGTTTCGCGGAAGATCGTGTGTATGGCGAACCAGATCGCCAGATTGAGAATCACGCCGCAGACCGCAGCCGTTATCGCCGAAAGAGCGCCGGCCAGCGCCCTGTTGCCGCGAAGCATCTCGACAAACGGGGCGCCGAGAAAGATCCACAGGAAGCACGGTGTGAACGTCACCCACGTGGCCAGCAATCCGCCCAACGTGCCGGCCAGCATGGGCGAAAGGGCGCCCGGATCGCGATAGGCCGCCATGAAGCCAACGAACTGGAGCACCATGATCAGGGGGCCTGGCGTAGTTTCCGCCATGCCGAGGCCGTCCAACATTTCGCCGGGCTTGAGCCAGCCGTAGTTTTCAACGGCCTGCTGCGCCACATAGGCAAGTACCGCATAGGCGCCGCCAAACGTCACCATCGCCATTTTGCTGAAGAAGATCGCTATCTTGCTGAACACATCGGTTGGGCCCAACGCCGACACGATCGCAATCACCGGCACGAGCCAAAGCGCAAGCCAGATGCCGGCAACCGCCAAGACGGATGCAACCGCCGGCCGGGCGTGTTCGGGCAAGTCGTCGCCGAGCAGGCTGTCGGTGGCCCCGTCCGATTTCACGCTGCCGTTTCCGGAACCTCCCTGGAACCACGCGACGCCGCTGGCGGCGCCGACATAGCCGATCAAGGCCGCGCTAAACACGATGATTGGAAACGGAACGTCAAAGAAGAAGATGCCGACGAACGCCGCCGCCGCGAGCATAACCAGAACATTGTTCTTGAGGGCGCGCTTGCCGATGCGCAAGAGCGCCTCCAGGACGATGGCGAGCACCGCAGCTTTAAGTCCGAAGAACAGCGCCGCGACCAGCGGGACGTTGCCGAAGGCCGCATAGATATAGCTCAACGCCATGATCGCGATGATGCCGGGCAGAACGAACAATCCGCCCGCGATCACGCCGCCGAGCGTGCGGTGCATCAGCCAGCCGATGTAGGTGGCAAGCTGTTGGGCCTCGGGGCCGGGCAGCAACATGCAGTAGTTGAGCGCATGCAGGAACCGCGCCTCCGATACCCAACGCTTCTCTTCCACGATGATTCGATGCATGACGGCGATCTGCCCTGCCGGCCCGCCGAAACTCAGGGCCGCAACCTTCAGCCACACGCGCAGCGCCTGCCCGATCGAGGGGAATACGCGTGACGCGGGAGTTGTGGCTGGCGCGGCCGGTATTTCTTGCACGTCACGCTCCCGGTCTCTTCGAATGCCAGGTGTGGGTTTCGTCCGTGGCATCCCGGCACCATCGGTAGAATGCGTCGTAGAGCGTCATCCCGGCTTCGAGTTGCGCGAGGTCGTCCGCATACATCCGCGACAGGCCGAGCGAGGCAGCGAGCAGACCGGCGGCCTGCGGCGCGGCGTCCATGCGGCCGGTGTCCGCGCCGCGCACGATCGCCGCCAGGCGAAGCAGCGGCTCGGTTGCAAGGCCGAACTCTTCCACCATGACATCGAACGTGCAGGTATCTCCGCGATGCCCCCAGAATACGCCTTCGATGTCGAAGGCGGCAGCGGAAAATCGCTCCGCCACGCCTTCCACCTCCGCGGGTGAGACGAACAGGAACACCGCGCGGGGATCAACGAAGCGACGGATCAGCCAGGGACACGCGATGCGATCAACCTTGGGGCGGGCGCGCGTCACCCAGACGGTGCGCTTGTGGTCGTCGAGCGCGGGCATTCTGGTGGTGATCACCAAGGGGAGGCCGGCCTTGCGCCAACCATCAAAGCCTTCCTCAAGCGAGTCAGCCGCGACCCCGGCATGACGCATCCACGCCGCCGCGCCCTCGCTGAGCTTGGCGCCGCTTTGGCAGATTGCGATGGCGGAACGGCCGGTAAATTCGCATGTCCATGCGGAAACATCGGCATGGGACCGGCGGGCGGAACCCGGAATCAGCCGGGGATCGGCTTTGTAGTCGTCATCGGTCCGCACATCGACCAAAGCCGGGCAGTTGGGAGTACCGATGAGTCGGGCAAGCTTGTCGACGGAAATCGTGTTCATCGAGGGCATGGGGGCGTCCTTGCGTTGCGAGCGGGACGCGATTCTTCAGCATGTCGCCTCGTGGGGAGATCGCCGTCCCCATGGGGGGAAACTAGGCGCCGGAAACGGATTGTCAAGTGCGAGAACTTCAACCTGTTTCATCGTGCTGTCACGCGAAGCTTTGAAGCTGGCGATTCGAGCCGCCCTTTGGACCCGCCAAGCAATGGTCTATGGTGGTACAATAAGGGCGAGCTCGCGCTTTTGAAATTTTGCCGCCCGGATACTGGCGGATAAATCCATGGGGGAAGCGACATGTTGATTCACCGTTTGCCGATTGCGCGTTTGGCAATCGTCTTGATTGCAACTGCAGGGTTCTCCGGCGCCACGCCGGCCCGCGCCGCCGTCGAAATCCAGTGGTGGCACGCTATGGGCGGGGAGCTCGGGGAGAAACTCGAGAAGCTCGCAACCGACTTCAACGCTGTGCAATCGGACTTCAAGGTCATACCGGTCTTCAAAGGCAGCTACCCCGAAGCCATGACGGGAGCCATCGCGGCCTTTCGCGCCCGCCAGCATCCCGCGATGCTGCAAGTCTTCGAGGTCGGCACCGCCACCATGATGGCCGCCAAGGGCGCCGTCTATCCCGCGTACCAACTGATGAAGGATCAGAGCGAGCCGTTCGATCCCAAGTCCTACCTCCCGGCCGTCGCCGGCTATTACACCGACCGCGTCGGCAACATGCTGTCGGTGCCGTTCAATTCATCGACCCCGATCCTCTACTACAACAAGGACGCGTTCCGGAAAGCCGGCCTCGACCCCGGTGCGCCGCCGCGTACGTGGCCCGAGGTCGAGGCGGCGGGCAAGAAACTGCAGGCCGCCGGGTTGTCCTGCGGCATCACCACCGAATGGCCGTCCTGGGTGCTGGTCGAGAACCTGTCCGCCTATCACAACGTAGCGCTCTCCACCAAAGCCAACGGCTTCGAGGGTCTTGACACCGAGCTCAAGATCGATGGCCCGGTGGTGACAAGGCAGATCGCGACCCTCACGGAGTGGCAGAAGACCAAGCTCTACGACTACGGAGGGCGCACCAACAAGGCGGTGCCGAAATTCGTCGCCGGCGAGTGCGGCATCTTCATCGGCTCGTCGGCGACGCGCGCGGCGGTTCTCGCCACCGCGAAGTTTGAGGTCGGCTACGGCATGCAGCCGTACTGGCCCGATGTCAAAGGCGCGCCACAGAACTCGATCATCGGCGGCGCCTCGCTGTGGGTGCTCAAGGGCCGGCCGGACGCCGAATATAAGGGCGTCGCGAAATTCTTCACCTTCCTGTCGCGCGCCGAGACCCAGGCATGGTGGCACCAGAACACCGGGTACCTGCCAATCACGCACGCGGCCTACGAGCTTACGCGCGCGCAAGGCTATTACGATCGCAATCTCGGAACCGACACTGCCATCCGGCAGATCACGCTCAACCCGCCGACCGAGAACTCCAAGGGCCTGCGGCTCGGCTCGTTCGCGCAGATTCGCGATGTCGTCGAGGAGGAGCTGGAGCAGGCCTTCGCCGGAAAGAAACCCGCCAAGATAGCGCTGGAGAGCGCCGTCAAACGAGGCAACGACCTGCTGCGCCAGTTC
>Ga0257161_1000164_pt1 | contig 17788 bp, 13 predicted proteins | sample NR01A_FD_185954 | JGI IMG/M metagenome (GOLD analysis project Ga0257161, IMG submission 185954) | Soil microbial communities from H.J. Andrews Experimental Forest, Oregon, United States - NR-01-A | ecosystem: Environmental > Terrestrial > Soil > Temperate forest > Bulk soil | place: USA: Oregon... | reverse complement strand
TTGGCGGAACAGACCGCCGTGGTAGCCGAAGCTATGTCTGCCGACTATGCGCGCGATCCGACACGTTGGGGCAGCGCCGAAGTCGCGGCCAGCCGTTTCCCGAAACGATGATCAGCGCCGTTCCGGCCGAATGGTTCCTGAAAGGCCGCGGCAACGCCAGGAACCCTCCCAAGGTCGTGTACGACGAATACATTCGCTGCTTCACCAAGAAAACAATCACCGGTGCGTGCCGCGACTATCGGGCGTTCGACACGATCGATTTCGAGATGGATACGGCCGACAAGGACAGGCAGATCGGGATGCCGCTTCTGATATTGTGGGGAACGCGGGGGGCGCCGCCGACGCAGGAATATCCCACCGTGTGGCGCAAGTTCGCGAGCAATCTCGTCGATGCGTATCCAAGAGGCCCCCTGGATCGCTGCATCAATCAAAGCGAGATATTCTGGAAGTTGTGTGAGCCAGATCACACAATGATCTCCCAGCCGTGGGGCATTTATACCCCGTTGGTCCCACTTCGACCGGGAGGGAGCGATGCAAAAGGTTTGGTTTGGAGTGGCGTTCGCAGCCGCAGCCATAATTGCCAATCCGGCGCCGGCGCAGGACTACCACAGGAACTTCGTCGAGTGCGCGAAGGAGCTCGGACTAGATCCCGACGCTGGTTACACTCATAAGTTGCAGGACGGCAGGGTGCTACGGAGATGGTATCTGCGCAGCGAAGCTCAATCGGCGGCGTTCAACGATTGCGTCGCCCGGAAGGCCAGTCTCGCACCTAAGCCCGCCGCCAAGGGGCGAGCTTCACGCTGAATGACTTGAGTTGGCGCCGGACAGGTGCTGAAAGCTGCGGGCAGAAGTGAGAGCCTGCGGGATCGAGCAATAACGCCCTAATGGCGTGAACCGGGGCAACACATCCGGATCGCCCCGGCCAGCAGTGTTGCCCGATGCCGGATGTCCCATCGCAAACCTCAGCCGGGGACAATAACTGGACAAAATCGCTCTGCCTTTGTAACTCTCGATGAATGCACAGACAAGAGTTCAGCACGCGCGAGATCCTGGCCGGCCGGGCGCCGCAGGACGTTCCAGTCACGGTCAAAGGCTGGGTGCGCACCCGGCGGGACTCCAAGGCCGGCATTTCGTTCGTGCATCTCTCGGACGGCTCGTCGTTTAATCCCGTGCAGGTGGTCGCGCCGAGCACGCTGCCCAATTACGCCGACGAGGTCTTAAAGCTCACCGCCGGCTGCGCCGTGGCGGCAACCGGGACGATCGTGCCATCGCCCGCGAAAGGCCAGCCGTTCGAGATGCAGGCGAGCGCGATCGAAGTGGTCGGCTGGGTGGACGACCCGGACACCTATCCGATCCAGCCGAAGCCGCACACGCTGGAGTTCCTGCGCGAGGTGGCGCATTTGCGGCCGCGGACCAATGTGATCGGCGCGGCGACGCGGGTGCGGCACACGCTGGCGCAGGCGATCCATCGGTTTTTCGACCAGAACGGCTTTTTCTGGGTCAATACGCCGATCATCACCGCGTCCGACGCCGAGGGGGCAGGGGCGCTGTTTCGGGTATCGACGCTCGACCTCGCCAACCTGCCGCGCAACACCCAGGGCGGGGTGGATTTCGCGCAGGATTTCTTCGGCCGCGAGGCATTCCTGACGGTGTCGGGCCAGCTCAACGTGGAGGCCTACTGCCTGGCGCTCACCAAGGTCTACACCTTCGGTCCGACGTTCCGGGCGGAGAACTCCAACACCAGCCGCCACCTCGCCGAGTTCTGGATGATCGAGCCGGAAATCGCTTTCGCCGATCTCTCCGACAATGCGACGCTGGCCGAAAGGCTCCTCAAGTTCGCCTTCGAGACATTGCTCAAGGAGAGGCCGGACGATCTCGCCTTCTTCGACGAGCGCATTGAGAAGGGGCTGGTGGCGAAGCTTGAGGGCATCGTCGGCTCGGAGTTCGTGCGCATGGACTACGGCGAGGCGATCGCGGTGCTGGAGCGCGCCAAGCAGAAGTTCGAGTTTCCGGTGAAGTGGGGCATCGACCTGCAGTCGGAGCACGAGCGCTATCTCACCGAAAAGCACGCCAAGAAGCCCGTGATCGTGATGAACTACCCCAAGGACATCAAGGCGTTCTACATGCGGGTGAACGACGACGGCCGCACCGTCGCCGCCATGGACGTGCTGGCGCCGGGGATCGGCGAGATCATCGGCGGCAGCCAGCGCGAGGAGCGGCTCGCGGTGCTCGACGCCCGCATGACGGAGCGCGGCATCGACAAGGAACACTACGCCTGGTACCGCGATCTCCGCCGCTACGGCACCGTGCCCCACGCCGGCTTCGGCCTGGGGTTCGAGCGCACGCTCGCCTACGTCACGGGGCTTGCCAACGTGCGCGACGCGATCCCGTTTCCGCGGACGCCGGGGAATGCGAGGTATTGAGGCGCACTGCTTGATTGATTGCGTTTGGGCTTGCCGTCTCAGGAGACGATGCGCATCTCCACTACTTGCCACCAATCGAACGGGGAGGTGACCGTGGAACAAAATTCGGCCGAGACGCCGAAATATCAGTACGACGTTGCGCTCTCATTTGCAGGTGAAGACCGAGAACTCGTCGAATCTATTGCCCGCCACTTAGTCGATTGCGAAGTCCGCGTGTTCTACGATGAGTTTTTCAAGCATGAACTTTGGGGTAAGGATCTCTTCCAGCATCTGGCATCGATATACCGCGATAAGGCGAAGTTTTGCCTCGTGTTCGTCTCGAATGCCTACAAGAACAAGGTATGGCCCAAGCACGAATTGCGCCAAGCACAAGAGAGATCGCTATTTAGTTCCACTGAGTACATTCTGCCGGTCATCATCGATGATGTCGACTTGCCAGGCCTAAATCGGACAACGGGCTTCTTGGACGCGCGGAAGGCCCATCCATGGACAATCGGTGGACTGGTGTTAAGGAAGCTGGGCGCCTTTGACAATATTAAGCACGACCGAAGTGAGATAGCGCGACTGAAACATCTGAAGAAAGTGCGTGGCAAGAAGATCAAGTTCGCGGGCGCCGAGGTGATACACTATTGGCCCCCAAAGATTAGTAACGCGCAAGTTCTCAGACACCTAACCTATGACGCAACAGTCCGTCGCATCCCGTACGGCTATGAGTTCGTTCCTAAGTACAGGATGAAACTAAACTGTCGCGATTGCGGAGTGCGATGGGGCCAACGGCACGTTCCGGGCTGTGATGTCGAAGTATGTCCCCTATGTGGCGGGCAGCTAATTTCTTGCGATTGCCCAATCAACGAATATACGGCGAAGCCGTTCGAGGCCAAGCTGCTCCTCAATAAGGACGACGCTTCCACTCCTCCTCCCGAGTCAATTCCGCCGAATAAATTCGAATCACTAGTGGAGATGTCGAAGCATAGAAGGAGACGAGGCCGACATCGATAGCTCAAGGGAGCGCGAGGAAGCACATGCCCGACCTGTTGGTTCCTGATCTTGATCCCGCGACCTATGAGCGGCTGCGCCAGGCTGCCGCTGACCGCGGAAAGTCACTGGCGCAGACGGCGCGCGATCTGCTGGTCGAAAAATTGCAGCCATCGAAAGCGGAGGTTTGGGCCGCGGGCGACCGCTTGCGCGAGAAGATTGCCATGGTGTCAGGCAATTCCACAGCCGATGTCCGGCAATGGCGCGACAATCTCGATGCGTATCGATGATGGCCGTTACAATGCGATCGATTCCCATGCCACCCTGGCCCGTATCTGCCGCAGATGACCTGGAAACGCTCTCAGACCTTTGATGCCATTTCTGCCAGCTTTGCGACCGTGTTCATGTTGCGCGCCGTGCCCGTTTTGGCGGCTGGGATTTTGAGTTTCGAGCGGCCCATTCCGCTCGGGTAGTGAACAAAAATCTCCCTGTCGCCAAGGCTAATCTTCTCGACACTTTGACCAGTCACGTGATCCAGGGCGTCACGCGGGGGGCCGTGATCGAGGAAAATGGCATACGTGTATTTGCCTTCCGCATCAGGGAAGGGGTTGGCCTTGAGAACAATGCGCATTTCTGCCGCCGTGCGCACCATCACTCCAATGGGCTTGCCGGCGTACTCAAGCAGACGCGCTTCAAGCTCGGCCTTCACCTTTGACGGAGCGGCCTTGGATTCGAAAACCACGTTGCCGCTCGCAATGTAGGTCTCGACATGAGCGAAGCCTGAGTCCTCACAAATGGATTTCAGGTCGGCCATCGGGAGCTTGCCGGTTCCCCCGACGTTCACTGCGCGAAGCAGGGCGATGTATCTTGTCATGTTGAGATCGTAACGCAGCGTTGCGGTCGAGAGCAGGTGTAGCCCGGATTGAGCGTCAGCGAAATCCGGGATTGCCCTATCCATGCGGCGATGGCGGCCCCGGGTTTCGCTGTCGCTCAACCCGGGCTACACTTGCCGCTACACCAGCTGCACTGTGCAGCTTTGCCGGCATGATCAGTTACGGATCGGAGGTGTTGTTTTTATGGACCACAACGCCCACACGGCAATCGATCAAGACGTCATCGACAAGGCCGTCGCTCGCATCGACTACGCCAGACAAAAGACGGGTCGGAGCTGCGGCTCGTGCTCCATGTGTTGCTATGTGATGGGGGTCGAGGATATCGACAAACCAAAGTCCCAATGGTGCCAGCACTGCAAACCCGGAAAGGGCTGCTCGATTTACGCCAACCGCCCGGCCACGTGCAAAACTTTTGCCTGCATGTGGCTCATTCAACTGTATGTCGGTGAGCATTGGTATCCGCTGAAATCGAAAATGGTCCTCGATCTGCAGTTCAAGGACGACGAACCTCATCCGGTTCTCCATGTCGTCGTCGACCCACGCTACCCGAACCGCTGGCGGGAAGAGCCGTACTATTCCGACATCAAGGGAATGGCCCTTACGGGTTACCGAGGCGACTCCGGTCAGCACTACAAGACCATGGTCGATGTGGGTGACAAGTGCTGGGTCATCCTGACCCACCGCGATGTCGAGTCGCCCAGGTTTGGCATGATCACCTTTGTCGGCAAGAACCATGTCGAGTGGTTCGATGCCGATTCGCACGAACAGGCAGCGGAGATGATGCGGGCCGCCGAGGAGGCCCGCGACCGCGGCCAGCCGTTCCTGCCGCCCTCGCACGGACGTGTTTCGGAACAGCTTGCAGCCGTGACAGCGTCCCGCCAGCCGAATAAGGTATAATAATACCATATGTACGGTATAAGGCTGTCGGGGGCGGATTTTAGCAAAACGAACTAATTTTGGAATTCCCAACGAAATCAATGCCGTCGGGCTTCCGTGCGATCGTCGTCAAGAAGACGCGCCTCAAGCTCGGACTTCACCTTTGCGGGTGCGGCGTGGCGGGCGCTGTGATCGCCCTGGGACCGCGGGCGTCCCGCCCGCTCTTTCTTGCACTGACGGGAGTGGCGGGCGAGACGCCCGCGGTCCCAGGGGGCGCCCGAGGCCCTCAGCTCTCGACCAGCTCAATGTCCGGCTTCGCGACCTTGGCCTCCGTCGTCATGAACTGCGCTTTCGCGAGCGCCGCGAAGCGGCCGCCGAGGCGCACGAGTTCGTCGAAGGTCCCGGTTTCGATGATGTGGCCGTTGTCGAACACCAGGATGCGGGTGGCGTTGCGCACGGTCGACAGGCGGTGGGCGATCACGAACGTGGTGCGGTGCTTCATCACTTCGTCGAGCGCCGCCTGCACCTTCGCCTCGGTGGCGACGTCGAGCGCGCTCGTCGCCTCGTCGAGGATCAGGATCGGCGGGTCTTTGAGGAGGGCGCGGGCGATCGACAGGCGCTGGCGCTCGCCGCCTGACAGCGACCGGCCGCGCTCGCCAACCGACGCCTCGAAGCCGTCCGGCGTGTTCTCGATGAAGTCCAGCGCCTGGGCGCGCGCGGCGGCGTCGCGCATCTCCTCAAGGGTGGCGTCCGGTTTGCCGACGCGCAGATTGTCGGCGACCGAACGATTGAGCAGCAGCGCTTCCTGAAACACCACGCCGATGTTGCGGCGCAAGCCGGCCAGTTTGAGGTCGCGAACATCGATGCCGTCCACCAGGACCTTGCCGGACTGCGGATCGAAGGCGCGGTGCAGGAGTGCGAGCGCAGTCGTTTTGCCGGCGCCGGTTTCTCCGACCAGGGCGACGGTTTCGCCGGGCAGCGCCGTGAAATTGAGATCCGCCACGGCCGGCCGCTTGCCGGTATACGAAAACGTGACGTCGCGGAATTCGACCTGCCCATGGACATGGCCCGGATCGGCCGCATCGGGCCGGTCGCGCACATCCGACTCGGTGTCGAGCACGGTGAAGAACTCGCCAAGCCGCGGCGCGTCCATGAACAGGCTGTTGACGAAACGCACGACTTTCTCGAGCTGGCCGATCAGCGTTCCGGCAAAACTCGTGAACATGACGATGTCGCCGATCGACGCGCGGCCCTGAAGATGCAGATAGACGCCGACCAGGAAGATCGCGAGCAGCGTCAGGATGGTCGAGGCGCGGGTGAGCACGGCCACCACCGCCCACCACGACAGCACCGGCATTTGCGCTGCCAGCAGCTGATCGGCGACGTTGCGTAGGCCCGAAACTTCAGCCTCGACCCGGGCAAAGCCCTGCACCAGCGCCACATTGCCGAGGGCGTCGGACGCGCGTTCGGCGAGACTGGAATAGTGCCCCTCGACCGAACGCTGCAGGATTTCGGTCTTGTTGACCACGAGCGCGGTGAGGAACGCGAAAACCACGCATACCGCGATCAGCACCGAGCCGAGCACCCAATTGAGGTAAAGCGACAGCGGCAGCAGGATGGCGAGCGAGGCGGCCGCCGCGAAAGATTCGCGGAAAAAGCTGAGCCACAGGCCCCACAGCGCGTCGGTACCGGCCAGCATGATCTTCAACAGCCGGCCCGAATGGGCGGTGTGGTGAAAGCTCAGCGGCAACTGCAACGCGTGTTCGAAAAAGCCGGTGAGCACGGTTGCCCGCCGGCGATGGGCCAGCCGGTCGGCGTGGAGCGCCACCGCAACGCCGCACACGATGGTGAACAGCCCGAACCCGACCCAGGCGGCGATGAGTACGAACAAGGCCGACCGCGCCTCAGGCGTCGCGCTCGCCTGCGAACCGGCGAGCGCGTCGATGATTCGCCCGAACAGCACCGGTTCAGCGAACCCAGCACCGGCCAGCGCGAAATTGGCGATCGCCAGAAACACGCCAAGGCGCGTCTCTGGACCAAGCAGGGACAACACCCGCACATAGAGGGGCCACAAACTCATCCGGATCTATCCATTCTTTACGTCTGGGCGGCCTCTGACCGCCGCGCCTTTCCAGGGTCATCGCATCTGGCGGCGACCTTCACCTCTCCCCGCTTGCGGGGAGAGGTCGGAATGAGTGCGTCTTTCGCGCTCATTCCGGGTGAGGGGCCTCTCCGCGAGTCTGAGCGTCTGAGCTTGGGGAACGGCCCCCTCACCCCGACGCTCTCCCCGCAAGCGGGGAGAGGGAGCAGAGGCGCCGTGCCATTACCTGAATTCATAACGCTCCAGCGCCTCAATCCACCATGCGATCGGCCGCGGGCGGCAGCGATGATGAATCGAAGATGTCGGCGCCTTTGGGCCTCGCCTTGAACTCGTAGGTGAGGCCGATCTGGTCGATGGCTTTATCGAACCGCGCCCCATCCACGCCGCCGAGGCCGTCGGCCCGGGCCTCCGGCGTTAAGATATTATCGCGCAGCGCCATGTTAAGACGTTCAAGCTCGATATCTTTTTTGGCGAGGTCGTTGCGTTTGATGACCGAATCGACCGCGGCAGATGGGTCCTTGGCGGTGCTCTTGAGCGACTTGAGAAAGGCGCGCAGAAAGCCCTTCACGGCGTCGGGATGCTCGGTCGCGAATTTCGGGTTCACGATGATGGCGCTGCCGTACAGATCGACGCCGTAATCGGCCATCAGCAGGACCACGACGTCGTCGATCGGGACGCCGCGATCCTTGAGGTTGACATAGGAGGAAAACGAGAACCCCGTGATGGCGTCGACCTGACCGGCGGCGAGCATCGGCTCACGGATCGGGATACCCACATTCTCGATCGCCACCTTGGATGCATCGATGCCGTTGGCCTGAACGAAAATCTTCCATTGGGCAAAAGCCCCGTCGGCGGCCGGGGCGCCGAGCTTCTTGCCTTCGAGGTCTTTCGGCAGCGTCACGCCACGGCTCTTGCGGGTCACGATCGAGAAGGGCGGCCGGTTGTAGACCATGAACACCGCCTTGATCGGCATATTGGGGTTCTGGTCGCGGAACTTGATGAGCGAATTGATATCGCCGAAGCCCATGTCGTAGGCGCCGGAGGCAACGCGCGTGATCGGCTCGAGGGCGCCGGCTGAGCTGTCGACGGTGACGTTAAGCCCCTCCGCCTGGTAGTAGCCCTTGTCGATCCCGACCAGAAATGGCGCCGACGGACCTTCGAACTTGAAATCGAGGCTGAACTTGACCGGCGTCTGGGCTGCGGCCCCGTTGACGGCCGCCGCCACGGCGATGCCGGCAATCGCACAACCTATCTGCGGGCGGCACAAAGGACGGCGGAGAAAGCCGAAGAAGCCCATAAACTCATCTCCTGACGCACGGAAACACGCGACGTACCGCGTCGCCCATCACTATCGCCACCCGGCTCTCGCTGCCCGCGCCTGCCCCTGGGAGCGCGGGCGTCTCGCCCGCATCTTCACGAGTGCGGGCGGGGCGCCCGCGCTCCCAGGGAAGAATATCAGTTAAGAGCATTCCGGAAAAAACGACAACGCGACGCCTTGTCCGCCCTGCTGCTCGGGGCGATCTCATACGTAGTATGGACTGGTGCGGTGAAGAGGCTGTGAAACGTTTCCAACCTCGTCCTGAGGAGGCCGCCCGCCGAAGTCGGGCAGTCCCGACTTCGGGTGCGCGCTCCTCAGGATGAGGTCCCAATTGGTCACACGCGCCAAAGCAACTGACAGGTTCAGAACGCACAATGACCGCAGACAACTTCTGCCCGGCAGACGCGCAAGTGCCGTCTTTTGACGCGCCCTATGCGCCGCCCGACGAGGACATCGCCGCAGCTTTTCTCCAAACCGCCCCGCTCCCCCCGGAGGCCGAGGCGCGGATCGATGCGCGCGCCGGGGCTCTCGTCGGGGCGATCCGGGCGCACGCCGGGGGCCTTGGCGGGGTTGAGGATTTCTTGCGGGAATACTCGCTTTCCACCAAGGAGGGCCTTGCCCTCATGGTGTTGGCTGAGGCCCTGTTGCGGGTGCCGGATGCCGCGACCGCGGACCGCCTCATCGAGGACAAGCTGTCGGCTGGCGATTTCGGCGCCCACAAGGTGCGCTCCCACGCACTCCTGGTTTCCGCCTCGGCATGGGCGCTCGGCATTTCGGCGCGCGTTATCGGCGGCCACGAAACGCCGGAAAGCATTCTGCACGACCTTGTGAGCCGGCTCGGCCGGCCGGCGGTGCGCACCGCAACGCGCCAGGCGATGCGCCTCCTCGGCTCCCACTTCGTGCTCGGCCAGACCATCAGGGAAGCCCTGTCGCGCGGCGCCGCACACCCGGAGTTCCGCTACTCGTTCGACATGCTGGGCGAAGCCGCCCGCACCGCAGCAGATGCCGAGCGCTACTTTGAGGCTTACGCGACCGCCATTGCGGCCATCGGCAAGGCGGCCCCCTCCCTACCCTCCCCCGCTGAGCGGGGGAGGGTAGGGAGGGGGCCGGATCGGCCGGGCATTTCGGTGAAGCTGTCCGCCCTCCACCCCCGCTACGAGGCGGTTTCATGCGAGCGCGTCATGCGGGAACTTGCGCCACGGGTGATCGAGCTGGCGCGCGCCGCCAAGGGGCATGATCTCAATCTCACCATCGATGCCGAAGAGGCGGACCGGCTGGAACTCTCCCTGAACATCGTCGGTCGCGCCCTCGCCGATCCGTCGCTGGCGGGGTGGAGCGGATTCGGGCTCGCGGTGCAGGCTTACCAGAAGCGGGCGCCCGCGGTGATCGACTGGGCGGTGGAGGCCGCCAGGACGCACGGCCGCCACCTCATGGTGCGACTGGTGAAAGGCGCCTATTGGGATACGGAGGTCAAACGCGCCCAGGAACGCGGGCTCGCCGACTATCCGGTGTTCTCCCGCAAGGCGATGACCGACCTGAGTTACATGATCTGCGTGCGTAAGCTGCTGGCCGCACGTCCGCTCGTCTATCCGCAGTTCGCAACCCACAATGCGCTCACCGTCGCGAGCGCCATCGAGGCCGCCGGCGGGGTCACGGGCTACGAGTTCCAGCGGCTCTACGGCATGGGAGAAGCCCTCTACGAGGCCCTGTTGCGCGCCGAGCCCGCGGCAGCTTGCCGCGTTTATGCTCCGGTCGGCGGCCATCGCGACCTGCTGGCCTATCTGGTGCGCCGCCTCTTGGAGAACGGCGCCAATTCCTCCTTCGTCTACGCGGCAGCCGATCCCAAGGTGCCCGTATCGGCCATTCTCCAGCGCCCGCAGGCGATCATCGGCGACCCGCGCCATGCGCGTCACCCGAGAATTCCGCGACCCGGCGATCTTTATCGACCGGAGCGGAAAAATTCGTCAGGCGTCGAGTTCGGACACGCCGAAAGCCTTGCGCGCCTGCTTTCGCAGGTGCGTGAGGGTATGCAGGCAAACGCACAAGCCAAGCCTCTCATCGACGGGGTCGCGGTTGCGGGCCACGTTCGCGCCGTCCCCTCGCCGATCGATGGCGCCGCGGTCGGAATGGTGACTGAGGGTGATGAGGCTGTCGTGCGCTCTGCGTTCGCGGCGGCCGAAGCCGGCTTTCCGGCATGGAATGCGACGCCCGTCGAGGCGCGCGCCGCCGCGCTCGACCGCGCCGCCGATCTCCTGGAGGAGCGCCGCGGTCCTCTGATTGCGTTGCTGCAAGCGGAAGGCGGCAAGACGCTCGACGATTCGCTTGCCGAGGTGCGCGAGGCGGCGGACCTGTGCCGCTATTATGCGGCGCAGGCGCGGCGACGCCTGACGCCGGAGCCGTTGCCAGGTCCGACCGGCGAGTCCAATGAACTGCATCACCGCGGCCGCGGCGTCTTCGTGTGCATCAGCCCGTGGAATTTCCCGCTTGCGATCTTCTCAGGCCAGGTGATGGCGGCGATCGCGGCCGGCAACGCGGTCATCGCCAAGCCGGCCGAGCAAACCCCGCTGATCGCCGCCGAGGCGGTGCACCTGTTTCACCGCGCCGGCATTGCCCCGACCGCGCTCCATCTGGTGCCGGGCGACGGCGCTGTGGGAGCCCTGCTGGTGGGCCACCCCCGCACGGCAGGCGTTGCCTTTACGGGCTCCACCGAGGTGGGACGGATCATCAACCGGACCCTCGCCGAAAAGAACGGCCCGATCGTGCCGCTGATCGCCGAGACCGGCGGCATCAACGCCATGATCGTCGACGCCACCGCGTTGCCGGAGCAGGTCACCGACGATGTGATCGCCTCGGCATTCCACTCCGCCGGCCAGCGCTGCTCGGCGCTGCGGCTCCTCTGTCTCCAGGACGACATTGCCGACCGCGTCATTGAAATGGTGGCGGGTGCTGCGCAGGAACTCAAGGTCGGCGATCCGCGCGACCCCGCAACCCACGTAGGACCTGTCATCGATGCGGAGGCAAAGGACAAGCTCGACCGCTGGGTCGCCCGCATGGAAGGCCTCCGCCGCGTCTTGTTTCGTGGCGGCCTGGCCGACGGGCTGCCGGCCGCCGGCCACTACGTGTTACCCGCCATCGTCGAACTGGAACGTGCAGCCGATTTGCGGGAGGAAGTGTTCGGCCCTGTGCTCCATGTGGTGCGCTATGGAGCCGACGAACTCGACGGCCTTCTCGACGACATCGCCGCCGGCGGCTATGGGCTCACCCTCGGCATTGCGTCCCGGATCGACACCACGGTCCGCCACATCGTCGCGCGCCTCGCGACCGGGAATGTCTATGTCAATCGCAACATCATCGGGGCGGTGGTCGGCACCCAGCCCTTCGGCGGCTCTGGCCTGTCCGGCACCGGACCGAAGGCCGGCGGACCAAACTATCTGCGCCGTTTCGCCCTGGAGCAGGTCGTGACCGTAAACACCACAGCGGTCGGGGGCAATGCGAGCCTGCTGGCGGAGCAATCGTGAACGGGGCTGGGGAACGCCCGCGTAGATTCTACGGGGGCGGGCGGCGAGGGCCGTCGCACCATCGCTGCGGTGGATGAAACCAGCATGATCGTGGCGCTAGAGGATGATCCCGAAAAGTGGGAACGGTTTTCGGAAAAGATCATGCTCCAACAATTAAGGTAGAGCGGGATGACGATTCGAAGAAAAGTTATCCCGCTCTGCGCCGCAAGCTTTCAGATTGCAGGGCGCGATCGCCTTGCAATCCGCCCGGCACAGGGCTTTCAAATCCCGGCCGGGTCACTATCTTCCCCGGATTGTACGGCTCCCCACCACCGAGAGGACCTTGAATGACCGCGACCCACGGCTTTGAGCTGCTCCGCGAGCAAAAGTTGTCGGAAATCAACTCCACGGCGCGCTATTACCGCCATGTCGCCACCGGCGCGGAGCTGATCTCGCTGCTCAACGCCGATGAGAACAAGGTGTTCGGCGTCAGCTTCGGCACTCCGCCGTCAGATTCAACGGGTGTCGCCCATATTCTGGAGCACTCGGTGCTGTGCGGATCGCGCAAATACCCGATCAAGGAGCCATTCGTCGAACTGTTGAAGAGTTCACTCAATACCTTTCTTAATGCCATGACGTTCCCGGACAAGACCTGCTATCCGGTCGCAAGCCAGAACGTTCAGGATTTCTACAATCTCATCGACGTCTATCTGGATGCCGTGTTCCATCCGCGTCTGACGCCGCAGATCTTCCAGCAGGAAGGCTGGCACTACGAGCTTGACGCGCCCGATGCGCCGCTCGTCTACAAGGGCGTTGTGTTCAATGAGATGAAGGGGAACTATTCCTCCCCCGACAGCATGCTCCGCGAGCTGTCGCAACAGTCGCTTTATCCCGACATTACTTACGGGCTCGATTCCGGCGGCGATCCAAAGCACATTCCGGACCTCACTTACGAGCAGCTCAAGGAATTCCACGCCAGGCACTATCACCCGTCGAACGCCAAGCTGTTCTTCTACGGCGACGACGACCCCGTTGAGCGGCTGCGCCTGCTGGACAAGTATCTCGGTGAATTCAATCGGATCGAGGTCGACGCCGGTGTGCCCCTGCAGCCGCGCTTCGGCGCGCCGAAACGCCTCGCCCGCACCTATGCGGCCGGGGCCGCCGAGGAAGAGCCGCAGCCCGGAGCGGATAAGCCCAAGGAATCGATGATCTCCGTGAACTGGATGATCGACGAGATCGTCGACATCGAGACGGCCCTCGGCTTCGACATCCTGGAGCACGTCCTGATCGGCAATCCGGCGGCGCCGCTCTACAAGGCGCTGATCGATTCCGGACTTGGCGAAGGCCTGGCCGGCGGCGGCCTCGATGACGGACTGCGCCAGCCAATGTTCTCGATCGGCCTCAAAGGCATCGACCCGGCCGATGCGGACAAGGTCGAGCGGCTGATTGCCGATACGATCGGCGGTCTCGCAGACCGCGGCATCGATCCGCTGACGGTTGAGGCTTCGCTCAATACGGTCGAGTTTGCGCTGCGCGAGAACAACACCGGCTCATTCCCGCGCGGCATCGTGTTCATGCTGCGGGCGCTGCGGTCATGGCTGCATGGTCGCGATCCACTCACCCCGCTCGCTTTCGCGGCGCCGCTTGCCGCCATCAAGAGTCGCGTTGCGGGCGGCGAGCGCTACTTCGAGAATCTGCTGCGCCGCCATTTCGTCGACAATCCCCATCGTACCGTCATGGTGCTCAAGCCGGACCCGGCACAGGCCGAACGCGAGGCACAAGAGGAGCGGGCGCGCCTGGAGCACGTGCGCGCCGGCATGACGGAGGCCGACATCGGCGCCGTGGTGGAAGCGACGCGCACCCTCAAGGCGCTGCAGGAGCGCCCCGACCCGCCCGAGGCGCTCGCCACCATCCCGACGCTCAAGCTCTCCGACCTGCCGCGCGAGAACAAGACGATTCCCATCGAGGTGACGAGCCTGCGCGATACGCGGGTGCTCTACCATGATCTGCTCACCAATGGCGTCGTCTATCTCGATTTAGGCTTTGACCTGCACACCCTGCCGGCCGAGCTTCTCCCCTATGTGCCGCTGTTCAGCCGCGCCTTGACGGAGACCGGCGCCGGCGACGACGACTTCGTGCGGCTTTCGCAGCGGATCGGACGCTCCACTGGCGGCATCCGGCCGACGCGCTGGACTTCGACCGTGATGGGCAATCAGAGCGCCACCGCATGGCTCACGCTGCGCGGCAAGGCGCTGCCGGATCAGACCGGCGAATTGCTGGCGATCACGCGGGATATCCTTAAGCGCGCCCGGCTCGACAACCGCGAACGTTTCGAACAGCTGGTGCTGGAAGAGAAGGCGGCACTTGAGTCCCGGATCGTGCCGGCCGGATCGAGCTATGTGGACCGGCGCCTGCGTGCGGCTTTGCACGAGGCCGACTGGGCGGACGAGCAGATGGGCGGGGTGAGCTACTTGTTCTTCCTGCGCAAACTCGCCGACGATATGGAGACCGGCTGGGACGGCGTGCTGGCCGCGCTGGAGCGCATCCGCACCACGCTGGTCAACCGCGCCGCCATGCTGTGCAACGTCACGGCGGAAGCCGCGGATTGGGAACGGCTCAAGCCGCAGCTTGCGGATTTCCTCGGCGCCCTGCCTCTCGCCACGGTTACAGCCGCGCCGTGGCGCCTCGCCGACACTCCGCGCGCCGAAGGCCTCGTGATGCCCACCAAGGTCAACTATGTCGGCAAGGGCGCGGACCTCTACTGCGAGGGCGTCAAGCCAAGTGGCGCCCATCTGGTGGCGCGCGCCTATCTTCGTACCAGCTGGCTGTGGGACAAGGTCCGGGTGCAGGGCGGCGCTTACGGCGGCCAGTGCATGTTCAACCGCTATTCGGGCGACTTCACTTTCGTATCCTACCGCGACCCTAACCTGCTCGCGACGCTCGACATCTATGACCGGACGGCGGAGTTCCTGAAGCGCGCCGACCTCGGCGAGGCGGAATTGACGCGCAATATCATTGGCACCATCGGGGAGATCGATACCTACCGGCTGCCCGACGCCAAGGGCTTCGCGTCGATGCAGCGCTATCTGATCGGCGACACCGACGCGGCGCGCCAGCGCATGCGCGAGGAAATCCTGTCCACGACGGCCGCCGACATCCGCAATTTCGGCGACGCCATGGCGCAGGTCGCCGCCAAGGGCCGCGTGGTGGTGCTCGGCTCCGAGCAGGCGATCGAGACGGCGAACGCGGAACGGCCGGGGCTGCTGAGCGTGTCGCGGGTGATGTGAGGGGGCGGATGGGGGCGCGGTCTGACCACCGTAATCGCGCATGGCGGTTTGGCAAAGCATAATCCGCCATCCGACCGGTGAGGTAGAGGATCAGAGTGAGCACGCGCTCCGCTGCAATGGCCGACTTGGGAGTGTTCTATTTGACCTTAGTTACGAAATAAGGACTATCAGCTTCACTGAAACGGTAGCTCAAGGTGTCTATCTTGTGGAGGCCGCAGTTGAGCAGTTCGGCCGCGTCTAAATCGAATAGTGCTACATTATAGCCTGACTCGCCAAACGCGCTCTTGTACGCGACCCCATCATAGCCTTCGCGCCGGAAGAGCTCGGCGATGATTTGGGTCGCGGCATATTCCGCAGTGTCGTCGGCGCGCGTCGTTGGCTCGGAAAATGCTTAATCGATATGGGCCCAAACTGCCTGCTCACGGTCTGCTTCTGATGGCTCCTCCAAAAATAGCGGCTTTCGAGCATGATGAACTGAGCAATCAACAATCCGCAAAGGGTGAGTCGTGCGGAATTGACCGACCGATACAAACGACCCGATCCAGGGACGTACTTCAGATACCGCGGTTTCCAGCGTCGCCGCCAAGTATAAGCAAGGGATACCCTTTGGATTCACACGGCCCTCGTGAGCACGGTCCGCAAGCGGCCTCATCCGTGCCGGGCAAAAAGCGCAGGGGACCTCGTCATCGATCTGCGGCTCATGCCGCCAACTGTGACCTAATTGGGCTCGCCACCCAATCCAACCAGCGGGTACGTCGCGGGCCCGCACACTGCAGGTCGCCGCGACTTTAGCTAAGAAGCTTTCTGCCTCCGAAGTACGGATATAACGCCGTTCGCGAGCTACTTCGCGGCTGAATTTCCAGAAACTGCGCCAGGAGTCAAAAGCTGTCATTTTATGACGTTACCGTCGAAAACGAAGCTCACAGCCGACCTTGGGCAACGAGGTTCTTGGGCTTCAGTCCGCCGAGCGTGACACCTTTGCTCATGGCACGGATGGCGGCAGCGGCTTTGCGGGCCTGTTTGCGATCGACGGCGGGGCGTGGCGCCACGAGCCGCACGACGACCCGGCCACGCCGGGTGATGACGACCTCTTCGCCGGCCTCTACCAAATCGAGCAACTGTCCCAGCTTGTTCTTGGCCTCGGAGGCTCCAATCTTGCGCATAATATGCTCCCAATCAGGGTTCATCGCCTTCCTCCAAGTCGTGGAAGTAGGCGTCGTAGTCGCGACCCGCGTAAAATATCCGCACGATTCGCACGGTGTCGTCTCCGACGCGAAACGCGATGGTGGCGCGGCGCTCAAATCCGATGGTGCGGATACCGAGCCCCAGGTCATCCCGCTTGGTACCACGCTCCGGAAAGGTCGCGAGGGCCATGCAGGCGGTCTCGATACGAGTAATGTAATCGCCTGCGCGCACGGGCCCTGAGCGGTCACTGATGTATCGATAGAGGGCAAAGAGGTCGGCTTCCGCCTCCGGCCTGAAGCTGACCTTATGCGTCATCCGGATTGGCTTTCAGCCGTCCTTCGTGGTAGGCGCGGAGGCGCGCGAACACGTCCTCGGCGGGTATGTCCGCGCGCGGATCGGCTAAGGAGGCGCGGATTTTCTGGCGCATCACCTCATCGATCGCAGCTTCTTCGCGATCAAGCGCACGCACCGCCGCGCGTATGACCTCGCTGGCGGAATCGTAGAGCCCCGACGCGAGACGCCGGTCGACACTGCGCTGCTGCTTGCCAAGAGTCACAGTGATGGGTTTGCTCTTGCGCATGGTGCTATCCTTCTCGCAGAACCTAATAACATGAGATATGACACTGTCATACAAAATCAACCTGCCGACAGGCGCAAGAGAAACCTGGCGGTAGATTTGAGAGATACTAGCTTGGCCGCAGTTTCGTGGCCGCACCGAAGTGCCTATGATGTTGGCACAAGCTCACCCCCCATTGCTCTGCGACCGCGGCATGGTGATTGCGTATTCTCGCCATCAGATTAGACTTATTCTAAAATTTGACCTTTGAGGCTGTTCAGACGAGGCACACAGCGGGAGGACACGATGATCAGGCGAGAAACAATGACGAGTTGGCGCCGGCAGCTTCGCCTTGTCGGCGTCGGTCTCTTTGCGGCACTGGCAATGCTCGGTCAGCCCGGACAGGCCAGCGCCGTAGAAGCCGCCAAGCCGGGCGAGCGTTTCGAGATCACCAGCGTCAAGGCGGTCCGCCCGACCCTCGTAGACACTGTCGCGGCGCTGCAAAAGCGCGACATCGCTGCCGCCAAGGCGGCATTTGCGGCCTACGACTCGCTGTGGAACGGCATCGAGATGTACGTCAGCACTCGCAGCAAGGACATGTACGACGCCCTGGAGCACGTCCTCCAGGCGAGAATCGAGAAAGCGCTCAACGCTGCCGATCCTGACGTGGCCGCGTT
>Ga0257161_1000163_pt1 | contig 17872 bp, 18 predicted proteins | sample NR01A_FD_185954 | JGI IMG/M metagenome (GOLD analysis project Ga0257161, IMG submission 185954) | Soil microbial communities from H.J. Andrews Experimental Forest, Oregon, United States - NR-01-A | ecosystem: Environmental > Terrestrial > Soil > Temperate forest > Bulk soil | place: USA: Oregon... | reverse complement strand
AGGTGGCGCAAAAAGATGCTTGCTTCTTCTCCTTGGACCTCAACCGCTTCGAACTCCTCGAATGTCGTCGTCGGGCTTGCCATTATGTATCTCCAAGTCAAAGTCTTGGCCGCCTAACCACAAGACAGGTTCGGCTCGGATTCGGCCGTCATGGTGCACGATCACAGACAGCCCCTCATCCTCCCGTAGCGACAGCAGCCATGCGAGGCAATCTTGCGGCTTACGCCCATGTGTTATTCGAGCTGGCCGCTAGGATAGCGGCCCCGCCGGCGCGAGACCGCTTGGCGGGCTTGCTAAGAGCCGCAGATTGTTTCCCACAGGGGGGACCAAGCGTTGATATATGTTGATTGTTGTGTCAATTGCCGTATCGGCTCGGTGGGGGACGGGACATGCAGGTTCACGTAGCCGATATTCGCCGCTCTGATTTTGTACGCTCAGTCCCATACATGTTTGTCAGACTGCGCGTGAATTGGGCTTTCTACGGTATCGTGGTCGGCGTCCTCTTCGCCATCTTAATGTGCGTCTTGGTAGTTGACGACAATGTGAGTTTTCGCTGGGTTGCCTTTTTCGGAGTCTATGCAGTCGTGGGCGGGCTCGTGGTGATGCTCTTCGGCTTGCTTTGTCATCTGGCCTGTGTTGCGGCAATGGCCAAGAAGGCTGGTTTGCTCCATCCATTCAGCTTGACGCTCGGTGAGGACGGAGTTCGCACGCAATCGGCGAGGGGCGAAGGGCTTCTAAAATGGTCTGCTGTCGCTTTTGTCAAGCGGAACAAGAAGTACATTTTCCTAGGAATTACTCCGTACACATTTCTCTTGATTCCTCTGCGCCTTTTTCAGTCGCCTCAGGAATCTGAGGCGTTCTGGGTCAGGATGTGCGATCTCTGGCGGCCAAATGCCCAGAGAGCTTGAGTACGGCAGCGGGCCAGCTGCTGCACCGCCTTCGCTTGGCCGCGGAGGGCTTTCATTTCCTTCCACGCCGTGCTGGCGGCGGCGTTGTTTCGGAAAACCTTGGTTGGCGCTGCTGTTCTGGACGCCGATTCCGTCAATGGAATCCGCGTGCCCAGCTATACTGCCCCGCTATCGTGTCGGACGGACAGCGCGTCCGTGAGCAAGGTTCCCGCATTCCGGGCCTCATCTTTCTGCAGCCCCGCTCGGGCTCGACCCGAGAGCGTGTCGCGAATGCCTTGGATTAGCCGGACGTACTCGGCGCCGGTCGCAGATAGAGTCCGCGCAGCATCACTTCTGCCAGTCTTTCGCGATTCCAAATTTCTTGCCCGGAACGCGCGACGCCGGCCGCGTCTCTCTGCGCACCGGCCCACCCGAAGGCCGCCCCTTGATTGCCGGTGAGTTGGCCTCCTCGCCCTATAAGCCTTGAGCGGCAGCTTAGCCCCAGAGAGCTGTCTTGGCGGGCTGAGTGGTGGTGAGGAGAGAAGTGGGTCACAAGCCGCGCCGTCCCCTCCGGGCACCCACCGACCGGATCGCGGATCCTCAAGGCGCGCTTTTGCGGTTCTCCGCGCGCAGTCGAGGAGCTTCATCGCGGGATTGCTTTCAGCTCGTGGCGCATGATCGGGCGAGCCGATGCGCGGCGAGCAACCTCCTTGAAACCCGCCCGCGTGAAAGCAGCGGCCGTACCGGTAAAGGTGTTCGACGTGCTTTTCGGTGCGCTCGTGTCGATAGGATAAGCTTCGAGCGCCGATGCCCTTGCGCGCTTTGCGGTCTTCAAGGCTGCAACGATAAGCTGAGACATGACTCCTTGCCGGCGATAGCTCCTGCGCACAAAGAAACAGGAGATTGACCAGACGGGCATATCGTCCACAGGCCGGAACCACCACATGCGATCAAGCCAAGGTAGAGCATCGCGCGGCGTTACTTGGCACCAGCCCACTGCCAAATCGCCGTCGAAGGCGAGTAAGCCCGGCGGGGAACCGCACTTGACGATCTCTAGCAAGGCCTCTTTGTTTTCGCTGCGCTTCCCGCGATAGGCGCCGCCGATGCGCCAATACATGCACCAGCAGCCATTGCTCGCGCCCCATTTGCCAAACAGATCCTCCAGCGCAGGCCACAGATCGGGCGTGACCGGCAGGATTGTGAGTTTCATGCTACCATTCCTGTTTTTGGCTGGCTGTGCCTGCTGCCGTCGCCAAAGTAGCACACTAAGGGCGAAACCGCCGTCCTGCCGGTAGTCGGAAATAAGCGGGCGACTCGAAGGCCGAGGCTCGCTTCGTAAAGCCGTGACTTGCAGGCCGGGCGCGTTCATCCCGCGTTCATCGGCAGGCCGCCGGGCGCGACGATGCCGCATCGCTGCAATGGAAAACTGCTGAGTTTGACTAGCGAGCGGCTGGGGTGCTCACAGGTAGAGTAATGGAGTATCAGCATCATGGTGCGTAACATAGCCATTGGTTTGGCGGCAGCAATCATCGCCATAGGCGGCTCGACGCTGAGTGTGTCAGCTCTTTATGCCCAAGAGAGCGGCATCACCAAGGGCAGCATGAGCGGATCTGTTAAGAGCGAGCGCTACGCCGAACTCACCCCGCTCCAACGTGAGCGCCTCAGGGGGAAGATACGCGAACGCTACGCCGAACTCACCCCACTCCAGCGCGAGCGTCTCAGGGGGAAGGTGCGCGAACGCTTTGCCGACCTCACCCTGCCGCAACGCGAGCGTATCAAGGAGTTCGTGCGCGAACGCATCGAGTAGCTCACTCCGCCCGAACGTAATCGTCTCTATCGTCACGGCCCCTACGGCTTTCGCCGAGCGAGAAGTCGTCGCCCGGCAGTTCGGTGTTGGCCGTCAACTGGCTCTCCGGTCACTGCACCGGAGAGCCTATTCGAATCTTGCGTCAGATTCGACCGTCCCGATGCACAACCGCAGACGGCCGCTCTTCCTCCGAAAAGATGGCGGCCATGCTGAGTAGCCGTGCCCCTTATGCCCATGCGTTATTTCGAGCTGGCCGGGGTAGGGCTCTCCGGGGGCAAGGCCGCTGGGCTGGCTTTCTTTGAAGTTTCCGGATTTTTGCTTTCGCGGATTTCTTGTCGCCACCGGCATCTCGTTGCCGCTGTTTTGCGACGGCAGCCAATTGCGGCCGCAACACCTCGCCTAGCGGGCGCCGGAAGCGGCTTCAATCTGAAAGGTGAGTTTTCCTACCCGGATAATGAAACTCCACGATTGAAAGTTGAGTTGCGGCCCGTCTCCTCCAATCCGGAAGAGTACGCGTATGAACAAGGTCACGGGCGCCGCGCGCGCAAGCGGCAGAGCTAATCAGTAAATGAGATCCGTCAAAGGAACGCCCGAGTTGTGATTGGCCCCGAACCACAGCGCGAACTCGCCTCGGGTTATAAAGGGCCAGTCGCCCCGAAAGCCATTGTCGGCAATTCGCATCCCGGTGATCGCCGTAGCCGAGTGGACATAGTTCAGGAAGATGAATGAGTGTCCGTAGTTTTTGTCGGGGTTACTGCCAGGTGCATTGCCATCTCTCACGCGATAGTAGTCGTCCGCGACGTTCCAGGCCTGCATGACGGCGCCCGGCTGCAACTTCCCAGCCCAGATCCCCGCGGCATCAACAAGACTCCCCAGGCCGATATACGCCATCGCCCCGGCTGCGCCCGCGCCCCGATACACCCACGGCAGGTTCAGCCAAGTTCTCTTGGGTTCGAGGTACGAATACCACAGACGGCCGAAATCGCTCGCCTTGTCTTGAAAGTAGACCGACAATACGCTGGCTTGGGCCGCCGCAAGCATGACACGGTCCCAACTCACATCGGTGCAGTCGCGGTGGGGATATTTGTCGCCCGACGCGAAGTAATTGTTGACCATCTGGACTCCCAGCCTGTTCAGACGCCCCTTGGCGTTGTCGATGGCGGTGAGCCTCTCGATCCTTTCAGGGATGATCACGTCGGCCAACGATGGCGGCTTTGCCGAGACGACAGGCATTGTGGATTCCTTCAAGTAAGTGCCCTATGGATGGACTACCGCGCCCGTCACGCACCGGATTTCTTCCGGACCGGAGTCAGGGTGCGTAATCAAGCCCTTCCGACCGCGGTCTCTACGGCTCTTGGAACAATCAATCTTGGACCCGAGCGACAAATCGGTGGGACTGGAGCGGCCCATTCGACTTCCGCGCGCCCAATCCTCAAAATCGGGGATGGGCAGCATGCCAGCCGGAACGTGCCGGCGGCTCGCTGAGGCCGCGCTGCCCTGCGGGCGATGTCAGAAAATCCGCCTCAATGGTCCGCTCGACAGCGTTCTCAAAGCCACATCGATCGCTATGCCCGAGCGGCGGCCAAGATGGTTTCGGGGCATCCCCCGAGAGTTCGCCTACTTCGCCGCGACGCGCGTGACAATGGCCGGGCTCGACTCGAGGGTGCGGTGCACGGGGCACTTGTCCGCGATTTCCACGATTTTGGCTGCCAGCCCTGCGTCGATCTGACCCTCGATCCGGATGATGCGCTCGAAACGATCGAGCTTCCCGCCGCGTCCTTCCGCAATCTCGCTGCAATCCACGCAGTGATCGGTGGCGACCTTGCCGTGGCGCACCTCGACCGACACGCGGCCGAGCGCGAGCTTCTTGTGCTCGGCGTAGACGCGCAATGTCATTGCGGTGCAGGCGCCAAGCGCGATCGAAAGATAGTCGTAGGGGTTGGGGCCCGTGTCGAGACCGCCAGCGGCAGCAGGTTCATCGGCGATGAGCCTGTGCCGGCCGGCAATAACTAGGTTCTGGAATTTCCCTTCGCCGGTCTCGCGGACCACGACGTGCTCCGCCTCCGCAGCTTCTGCGCGAGCCTCGGGTATGTACCTCGCTGCCCATGTGGCGATAACGCCCGCGGCATATGAGGCATCTTTCGGTCGCGACAGCAAGTGGTCGGCATCGTCGAGCGAGATGAAGCTCTTGGGGTGTCTTGCGGCAAGAAAGATGCGCGAGGCATTGCCGATCCCGACCACCTCGTCGCGAGGAGCATGCAGTACGAGCAGCGCCCTGCCGAGCGTGCGGATCTTCTCTTCGAGCCGCTGCATCTCGGCGTCCTCGACGAATGAGCGCCGGATGCGGAACGGTCGGCCGGCCAACTTGACCTCGGCCTCGCCTTCGGACCTGATCCGATCAAGCGAGCCGCCTAGCTGCCGGAGCACGTGCGCCACATCGGCCGGCGCGCTGATTGTCACTACGGCCTTCGACTCGGGAATACGCTCGGCGGCCACCAGCACGGCGGCTCCGCCGAGCGAATGGCCGATGAGTATGATGGGCGCCTCGTAGTTCTTCCGCAGATAGTCGGCGGCGCGGATGAGATCCTCGACGTTTGAGGAGAAGTCGGTATTAGCGAAGTCGCCCTCCGAAGAGCCGAGGCCGGTGAAGTCGAAGCGCAGCACGGCCACCCCTGCGGTCGCGAGCCCGCTCGCAATGCGCCGGGCAGCGAGAATGTCCTTCGTGCAGCTGAAGCAGTGGGCGAACAGCGCGAAGGCCCGCACGGGGCCCTCCGGAAGCTCGAGCCGTGCTGCTAGATCGTCGCCGCTACTGCCGGGGAATGTCGCTCGGATGACAGACGGTGCGCTCATGGCTCGACCTCGTTTGCTCTTGTCCGGGAGGCTCAAACGGCCGTGGAAGTCGTGTCAGCCGGACAGATCAGCCCCGGCTGCTTTCATTGCATTCGCCAACTGAAAGAGCGCCAATTCCGGGAAATTCCCCATTTCTGCGCGCACCGCAGGTGGTTATGTAATTTAAGTTCGGCAGCTCTCACCCCTTGCGCTGCTCAAGCCAGAACCAATGGTCGAGCGACAATCGTCCAGGCCCCCACGCCATTATTCCGAGCGCCATGGCCGCCCAGGTCACGTGCACTGGCCAGCCGTCCGGCACAGTAAGCTCGACCACGAGAGTCATCACGAACAGCCCGCACGCAGCCAGTCGGGTCGCCAGCCCGAGAACGAGGAGGATGGGAAAGAGAATTTCGGCGGAGCCGACAAGGAATGCAGTGGCCTCAGGTGCGGGAAATGAGTATGGGCCGCCGGGCAAATGCAGCTTAAACTCCGCGCTGAAAAGGAGGACTGCAACATCGTTCAGTTGCAAAAAACCGTCCCATTTGTTGATGCCGGATCGCCAGAACGGAGTGGCAAGCCCGGTGCGCAGCACAAATTGGGTGAGAGACGGCTGGGCGATCAATTCAATAATCGCATTCACACGTTGAACGGACCGCCTAATCGCGTGCCATACGTTACGGATGACTTGCCGCAGCATAGTGTCAGCTTTCTCCGCAAAGGGCCGTCGTGAACGCACCCGCTTCGAGCAGTCCGCAAATATTGGCGGCGAGATCGAATGACGGACTTTCCGAGAACGCTGCCGAGGCAGCGGCGCCGAGAGATTCGCCGGCAATGAGGCCGTTGAGAAAAATCGCGCCGCCGGGTGGAAGCTGCCGGACTTCCACCTCCAGGGCGGGCCTTGTCAATAAGGCGTCCTCCGGCTCAACAAGCTCGACACGACTGGCCGGGCCGCCGCTGCGATTGGCGGTGAAAATAGTGACCGCCGAAAAACGCGAACGAATGACACGGGTCGCCGGATGAGGTTTCAAAACAGTATTGACCAGCTGGTCCGCGGGGATGGCAGCTAAGTCGCGCTGCATGAGCGGTTCAACATCGGCGGCATGATATGCGTCCAGCCATGCCCGCTCGATCCGCGCCACATCCGCCAGCCACGGCACTGATTGCGCATATTCGTACCGCGCGATGAAGTCCGGAAAATCGCGCCCGTAATCGAACAAAAGCGGCGAGTTCGGTGGTGTGGCACGCACATAGAATCGCGCCATCGCACGGAAGAAATCGACCCCGGTGATTCGCAGCGTCGCCGGAAATGCCGCCGCCAAGGCGTTGATGAGACTGACAGTGACGTTGTTGCGGTAGACGTTGTACCGCTTCACTGCCGCCTTGGATTTCGGCCCGGCGACCACGGTGGGTGTGGCGCGATCGGGATCGAGCAGCGCGCGGGCAAAGGCCGCCGCGTAAGAAAGCTCGCCGCAGAAATCTCCCTCGCTACCTTCAGGCGACATCGGCTTTTCCCGGCATGAAACCTTGCACATGGCGATCGATGATCGTTTGCGCGGCGTCCGCCTCCGCTTTGAGCCCTGCCCAATCCGGAAGGTCGCTGTCCCATTCCACGAGCGTCGGGATGGGGCCGCATTTGCTGATGACGACGTCGAAAAGCTTCCACACGGCGTCGCCGACCGGGCAGTCATGGCTGTCAATGAGCAGAAGCTTGCCCTCGTCATCCGCCTGTTGGGCATGACCGGCGAGGTGAACCTCACCGACGTGCTCAAGCGGGAAATCGGAGAGATAGTCGCGCGCGGCAAAGCCATGGTTGCCGGCTGAAACGAACACGTTGTTGATGTCGAGCAACAAGCCGCACCCGGTGCGCCGAACCAACTCCGCGATGAACAACGTCTCGCTCATCGTTGATTCCGGAAAAATGAGATAGGTCGACGGGTTCTCGAGTAGGACTTGGCAGCCGAGCGCCTCTTGCACTTGGTCCATATGATCGGCGACATGAGTCAGCGTCGCCGCCGTGTAGGGGAGGGGTAGCAAATCGTTGAAATAGGTCGTGCCGTGCGTCGACCAGGCCAGATGCTCGGAAACCAACGCCGGCTCGTAGCGGTCGACGAGGGCCTTGAACCGCCGGAGATGCGTTTTATCGAGCGGCTGCGGGCCGCCGATCGACATGCAAACGCCGTGGAGCGAAACAGGGTAGTCTTGGCGGATTTGGTTTAGCGCAGCATGAGGCGGACCGCCGGCGCCCATGTAGTTTTCGGCGTGGACTTCAAAGAAGCGATCTCGCTTCCCGTCGGTCAGGATCGCGCGCAAGTGTTCGTGCTTGAAGCTCGTGCCAACACGACCCGAAATCGAATGAGCCGGAAAGCGAAATGCCGCCGACGCTTGCGCGGCTGAGCGCATCGTCAGTCTTTTCATCCATCTCCCCTTTCCGGCACGCTCTGACTATGGTCGCAGGTCGCGATTTAAATTGGTTGCATCGAACCGTGGCGACCGCCGGGCACCACGATTGAGGTGCAGGTGCCGCTCTGCACGAACTTCCAAGCGTTTCCCTGGAAATCGACAGTTGAAGTGCCCTGGCAGGTCGTACCCGGGCCGGCTGCGCAGTCATTCTGGCCCTTCAAAGCCACGCCGTAGCATTTTTGCTTTCCCGCAGCCGTCGCCGCGTCTGCTTCCGCTTTCGTCAGTGGCGCGGCGGTCGCCAAGGAGGCAAGCGCAGTTGCAACGGCGCCGGCGAGAACCGCCGCGCCAACGGTAGACTTAGACATTATTGCTTCTCCTGTCGGTTAAAGCGTGCGCCGTTCCTTGGTCGCACAAGCAGTAAACAGTTCGCGCAGAGGAAGCGATCCGTTACACCTCGCTGTCGCACGATTTCGTGATTGGGCCGCTCCGCCGACTCGACCGTGCGTCAACGCCTCGCGAAAATCGACCAAGCTATCTTCTCGCGCGAGCTGCAGACGCCCAAGCGTTCGCTGCATTGCAGAAGGCCCAAATCGCGACTGGTGGCCGATCATTAAGGCGGCTGGCATTATAGGATGGGAGTACTTCCCGCGAGGGCCAAAGCCGTGGTTCTTTCCCTTGCAACTCAGCGCGTGGGCGAATGGCCGGTCTGGGTCAAAAAGAGCCACTAACTTTTACACCCGCCACGACGGTTGCTCCCCAGTAACCGGACGCCGATTGGCGATCTGGAACGCTTGCGCTGAGTCCATGCTGGTCATTCTCAGAGACGAGGAGAATGACCATGCAGGACAATGAAACCCAAGCCGTGATCGCATCCAAGCGCCCTTGGAACAAGGGCAAGCTGGTCGGCGCCAAACCGCCGCTACGCCCAAAGCACGTCTGGTCGATCCGCACCAAGCTCCAGGTCGCAGACCGCAAGCGCGATCTGGCGATGTTCAATCTGGCAATCGACAGCAAGCTGCGCGGTTGCGACGTCGTCGCCCTCAAGGTAGAGGACATTGCGCCGCACGGCTACGCTGTCGAGCGCGCAACGGTGCGCCAGAAAAAAGACCGGCGTGCCGGTGCGGTTCGAGGTGACCGAACAAACCCGGCAGGCGGTCGATGACTATGTTCGTGCCTCAGACAGGAAGCCCGGCGACTTTCTGTTCGCTGCGCCGCGCCGGCCGGGCCGGGGCCTGTCGACCCGGCAATATGCACGCTTGGTCGGCGACTGGATTCGCGGCATCGGTCTCGATCCCTGCATGTTCGGCACCCATTCGCTGCGCCGGACCAAGGCGACGCTGATCTACCGGCGCACTGGGAATCTTCGCGCGGTCCAGCTATTATTGGGCCATTCCAAGATCGAAAGCACAGTGCGCTACCTCGGCATCGAGGTCGACGACGCTCTGGCAATTGCCGAGCAAATCGACGTGTGATGCGACCGGGCGGAGCGGGTCCGCTCTGCCCACCCGACCGCGACGCACCGAAGACGTTGAAATCCGATGGTGGCCGCGTCTTGCGATTTCTCAATTTGTCTTGGCACGGGCGGCTCTGCCTTGCGCGTCCTGCGGTCACGGGAGGAAGCTTGTCAGAATCACGCCCAAGCTTGGAGGGCTACCGGAGCTGCGACCTTCCAACGTCCCAATTGCGAAGAGGTCACGACGATCGAGAACGACGAATAGGGCGGCCTTTCCAAAATTCAGCAACACCAATGGACACCCGATACGCTCGCAGCCGTTGCCTTCACGCTGGCCTTCTGGCAATCGGAGTCGAGTTGGGATCGAATGATAAGCACCGAAGCGAGGTGCCCCATTGAAAGTCCACGCCAAGAACGTTTCTATCGGAGAGGCTGGCGACGAGTACGTTCAGCTCTCGTTCGATAGCGAGGTCCCCAGCGACGATGACTTTGATCTGTCGGGACCCGATCACCCCTACCTTATCGTTCAGCGTCAGTTCGAGGACGATGACGGCGGCGTCTGCTACATCGAGACCCACGATCACGACACTTACGCTGGCCACTTCCGGCTGAAGCTAATCGAATTCACACCCACACGCCTCGCCTTCGAGATCGCCAGAACCGACCACAAATACGTCGAGGTGACCTACGATCTGGACGCGAAGCGGTTCGGTGAAGTGCAGCGCATCGTGCACATCATTTTTGGCGTGCAAGGCTGAGACCACGGCCGGTGCGAGTTGCCTGGGGTCATGCCGGGCAAGGCTATGCTGATCGAAGCGTCGGCACTCGCAATCGGGCTTCGCGCCCGCTGGCGTCCGGTATCTGGGCAAGTCCCGTCGCCGCCGAGCATCGTGCTCGGCGGCGGAATTTGACCCATTTCCGACGTTCGTCGGGTCCTACCTCGGTTATGTGTGGCCAAATTGTCACGCCTTGATTGTTGCAGTCATGGTAGAGCAACCGATCCGATAGGCGGGGATGCCCATGCTGTTCATTTGCGTGCTTGACGAATTGGGAGGCCGCCCCAAACCCGAAAGGGACCATGCGATAATTGAGGCAAACTCGCGCGACCAAGCCTTTGAGAAAGCCCTCCAAGCGTGGCTTGATATTGATGCAGTGTTCTCGTACGAGGTCCCACGCAAACATTCGGCTAAAATCCCAGCCGATTTAATCGGCAAGCGGATAACCAAATCTGTTGCCGAAAGGCTTAGGGCCGATTGCGGCATTGCCGAGGACGATTGGTGGGGATGCGCGCCCCTTTTCCTGGCGCAGCAGGATGACAGGCGGCAGCGCCTAATGACTGCGGCTGGTGTCGACCCCGGTCTTCTCGCATATGCCGCTGGCGCGATCCTCGCGAAGTTTCCGGGGCCGGTGACGCTCCAGCTATCGATGCAAGAGTGGGCCGGAGCGTTTTTTTTGCTGGGGCTGTTCCTAGGGCTGGTCATGGCCGCGCTATTGTCATTGTCGGATCCAATAGGCGGTGCAGATCTGGGGATGTATTTCGCTGCTGGATTTCTTCTCATTTTTTCGGTGCTTTGCATGCTGGTAAGCGAAGGGCTCCTTACAACAAGGATGACATTGGACGCAGCAGGATTCAAAATGCGATCTCTCGGGGTGGTGACGTACCATCGACAATGGAAAGACGTCAGAAATTTCACTCCGGTGACCCCGAACAACATCGTCGTCTACGAGGATTCGACCCGACATGGTTTTTGGGCAGAGGTAGACCGCCGTTATTTGGGCGGGTTTAATACGCGTCTAATAGACACATTTGGGTTGACGGTAGACGAGTTGGCTGGGCTGATGAACGCATGGCGCGAGCGCGCTCTGTCACAGAATCAATGAAAAGCGTAGCCGTCGCACGGATCGAGTGCCATTTTTTTCAGTTCACGGCGGCACAGGTTGTGCTGATTGGCTCCCTGAATGCAATCAACCGCCCCTTCTCGCGCTTCGCCGTAGAACCACGAGAGTCTCCCGCCTCAGCCTTCGCGAGAATCTATCCTGGAAACTTCCAGGAATTGGTTGATCTGGTCGGCAATCCTTTGAAGCTGGTCCGGCGAGGACGCCTAAAGAGCGCAATTTGATATGGTTCATGTGGCACCTCGGCGCGACGAGAGCGTGACGTTCTCTGCGTACAACAATCATGCGGCAAGCCCAAAGCACTTTCAACGTGTCGGTGCCCTCAGACCGCGCCGGCCAAGCGTCCGCGGCGGCGCTGCATCCGCACGATGATCCACAGCGTTACGCCGATGAGAAGAAAGGAAAGTGCTGTCGTCACCGTCCCGATGGCGAACAGCATCGGCGACGACGAACTTGAGATGAGGGCATAGATTTCGAGTGGCAGCGTATTGCGATTGCCGGCAGTGAGCGTCGTGCGGGCGTATTCGTCGTACGATAGGGTGAATGCGCCCACGCCGACACCGAGGATACCGGGCAGCAGGATCGGCAGGCTGACATGAATGAGGCGCTGCCATGCGCTGGCGCCGAGATCGCTCGCCGCTTCCTCGTAGGACCGATCGAAGCGGTTGATGACCGCAAACATGGTCAGAAGGCCGAAGGGCAGCGTCCAGGTCAACTGCGCGCCGAGCGCCGACGTGAACAGGCCCGGCTGCCAACCGACCATCTGGAAACCGAGGCCGATGCCGAAGCCGACGAGCAGGCTCGGCATGACCAGGCTGGCGACAGTGAGGTAGAAAAGCGCGCCGGAACCAGGAAAGCGTCGCCGGAAGCCGAAGCCAGCGGCGACGGTGATAACAACCGTGAGAAGACTGACGAGCGCGGCGAGCACGAGCGAGCGCCCGAACGATACAGGAATATCGGCCATCTGTCCTGGCTTTAGGATGTTCTCGAACCACACGACCGAGACGCCGACCATCGGGAAGGTAACGCCGCCGTCCGGCCCCTGGAAAGACAAGATGTAGATGACCACCATCGGTCCGTACAGGAAGACGATGTAAGCGCCGAACAACAATGCCAGCGCGTAGAAAGTCCGGGGCCGTGCGCCACCGCCGAACGTGTGCCCCTGGCGTCCGGAGCTTGCGACGTCGCCCCGGCTGACCAGTTCGTTGCGGACGTCGACGACCCGCATCATGACTGCGACCAGCACGGCGACAAAGACAACAAGGACGATCGCGCTGGCCGCGGCCGGTGGGTATTGCATGGCCTGGATTTCGGTGGACAGCGCCGAGACGATCGAGGCGCTCTGACCGCCGCTCATCTGCTTGGCCACGAAATAGTCGCCCATGACCTGGGTGAAGACGAGGATCGAGCCGAGCGCAATTCCGGTCTTCGACAAGGGGATGATGACGTCGACCATGCTACGCCAGGGGCTCGCTCCGGCATCGCGTGCCGCTTCGAGCAAGATCGGATCGATCCTCGCCAGCGAGTTCGCTACTGGCCCCACCATCAGGATGGTGTAGAGATGCACGTAGGTGACGATGACGGCGAAATCCGAAAAGAGCAGGAAATCGAGCGGCTGCGACGTGAGGTGTACGTCCATGAGGAGCCGGTTGAATGCGCCGTTGCGACCAAGAAACGGGATCCACGCAATGGTGCGGATGATCCCTGAGGTCCAGAACGGGATGATGCAGAGCAGAAAAAGCGCCGTCCGTGTGACGCCGCCGCGCACATGGAAGACCAGGAAGTAAGCGATGTTGAAGCCGAGGAAGAGGGTGATCGCCCAAACAATCACTGCAAATTTCAGCGAGCTGACATAGACCCGGATCGTCGCCGGCGTGGTGAGCAACTCGCGATAGTTGTCGAGAATGAAGGCCGGGTAGAGCCCGGTGCGGTCGTAGTCGAAGAAGCTGACCACCAAAAACAGCAGCGTCGGCAGCGCGAAGAACACGGCCAGGATGAGCGCGAGCGGGCCGACTTGTAGCCACGAGACGACGTGCGGCGAGAGCTGCACCACCGCGACGTCGACCGGCCGATGACCGATCGAGATGCCGAGTGCTTCCTGAGACACCATCGGGGTCAGGCTATGAGAGCCCGGCTCACGACGTAATGAACTCGTTCCAGCGTCGTGTGAGGTACCGGTCCTCGTCCATCACCGAGTTCCACACCGCGATGTTGTCCATTCGCTGCCAGAAATCGCCGCCGTCGCGCGTCCTGCCGGCTTTTTCGACCACCTTCTCGAACGGGTCGACGATGTCGGTTGCGGCGGGTTTGCCGCCGTACCAGTAGTCCCACTCTGCTTCAGTCAAGTACTTTCTGGCGGTCTCTGGCTGGGCCGAATAGTAGCCCTGGCGGGCGATGAACGCTCCCTGAAACCCGGAGCCGTACCAGTTTGCGTATTCGAGCGCGCAGTCGAGCTTGAGCCCGCTCAGATGCTTCATTATGCCGAAGGTGTAGCCCCAGCCGCGGTAGCCCTCCTTCAGCGGCTGGAACACGCAGGGGATGCCGCGCGTCCTCACCGCAGTGACGGCGGGCGACCACATCGACTGGATGACGACCTCGCCGGAGGCCATCAGGTTCACCGACTGGTCGAATGAAGTCCAGAACGAGCGGAACTGTCCGCTCTTTTTGATGTCACTCATCAACGCAATTGTCTTATCGATCTCATCGCGCGTCATATTTCCCTTGTTGAGGTATCGGAGATCGCCGCGTGCCTCGACCGCCATGGCAACGTCGATGACGCCGATCGTCGGGTTGTCCTGGAGTGCCGACTTGCCCTTGAAATCGGGGCTGATCAGGTCCGCCCAGCTGGTGATCGGGCGGCCCGTCAGATCGGGGCGGACGCCGAGCGTGTCGGCGTTCGTCACCGACGGAATCCCGGTCACCCAATCGCTTGGCCCGCCGGCGAATTTTTGGCCATCGGGGCCGGTCGCGTACAGGATGGCGTACGGCGCGACACCCTGCGTGGATGCCTTGCGGCCGTCGGGATACTCGCTCTTGGTGAAGAGCGGGATCGTCTTGTCCCAGTATTTCACTTTGCGGATCGGAATCGCCTGCAGGATGTTGCGGCCGGTGACATACCGCATATAGGGAAGACTGACATCGGCGACGTCGATCGCGTTCGATTGCGAGAGGAACCGGTTCAGCAGATCGGCGTTCTCGGAGGCCTGCATGTGGACCGTGAAGCCGAGATCCTTGCTTGCCTGCTCGGCGATACGCGGGATCGCGGTGACCGGCGGACCGGCATGGTTGATCGTCACGTCCTTGATGCTTTGCGCCCAGATCGTCGGCACTCCGATCGCCCCCGATCCAGCGGCGAACCCGGCAGCCGCCGACGCCCCCTTGAGGAAGCGACGGCGCGAGACGCCGCTGCGGTTCTTCCCAATTATTCGCTTCGGCATTGTGGTTCCTTTCGTGGTCGGTTCAGGCAGCTTGTTTTAGATTCGCGCGGCTCGCCATGAGCGGCTGGATACGTGTCCCGAACTGCTCCATCCCGATGATGAAATCGTCGAATGTCAGCATGACGCCGCATACCCCCGGGACGCCGGCGAGTTCGTCGAGCATGCGGGCGATCGAGGCGTAGGACCCGACGAGAACGCCCATGCTGGTCGGCAGCTTCTCCTTCCCGGTCCGCGTCAGCCGGCTCTTTGTGGCGAAGGGGTCCTTGCTGGGGTCGTCGCCGGCCTGGGCGTCGCGCCAAGCGAGCGCCTCCAGATCAACCCCCGCCTTGTAATGTTCCCATTTCGCCAATGCTGCGGCATCCGTCTCGTCGGCGATCACCATCATGAGGATCAGTGCGCCGACGTCGCGGCCGGCCTTCTCCGCCGCCGCGACCAGCCGCGCAACGCTCGGCGCCACGCGCGTCGGCTCATTGATTCCAAAGCTGGCGCAGAAATTGTAGTCGCAGGTCTCGGCGGCGAAACGCGTGCCGTTGTCACTTTGTGCCGCGCCGATGATTTGGATAGGTTTCTCGGGCCTCGGGCTGAGCCTGCAGTCATCCATCTGGAAGAACGCGCCTTTGAAGTCCGAGCGGCCAGTTTCCCACAGCTCGCGCATGATCTTCACGTACTCGGTGCAGTACTCGTAACGGCGGGCATAATGCTCAGCGCCCGGCCAAATGCTCATCTGCGCATATTCCGCGCGCTGCCAACCTGAGACAATGTTGAGCCCAAACCGTCCATGCGAGATCGAATCGATGGTCGAGGCCATGCGCGCCGCGAACGCGGGCGGCAGCGTCAGTACCGCGACCGATGCCAACAGCTGGATTCGCGACGTCACCGCTGCGAGCCCGGCCATCAGCGTGAACGATTCGAGGTTGTGATCCCAGTACTGGGAGGGTCCGCCAAAACCGCGCAGCTTAATCATCGACAACGCGAACTCGAAGCCGAACCGCTCGGCCTTCTCGACCACCGTCCGGTTGAGGTCAAAGCTCGGCATGTATTGAGGCGATGTGGTGGAGATCAGCCATCCGTTGTTGCCGATAGGGATGAATACGCCAAGCTTCATCCGTCGAACTCCTTGGCGGTCAAAATTGCGTAGCTACAACCTTAGAATCATGCAATCCTTATGCCACTCGCGGCGGCGCAGGCCGCTTAACGGATTTTTCGCCTGCCCTGATTCTGTGCGGCCGCTATTGGTCAGACCGTGTGCAAGCTACCTACCCGTAACTCCGCTCTTCGGCCTGCTCCGGTCGACCCGCGCGTATCGCAGCGCACGACGAATTGGATCTCTAGATATGGCAGGCCGCGCTGCGCATCTCGCTTTCCCCCTCACACCCGAGCGATCCGCTAGCGCTCGAAGCGCCGCCGTCTCTCCTTCGCGCCGACGAAATGATCGAATAAGCGGTTCGCTCCACGGCGGCGGCCAGGAATGCCCACCACACAAATCAACATCTTCTGATGCCGCGATGTACAGTCGGTGTCTGAGATGGGTCAGTTGCTGCCTCCCCGAGGATGCCGGGGTCACGGCCGGTGTACCCCGGATAGCTGTCGACTTGCTGCATCGCCTAAGTCGTCGGAGTTGGGCTTATCATACCCCTTCCGTACGGGCGCGAGATTGAGGTAGCCTGATCGTAGAGCTGCCACTGGGACGTGCCGAGGTCCATTTTCAGTGGTAGCGATCATGCCGTCGGCGGGCATCAGACTGCTCAACTGCCGCTCGTTTTTTTGCTCAAACTATTTGCTTCGGCCTTGCCCTGTGAGCATTTTGCGTGGGAGGTCCGGGAGGATGGACATGCTCTACCGAATCTCAATCGGTGCATTCTCGGTCTTAGCGGTGCTGCTTGTGGCGGTCGTCGACGCTCCGGCGTGGGACGATGGGAAGTACCCCGATCTGAAGGGACAATGGGTCCGCGCCGAGGGCGCCCGCGGGGTGGGCCGATTCGACCCGACGAAGCCTCCGGGCCGGTTACAAGAAGCCCCGCTGACCGCCGAATATCAGGCAATTTATGAGGCAAATCTCGCGGATCAAGCCCGTGGCGGGCAGGGCATCGATCCGACCTATCAGTGCCTGTCGCCGGGCATGCCGCGAATCATGCACGCGTATTCGCCGATGGAAATTGTCGTGACGCCTGACACCACCCACATCTTGATCGAACACATCCACGACAGCCGTCGGATTCACACCGACGGGCGCGACTGGCCCGAGGACATGGATGCCAATCCAATGTTTGCGGGCTATTCGATAGGCAAATGGATCGACGAGGACGGCGACGGCCGGTACGACGTGCTGGTGGTCGAAACGCGCGGTCTCAAAAACCCCCGCACCTACGACGCCAGCGGCATTCCTTTCCACGAAGACGGTCGCACCATCATCAAGGAAAAGATTTATCTCGACAAAGCCGATCCGAGTCTTCTGCACGATGAAATCACCACAATCGACAATGCGTTGACGCGTCCATGGACGGTCGTGAAGAACTACCGTCGCGTTGTCACGAACAAGCCAATTTGGTGGCGTGAGGATATTTGTGCCGAAAACAACGTTCACGTCGTCGTCGGGAAGGAGGACTATTTCCTGAGCGCCGACGGCTTCTTGATGCCGATTAAGAAGGATCAGCCGCCGCCGGATTTGAGATATTTCAATCGATCACGGAAATGAACGACGATGCCGGCATTCCGCGCACCCAAACTGGATTGCGGCGAACTCAGCAAGTGGACAGGCAAAGCCCCGGCCCTCCATCTGACCCTGCAGAAAGGCCGGGGCCGCGTGAGGCATCCGGGGCGGCAAACCCCACGCGAGAATCCAACAACCGCCACAGCGGCGCGTTCCGCCACCTCACAACTCGAATTGCGGGACGCGGCGTTGTTCGGCACTGGGACGACCGTGCTCGTCGACATGGGCCTTTACTGCCTCTTCGGCGTGGCCTCTAGCATGAATTAGATGGCCCATCGCGATGTGAGCAATGGTGCGCCGCTGTTTCGTGGCGTCCGGCCTCGTGATGCTTGGCAGCTTCCTCGTGATGATGCGCCGCATGCGTAAGATGCTCTGAAACTTTTTTGTGATGCCCTGCAGCCTTCTTCGACATGGATTTTCTCCACGGCTAAATGATTGTCCCTAGACCCGACT
>Ga0257161_1000162_pt1 | contig 17994 bp, 17 predicted proteins | sample NR01A_FD_185954 | JGI IMG/M metagenome (GOLD analysis project Ga0257161, IMG submission 185954) | Soil microbial communities from H.J. Andrews Experimental Forest, Oregon, United States - NR-01-A | ecosystem: Environmental > Terrestrial > Soil > Temperate forest > Bulk soil | place: USA: Oregon... | reverse complement strand
GCGCTCAAGTGTGCGCATCTCGTCGGTGTGCGGCGCGCCGGCAGCGTCGAGGAAGGTCTTCTCGTTGAAGCCGGCGGTTTCGATCACCAGCGTATCACCCTCGAAATGGCCGGCCGAATGGCCATTGTAGAACGGCCACGTTTCCAGTTCGTCAGCGCTCGGCAGTGGCTTGTCCATGGCGACTGGCCGGATCTGGTGGCTGAGTTCGTAGATGACGGTGATCTGCCCGGGCGGGCCGTAGATGATCTCGAACGGATAGGGGTTGGCGAGCACCCGCGGCAGGCCGTCGGGCACGCAGAACCGGCGCGCATTGTCGACGATCGAACTGTCCTTCAGGCCGGCCATGTTCTGCTCATAAGCGGCCTTGCCCTCCGCAGTCAGCGGCAGCTCGCCGCCGCCGACGAGCTGAATCTTTGCGTGGTATTCGCTCGCCCAATAGATTCCCGACAGGTCCGGCGTGGCGTCGGCCGCAACGGTCGGCCCTGCCGCGGCGAGGGCCAGCGGCGCCGCCACACCGACGACCGCAAGAAGGCGAAAAGCTTTCATTGAATCCTCCCAACGTGTTTGTGGCCGACGCTATCATGCCGCGACGCCAAAAAAAACAACCGGTCTGATGCCGGTGGTTCGTCTTCGGTTTGTCCACGCGGCGTTGACGTCGGTGAGCGGTTCTCCTAAGCTTCTGAGTCAAGCTCCTAAAGAGAGCAGCGAGAGAAATTTAGGAGGCGCCGATGAAAGTCAGAGCACTTGCCGTTGGGGGCATTGCCACTTTGGCAGTTTACGCGATCCCGGCGGTTGCCCATCATTCTTTTGCAATGTTCGATGCATCGAAGACCGTCACTCTTGAAGGCTCGGTCAAGGAATTCCAGTGGACCAATCCGCACGCCTGGATCTTGCTGAACGTCGCCAACCAGCAGGGCCAGGCCGACATGTGGGCGATTGAACTCAACGGACCGAGCGGCTTGGCGCGGGACGGCTGGAAGCCGAAAACGCTGACGGCGGGCATGAATGTTTCGGTCATGATCCACCCGTTGCGCGACGGCACCAATGGCGGGCAGTTCCTTAACGTCAAGTTGCCGGACGGGTCCCAGATGGGGCGTGGAGGTATCGCACCGGCCCCGGCGACGACGCCGCCGGCACCGTAACGCTCTGGGCTGTCAACGATTGTAGGGGCGACCCTTGTGGTCGCCCTGTTGCGGGTGGGCGACCGCAAGGGTCGCCCCTACAACAGGCGTCCCGCAGGACACCGTTCGTGCGAGCCCCTCCAACCTTATGACGGTGGTCGATGCTCAACAGCTTGTAAGCTTGGCTGCATTGATCGACTGGTCATGGACAGTAATCTCAATTCAACATAATCATTCTCCCTGGGGCTGATGTCACCATCAGGGCCGCGATCGAGCGGCTGGGGCTATGATCAACGCACGCAACTTCACTGGCGCTGCGGGCGTCGCACCTTGGCTTGCCGGCTTGATGCTGGCGCTGCAATTGGCGGCGTTGCTGACGCCAGACAGCGCTTTTGCGACCCAGTGCCGGCCGCGGCGGCCGCTCCCGTCCGTGATCCTGCGAACCATGGGGCCGTGCAATTTCAATGTCGAGACTCTCAGCTTCGCCGGCGATTCCATTGAGCAGGCTGCGTGCCTGATCCGGCCGGTGAATCGCTGGGCTCATCTCGGCCCGCCGCTGGGACATCTTCCCGAGGCGCTAGCCCATCGGGTTGGCAGCGCGGAAGCATTGCCCGACCGCGCCGCGCTGACAGCTCTTGTAAATGAAAGCGGCCTTGCCCCGCAATTTGCTGACGGTCTCGACAGCGGGCTGTCTCATGCGCGTGACGGCGACCCGTTGTCCCCAGTGGCGCGCTACTTCGTCATTCACGACACCAGCGGGCCAAAGCTCCACTCATTTCCGGCGAATCTCGACGAAAACGCCAGGATCAACAACTTGGCGCGGTTTCGCTGCTCGGATTCTTTCGAACTGGCCCATGCGGTGATCAACCGTAAGGGAGGGGTCTTTTTCGGTCACGATTTCGGCGTGCCGTGGCGCTCGACGAAGTTCGAGCGGGCGCTGTTCTTCGGCAACGCCCTCAAGGGCCTGTTTCTTCATGTCGAGTTGATCCAGCCGCGCCGTCGCGGGCCTGGACGCCGCGGCAACGACATCGCGGCGCCCGATCCGGGATTCACCGCTGCGCAATACAGGCTCCTGGCGCTGCTCTACACGATCGCAAGCGTTCGCGCCGGCGAGTGGCTCATTCCGGCGTTCCATGCCGTGATCGACGGCGACGTTCGCGGTGGCCACGACGATCCCCAGAATTTCGAGATCGAAGCATTTGCTGAGGCGCTCGAAGGAATCATAGAGGAACTGTCCAACCGTAATCGTCAACGCTCGGTCCAGGGCGCGCAATGACACCGCCGGAATTTTTCAGTTCCAGCGCACCGATTCTAAGGATACGAGAACAGGTCCTCGCCGTCGTGCGCATACCGGGTCGCCGTCGGGCGGACTCGAAAAGGAACCTCTATATCGACCGTCAATGTCGAGGCGGTGTTGCCACGAACCACCATGAAATGGACCTTGTTCGCGTCGATGACCGCGTGCCGCCCGACCAGGGCAAAAATCTCCTCGCGCAGGACCGACAAGAGGTCCGCATGACTGATCAGGCTGCGGTCGTATTCAAGCAGGCTCTGCAACCGTGCGCGCGCGACCGGCGCCGAACCAACCGGCGTTTGCGGGATGAAGCGGCTCATGCGGCCCTCCCTCCCAGCCATTTCGTGAACCGGCTTTTGTCTTTGGCCGGGACTGTCATTTCGATCCAATCGCCTTTGATCCGGCGCGCCGCGTCAACATAGGCGCGGGACACGGCACTTTCCCGGCCGCAGACCGTGATCGGCGCACCGAGATTGGAGGCGCGCAGCACCTCCTCGCTCTCCGGAATGATGCCCAGGAGCGGAACCGGCAGGACTTCGCGCACGTCATCGACGCTGAGCATCTCACGACGCGCGACGCGCACCGGATCGAACCGCGTGATCAAGAGATGCTTGTCCAGACATCCCCCGGTCTCGACTTTCAGAGGCTTGGTGTCCACCAAGCCGAGGATGCGGCTGGAATCCCGGACCGAGGAGATTTCCGGATTGACGACAATGATGGCCTCGTCGGCAAATCGCATGGCGAGCATCGCTCCGCGCTCGATACCGGCCGGACTGTCGCAAACCACCCAATCGAATTGATCGCGCAGTTCGGAAATCACACGGGCGACGCCGTCCTCGGTGAGTGCCTCTTTGCCGCGGCTCCGCGAGGCAGGAAGCAGGTAGAGCGCATCGAGGCGCTCGTCCTTAAGGAGGGCTTCGGACAACTTCGCCGTACCCTGCACCACGTTGGTCAGGTCGAACCCGACCCGTCGTTCGGCGCCCATCACCAGATCAAGATTGCGCAGGCCGACATCGAAATCCACAACGACGACCCGTTGTCCTCCCCGCGCCAAAGCAGCGCCGAGTGCCGCAGTCGACGTGGTCTTGCCGACGCCCCCTTTGCCGGATGTCACCACAATGACCTTGCCCATGGCGGCTCCCCTCCAACTGATTCGCCCAACTTTGTAGCGTCGTCAACACAATGGCGCTAGCATGGCGAAATTAAGTCGGTTTCTCCGGGAGCATACGGCCGCAAATGATACCACCGCCGGACGGCAAAACCGGCGTTGGGAAAACCGCTTGGCGTTTTCGACGTTCATCCTGCAGCCGTCAAAATGCCTGAATTCCGGTGAGGAAAAAACAGCCGGGGCCGCCCCTGCAGCGGTTCCGATGCCTCATTTCCTGCGTTTCGTCAGATCTGCGCTTTTACAAGCGAAAACAAAGTGATGATAAAGGCTCCAGGCGGCCACTCCCGAGCGGTCGCCGGGAAGTGAATTTCAAATGTCCCTAGGGATTCTATCAAGAGACGAACACATTGACGCCATGCGACGACATTGATTATTTCGCATTCTGAGCTAGTTACTCGTGTCTCCTCGCGTCTTGACGCTGCGCTGCGATATCAAAAGATGTGGCGCTTCACCGAAGCGCCACAAAGCGCCCTTTGTGGCGTCACAATCGAAACGAAGATATTTAATTGTGGCCGAATCGTAGGGTGGTCCCATGACATACGCATGTGTGGGCCTCTTTAAGGGGACGATGAAGGTCCACGGAGACTCCGCGGGCTCGTGCGATACGGTGCTGGCGGCGTTGGTTGGCGCGGGCGATTGAGATCCTCGCTGGTAAAATGGGCGAGTGTAGCTTGCGCCGCTCTATTGTGCGTGAGTTTGATTGTGCGTGAGTTTGGCCATTCTCTGACGGCAAGTGGCCAACGGCTGCCCTGGTCCGCCCCACCCTCCCGCGTGCAGCAACGGTGAGCGAATGATGCGGTTCACCGCGGGATGTCCGGATTTACATTCGGCAATCTCGCGGCAAAGCCGCCGTCGCTTTCAGGAGGTGTCGTCGGGCGTGTTGAGTAGTTGTAGGGGAAAAACAAGGGCAACCGCGGATCGTACATGACAAAGCAACTCGAAGGTGAGCGTGTTGGAAGAGTGCCGCAGCAGATCGGAAAGGATGCGCTCCCGCCAGCTGCATCCCCGAAAAAGTCGCCTGCCGTGAGAATGAAGATCGCATCGGTGCAGTACTCCGGGGCGATTGCCACGCCTAAAGGCGACGTCCCGTCGTGGCGAATCACATTTCTGCTCGATGCCGAGCACCTGCTGGCGACTTCTCTCACAGTACAGGCGACCGGAGCCAACGACGTCATCGAAGCACGAGAGTCGGGGTTGAACATTCTGCGACAGTTCGCACAGGAGCTTCTCGACGCGGCCATTGTGTTTCATGCGTGACGCCTTGCGACAGAGTTCCGGCAACCCGTTTGCCCCCTCCCCCGCATGCGCAGGTCAGGAAGGGGGGCCGTGCCGATGGCGCAGTTGAGCGGCGCCGAATTTGGCGGTACCAATGCCGGTGCCGAACCAGAAGGCACAAGGGGCCGTTGGTCTCGCCCGATTGTGTTGGCGGATATTGATTGCACGCAATTCAAACCGAAGACTGGAAATATTAAACTTGAGTGACGAAGCGGAAATCGACGGCGAGGTCGAGCGTGCTGCGCATGCACTCGAGGCCATGATTTCGACGCATCTGGCAGATGGAGGGAATCGGTGCGTGCTGGCCGCCGCCTGTGTCTGGGGCGGCGTGAAGGAGATGAGCGAAATAACGAATTCCCAATCCGCCGCGTCGGCGCTGCGGACCATTGCCGATGAGATCGATCCGGTCGACATACCGCGATCGCGAATTGCACCTCGAGCCGATGATACCCTCATGGTCGCCGTACGAGAACATGGGTGGAACAAGGGCGCCGCAAAGCAAAAGCCACTGGATGACCCGTCGCTGGGCGCCTTCAACCAGGAGATGGCCAGCGATGTAGTTGGCGAGGCCATCGACCTCATCGATCAGGCCCAGCCGGCTCTGGCGCGCGCGCTGCTCATGGCGCTTCGCGCCCGACTTGTTGCCAGTCCTCGGCCGCCGGCCACGGCTTCGCGGCGCCGCTGGGGGGCCTGACGCAGATGACGGATGACGGATAGCCTCTCTGTCATCTGTTATCCGAGAGGCGTTCCAATTCCGTGCTCTTCCGCAATTGTGTCCGATCGGTGTATCCTTTTGTTGAGCCGTCCCTCCGGCCCCGCTCTACGCTGGGACCGCGGGCGTCCCGCCCGCCTCTTAGCCAAGCGAAGAAAGAGCGGGCGGGACGCCCGCGGTCCCGGAGTAGAGTGGGGACAGGGGGATAGCAGTTTCGACAAAAGGGGAACCCATGCTTCACCGAATCTCCGTTGGTACCATAAGGGCGTTTACGCCCGTCTTCGTCGGGCTATGGGCGCTGACGGGCGCGCTGATGCTGTCGATTGCGGCCGCCGCGGCGCACGATGCATCCAAATATCCAGACTGGAGTGGCCAGTGGCGGCGGGCGTCCGGAACCGGCATCGTGTGGGATGAGACGAAGCCCCGTGGCCCGGCGCAACAGCCGCCGCTGACCCCGGAATATCAGGCCATCTGGGAAGCCAGCATGGCCGATCAGGCCGCCGGCGGGCAGGGCGGGGACACCAGGGTCACCTGCGTGAGCAACGGCATGCCGCGGATGGCGATCATCGTGCGGCCGCTGGCATTCTTCATCCAGGACGATATGACGCTCGTCGTCTATGACAACAACATTCCGCGCTGGATCTATACCGACGGCCGCGAGATGCCCAAGGACGCCGAGCCCTCTTACGCGGGCTATTCGATCGGCAAATGGCTCGATACCGATGGCGGTGGGCGGTTCGACACCCTTGAGGTGGAAACCCGGAATTTCAAAGGGCCCCGCGTCTACGACGACAGCGGCTTGCCGTTGCACCACGACAACGAGTCCGTCATCAAGGAACGATTGTCCCTCGACAAGTCGAACCGGAATGTTCTCCTGAACGAGATCACCACTTACGACCATGCGCTGACGCGGCCCTGGACGGTGACGAAGCACTATCAGCGCGTGCCCGGCAAGGTCGAGTTCCACGAGGACCTGTGCTCGGAAAACAACATGCACGTGTACATCGGCAAGGAAGGCTACCTTGTCAGCGGCGACGGCTATCTCATGCCGACCAAGAAGGACCAGTCTCCGCCCGATCTGCGCTATTTCAAGCAGACGCGGAAGTAAATGCAGCAGCCGTAGCCCGGGTTGAGCGATAGCGAAACCCGGGGCAGCTTTGCCGCATCGATAGGGCATTCCCGGATTTCGCTTACGCTCAATCCGGGCTACGCGTCCGAGGACGCGAGCATGCGACGCCTCAAGCGAGGAAGGGGACTCCTTCGTCGCGAGTGCCGAGGGAAGGACGAACACAAGCACATGGAAACCGCGATGGATCAGCGCAACTTCACGGGCGACTACGACACCCTGCTTGAGCTCGTCAAAACCCGCGTGAGCGTGCGCAACCTCAAGCCCGATCCGATTCCTGACGATTACGTCAGCAAAATCCTCGAGATCGGGCGGTGGGCGATGTCGGGCGCCAACGGCCAGCCGTGGGATTTCGTCGTCGTCAAGGACGCTGCCGTCAAGAAGGAGCTGTTCCGCGTCTACGCCGAGGAGAACAACGACTTTATCTACTGGATGGAGCAGCAGCGCGACTTCAAACTGCGCCATCCTTCCTTCCAGATGACCCATGACGCGGCCCTGCAAAAGCAACGCACCGGCGTCGGCTGGTCGATCGCGCCGGTGCTGATCGTCATCTTAGGCGACGGGCGTCGCCAATGGGCCACGGTTCAGGGCGCCCACACATTCGGGCGCGATCAATCGCACCTCACCGACGGGCTCGCCAACACCGCCATGATGATGCACCTCGCCGCCGGCGCGCTCGGCCTCGGCAGCCAGCACGTCACCATCCACATCCAGGAACCGTTCAAGCGCGTGCTCGGCGTACCGGACCTCCTCACCTTCTCGCTGATCATGCCGATCGGCTATCCGGCGGTGCCGCCCAAGGACGGCGTCCGCCGGGCGCTCGACGACATGGTGCATCACGAGAAATTCGACATGTCGAAATACATGACCAACGAGCAGGTGCTGAAATATCTGTACGGGCTGCGCGAAAAAACGGTGCCGGTCTACAGCCATTCCTATACGGGCCGCCCGCCCGTGCCGGACGGGAGGAAAGAATGACGGCGATGGTGGCGCGGCGTTGTAGGGTGGGCAAAGCGAAGCGTGCCCACCAAAGGCCGCCGCCTGGTGGGCACGGCGCGCAAGAGCGCGCCTTTGCCCACCCTACGAGGTTTAGCGTCGCGGCTTTGCGACAACTCAGCCCCGTCACACTGATTGCCGCCCTGCTTCTCCATCTCGCCACGCCATCGCTCGCCCTCGACACGGTCCGCGTCGGCAAAGCGGTGCCCAATTCCTTCGCCTTCGGCGCGGCCGAGGTCGGGATCGACGCCAAGATTTTCGCGGGCGAAGGCCTCGACATTGCAGTGTCGAGCTTTCGGGGCGACGCGCAGTTGCAGCAGGCGCTGGCCGCCGGCAGCGTTGACGTCGGCCTCGGCTCGGGACCGGGGCTCGGCTTCCGGGTCAAGGGCGCACCGATGATCGGAGTGGCGGCCATGTACGGCGCGCCGCGAAATCTCGCGCTCCTGGTATCTGCGAAGTCGCCGATCCGGAGCGTTGCCGACCTCAAGGGCAAGCGCATCGGCGTCACCACCGTCGGGTCGCTCACCGACTGGCTGGTGCGCGAACTTTCCCGACAACAGGGATGGGGGTCGGACGGCATCGTCATCGCGCCGCTCGGCCAGATGCAGGCACGGCTCGCCGCCATGGACCGCGGCGAGCTCGACGGCGTCGTGCTCGAAGCCGCCAACGGCTACGAGCTTGAGGAAGCGGGCCGCACCCGCAACCTGATCCTGTTCGGCGACATCGTCAAACACTTCTACACCCACGTGATCTTTGCCACCGACGAGATGGTGGACAAGCGGCCGGCATTGCTGCGGCGCTTTTTGCGGAGCTGGTTCAAGACGGTCGCCTTCATGAAGGCGAACCGCGAATTCACCGTGAAATCCGAGCAGCGCACGCTCGACGTGCGGCAAAGCGTGGTGGAAAAAATCTACGATGCCCAGATGGAGGGCTTCTCCCTTGACGGCGCCTGGGACCCGGAGGCGATCGACGTCATCCGGTCCTCGCTCAAGGAGCTCGGCATCCTGCCGGCGATCCCGGACGCTAAGGCGCTCTATACCGACAGGTTCGTGCCGGTGCGGTTTTGAGCATCGTCGGAATCGACATCGGCGGCACCTTCACGGACCTCGTCGGCTATCAGAACGGCGCCATCGTCACCGCCAAGACGCTGACGGTGCCGGCGGACCCGACGGTTGGAGCCGAGACGGCGCTGCGCCTCGCCGGATGCGATGTGCCGGGGATCCGCGAGCTGCTGCACGGCTCGACCATTGCGATCAACACCGTGCTGGAACGCAGCGGCGCAGTGACGGCGCTCATCACCACCGAAGGCTTTCGCGATGTCTATGCGCTCGGGCGCGGCAATCGTCCGGACGCCTTCAATCTCGACTTCCACCGGCCGCGTCCGCTGGTGCCGCGCAATCTCACCTTCGAGATCGGCGAGCGGATGAATGCGGCGGGCGAGGCGCTGCGCCCGATCGATCCTGACGCCGTCGAAGCGTTAGGGCGTCAACTCGAAGCGCGCGGCGTCGAGGCAGTGGCGATCTCTTTCCTGCATGCCTACGCCAACCCGGCGCATGAGATCACGGCCGGCGAAGTGTTGCGGCGCCGGTATCCGCATATCTTCGTTACCACGAGCCACGAAATCCTGCGGGAGTTTCGCGAATACGAGCGCACCTCGACGACGGCGCTCAATGCGTTCGTGGGGCCGCGCGTTGCCAGGTACCTGAGGCGATTCGAGGACTTCGCACGCGTGGCGAAATTCTCCGGCCAGATCGCCATCATGCGCTCGAACGGCGGCACCATGTCGATCGGCGAGGCGAGGCGTCAGCCCGTCGCCATGATGGAATCGGGGCCCGTCGCCGGCATGATCGGCGCCGCGCATCTGGCGCGGCTCCTCGGCATCAGGCAGGCCATCGGCTTCGACATGGGCGGCACCACGGCGAAGACCGCGCTCATCAACGACGGCGTGCTGCCGATCGAGGAAGGCTATGTGATCGGCGACGCTTTTACCGGACAGCCGATGCAGCTTCCGGTGGTCGATATCGTCGAGGTCGGCGCCGGCGGCGGCTCGATCGCCTGGATCGACGACAGCGGCGGCCTGCACGTGGGCCCGGTCTCGGCTGGCGCCGATCCGGGGCCGGTGTGCTACGGGCGTGGCGGAGAACGGCCGACCGTGACCGACGTCGATCTTTTGCTGGGACGCCTCAACGGCAATCGCTTTCTCGGCGGCGGCATGAAGCTCGACGGCGCCAGCGCCGGAGCGGCTCTGGCCAAGCTCGGCGGCCGCGTCGGACTGGATGCGACCGTCGCAGCGCTCGGCATAGCGACGATCGCGGACGGCGCCATGTCGCTCGCTGTGCGGGCGGTGTCGGTCAACCGCGGCGTCGATCCGCGCGACACCGCCTTGATTGCGTTCGGCGGGGCGGGGCCGCTCCATGCGGTCGCCATCGCGCGCGAAATCTCGATTCCGCGCGTCATCATCCCGAAGCTGCCGGGCAATTTTTCTGCCCTCGGGATGCTGATGGCGGAGTGGCGGCAGGATTTCGTGCGCACGCTGATCGGCGAACTTGATCGCCTCAAGCCCGCGCAGGTGGCGCAGGCGTTTGCGGATCTGCGCGATGCCGGAACATCAGCGCTCACGCGCGACGGCCTTGCGGGCGGAGCGTTCAACTTCGCCGCCGATCTGCGCTATCGCGGCCAGGAGCACACCATTGCGGTTGCGGTCGGGAGCCCTGACGATCTCGTCGCGGCCGCGGCAGCCGCCGAGACCCGGCGGCGCTTTAATGCGCAGCATGATAGCCGCTACGGCCACGCGGCGCCCGATCAGTCGATCGAGATCGTCAATCTGCGCCTCGTGGTGACATTGGCACGCATCGACGATGCGATTTCGCGCTGGCTCAGCACGCCTTGGCAGGCCGAACCGGCCGCGCCTGCGGAGCACCGCGCCGTCGTGTTTGACGATCCGGTGCGACCGGTCGAAGCGCTCATTTTATGGCGTCCCGCGCTTGGGGCCGGCACGGAGATCAAGGGTCCCGCTGTGATCGAGGAGCCAAACTCGACGACGTTCGTGCCGCCGGGCGATCATGCCGCGATTGATCCATGGGGCAATATCGTGATCGCGCTAAGCGAGCGGGGATAGGGTGGGGAGGATGAGATTGGAGGCGATCAACCCCATCACTGTCGAGGTCGTGCGCAACGCCATCAACGCCTATGCGGACGAAATGGCGACCGCCCTTTGCAAGTCCGCCTACAACATGATGATCTACGAGGTGCGGGACTTCTGTTGCGGGCTGATCGACACGCAAGGGCGCATGATCTCGCAGAACCGCGGCGGGCTGCCGATCTTCCTCGCCGATCTCGGCATTGCCGTGAAGGACGGCATCGAGCGCTACGGCCTTGCCGGCTTCGCGCCGGGCGACGTCATCATCATGAACCACGGGCTCGTGTGCGGCCAGCATCTCAACAACGTGGTGATCTACGCGCCGTGCTTTCACGATGGCAGGGTGGTGGCGTTTGCGGCGAGCCGCGCCCATTGGGTGGACATCGGCGGCAGCCGTGTCGGCTTCGGCTCGGTAGAGACGACGGAAATCTACCAGGAGGGCCTCCAGTTCCGCTCGCTCAAGATCTATGAGGCGGGCAAGCGCAACGAGACGCTGTGGCAGATCATCCACGACAATGTGCGGTTTGCCGACGCGGCGCTGGGCGACCTGCGGGCGCAGGTCGCGGCCTGTCAGCTCGGCAATCGCCGTTACGGCGAGTTGCTGGCGCGCTACGGCAGCGATGCGGTCACGGCCGCGATTGCAACGATCTGGGACAACACCGAGCGCGAAGCACGGGCTTTCATCGCAATGGTGCCGGACGGCGTCTACGAGGCTGAAAGCTTCCTCGACAATGACGGCCGTACCCTCGACGTGAAACTGCGCATCAAGGTCCGCGTCGTCATCGACGGCTCCCGCATGGTGGTGGACTTCTCCGGTATGAATGATCAGGTGCCGGGGCCGACCAATTCCGGCTACTCCGGAGGCCTTGCGGCGGCCCGCGTCGCCTTCAAGTGCCTCACCCTGCCGCATGCCCCGGTCAACGAGGGCTGCTTCCGGCCGCTGGAAATCATTTTGCCCGAGGGCAAGCTTCTCAACGCCAGGCCGCCGGCCGCGCTCGGGTTGTGGAGCATTCCGCTGCCGACCGTGATCGACACCATCCTCAGGGCGCTGGCGCCGGCCCTGCCGGACCGCATTCCGGCCGCCCATAAGGGCGACATGGGAGGCTGCTCGTTCTCGGGTTTCCGCCCCGACGGCCGGCGTTTCCTGCTGATGAACATCTTCGGCGGCGGCTGGGGCGGGCGGCCGCGCGAGGACGGCGAATCCGCCTCGGTGTCGATCTGCCAGGGCGATGTGCGCAATGCGCCGGTCGAGCTGCAGGAAATGCAATATCCGTTCTTGATCGAGCGCTTCGCGCTGCGCCAGGACTCCGGCGGCATCGGCCGTCATCGCGGCGGGCTTGGGGTCGAGCTGACCTATCGGGCGCTCGGCAAGACTCTCACCAACGTGAACTGCGAGCGCACCAAGGATCCGCCCTGGGGGCTCAACGGCGGCAAGCCGGGCGCCGTCAACGAAGCCGTTCTGGTGTGCCGCGACGGCGCCGAACAAAAGCTCCTCAAGGCGACAAGCGTGCCGATGGAGCCAGGCGACCGCCTCATCTTCCGCACCGCCGGCGGGGGCGGCTGGGGCGACCCGCGCCTGCGCGACCGCCGCGCGATCGCGGACGATGTTGCGAAGGGGTATGTGTCGGCGCAGGCGGCGCGGAGTGATTATGGGTATGAAGGCCGATAACATCCCCCTCGCCACCGCCCGCCGCCACCGGCTGCTCGCCGCCATGGCGGCGGCTGGCATCGACGAGATCGTAGCGTACGGCAATGGCTGGCAGGGCGACTACCTGCGTTACGTGTCGGATTTCGGCATTCTCGAGGGTCACGGCATTGCTGTGATCGCGGCGGACGGTGCGATCGAGCTTTTCCTCGACAGCGCGACCGATGCCGAGCGCGCCGAGGCGGAAGTGCCGGGCGTCGCGGTGCGGCTTTGCGGCGACATCGCCCGCACCGTCGGGGCACGCCTCGATCGCGTCGCCAACCATCGGCTTGCGGCAGCGCCGCGCCGGTTTCTTCCCGCCTGGCTCGCCGCCGCAGCGCGCAGCTTCACGATGGAAGACGGCACGGCGCTGCTTGACCGGCTCTTGATGCACAAGCTGCCGGCCGAAATCGATACGATCAGGCGCGCTGCGAAGATCGCCGACGATGCCTATGGGGAATTCATCAAGGCCGTGAAGCCGGGCCGCCGGCAATACGAGATCGTCGCCGACCTCGAAGCCTATCTGCGGCGGCGCGGCTGTCCGGACAATTTCATGATCATCGGTTCCGGCGGCAAGGACGTGTTCGGCATGACGCCGCCGTCGGAGCGGCGCATCGCTGCGGGCGATCTCGTCACCACCGAGCTGACGCCTGCGGTCGAGGGGTATTACGTCCAGATCTGCCGCACGCTGGTGGCGGGCAAGGCCACCGCCGCACAAGCAGGCGCATTTGCGATCTATCGCGAAGCCCTGGAGGCCGGTATCGCAGCAGTGATGCCGGGCGCGACCGCGGCCGACGTGGCGCGCGCCGAGAACGACGTGTTCCGCAAATTCGGCCTTGGCGACTATGTCACCAGCAAATACACGCGGGTGCGCGGCCACGGCATCGGACTGTTCTGCGATTCCAAGCCCCATATCCTGGAGGATGTCGACACTGCGCTGGAGCCCGGCATGGCGCTGATCGTCCATCCCAACACCTATCACCCGGAAGTGGGCTACCTGGTGCTCGGCGACGCCGTGGTGGTGACGGCAACCGGCGTCGAGGTCCTGTGCGGCACGCCGCGCGAGCTTTTCGAGGTGCCGGGATGATGCGGGAGATCATTTAAGCGATGCGCCGCGGCCTGATTTCCCGCTCCAGGACCGAGCTGCCAGATGCCGTATTCGATGCGCGGCTTGAACGGCTGCGCGCAGCGATGCGGGAGCTCGACGCGCTCCTGGTCTACACCAACAACACGCGTCCGGCTGCGGTGTCATGGCTCGCCGGCTTTGTCCCTTACTGGTCGGAAGCGATGCTGGTGGTGCCGGGCAACGGACTGCCTGTGCTCGTCGTCGCTCTGACGTTTCGCGTCAAGCCGTGGATCGAGCGGACGAGTCGCGTCGCCGAGGTGATCCATGCTCCGCGCGTCGGCATCGAGGCGGCGCGCCTGATCGCCGGCCGCAAGGCCGATGCGGCGGTCGGCGTCGTCGATTTCGACCACCTTCCACTCGGCATTGCCGACGACCTCGGCGAGGCCGGGCCGCGGCTTGCCATGTCCGACGCCAGCGATCTGTTCGCCGTGGTGCGTGCGCCCGCCGATCCCGCAGAGATCATGCTGACCGCACGAGCCTCCTCGATTGCCGCGACCGCGTTGTCGCGGATCGAGCCACGCAGCGGCGCCAATGAGATCGTGGCGGCTGTTGAAGCGGATGCGCGCCGCAACGGCGCCGAAGAGGTCTATGTGGCGATGGCGCCCGACCTCGCGGTCGACCATCGGCTCCTGCGCGTAGAGGGCGAGCCCGCGCTCGGTCGGCGCTTCTCCGTGCGCGCCAGCGTTGCCTACAAGGGCAGCTGGGTGCGCCGCGTGGTAACCGTCGACCGCGATGGTGCGGTATCGGATGACGCGGAAGCTGTTTTCGCCGACGCCGTCGCCCGTTTACCCAGCGACTGCGCTTTGTCGCAATTCTCCGCCTTTCTCGTGGAGGGGCACCGGATCGCGCAGCCTCTCGAACCCCTGATCGGCTCGGGCGTCGCGGCACCGCGTCCACCAGTCGCCGGCGCAGTGGTGTCGGTGCAAGCCCGCATCGAGGCCGACGGCCGGCCCGTTCTCCTCGGCGCGCCGGCGCTTGTCGGCGCGTCCGGAGAGGTGGCGAGCATTTTTCCGTGAGGGACGCGGAGCAGCGGACCTGGAGCGCGTAGCCCGGGTTGAGCGCCAGCGAAACCCGGGGGCGCCGTCGCCATATTGATGGGCCAGTCCCGGATTTCGCTGCGCTCAATCCGGCTTCGTTTGCCCCGCTTCGCCTCCGGAGGCGAAGCTCTTATTTCTTCGGGGAGTTCGCGGCGATCCGTTGCGCCAGGAGCACCAACGCGGCGCGCGTAGCCGCATCGTCGATGGCGAAGAAGGCCTTCATGAGATCAAGGCCATCGCGGGTGAGTGCGTCCGGCGCAAACGGCACGATGTCCAGGGCAGGCGCCCCTCCGGCGGCTGTCGGGGTGCCCCGCGGTCCATTTCCGCCGGCAGGTTGCAACTGCACGACATTACATACATTGCCACTCTCGAGGGGCCTTTCCTCCTCGATCTCGCGACAAGACATCCCGGCTTACCTACATAGAAAATTACAAGACGAAGACGAGTCAATTTCCACGGGAGCGTCCTATGTCGCGGTTCGCGTGTCAAGTGTCGTTTCAGCCTTTGATTAGGGCGCATTCCGCCGATATTCCGCCAACGTAAATCTTGGCGATTCATCTCCCCTGGAACGACCCGGACCCGTGGCTCAAGCCCGTCGATGGCGGGCGAGGGCAGACGGCGCGCGGGTGATCAAGGCAAGAGATTGAACCTTTTGGGGCGGGCGCCGCACTAAACGAACGATGGTTTGGACCAAGGGACGCACATGTCACAGAATGTGGGCTTGCGTATCACGGCCGAGGGTCGATTTTTCGGTCTCGATTCAGGGGACTGGATGATGCTCGTCGGCGGCTTTGCATTGGTCGCGCTCGTCGTTTTGCTGGTCTGACGATGTCACAATGTGATGCACCTCATATAGGGGCGCGCTCAACGCAGCTAAGTTTGGTTGGCTCTCTATTGTGAGAGCACGGTCCCGGTCTCCCGTCCCCAATTGCCGCGGGAGGCCGGGGCCACTTTGCAGCGCGGGAGGGATCGCTTTCCACTGGTAGCGGCGTCTTCTCATCCGGATCAGCGCTGAGCCGGCAAAAATACCGACGCCACAGCGGTCGCGTCGACGACAAAATCGCGCAAGCCGCTCGACACATCGCCGGGGAACATATCGCCCGAAACGCGTTACTGTCCTTTGCTGGCGCCGCTCGCAAATCTGCGTGCCTCCTCGGCCGCGCGGAACAGCGCCTTGGCCTTGTTGATGCATTCCTGCTGCTCGCTGTCTGGATCGGAGTCCGCCACGATGCCGGCGCCAGCCTGCACGTACATCTTGCCGTCCTTGACGAGGGCGGTGCGCAGCACGATGCAACTGTCCATCTCGCCGGCGGCGGAGAAATAGCCGACACAGCCGGCGTAAAGGCCCCGTTTTTCCTTCTCCAGCTCGTCGATGATCTCCATGGCGCGCACCTTCGGCGCGCCCGATACGGTGCCGGCCGGAAACCCTGCGGCAAGCGCGTCGAGGGCGTCGTGGCGGGGGTCGAGCTTGCCCTCCACGTTGGATACGATATGCATCACTTGGCTGTATCGCTCGATGAAGAACTGGTCGGTGACCGTAACGGTGCCGATGGCGGCCACCCGGCCGACATCGTTGCGCCCGAGGTCGAGCAGCATCAGGTGCTCGGCCCGCTCCTTCGGGTCGGCCAGCAGCTCCTCTTCAAGCGCCTTGTCCTCGTGGGGCGTCAGCCCGCGCGGCTTGGTGCCGGCGATCGGCCGGATCGTCACCTTGTCGCCGCGGGTGCGCACCAGAATCTCCGGACTCGAGCCGGCCACCGAAAATCCCCCGTAGTCGAGATAGAACAGGAACGGCGCCGGATTGACCCGGCGCAGCGCCCGATAGAGGGCGAACGGCGGCAGCGTGAACGGCGTTTCGAAGCGCTGCGCCAGGACCACCTGGAAAATGTCGCCGGCCACGATGTATTCCTTCGCCCGCGCCACCATGGCGCGGAACTCCGCCGCCGTCGTGTTCGAGGCCGGCGCGATCTTCAGTCCCTCAGCCGCCGCGCCGGCGGGCTCCTTGGCAAGGGGCCTGTCGAGCGCATCGACCACGGCCGTCAGCCGGTCGACGGCACGGGCCAGTGCTGCCTCTGCCGTTACTCCCTTGGTCGGGCGTACCGGCGTCACCAGCGTGAGCGTATCGAGCACGGAATCGAAGATGATCACGACGGTGGGCCGCACCAGGATGGCGTCCGGAATCCCGATCGGGTCAGGGTTGGGCGACGGCAGTTCCTCCATGAGCCGGACCATGTCGTAGCTCAGATAGCCGAACACCCCGGCCGCCATGGGCGGCAGGCTGTCCGGCAGTACGAACCGGCTTTCGTTGATGAAGGCACGCAACGCCGCCAACGGCGCCTCGCTGCACGGATGGAACGCGTCTTTATCCTGCCGCGCGGCGCGGTTGATCTCGGCTTTATCGCCGCGGGCGCGCCACACCACGTCGGGATCGAGCCCGATGATCGAATAGCGAGCGCGCACCGCTCCGCCCTCGACGGATTCGAGAAGGAAGCTCAGCGGCTTGTCAGCGCCGGTCTTGAGAAAGGCCGAGACCGGCGTCTCAAGGTCCGCCACCAGCGTGGCCCACACGACCTGCGCGGCGCCGCGTGCATAGGTTGTGGCGAACGCGCCGGCGGGAGGTTCGATCTGCATGGAAGGCTGGAGCGGAATTTTGGAGGAAGTTTAAGTCATGCGCCATCGAATCAGGTGACGGCGCTCCTTGGAGTCATGGCCGGCTTGTCCAAGCCTGTCGCCATCCACCCCTCCGCGTGATGCGGCGGGGTGTCTCTGCGCGGGCATGATGTCGTAAAGCGGATTTCAAGAGTTTCATCAGAAGCCACTCTGACTAGGCGCCCGGCCAACGGCCTGGGCGATGGCGTTCTGATTGACGTCGGTGCCAATATCGGCTTCCAGCCGTGCCACATACTGGCTCAAGAGATCGTCGTTGTAGGCGTCCTTGAGCTGGTTGATCAATCGCTTCGCGTCTGCGGAATTCGCGTCGAAGGTCGGTATTTTGATGTCGGCGACGCGGAAGATCACACGGTCCGTGGCATTCTGGCCCTCTGCGCTGCCAACCTGGTCCTTCGCGGTGCGGAAGACCTCGGTGATGACGCGAGGGGGCAGTTGCGCGCCGCCCTGACGCCTCAGGCCAGATTTGGACTCGACCATCAGCCCCTCGGCCGCCGCGACCTCGGCAAGCGAGGCGCCGGACTTAAGCTTACTGGTGATTTCCGTGGTCTTGGCATTGAGGCGTTTGATGGTCTCGTCCTCGCGAAAGCGCGCCTCGACCCGGTCCTTGACCTCGTCGAGCTTGCGCTCGCGCGACGGCGTGACAGTGACC
>Ga0257161_1000161_pt1 | contig 18132 bp, 21 predicted proteins | sample NR01A_FD_185954 | JGI IMG/M metagenome (GOLD analysis project Ga0257161, IMG submission 185954) | Soil microbial communities from H.J. Andrews Experimental Forest, Oregon, United States - NR-01-A | ecosystem: Environmental > Terrestrial > Soil > Temperate forest > Bulk soil | place: USA: Oregon... | reverse complement strand
GATCACATCAGGGCCAGCGGCCAAACGGCCGCATTCAAAGGCCGAATACATGACCGCACCCGAACCCTTCGCTGATAGTCAGATTCCTCTTGCATCGCGGGCGCCGTCCATACATGCGCCCTATGGGCTACGGGCTACTACGGGCTATCAAACAAAAATTAGGAGCCGTCGCTTGTCAAACGGCGGAATAGTCCTATAATGACGGATGAGAGCGGCACTTTCTCCCTTGCCCGTAGTCCGCGTAACCGGCCTCGGGCGGTCCAAGGAGTCCTTCATGGCGAGAAAACCGCATGCGCGGTCAGTCGCCGCGGCCTCTGGGGTGTCCGCGGTCTCTCCTACCCCATCCGCCGCTCTCGCTGCACCCGGCGCGGCGCTCGCGTCGCCTCCTGCGCCCGCCCGTACGCCGTGCCGGGCGCTGCTCGGGCCGCGGCCGCTGATCGATGGCGAGGACGAGACCAATTATGACGTGATCCTGGAGCGGATTTCCGCCGATGTCGCCCCGGCCGATTTCGTAGAAGAGATCTGGGTGCGCAATGTCGTCGATCTGGTGTGGGACAGCGTCCGGCTGCGCCGCCTGAAATCGCAGCTGTTGCAGGCGGCGGCACATGAGGGGCTCGAACGGCTGCTGGCGTCGATCATCGATTGGCAGCGCGCCGATCAGCTTTCCCGGAAGTGGGCCTTGGGCGACGAGGAAGCCATGGGCGAGGTCGAGCGGTTGCTCGGCCGCGCCGGCCTGACCTTCGATGCCGTGATGGCGCAGACGCTTGCCGCCCGCATCGACGATGTCGAGCGCATCGATCGCATGGTCATCATCGCCGAGGCGCGCCGCGATGCCGTGTTGCGCGAAATCCGCTCGCGCCGTGCTGCTTTCGGGCAAGCCCTGCGCCGCGCCGGGGATGCCATCGACGCCGAGTTCGAGGACGTCGTGCCCGCACCGGGCGGCCAATGACCGCGCGCGACACGGCAGGCAGCGCCGCTGGGACCGCGGGCGTCTCGCCCGCTCACTGCGACGAATGCGGGCGAGACGCCCGCGGTCCCAGGGGCCGCATCAGCGCCGGAATCAGCAAGCGCAAGCTGCGCGCCAACCGCCTCGGCAAGCCCGCCGGCACCGGCCCGACCTCGGCTGCCGGCAAGGCGCGTTCGGCGCAGAACGCCCGCAAGCACGGCCTCAACGTGGCGGTGATGTATGATCCCGATGTCGGCGCGGATGTCGCGTTCATGGCGGAGGAGATCGCGCCGGGATGCCAGGTCCCCGAGCTGATCGGCCGCGCGCGCCGGATCGCCGAGGCGCAGGTCGATCTCATGCGCTTCTGCAAGGCCGCAAACTAGCCCAGCGGTGTCTTAACGAGTTGAAAATCCGAAACTTTCCATGACGGCGCCATACCAGGAGGCGCTTTTTCATGTCGTGTTTCGCTTCCGTTTCCTACGACATGTTCCCGTTGATTTTCAACGGTTCCCAAATTATGTCGGAGGCTCCACGTGACAGGAACACGACATGGACTCCGATACGAAGTACGACAGCACCCACAAATATTGGGAACAGGCTGTCGTCGAACAGACCCCTCAGTGCACGCCTTCTGGTCTGTGCGAGTTTTGGGACTGGTTGGACAACTTTGATGCTCGGGAGGAGGAGCATAGGGCCCGCCAGGCTGCCGGTCTGGAGCCGCCCGACAATTACATCAAGTCGCTGGAACAGATGCCCCCGGTGCCCCGCGAAGAGGTTCAGAAGACCGCGGAGCCGCTGTGCCGGTTGCTTGAAGAAAGCGAAAACGAAGAGTGGCAGCGGCTCAGCAAACTGATCCGGGCTACGATTTGTGGCGATGGTCGCCCTGCACACCGGCCATCGTCTTCCTTCATCGCAAAGCGGAATGCGAGGATCGTGGAGCAGGTCGAATATTGGCAAAAGGCGCAGCCCAAATTGCGGAAAAAGGAAATTTACCACGATGTCGGACACCCGTACGGTCTGAGCGCGAGGGCCGTGAAGGAGATCGTGGCTAACACCGTGAAGGACATGGAAGTCCCGACTTCGATGTCCGTGATTTAGACTGACACTGAAAAATTTGTGATTATTTTGTTTTCCGGTCAAACAAACCGGAGACAGTGAAAATGTTGCAGTCTGTTGAAGCCGTCGATGAGTGGGATCGCTTTATCTACGGCGCAAAGAGTATCGGCGAGGTCGTCAACCTTACCGAGCGCCAGGCGTTTCATGCGCTTGAGAAAAAGCTTCTAGATGCTGACAAGTTCGGTGGGCGATATCGTTCGACCAAGCGCCGATTGCTGAAGCCCGCCGCGCCCGCCACCACCACCACGCCGGCGCCGATCGCTGCCGAGCACCCCCTGCAAGCCGCAGAATAGTCATTCCCTCCCGCACGACCCGCTATCAGCGAGCCGGCGGTGGGGATGCGTTCTGCTGTGGCGGCTGAACCAGTCCACATTGCCGTAGATATTCGCTCACTGCAACGGGTTTGTGCGCCTTACCGAAGGAGCACCCCTATGGAAGACATCAATGACGACGAACCCGAAGTGACCTGGGACGACGTGAAGCCAGGGTCGCCGGCATATCAAAAAGGGATGGTTGCGGCCGAGGAATGTGATGCGCTGCGGCACTTGGCGTGGCCGCGCGATCTGCGGGACATGCAGCACGCCATGGGTCTCTTTAAGAAGCCGGAGACGTACGACGATTACAGATACGCCTTTCACCTCCTTGGCGAAGTGGCAGAACGACTCCGTGAGGCTCGGGACTTTCCGGAAAAGCGCATTCTGCGCCGCTGGCAGGACGTGCAGTTTGCCGTTGCCGTCAGTGCAGGTCATGACCGGGATTATATCCTCCCGTTCCTGAAAACTGCGGCGCAAGATTTCGCCGTGGTGCCACCGCCGGAAGACAAAAGCGATCTACTTGCCGTCGCCACGTGGACGATGGCAAGCCTGCTCGACGTGTTGACGTCCGACCCGGAGAAGTTCGCCGGAGTGCAGAAGGCAATCAAAACCAAGTTCATCGAGATGTTCCCGGGCGTGCGCCGCGGCCGGATCGTGAATGGCCAGCTCGTGTTGGATCCGGAGCCGCAGGTAATTCCATTTCCGCGGGCTAGCGATGACGACGAGATCAAGGGGCGCGCCGACGATCCGGAGGGCCGGTTATGACGGCCCCCCGCAACACCGGCCTGGGGGTTGAACAACCTGATCATGACGACGCCCGGCGCTTGGCGCAGGGACGCCGCATAGCGAAGGAACGCCGGCAGGCAGAGCGCGAGAAACGCGCGGGATGGATTGCCGCCGAGGATATCCTGAAAGACGCGGGCAATCCGAACGCTCTCATGAGGGCGCTTAAATCGGGCGCGGTGGATTCCCTCTTCATCGATCCCGCCCGCTGGTGGCTGAAGCCGTGGACTGTGCCCCAGCACATCTGGGAAAGCGCTCAGTTCAAGAACGGTAAGTTGTGGCGGAACGGCATCTGCCTGGAAGGTCCGCACCAGAAACTCGTCATCAATAAACAGCAATGGGGCGAATTCGCCAAACCTCATACTTCCGCGCAGTCGGCCGATGTGCCGCCACCAGCGACCGACACGGCCACCAATCCCGTCGAGCTATCCCCACCGTCCGCCGAGCATCCGTCCCAGAGCGCCGTAGGCACGCCGGCTCCAGTGAAGAAGCGCGCCACGAAGCGCGCCAAGCCCAAGGCCTACGCCGAGCATCAGCACGCCCATCTGGCCAGCAGCACTGGCGAGTACGCGAGCCGGGAGGATGACGAAGCGTGGGCAAAGGCAAATGGCTACTCAGGGCGTCACGTCCGCAACGTGCTGCGGGCGAATTTTTTCAACGGCCTGCCGCAAACTGAGCGGGCCAAATTCAGGAAATCCGGAAAGCAAAAGAGCGGTCCGCCTAGGCGCTAATCGACAGCGCCTAGGCGCTAATCGTTTCCGCCTACCTCGACCGCCTAGGTGGCGTGATGCCAGACCTTTCACATCGGCAACGCAAAGCGAGCGAGCGATTCGATGACAGCATCAGTGACAAAGCGGCGTCTTTTTGTGCGCGACGCATTGTGGGCCGAACTTCGTCAGCGCGGTCTGCGCATGAGCTACGACGCGTTCGCACAGAAGTGCGCCTGGGAGATGGGGCCGCCCGTCGCCGACCGGAAAGGCAACCGCGATCTTTACGCCCTGGAGCCGGCGTTGGCCTGGGCCGAGCCGCTGATCAACCGGGCAGAGGAAATCGAAATCATCACCTAACAGACAGAAACGGCGGGTGCCTGGCAGCAACCCGCCGGTAGAAGGACTTTGACATGCTCAGACATAAAGAATGCCGGCCAAGGAATCAAGATCATGTCGATGACGACGGCGCAGATCTAGCCGTTTCCATCATCGCCGCACGCTTTGGCCTGACGCATAGCACCGCGAGGGTCGTTTGCGAACTGGCCCACATCGGCGCCGGCGAGGACCGGGCCCCCGCTTCGGGCGGCAGGGCTGCATAGCGGACCGGCGCCAGCATGGAACACCGCCTCGACACATCGCGCTCTCCGGCAGGCCTTTTCGGGCCCTTCCGGCCGGACGTCGATCGGGTCGAGCGCGTCGCCGGACTTCGCGCGCTGGCGGCATTTAGCGCGGTGTTTGCTGGTTCCGATCATGTGGTGGTCGACCTCTTGCGCCGCGCCGAGACTAACGCCGGCGCGCTGGACCAGGCTTTGACGGAGTTCGATCGGCTGCCCAGCTTGTGGCGAAGGCGCGTCATTGCGAGCTACGCCCGGCTCATGCGGCCGCGGAGGTCGCCGTGACAGCCGTCCACGCACCGTTCGCCCGCCGGGTGACAGAGCCACCCATCGATCGCCCTCATGATATCCAACTGGAGCAGGCGCTCCTTGGCGCCATCCTGGTGAACAACGACGCGTTATCCCAGGTCTCCAACTTTCTCGAGCCGCGGCATTTCTTCGAGCCCATTCATCAGAAGATGTATGAGATCGCGGCAACCCTCATGCGTGAGGGTAAGGCTGCCACCCCGATCACACTGAGGACGTTCCTGCCGCCCGACCTGGACGTCGCCGGGCTGACCGCGAGCCAATATCTTGCCCGCCTTGCGGCTGAAGCCACGACAGTCATCAACGCGTCAGGCTATGGCCGCATGATCGCCGACCTCGCCGCGCGCCGATCGCTGATCGAGCTCAGCGAGGACATGATAGCGGCGGCCCAGCGCCCGGCACCCGATCAGCCGGTTCCTGCGCTGATGGCGCAGGTCACTACAGCGCTGAATGAGCTGGCCACCTCGACCTCGATCGATGCGCTGAAGCGCAACAGGTTTGAGCCCGTACGTCTCGACGCTATCCAACTCGACGATGGGGCAGTGCATCTGATTGACGGCTTGCTGCCGATCGGCCCCGCATTTGGACTGACAGTCGGGGCGCCAAAGAGCTTGAAGAGCTTCCTTCTGATGCGAGCCGGGCTGTGCATCGCTGCCGGCCTGCCCTTTGCTGGTCGCAAGACCCAGCAGGGCGCCGTCGTCTACGTGACGTCCGAAGGCATTCGCGGCGCCAAGCGGCGCCTGATCGCCATGCGGAAGGACCTCGGCCTCGAAGGGAAGAACATCCCGTTCTTTTTGATCCCCGCCATGCCCGACCTTGGCACCGGGACCAACGACCTCAACGTCCTGATCGCCGAAATCGAAAAGGCTATCGCCGGGTGCGGCTACCCGCTGGCCATGGTCGTCATCGACACCTTGCGCCGCGCCACGCCCGGCAAGGATGAGAATTCGTCCAGAGACATGGGCGTATATATCCAAAACGCAGACGCGATCGCCACCAAGTTTCAGTGCCTTGTGATGTCGGCTCACCACTCGCCACGGGGAGTCGAAAGACGCGGCAGTGGCTCGAATGCGCTCGATGGTGCAGCGGATGTCATGTGGGCCGTCACGCGCGACGGCAACACCCCCACCGCAACCGCGACTGTATCCTGGATGAAAGACGGCGAAGGCGAGGGCACCTCCTGGAACTTCACACTGCGCAACGTCGAGATCGGCAGCAAGGACAAGCCCGCCAGTAGCTGCACAGTCGACCTTACCGATGCCCAGGAACCGGCTCCCGACGAGATGCCGGACGCAAAGCCGAGCAAGACCCAACAACCGGGCAAAGCCGAAAAGCCGCCCTGGCAACGTGGTTCGCTCCCGATCCTGAAGGATGCGCTCAGTGAGGTTCTGATCGCCCATGGAACCATGCGCAAGCCGTACCCGGATGGCCCCGAGGTCCGCGCCGGCGATGTGAAGCTCGTCCGGGTGGAGTTCCTCCGCAGGTACGTTGGCAACGGCGAGGACGAAGCCAGCAACAAGAAGAAGAAAAACAAGGCCTGGGAGCGCGCCATCAAGGATGCCACCCAGACCTACCACCTGCTTGGCACCCTCGAAGTCGAGGGTGTGCAGTTGGTTTGGCTTGCCAAGAGCGACGAGCAACCAAGATGAGAAAGATCTCAGATCTTCGGTCAGCGACAGCGACAGCGACAATTACAACAACCCTAAGAAGGGTTGTTGTTTTGAATTGTCGCCTGTCGCCGCTGGCGACAAAAACAAAAATGTCGCCAATTGTCGCCAAATATCGCCAATGTCGCCGGTATCAAGAAATGCCTGTGCCACAAGCATTTCCTGACCGCCGATGGCGACAATTTCAAAAATGTCGCCAATTGTCGCTTTCGCGCATTGGTAATGGCGACATGGCGACAACAACCCGAAAAAACAAATTGTCGCCAATTGTCGCCTCGCAGCGGCGTGCACCCCGCATGGACGTGCGGGAACGAGGAGATCAGCAACGATGAGTACTGACGAGATCCGCACCACCCACACGATCATCCCGGCCGCGCCGGGCTGGTACGTTGCGAAGTTCAACGACTACTCCTACGAAAGGCCGTACTTCGACTGCCACCCGATCGTCGCCTGGGAGGTGGAGCACGGCCAGGTTCTCGATGGGTACCGTAACGGTACTCCCCGGTGGTCGCAGTATCGTCTCGCTACGCCGGTCTTGCCGTGCGGTCTGAGTGACGGCTTTGAGACCTTCAAGTGCGGCCCGGGGGTGGATTGGGCGCTCAAGTCGCCGGACGGCAAGCATCTCGTCGTTAGCGAGGAGGGGTGCGAGGTGCTCGACGAGGACCATGCCCTTGCGTGGTTCGTCGCACAGCACAAGGAGCGGGAGCGCGCCGCCGAGCGCGCCAACTGCAATCCCGACGTCACCCATCATCTACAGCCCGAAAACCTGTGACGCGATCGCCGGACGTTCAGGCCACGGAGGCGATCGCGCAAATATGAGAAACAATCCTATGCAATCCCCTAAATGCGGCGCCCGGACCCGTGCCGGTCATCCCTGTAAATCTTTTGTGGTCCGCGACCGGAAACGCTGCCGTATGCACGGCGCCCGCGCAGGCGCACCGCAAGGCGCGAAGAACGGCATGTACAGGACCGGCAAGTACACGCGCGAAGCTCGGGCAATCAGCAAATATTTTACGGAATTGGCGAAGGGCGGCGAGGTGCTGTTGGCGACGACGCTGGATCGCGTCGGCTTGGGCCGCAAGGTCCCAGCGGCGCTTCGGCGCCGCAGCCACATCCGGCGGGCGCGGGTTGCCGCTAAAGCCGAGGCGAAGGAGACCGTCAAATGAGCCGTAGGTCGGTCATGACGCCGAGAGCGCGGCAGATGGCGCTGAAGCTCGAGATGGTGGCTGAAATCAAGCGGCTGCAAGCGATGGCGGCGCGGTCGCTCGCTGAGCTCGATCAACTTCTACTCGCCGAGAAGGGTGCCAAAGGCGGCGTCGTTCTCGATGGGCGGGTCGAGGGCGACAAGATCATCGTTGAAGACTGAACCGCGCCGGCCGGAAGCCGGCAACTGAAGGAGGGCCAGCATGAGTGAAACCACGCCACCCGGCAACATCGCCGGCGAGAGGCTGCGCTATGTCTGAGAAATATCGCGATGACCTCACCGAGCAAATTGAAACCTGTTTCAAAAAGGGTCGAGGTATGGCGAAAGCGTCCCTCGATCTAATCGATGCGATGCACGCCGCGGCCGAGTCCGCTCAACCCATTACGGGCCGCGGTGTCGGATACAAACTGTTCACTGCCGGCTGGATCCCTTCGATGGAAAAGAAGGAAATGCAGCGGGTCTACCGTCTGCTCAAGCAGGCTCGCGAACAGAACATCATCCCGTGGAAATGGATCGTTGATGAGACTCGTTCTCTGGAGAAGGTCTCAGCCTGGGATGATCCAGAAGACTATGCGCGCACGGTAGCTCGTTCCTATCGCCGCGACTTCTGGAATCAGCAGCCGCATCGGATCCAGGTATGGAGCGAGAAGGGCACGGTGCGCGGCGTGCTCGCTCCGGTGCTTGATCGCTACGCTGTCGGCTTCATGCCGGTGCACGGCTTCAGTAGCGCGACCGCGGCGCATGACCTTGCCGAAGATGATGATGGCCGCGATCTGATCGTGCTCTATGTCGGCGACTACGATCCGAGCGGCATGTTCATGTCCGAGGAGGACTTGCCTGCGCGGTTCGAGAAATACGAAGGCTACCATATCAAGCTGAGGCGCATCGCCCTCAGAGCTATACAACTGGCCTCGTTGCCATCGTTCCCAGCGTCCGACAAACGCAAAGACCCGCGCTACAAGTGGTTTGTCTCGCGCTACAGCAAACGTTGCTGGGAGCTCGACGCCATGGATCCGAACGATCTCCGCGAATGTGTAGAAAAGGCGATTGTGGAGCTGATCGAGCCCATTGCTTGGCAACGCTGCGTAACAGTGAACGAGGCAGAGCAGGAATCGCTCCGAGATATTCTCAAGGGATGGAAAGCCGCATAAGTTCGACACAGAGCTCCACGACCATCGGGCGCCACCATTACCCATGGCACTATCTCGACAGCTCGTTGCTGCGCTGGCGGCCGCGGACGCCCGGCGCCGCCGTTCTTATGATGGGAGGATAGTCGTGACAGCAGTAGGAACGACCTGGCGCGCCTTGCTGACCTCCGACCAAAGGGGCCCGGTCTTGAGCCGCCGAGCCAAGACACGAGCAGATGCGTTCGCGCAGGCGCACCGGCTTATGGACGAGGCCGAGGATCGCCAGTGGTTCAACGGCGAGACGATCCGCATCGAAGTGGCGCAATCGGACGGGTAATACCAGTTGCGCGTGACTCATCGTCGAGCTTGCTAAGGACGTAGAGGGTGCCCCAGGAGGGAGGCAAAAGCCGAACATGTTCGGCCTTTGAGATACGCTGGTCGCGACCGACCGTCGTCAATACGGCTCTCGCGTTATGATCTCCAGTGTGTCCGGATGAAGCCGCAGATCGTACCTATGGCCGTCGGAGGCATGGGCGTTGTCGACTTCCCAGATGTCCTCCTCGTCGTCGAATTCGATCTTGCCCCAACGTATGAAGCCCTCGTTGCGCAGCATGGTCTCGATGCGAGATCGCTCCTGGGGACTGGGGGGCCGGTCTGCGAGCACCTGTCCGGGCGCCAACACACCCGCTGCTAAGACGAGACCAAGTACGATTTGTCTGATTGTCGGCATAGGACGGCTCCGCGTTTTGGAGGTGCCTGACAAACGCAGACGGGCTGGGCAGGTTCCCATGGCAAGGGCGGGCGACCCCTGTTGTTGGCAGCCGCCGCCTCGGGTCGAGCAGGCGGAGGAGTGAGCCGGGCCTCTATCGCGGCGGGCACTTCCGTAGCTGAAGGTACAGCGGTCACGAGATTGGGCGCGGTCAATTCCGCTAGTAGAACCATCTCACCAGATACGCGATATATCTCGCCATCAGCGGAGAGAGAGTAGTGTAGAGCTTCTCATATCGCTCGACCGCTTTGGCGATCTCGTCTGCCTTCTTGCCGGACTTTACGAGCTTATCTTGCGCATTCGAGAGCCAACCCCACACTGCCAGGCTGCGAGCCGCGGCGTCAGTGTGCGCCTCCATTGCAATATCTACTCGCTTGTCGATCTTGCTCTCACCGGCCGGCGTCTTAGCGTCTTCGATGCTCTCCCCAGCTTGCTTGAGGTCGCGCGACAGGCTCGGAGACAAAGCACTCGCTGACACATTTGGATCGCCGAGTGACTGGTAGATGGTGCGAATCGCCTCCTCCGCGTCTGCGCTCGGCGGCTCGAAGCGATCACGTGCGTTCATTCTCCGATACTTTTTCAGCTTGGGAAATATTCGCTCAAGCTGATTGTAGATGCCGTACAGGTCTTTCTGGTGATGCTCAAATTCGTCGTTTGGTGGAATGAGTCCGTCGGCCTGGTCGAGCGAAATCACTCGAAAGACCCACACCAGACACCTGTTGAGCGTCAGCGGATCGCAGTTGGCAAGTCCGACCGCCGAAGTCTCTCGAAGTTTAGCCGCCCGCTCTTTTACGCGCTGACTGCAGCGGAAGTTCCCTGTTTGCTTTTGAGTGTACTCCGCGAAGTCGGCGACGACCGATACGACATCTGCAAACAGTTGTTCCGTTGTGAAAGCGTCGGCGCGGGGTTTCGCCACAGCGGCGGGCGCCAGCTCAAGTCTCAGATCAGTCCCCGGAGCAACCTCGTATATTCCACCAGTTGCCGCCCTCATTCGATCGATCGCGGCGCTACCGGGCCAACCAGCTCGGATCGTGGGAACCGGGCCTCGATGTCCGACGGCTTCAAGAACTGCCTTCGCGGCATCCAGCGCGGAGAGACCGATCAGGTGCTTGTAGACGATCTGCTTGGCTAGAGGCGGGAGGTCGGTCGGCTTGATGAGAAGCTGAACGAGCTTGCGCGCCGCGCCGCCGGGATCGGCGTTGTACGCTGCCGACCACTCGGCCTGACAGTGATCGGACTTCGCGTAGCTTGGCGACAGCAGCGCGATGAATCTCGACGATTGGGCGAGACCTCGTTGCATCTCCCGAACGAAGTTGCTGCCAGGAGGCATCTCGTTGAACTGCGCGAAGACGGAGAAGCCCGCGGCTCTCAGTACCCTCTCGATCCACCGAGCGAATCTCAGCTCATCCTTGGAATAACTCAGAAAAACTTGCCAACCTTGCGCGCTGGCAGCATTATCAAGTGGAAGGTCCTCGACCCCGTACAAATAGACTTCCCTGTCCTCGATCAACCGCGCGATCTCTGCATTCACCGCCCGCGGTCCTTGCTGCCAAATCTCCTCCGCGATCATAACGCGCGCGACTTCAAGGACCTCGTCAGATGGACGCCCTTCCAGGCGCGCCCCGTACCAGTCGGTCCACACTTTCCAATCTGGGTTATCCTTGAGCAGAGCCTGTCCTAGCCGATTCCAAGCATCGCGCGCCCAGCGCGAAACTTCAGCGGGCCACAGCGGGCGACCGGCAAGGGCTGCGGCACTCGCTCCCTGTTCGATGAAGTCCGCGTCGGCAATGGCGGCGTTGGCGGCGTCCGCGACGGCGGCGGCGTCCGCGGCATTACCGGCTGCGTAAGCGGCGGCTGCGTAAGCGGCGGCGGCATAAGCGGCACTCGCGTCGGCGGCGTTGGCAGCGTCGGCGGCGTTGCCGGCGGCGTAGGCAGCGGCGTTGGCGGCGTCCGTGATGTTCGCGGCAGCGTCGGCGGCGGCAGCGTCGGCAGCGTAGGCGGCGGCATCGGCGGCGTAGGCGGCGGCGGCGGCGCGAGGTTCAGCGCTATGGATTGGGTATCGACCCGCGGCCCACGACACAGCCATGGCACGAAAGACTGCCAGAGCGAGGTTTTTGCCGACGCGAGAGGTATCGCTGCCGCGCGGTCCAAGCGCAGTGACCAGCGCCGGAGCAGCCCTAAGCGCTACGCGCGCCGCGAATACGACTGCGACATCACGCGGCTTGTCCGCGAGCCAGCGCTCCACGTTCCCTATCCCTGTGAAGTCGAGCGCCGGCTTGCTTTCAGCAACGATCGTCGGCGGATCGCCGCCCAGGATATCGGGCGGCGGAATCGGTTGAGGCGGAGACTCGCGCTACTCGATCCTCCTGATGATCTCCTTGTTCACGACCGCCGGGTCTTGCTTCCAAAGTTCGTCCGGCACATCTACGTATGCCACTTCGCGCTCGATCGGATTCACTCTGCCGTCGAGGCGATCGTCGTACCACGTGGTCCAGACCTGCCAATCTTGCTGCGCATTCGTGAGTGCGATCTTCAAGTCGCGCCATCGCGGCTCGGCCCAAGCCGGAGGACGGTTAAGCCAGAGAGGGACGTCGCTGAGAAGTGAAGCGTCCCGATTCGCCACGAACTCGAGGTCACCTGCCAGAGCCGAAGCGCAAGCATTTGGCCGGGGTTTGGACAAATCAGGAAAGGGTTCGGCCAAATATGCTGCTGTGATGGCATTAACGAGCGATTCGGAACTCGACTGCCCCGTTGAGGCGACGAAGCGCGCAGCTTCGGCCGCACTGCGGCGCGCGGCCGAAGCTGCCGGAGTCGTAAAGAGGGTTCCGATCTGTGGGGTGACGGCGGCAGCCGATCTTGCGCGTACCCCTATGCGGAGCCTTCGGTCGCCGAGATAGGGGCCGAACGCGATCCACGCTGTCGAGAGACATCGGAAACAGGTCTGAACATTGAAAGTATCTGACCTCAAGAGCGGGCCGGTCCCGACGGTGGCCGACTGCAGTCCGATCATCGGCAGCACGCGCAACGCCGACCGCGCGGCGAGCGCGATCCCCAGTTCGCGAGGCTGCGCTGGGAGCCAGCGCCTCAGTTCGTCTGGATTGCCGAAGTCGACCATGGCTTCTCGCCCGCGTCCTGACGACCGCGTAGCACGGATCGCAGAGCAATTCGACTATCGGTTGCGCGTTGCTGCTTGCCTCCCGCGCCAACACGTCGGGGCCCGCCCTGGGCGTGGTGCTCGATCAAACTAGCTCAAGACCACGACTACCTTGTCGACAGTGCCTTCTTCACTCTTGCCGTGAGCGCGGCGCGAACGTACATGGGGTGCATGTGCTCCGCGTGAGCATATGTACGGGTGCAACGTAGGAGGGGGTATCACATGAGCGACGCCACCGCGGGCGAGATGCCTGCAGAGCCTGCGCCGCCAATCCCGCCCGGGGCGGAAGCGACCGCCGAGCTCGATGCCGCGACACCGCAGGCCGTATCGGTCGATGGGCTAGCGCCGGCGACCGACGATCGCTCGACAAATGTCGAGGACGGCTCTGGAAACACCAACGACGACAACGGCGTCCGTGATGAGACTTCGACAAATGTCGAGTCCGCGGCAGCGCCGGCCGCCGAGCGTGCCTTGCCGTTCGACGTCGATCATCTTGGTGTTCTTCGGAGGAGCGTGCTTGACGCGCTGGTCGACGCAGATGAGGCGCTGAACGTCTCGCGGATCCTTGCAGAAATGCCTCCGGGCACCACGCGCGGGAGTGCCGAAAGCGCGATTAGACGCGAATGGGACGCCGGCCGGATTGAGCGCGTCGGTCCGGGTCTGTACGTGTTGGCCAAGGCGAAGCCACCAGAGCCCAAGCCGGCGCCGCCGCCCGAGTCTGTCCGCGCCGACGGCATCTCGGACGACCGCTGGCTGGCGTGGCTCGCCGATTGGCGGGCTACCGGCAAATGGGATGCCCCTGGCAACCCGCCTGGCCATTCCGGGTGTGCCGTCCCGCCGGGCGTCATCGCGAAGCACAACGACGCCGTCCGCAAGCGCCAGGAAAGACAGCGGGAACGTGATGCCGCCGCCGCCAAGCGATCGGCCGCTGACCGAGAACTGCGCGATCGGTTAATTGCCGCCACGGGGGGCAACATCGTCCGCGGGCCCGGCCTCGAAGACGTCGCGCCGATCAAACTCGCGCTCGAGGTCGTCCCGCTTGAGCGCATTTTGTCATCGATCCGCTACAAAACTGATCGCAAGCTTTACCCTCGTAACGAACCCGCCACGTCCTGGGGGGAGCGGAGATTGCTCAAGGCGATCGCCGAAGACTATTGCAGCAGCGTGATCGTGCCGAGCCTGGTCGCAGCATGGGAAGCTGCGGGGTCGCCGGCGCCCACGGCGGAGGAGAGCTTGCCGCCGGCCGGCGACATGCCAGATGACATCGACGAGTTACGCAGCCACCACGACTCCGAGCACGCGCCACCAGGGCCGCACAATCTGCCCAAGCCAGATGCTGCGCCTTCTGCCCCGGACACGGCGCAGAAGCCCGCTGATGCGTCGGAGCCATTGCCCGCTGTCTCAGCCACCCCCGATGTTAGCCGCCGCGCGCGGTCTTTACCCCGTAACGGATTGCTGGGCAGGAAAATCCGCCCACCAGCGTAAGCCTAGCCGGCCGGGCGAGACGATAGATAAGGCCCGAAGTCAGTCAGGGTGCGCCCGGCGCGGGGGCGCGGAATTGGAGACGAGGCGGCCAGGGGTGTTTTGTCGCCGATCCGATGGCTTGCCATTCCGCGCGAAGCCGTCGACGACCTTGGCATTCGACAGTTCTTTTTGGCTATTGCATTTGCGGCCCGTTTGCGCTCAAGCTGATAGAGTAGGTCCAAGCGTTCCGCACCGGACGGCCCAAGGCGGCATGGAAACCAACGACGGGACGGTAGCGATATGGTCGCTAAACAAAATAAGAAGAGCCCATGTCCGATGAAGATTTGAAAGCTGAGCTCGAGCGACTCCGCACCGAAAACGCCACCCTCAAAAAGGGGGAGTCTTCCAATATCCGCATGAAGGTAAGCGAAAAGGGAGCAGTCTCGGTCTACGGCATGGGGCGCTTTCCTGTAACTCTGTATAAGGAACAGTGGCTGAAGCTACTGAACTTGTCGGACGACATTCGGGCGTTCATTGCTGCGAATGAAGCGCAATTGAAGGCAAAGGATTAAGTAGACCGCGTACCGGTAGTCGATGTCCTCGATGCTAGCGTTGTGCGCGGTTGTGCGGTCCTGGCTGTTCCGCGAGAAGGTCAGTGGAGCCAAGACGCGTCGACGGTATCAGTCGCCGCGCAGACGATCTTGACCCGATCGCCCGCTATCAAATGCTTGTCCTAGTGAGGTCTCGGCGAGGTAGCCTTGCCGTGCATGAAGCACGTGACCGGATTTCCTTCGGAGAAGGGGAATTGGTGGTGCGGAAACCGCGAGCGCCTGCGATGTCAAAGGAAGCTATGCGCCAGGAGTCCGAACGCTTGGTAAGAGAGGCGATGGCACGGAATGTGACTATCACGCGGGCAAGACCCGGCTGGACGTGAAATGCAGTAAGTGCGGTGCGTGATAGGATCGGTGTGCGAAAGAGTCGCCGTCAATGACAAGCAACGGGCAGCGATTGGATCGGTGGCAGGTGCATTTCGACGTGGTGGGGTGTGGTGCATGGACGACCGGGACGCCCGCCGCGCGTCTGACACTTCGCGCAGCTCGATCCACACGGGGGCGTGGTCGCTCGCATCCTCCCTACCACGCACACCGCGATCGACACCGGCAGCGTGAAGGCGGTCGACGAGGGAGGGGCTCAGGAGGTTTATTTATTTTGGCTTTCCCTAACGATGCTGCAGGTGCCCTTGCGATCGAAGTCATCTGCGCATATAGCCACCAACTACTGACCTTCCGAGTAGCGCGACGTAGCCGAAAGAGAGAATCCAATGTTCGAGTGGTCGGCCGCGTTGTCCCAGCAAGAAATGAGTGAACTCGAAATCCGCGACGATGTCGCTACGATCCCGAACGCTGACACCCTTCCCCCTCCCCGTCTCCGCTCTCCTCTATCCCCGCCTTACTTTCCCCCGCTCGCGGGCGAGCGCGGGGTAGAGGCTATGCCTTCAGGCCAGGAAAGTTGCGTGCCTCCGGGTTGGGGGAACCAGGTGAATGTCGTTTCTCGCCGTCAGTTACAGAATTGCCCGCATTGGCGACGTGCATTTGCGTCGCAGCACAAGGATCACCGCTACTACGAAATCGTTGAGGACACCATCCATCCTGAATTCGATTACTGGTATTTCGCCATCGGAAACCGTCACGGCGAGATTCAGGCAATCCAGCCATTCTTCATTCTGGACCAAGATATGCTCGCTGGAATTGATCCGAATTTCAAGCGTTTGGCTCATTGGATCCGGCTCAGATGGCCGCGATTCATGTTCGTGAAGACCATGATGGTTGGATGTGTCGCAGGCGAAGGCCACCTCGACGATGGAGACGAGTCAACGTGGGCCGCCACTGCCCGGTTCTTGGCCAGCGCGATCGAGGGACATGCGCGGGGGCTGGGAGCGCGCCTGATCGTGCTCAAGGAATTTCCCGATCAGTATCGGGACGCGCTGTCGTGCTTCGTTCGCGGCGGCTTCACCAGGATACCCAGCATGCCGCACACGCGGCTGAACATCGCCTATGCGGACTTCGATGATTACATGCAATCGGCACTCAACAGTGCAACCCGCCGCAAGCTTCGCAAGAAGTTCAATGCCACAGCATCCGGCGTGCCGATCGCGTTGAGCGTAATCAATGACGTTACGTCGATTGTTGACGAAATATATCCGCTCTATCTTCAGGTCTATGAACGTTCAAAGCTGCGGTTTGAAAAGCTGACCAAGGAATATTTCTGCGGCCTTGGAACCGCAATGCCGGACAGGGTGCGCTTCTTCATCTGGCGGCGCCACACGAAGGCCGTAGCTTTCGGCGCATGCATGGTACATGGCGATACCCTGTTCGCAGAATATCTGGGCCTCGACTACAGCGTTGCGCTTGAACTCCATCTTTACCATCACGTTTTCCGCGATCTGGTGCGTTGGGCCATAGCGAACGGGTGCAGATGGTTTCAGAGCACCGGCCTGAACTATGATCCAAAGCTGCATCTGCGACATCGTCTCAAACCCGTCGATCTTTACGTCAGGCACACATCGACCATCGTCAACGTGTTCATGGGAGCGGTGCTGCCGCTACTTGAACCGACCCGTCACGATTCGACGCTGAAGAAATTCCCCAACTACTTCGATCTTTGGGACTCCGATCCCGCAGTCGGGACCTCGAGCTATGGCGCCGTGCGGTCCAACTCAACGATGGCTGCTCGCCTGCGCAAAGGCTGGGGCGCACCTCACAACAATGAGTGAGCATCATGGTCGGTAATCAGGCCGAGGCTCTTGCGCAGTTGTCAGCACCGCCAGGAGCTGGCTGGCTGAGGCCGCCATGGCAGCGCCACCCAAACCGCCACCGCACGCCATCGCACCATCGCCCGAGCTGCCGCCGTCGCCAGCTCGTTCAATCGCGCCTTCTGGCCTTCAGACGCTCGCGAGGTCGACCGGCTTTGCCGCGCACGCGGGGGTGGTGGTCAGGCAAGCGCCACGCCTCTCACCGCCATGCAGAACAACGTGACGACCCTAATGAGACTCGGCCGTGCCGACCACCTCCTCGGCGCGCATGCGCGGTCGATGCTCTCCAGTTAGCTGGAAGCATATGGGGCGGCCGGATCGGGACAGCTTTGGGTCCAGGCTGTGTGAAAACGCTTCTGTGTGGCGTGATTCGCGCGATAAGATTCACCGCGATTTGCGGGGGATCGGATGAAGCGCTTTGTTGAGGGGACGGATCGCCAGCAGAGCACGTTGTTTCCCGCGGTGCTGGATGAGTATGTGGGCGAGGACAATCCGGTGCGGGCGATCGATGTGTTTGTCGACGGGCTGGATCTCGCCAAGCTCGGCTTTGGCGGCGTTGCACCTCTCGCAACGGGCCGGCCGGCGTATCATCCAGCCTCGCTGTTGAAGATCTATATTTACGGATATTTCAATCGCGTTCAGTCGAGCCGACGGCTTGAGCGGGAGTGCCAACGCAATGTCGAACTGGTGTGGTTGACCGGCCACCTGATGCCGGACTTCAAGACCATTGCGGATTTCCGCAAGGACAACGGCGAGGCGATCTGTAAAGTCTGTCGCGCGTTCGTTCTGCTATGCCGGCGCCTCGGCCTCTTTGGTGACGCCAGCGTGGCTATCGACGGCAGCAAGTTCAAGGCTGTGAACAACCGCGACAAGAACTTCACCGAGGCCAAGATGAAGCGGCGCCTGGAACAGATCGATGAGAGCATCGCCCGCTATCTGTCGCAGCTTGATACAGCTGATCACCAGGGGCCGACGGTGCCGGAGGCTAAGACCACGCGGCTCAAGGAGAAGATCGCGAAGTTGCGCGAGGAAATAGGGCGCCTCAACGCACTGAATGCTCGGATGATGGCGAGCGAGGACAAGCAGATCTCACTGTCAGATCCCGATGCGCGCTCGATGGCGACCAGCGGCAAGGGCAGCGGGATC